>Ga0209610_1000490_pt1 | contig 20801 bp, 15 predicted proteins | sample LakKivw275mmetaG_FD_184137 | JGI IMG/M metagenome (GOLD analysis project Ga0209610, IMG submission 184137) | Anoxic lake water microbial communities from Lake Kivu, Rwanda to study Microbial Dark Matter (Phase II) - Lake Kivu water 275m metaG... | ecosystem: Environmental > Aquatic > Freshwater...
CCGATTGCCGATTGTGGATTGCGGATTGACGCGGGCGTAGCCCGCGGGCCCCAAGCCGCAGGCTGTCGGCCGTGAACCGAGAGCGGGTCTCCCCGCCGATTTGACACCGCCGCCCGCGAATCTATCATATCGGTGATGAGGATTGGCGTCCTGCTCTGCCTGCTGGCCGCGTCTCTCTCTTTGTTCGCGTGTCGCCGTAACCAGGCTCCGAACCATGCTCCGGACGTGCCGGCAGCGCCTTCCGGTCCGAGATCACTCTGGCCGGGCGAGACGGGCAAGTTCTGGGCCTCCACCAATGACCCGGACTTACAGGACAGCGTCTCGTTTCAGTTTGACTGGGGAGATGGCGACACCTCGGCTTGGACGCCGTTCTCCGAATCTACCCTCGTCCCGATGAATCACGTCTGGCACAACCAGGGGCGGTACGAAGTCCGTGCCCGTGCCCGGGACGACATGGATGCCCAGTCCGGTTGGTCTAACCCTCTTGCCGTCTCCATTGCCGCCGTCGGATTCAGGCCGAGCGTGAACATCGACCATGGCCTTTCGTACGGTAGTCCATCTATCACCATCGGGCCACCTTCAGGCGAACACCAGCCTATCTACGTCGCGATGCAGGGCGATGGGAGCATAGTGTTTCAGAAGTCAACCGACGCGGGCGCGAGCTGGCTGGCTGACAACCGAATTGTCGGTCAGGGAGCCGTAACGGACATAGCGGCTGACGCTGACGGCGGCATCTACATCGTCTTAGAGGAAGCGGATCGCGTCTATTGCGTTCACTCGTTCGATGGCGGCTCAACCTGGTCTTCGCCCGCCAGAGTCGATGACTGCGACTCGACGCAACATGTTTGGGGGGCATACGTTGCCGCCGACACGGCCGGCCATCTCTTTTGCGCGTGGAACACCTGGTGCGACGGGGACGCTACTCTCTGGACGTCCATATCCGCCGACCGGGGAGTAACCTGGAGCCCGAACGTCCATTCGGCCGGCGGGGCGGCTGACGGTGTCTGCATTCAGCCCGGCACCAATGATTACTTCATAAACACGGAAGACGGATATGGCATCAATGTGTATCATTCGCGGGACATGGGACAGACGTTCGAGCGGGAAGTAGGGGTGTCGGACGACTGGAATCCGCGCGAGGCCCGCGTGGCCGCTGACCGCGAGCACGTCGTGGCCGCCTATGTCGGCGGCTCTGGTAATGGCGTCACGAGGGCGCGAACGCTCTACACGACCCCGGACACCTGGGGGCCGCGTACGAGTGTGACTGAAGTGTCATTCAACTCAACCAACCTCGCCCTGGCGGTATCGGCGAGCGGACGGGTGCACACGGCGCAGATGATGAACCGCGACGATGGACGCTACGACATATACCACGCGTATTCCACCGACCACGGCGCAACATGGACTACTCCCGAGCGGGTCAATGACGACAAGACCGGAGAGAAACGGAATCCCGACATCGGCGCCGACTCGGCCGGGTATGCGTACATAGTCTGGGAGGACAACCGCGGCGTCTGGTTCACGACCACTAACCCGTCCGGAGTCGCCCAACGACGCGGGCGGAGCCCGCTAGCCCAAACCCACAACTAGCCTAGGCGCAAACCGAGGTCCGGGTCAGGGCCTGGGTTTGACCGTCAGGGTGATGGCGTTGGACCAGGCGATGCCTTGCCAGGTGTCGAACCTGCGGCCGTAGTCTTTGACCCCGACCAGTTTGAGCCGGAACTGGAATGTGGAGGCGTCTTCGGGAATCCAGACGCGAATGTCCCGTTTGACCGTGTAGGATTCGCCCGGTTCGAGACGGACCACGTCGGTTGAGTCGAGCCAGGTGGCGATGAGCACGCGCCCCGGCCATTCGACCTGCTCGCCGGTCGTGGGATGGATGTGGTAGAACACGAGTTGTTCTTTCCAGTCCCGTTTGAGGAGCACGGCGCGGTCGCTGGTGTTTGTCGCCGTGATGTTCAGGCGCAATGTATCGCCGACGTGGAAGACCTTCTTGTTCGGGGTGATGTGGACGGCAATCGGCGCGTCGTCATAGACGCCACGCCATAACCCCTCGGAGAATCCAGAATTCAGAATGCAGAGTCCAGAAACCAGAATTCCGACCCGGACCCGAGAACCCGTGAACCCTCGAACCCGCTCTTTCACTCGACCACTTGTACACTGGAGCACTTGAGCACTCTTCTCAGTCCACATCGATGGATTCGATGACGAGTTCCTGACCGGAGACGACTTCGCCGCCGGCGTTGCAGTCGCACATACCCTGAAGAATGTGGTCGAGCGTTCCAGTGGTCGTGGGACTTGGGACACAATCCGAATTCCCGGGCGGAATTGGGTTATGTCCCGAGTCCCGGTCAGTGCCCGGGCCCCATTCGCGGCCGCATTTGGGACAGCGGATGCGCAGGGGAACGCGCTTGAATTCGAGCTCGGCCTCGGCCGCAGCCGTGCCCTCTTTCATCTGGTCGAAGTAGAACTGAACGCAGTCCGGCACCACTCCCCCGCCTTCGCCGAGGAGCAGCCGGATTCGGTCTATGCGCTTCGCGCCGTGCCTCTCGGCCTCAGCCAGCGCCTGGTCGAGAAGCGAGCGGGTGATGGCAAGCTCGTGCATGGGAGGAGGAGTGATCCAGCGGTCAAGTGGACGAGTGACCCAGTGAGGAACCGGACTTTAGACACTGGAACACCGGACCACAGGATCACTTGACCGCTAGGAGATTTCCTTCAGCAGGTTGGACGCGGCCGAATCCGACGGTACCCGCTTCAGCCACATCTGCATCAGGCCCCGCGCCTTGGCCGTGTCGTGCATGTCGTCGATGTACAGCCGGTAGAGCGCCGTGACCGCGTCGGACCTGGTCGGGTCGGCCGTGATGGTCGTGCGATAGGCCGACTCGGCCCCGGCGAAGTCGCCCTTGCCCTGAAGGGCATAGCCGCGCCGCAGCAGCAGCTCGGGGTCGTGGAAGCCCAGCGCCTCGATGGAGTCGAGGTCCGCGATTGCCTTGTCGTACTGGCCGTTCAGCGTCGCGAACATCGAGGCGTGGTAGAACAGCGGCACCTTCCGATCCGATTCGAGGTCGAGGCTGAGCGCCTTTTCGATGACCTCCTGCGCCTCGACGTTCTGGCCCGACTTTTGGTACTCGCCGGCGAGCGCCAGGTAGCTGGCCGCGTAGTTGATGAGCAGCCCGCGCGTGTTCTCGTCTTTGGCGACCTTCGGGTCGAGCATCGACTTCATCACGTACACGTCGTACAGCAGGTGTCGGGTCCGGGCAACGTCGACCTGGTCGCCGCCCCGTTCCCGGACCACGCGGCTCACGAGCCCTTCCAGCCGCACGTTCTGCGCCACGTCTTCGAGATTGTCGCGCGAGACCGTGGTGGCATAGTAGACCGGCGTCCGCGGGGTGTAGTCGGCAGTGAAGACCTTGGCCTGGAACTCCGCCGGAGTGCAGCCGTAGTCATCGGGCCACCGCAGCCGGACGCCCGCGCTGGTCGCGATGATATCGCGCATCATGATGTCTTTGAGCAGGTAGGTGCGGTTGTCTTTGCCGATGAATCCCTGGGGCAGCTTGTCGATTTCCGCCTCGCTGAACGAGATGGGCGCGCCCCAGCGCTTAAGCTGTTTGCAGTACCAGGTGGTGTTCAAGAGCGAGAGATTGGCGACCGCCACGTTCTTGCCGAACTTCGGGTCGTAGCCGGCCACGCGCGACGGCACGTTCTGCATGAACCAGAGCGGGAAGGTATCGTTGTCCCCGTTGGTGAAGACGACCGCATGCTCGCCCGGACAGGAAATCAGCATGTTGTACCCGTACTCGGCCGGTATCCAGTCACCGTGGCGAGTTACCGACTGGTAGTTGAGAATCATGGGCACGAACGCGAGCGCGACGGTCGCTCCGGACGCAGCGTACACCGGCAGCTTGCGCAGCCTCACCCGGTCGGCAAACCAACGCAGGAAGGCGTAGGCGCCGACGCCCACGAAGATGGTGTAGAAGACGAACGAGAACGCGAAGAAGTAGTCACGCTCGCGTACCTCGAGAAAGCCAAGCTTGCCCTGGGACGGGTCGCCGCGCCGCGGGTCCGAGGGCGAGTACTTGAGGTTCAGGTAGGTCAGGAGCCCGATTGAGGCGACAAGGAACGCGACGAGGATGAGGACGAACGACCGCCGCTCTTTCTTGAACTGGTGCCACATGCCCCAGAGCCCGAGCAGCGGCGGGATGAGGCCGAACAGGGCCTGCCAGCCGATGTTGAGGAAGAGGTCGAAGAACCTCGGGTTTCCCCACTGCCAGAAGAAGTAGCGGACGTAGTATTTCACCTGTTCGTAGTAGGCCTGGAGCACGCTGAACCGCGGGTTCTGGTCCAGCCGCCAGTCGTTCTCGGTCAAAAACTGGGTCTTGCGCGGCAGGAGCTTCATCGGGTCGTACTGCTCGCGCTTGAGCACACTGACGAAGTCGCGCCAGTTGGAGGGATTCACCTCGTTGATGCTCGGGTTCAGGTTGGCCCGGGTGTACATTATGAACTGGACCGTGCCGGCGAGCAGCACAAGACCGAGCATCAGCGCGACGTACCGGGGACGCAGCCGCCCCTGCCGGTTCAGCCAGTAGAGGTAGCCGCCGTACCCGGCGACGAGCAGCACTAAGAGAACCGGTGACCGCACCCAGCGCTCGATGAAGGCAACCGTCGGCGAGGCAAGGAAGAGGACCGTGTCGTCCATGATGGCATTGCCGGCCGCGACGTAGGCGACAACGAAGACGAGGAAGATAAGGCCGAGGCCGTAGAACACCGTCCGGGTGTGGGTGGAATGCTCCATCACCCTGACCCCGTACCAGGTCGCCGCGAGCATCAACGGCACGGCAACGAAAGTGCCGAGAGAGAACCCGAGCTCGGTTGCGGTCAGGATTATCAGGTAGCCGGCAATCAGTTCGAAGATGCGCAGGTGGATGATGGCCTCGCGGTCCACAACCAGCGCAAAGAACAGCACCGCGAACAAGGCGAGCATCGGCGTGAAGTGGATGCCGGTGGAAAGAAAGAGCAGGTACAGCGTCCCGAGTATCAGGCGGTGGTCGCCGCCGTTGCGATCGAGCTGGTCCCGCCAGAGCAGCGCCATATAGAGCACCGACAGGGCGACGACCACGCACGGCCCGTACACCTCGGCCTCGACCGAGTTGTCCCAGAATGAGAAGGCGAAGGCACAGGCCAGGGCGCCGAACACGCCGGCGACGTGCGGCAGCCACTTGTCGAAGCGCCGCTCCGCGCTTGAATAGAGCGAGATGAGCTTGAGCACGAGCAGGTAGATCATGCCGCAGGAGAACGCACCGAACAGCACCGGAATGAGATTGATGCGGAACGCGTATTCGGGGCTGGTCGGCAGCATGGCGAAGATCCGGCCGATGGTCACGAAAAGCGGCGTGCCGGGCGGGTGGGGAACGCCCATTGTGACGGCGGTCGCAATCAGCTCGCCGCAGTCCCAGAACGATGCGGTGGGGGCGACACTCGCAAGGTAGGCGACCAACACGACGACAAACACCGCGGCAAAGAGGATGATTCGGATTCTCCGGTCGTTCATCTGGCGGGCCTCCGGTATGACAAAGGGATCAAGGATTCACGCGGTCAAGTGCCGGCACCCGAGCCGGCCGCATGGTTCTGAGCTTCAATCACGCAGGCTGATATTATAGAGGGAACCGAAGGGAGTCAAATCAGGCGCGGCCGGCGCGGCGGCCGCCCACGCCTGCTACGACAACTGCTGGAGCTGGCGCGCGGCGGCCGAGTCCGACGGAGCGCGGCGCAGCCAGAGCTGAAGCAGGGCCCGGCCCTTGGCCGTGTCGCGGAGCTTGTCGAGGTAGAGCCGGACCAGCGCCTGGACGTACTCGCCGCGGCTCGGGTCGGCGTTCGACGCCTCGAGGTAGGCGGATTCGGCGGCCCGGACGTCGCCCTTGCCTTCGAGCGCGGCGCCGCGGCGCGCGATCAGTTCCGGCTGGTTGTACCCGAGCACGCGCATGGTGTCCAGCGCCGCCAGCGCTCGGTCATAGTTACCGAGCTGCAACGCGTAGGTCGAGAGATGGTAGAGAATTGTCATTCGGCGGTCGCTGTCGAGTTCCAGCCGGCTGGCGAGGTCGAGGACATGCTCGGCGTCGAGCGAGCGGTTCTCGCGCCGGTACTCGTTCGCCATCGCCATGAACGTCGCCGCATAGGTCAATAAGAGCCCCCTCGTGTTCTCGTCCTTGCGGACGCGGGGGTCGAAAATGGACTTCATCACAAACACGGAGTCCACCAGGTATCGGCTCCTCGCCAGGTCGACCTGCTCGGCGCCCGCTTCAGCCACGACGCGGTAGACCAGCCCTTCGAGCCGCAGGTGTGACCGCACGTCCTGGAGGCTGTTCGGCGAGACTGTGCTCGCGAAGTAGACCGCGGTTTGAGGGTGGTAGCCTGAACCGAAGACCTTTGCCATGTATTCCTCGGAGGTCGCGGCATAGTCCTCGGGCCAATTGAGCTTGATGCCGCCCGCCGTCGCGACCATGTCGCGGATCATGATATCCTCGAGCAGGAACGTCCGGTTGCCCTTGCCCACGAAGCCGCGCGGCAGCCGTTCAATCTCCTCATCGGTAAACGAAATCGGCGCGCCCCAGCGCTTGAGCTGCTTGATGTACCAGTTGGTGTTCAGGAGCGAGAGAATCCCGACCTTGACGTTCTTGCCGAAGCTCGGGTCGTAGCCGGCAACCCGCGACGGCACGGTCTGCATGAACCAGAGCGGGAAGGTATCGTTGTCGCCGTTGGTGAAGACGACCGCGTGGTCGCCCGGACACGACACCAGCATGTTGTAGCCGTACTCGGCCGGTATCCAGTTGCCGCGGCGCGTGACATCCGGGTAGTTCAGGAACATCGGGACGAACGCGAACGCCACCAGGCACCCCGAGAGCGCGTATGCCGGCGCAGTCCGGAACCGGAGCCGGTCGATCACGGTCCGCAGGAATGCGTAGGCCCCGACCCCGACGAAAATCGTATAGAAGACAAACGAGAACGCGTAGAAGTAGTCGCGCTCGCGCACCTCCAGGTACCCCAGCCTGCCCAGGGACGGATCACCGCGCCGCGGGTCCGAAGGCGAGTACTTCAGATTGAGGTACGTGATCAGGCCGACCGAGGCCACGAGGAAGGCGACGAAGATGAGAACAAACGACCGCCGCTCCCGCCGGAACTGATGCCACATACCCCAGAGGCCCAAAAGCGGCGGGATGAGCCCGAGCAGGGCCTGCCAGCCGATGTGCAGGAAGATATCGAAGAACCGCTCGCTGCCCCACTGCCAGAAGAAGTAGCGCAGGTAGAACTTCACCTGCTCGTAGTACGCGACCGCGACGCTGAAGCGCGGGTTCTGATTCATCCGCCAGTCGTTCTCGGTCAAAAACTGGGTCTTGCGCGGCAGGAGCTTCATCGGGTCGTACTGCTCGCGCTTCAGTACGCTGACGAAGTCGCGCCAGTTCGACGGGTCGGCCTCGTTGATGGAAGGCGAATGGTGCGCCCGGATGAACATGATGAACTGAACCGTGCCGGCGAGCAGAACAAGCGCCAGCATCAGGCCCACGTACTTCGGGCGCAGTCGTTTCTGCCGATTGAGCCAGTACAGGTATCCGCCATAGCCGACGACTAACAGCACGAACAGCGCCGGCGACTGCACCCAGCGCTCGATGAACGCCACCGTTGGTGAGGCGAGAAAGAGCACCGTGTCGTCCATTATCCGGTTGCCGGCCGCCACGTAGGCGACGACGAAGACGAGGAAGAACAGACCGAGGCCGTAGAACACCGACCGCGTATGGGTGGAGCGCTCCATTACCCTGATCCCGTACCAGGCCGCGCCGAGCATCAGTGGCACGGCGACGAACGTAGCGGCCGAGAACCCGAGTTCGGCCATCGAAAGTATCACCAGGTACGCGGCGAACAGCTCGAAGAGTCTGAGCTCCAGCACCGATTCGCGGTCCACAACGAGAGCGAATACCAGCACCGCGAATACAGTCATCATCGGCGTGAAATGGATGCCGGTCGAAAGGAAGAGCAGGAAGATCGCGGCCAGTATCAGCCGGTTATCGGCCGCCGCCTGTTTGATGCGGTCCTGCCAGACCAGGGCCATGTAGAGCACCGACAGGGCGACGACCACGCAGGGCCCGTACACCTCGGCCTCGACCGAGTTATCCCAGAATGAGAACGCGAAGGCACAAGCCAGTGCGCCGAACACGCCGGCCACGTGCGGCAGCCACTGGTCGTAGCGTCGCTCGGTACTGGCGTAGAGCGAGACGAGCTTGAGCACGAGCAGGTAGATGAGCCCGCAGGAGAAGGCGCCGAATAACACCGGTATCAGCGTCACCCGGAATGCTATCTCCCCTGCCACCGGGAGCATGGAGAAGATGCGGCCCAGGGTAACGAACAAGGGCGTGCCCGGCGGATGCGGTACGCCCATTATGTAGGAGGCGGCAATCAGCTCGCCGCAGTCCCAGAACGCGGCGGTCGGGGCCGCGCTGTGCAGGTACACGCCGGCCACGACCACGAACACCGCCGCGAAAACGAGCAGCCGCGTTCTCAGCTGGTTCATGGCTCAGAGCTCGGTTGCCAAAGCCTGCTGGATGTTGTACTTCAGTTGCGACGGGGTCAGTCCGGACAGAAGCGCCCCGCGGCTGGCGAAGCTGATCTTGCCGGTAGTTTCGGAGACAACCACGGCGATGGCATCGGTCACGGTGGCGATGCCCAACCCGGCCCGGTGTCGCATCCCCAGTGCGTTCTCGATATAGCGCTCCTCGCTCAACGGCAGCGTGCAGCCGGCCGCGACCACCTGGCCGCCGACAATAATGACCGCGCCGTCGTGCAGGGGTCCCGGCGGCGTGAATATCGAAACCAGCAACGGCGCCGACACCCGCGCCTCGACCCGGGTGCCGGTCTCGATGTACTCGCGCAGACCGATGTCGCGCTCGATGACAATCAGCGCACCGGTCCTGTGGTCCTTCATCTGCGCCGCGGCGTCGACGATCTCGTCGATAGCGGCAGCGTCGGCGCCGTGTTTGAGCAGGAACCGGAGCGGCCGGTAGCGACCGAACCGGGACAGGATATTCCTGATCTCGGGCTGAAAGATGATGACGAAAGCGACGATCCAGACCGTGGTGAGCGAGTTGACAATCAGCCCGAGTGCCTTGAAATCGAGCCAGCGGGCGATGAACGATACCGCCACGAGGAAAAAGAGCCCGTAGAGCATCCGAATGGCCCTGGTGCCTTTGAGGAAACGCAGGAAATAGTACGCCAGCAGGGCGACGATTAGGATGTCGACTGCGTCGACCCAGCGGAACCTGACAAACGAGAGCACCTAGCTTCTCAGCTCCACGGCATCGGCCAGCGCCAGCGCCTTAACTACCGGTTTGACGTCATGGACCCGCAAAACGTTCGCCCCATTTGCAGCGGCCAGGACGCACGCGGCAATCGTCCCTTCAACCCGCTTGCCCGGCGGCGCATCCGAGACCGCGCCGATGAATCGCTTGCGGGAAGGGCCGACCACGACCGGCGCGCCCAGAGACTGAAGCTCGGAAAGCCGCCGCAGAATCTCGAGGTTGTGCTCTACGGTCTTGCCGAACCCGATACCGGGGTCGACGAGCATCTGCGCCCGTTCGATTCCAGCCGCCGCTCCCCGCGCGCGCGCGGAAGCGAGGAAGCCCGTAACCTCGGCCATCAGGTCCGAATACTCGGGGTTCTGCTGCATGGTCCGGGGCCGGCCTTTCATGTGCATCAGTATACACGGGACTCCGGCGCGCGCTACAACCGCGGCCATACGCCGGTCGGTGAAGGCCGAAACATCGTTCACGATGTCCGCACCCTCTTTGAGCGCCGCCTGCGCAACGGTGGCACTCGTAGTGTCAACCGACACCGGCGCTTTGACCCTCTTCTTCACGGCGTGCAGCACCGGGAGGAGCCGGGCCAACTGCTTCCTGGCCGGGACCGACCGAGAGCCCGGTCGCGTCGACTCCGCGCCGATGTCGATGAAGTCAGCCCCTTCCTCGGCCATGGCGACGGCATGGTCAAGCGCCGCGGACGGCTCAAGGAACCGGCCGCCGTCGGAAAAGGAATCGGGTGTGACGTTGAGTATGCCCATCACGTAGGTTCGAGCGCCGAGGTCCAGCGTCTTTCGTCCCAGCTTGATGATTCGCCGCGGCGACAGCAGACATCCGCTGAGCTCAAGCAACTCCGGGACCTGACGCGCAATGCAGTCCGGCTGGTATTTCAGCCGGCCGGCGAGCGCCGAGAACTGACGCATTGTTACGAACAGCACCGCATCGCTGCGTCGCACGCGGCCCGAAACCACGGCGCGATTGATCGCGCAGTCGCCGCCAAGCGCCAGTGCGGTCTGCTTGAGGATATTGGCACCCGCGGTCGACAGGCCTTCGATCTTGACCGCGAGCACGCGGCTCTTGGCCCGAAATATCGGCCAGCTTAGTGGGTCCGCGCCGATCCGGGCGAGCTCATGCTCGAGGTCGGCCCGGTCGGCTAAGGAAAGCAGGCGCACGTGAACTTATAGGCTAACCGAGACCTGAAGTCAAGCAAGAAGCAATAGTGAGCAAATGGTCCAGTGGTCCAGCGCTCCGGTGCGGGATGGGCGACACTTGACCACCGGGTCACTGGATCGCTCGATCACTTTCCTACTTCAGCACCTGCCCGATACGCTCCAGCGCCCAGTCGACTTCACTCCTGGTGATGATGAGCGGCGGGGCGAAACGGATAACCGTCCCATGGGTCTCCTTGGCCAGCACACCCAGACCCATCAGCTTCTCGCAGAACCCGCGCGCCGGGCCCGACTCGGATTTGATATCCACGCCGATGAGCAGACCCTTGCCCCTGATTTCCGCGACGTGGCGCGAATTCATCTTCGCGAGCTCCGTGCGCAGGTACTCACCCATCGCAAACGAGTTCTCGGGCAGCTTCTCCTCGATGATGACCTCGACCGCGGCCTTACCGACCGCGCAGGCCAACGGGTTACCGCCAAAGGTCGAGCCGTGGTTACCGGGCGTGAACACCGACATCAGTTCCTTGGACGCCAGCGCGCCCGACACCGGGAAGCAGCCTCCGCCCAGCGCCTTGCCCACGATCAGCACGTCCGGCTTGATACCGTCGTACTCGTAGCAGAAGAGCCGGCCGGTCCGACCCAGCCCCGTCTGGATCTCATCGGTCATCAAGAGGACGTTGTTGCGGGTACAGACCTCGCGGGCCGCCCTGAGGAACCCGTCTTTGGGCACCTTGATTCCGGCCTCTCCCTGAATCGGCTCCACCAGGAATGCTACCGTAGTCGGGGTGATGGCCCTTTCCAGCGCCGCGGCATCGCCGTACGGTATCATCTTGAAGCCCGGCGTGAACGGCCCGAACCCGTCGCTGTAGAGCTTCTCCGGCGAGAATCCGACAATGGTCGTGGTCCGGCCGTGGAAATTCCCGTCGCAGACGATGATTTCGGCCTTGCCTGCGGGCACGCCCTTCTTCGTATAGCCCCAGCGCCGGCAGAGCTTGATGGCGGTCTCGACCGCCTCGGCCCCGGTGTTCATCAAGAGCACCTGGTCCATCCCGCACGCCTCGGTCACGGTTTTGCAGAACGGCCCGAACGTATCGTGGTGGAACGCACGCGAGGTCAGACAGAGCCTGCCCATCTGCTCACTCATCGCGGCCAGAATCTTCGGATGGCGGTGGCCCTGGTTCAGGGCCGAATAGGACGACAGCATGTCGAGGTACCGTTTCCCTTCGACGTCCTCGACCCACACGCCATCGCCCTTTGCCAGAACGACGGGCAAAGGCAGGTAATTGCGGGCGCTGTGTTCTTCAGCCAGATGGATGTAGTCCGGGCTCTTCACGGGAACTCCTTTCAGTTGCAGGCTGGACGGTCATTCTACCCAAGGTGAAACCCCGGGGCAAGCTTGCCCGAACCGGCCGGTGGACTCCGGTCCCAGGGCTTCGACTCGCCGGCTCGCGTTCACGCCGGGCGCGGCAGGCTGCCCGGAACCCGCGGCGGACTCGCCGCCGCCCGTACTTGATGCGGTCTGAAACAATCGTTGACATCCGGCGAGAATCGGGTCAAATAGAATGGTTCTGCGGCCGACGCGCGGTGACGCCCGTAAGAGAGATCGGACCTGGAAGCTGCGCTCGGCTTAGGCATCCGCACTCAAGAAGGAGACAGAATGTTCATGAACTTCGCCTCCCGGCGCAGCCGGGTCTGGCGCTTCTCGGCGGCAGTGCTCGCACTGCTGGTATTCAGCCTGACGGACATGTCCTGCACGAAGTCCTCGCGCTACAGCGACGAATCGTTCTACGAGGACGTCGCCTGGGGCATAATGACCGGGCTGGTGGACATCTACAACCAGAACATTGCGGGCACGCCGACCGGCCCGGTAGACCTCATTGCCAGCGGACCGTTTGGCGGCACCGTACACATCACCGGGACCACGAGTTACGACCAGGGCAACGGCATCGAGACGGTGCATCTGCAGTACGACATGTCAAATTGCCAGATATCATCGACATCTTCCTCATCAAACTTGAATGTCGACCTGACCCTGAACGGTATCATCAGTGAAGACGGCACGTGGTCATCAACCTACGTGAGCCTGTCCTATCACTCGCCTGCCCTGCGGCTCGACGGATCCTCGCAAAGAGGCTCAAAGCAGCGCGACGTGAGCGATGCGACAGAATTCAAGGCGAACCGAACCAGCTCGGGGACTTCGGCTGAGCTGTTCGGCTTCAAGGTGTCCTGGTAGAATCGCGGCGACTCGCCGCAGCCCGATCGCGAACTGCCGCTACCCGTCGGGGCAGCGGCTACTGACCGGGCGTTTCCGGTCTGAACTGATGGATGCCTGGCGGGACCGGCCGCCGCATACGCACCTGGTCGATTCGATCGAGCAGGTCGGCCGTCTGTCCGCCGCTGAGCCCCGCCCCGCCCAACAACGCTTCCACACGCTGACGCCCGAGCTTGTCTTCACAACGGACCAGTCCGGTTAGCGCCTGACGCGGGCCGTCGGCCACTCCAATGGAAAGCAGGATCGTCAATGCTTCGGCGAGCATGGGCACGGCTTCCTCGGGCCGCTTGCGGCTCAACAGGTCGAGCCCGATATTCCCGAGGTCGACGGCCACACCGAGAACGTAACCGGCCCGGCGGGCTATACCAAGCGCTTCTTCCTCGTACTTCAGCGCCTCGTCGAACCGTCCTTGTTTGCGGTGGATGGCGGCGATGTTGGCGAGGCCGGTGACCACGCCCAGACGGTAGCCCACGCCACGGGCCGCTGCAAGCGCTTCCTGGTCATACTTGAGTGCCTTGTCGGCATCTCCCTTGTCCAGGTGAACGCTACCGATGTTCGCGAGTTCACTCGCTACGCTCCACTGGTCGCCGATCTCGCGTGCTATCGTAAGGGCTCGCCCGTGGCAATCCAGCGCCTTGTCGAGTTCGCCCTTCTCGTGCCAGACGTTGCCGGCGTTGCCCAGCTCAATCGCCATGGCCCAAAGGTCGTCAAGCTGGCGCGCCATCGTTATCGACTGCTCGATCTGGCCGAGTGCTCGGTCCAGATCACCACGATCACGATAGATGAGACCGATGTTGTTGAACGCCTGAGCCCGGCCGCGCGGGGCCTCCAGACGCTCGGCCAGCCCGGCCGACTCCTCGAAGTACGCCAGTGCCTCGTCCGCGCGGCCCTGAGTGTAGCGGCACACGCCGATGAGATTCATGAGCGCGACGACGTGCACTCCCTCCGTAACCGCCATCGCCTCATCGAGGTGCGTGACCGCGTCATCCCAGCGGCACGCGCGCATTGCGGCAAGACCGAGTTCAAACGGCTCTCTGACCCGCGGCTCCGAAGCAGGCAGTCCGTCAAGGTACTCGGCCATCCTGCCCAGGTTGTGCCTGACCGCTTCGGTTTGTTCGTGGTCTTCATGGGGTTTGCGCGCGGCGGGATTGAGGACACGGGTGAAGAAACCCACCGCACCGAGGACGAACGGTGCGGCGTGGACGGTCAGGCCCAGCAGGCCGATGCCCGCATGAGCTCCGCACAGATGAGCCAAGCGATTTAGTCTAGCGGTACCCGGTCACGTGTCAACATAGTTCCTCCGACCCGATTTTGAGACAAACCGCCGCGAAAAAACACAAAGGGAGTAAGACGGCCATGGGGCAGCGCCACCCCTTCGTTTCGTGTCGCTCGCGGCTTCGGCTTGGTTCTGAGGACTCCAAGCGGCAGCCTGCAGTGCCGAAAGGACCGACCCCGCCGAGGCGGGGTCGGAAATAACGGAACCGAGGGGGTGGGCTTACTTGCCTGTGGGCGCCTTCGGCTGCTCGCCAGCTTTCTGGGTGGTGTCGGCCGGCGCGGCCACCGGCTTGATCACGGCACCGACCTTGGTCTGCAACGACTCCGGCTTCGTCTTGGCGGGGTCGTTCAGATAGTACTCAAGCATCGGGCCGGCCGGCTCGTACTTGTTGTCGGCGATCCACTTGTAGAGCTTCGCATAGACCGGCGCGACCTGGTCGTAGGGACCCATGTAGTCGGTCACGGCGATCATCATCTCCGGCGAGTCCTTGACGGTGAAGCCGGTCTTCTTATCCGTCATGTTCTTGGTCTCGGGCGGAACCGGTATGCACACCTCGTACCGCGCGCTCTCCGGCTTGACGTTGGCCGGATTGTCGTAGAATATGGCGAACGGGGTACCCTTCACGCTCAGCTTCTGCTTCTGGACCATGTCCATCAGCTCGGTGATGGCCTTTCCGGCGTCGCTGTAGGGCCCCATCTTGGCAATCGAGGCAACCTTCACGGCCGGGAGGGTCAGGGTCTGCGCGACAAACACCGGCTCTGCCGGTGTCTCAGTCTTGGGGGCCGGCTGCTGGCCACCGCCGCATCCGACCATCATGGCTACCACCATCAGGCCGATGGCGAAGCTCAGGACGTTCTTCATCTGCACTGCTCCTTTTTGGTTTCTACGAATGTCGATGAACGCGGGGATTATAGACGCCCGGTTTCGCTTGTCAAGTCAAGTACCGGTTATGGCTCGTCGGCCGGCGGGGCGCGCAGAGCCTTCTTCCTGGCCTGCAATGACTTAGCGGCCAGCACCTTCTCCTTCGCCCGGCGCGACCGACGCCGCTTTTGCCTTCTCAGCCTGGCGATTCTTGCCGCCTCGGCGCTCCGCTCGCCGCGGATCCGGGCCTCGAGCTTCTCGGCCAGCGCCCGGCGGGCAAGAAACCGGTTGAGCGCCTGGGACCGCTCCTGCTGCATCTTCACCTCGATGCCGGTTGGAACGTGCTTGAGGTAGACCGCGGTTGAGGTCTTATTCACGTTCTGGCCCCCCGGGCCCCCGGCCCTGATGAACCTCTCAATCAGGTCTCCGGGCTTCACCCCCAGCCCTAGAAGCCGCGCGGCGAGCGCGGCTTCCTTGTCCGAACTCGCGCCCTCCGCCATCACTCGACCCCAGACCGGAAGTGATGCCACGAAGTCACGAAAGACACGAAACGGACGGACACAGAGAGACCATCAATCCGTTTCATCCGGTTTCGTGCTTTCGTGGCTTAACAGTCCTGGTTCTCGTTTCTACGCCTTGCCGCCTTCGACCTGGTCGGCCTTGCGGGCCTGAAGCTCGGCTTCGAGGTACTTCCGCTCGTCGGCCAGCTCCCGCACGCGGTTGAAGTCCATCCCCTGCCGGGCCGACTCGTGCTCGGCTTCGAGCTGCCTCAGCCTTCGCTCGATGTCCGATACCGAGTAGGACGACTGGTGAGCAGCGTGTGGCGGCTGGTGACTGCGGGCCTTTGACTTCTGACCATGAACGACAGCCTTGGGACTTTGGACTTCGGACTTAGTCCTTTGTCCGCCTTGCTTTGTCCTTTGTCCTTCGGACTTTGGACTTGCGCTTCCGTGCTTGACCACGCGACCGGCCGCATAGCTGTAGTTTCCGGGGAACAGCATCGCCCTGCCGCCCTCAATTCGTACGGTCTTGTCCGCCAGCTCGTCGAGCATGAACCGGTCGTGCGCGGCGAATACGACAGTCCGATTGTAGCGCCTGATGGCCTCGAACAGAATCTCCCGCGACTGGATATCGAGGTGGTTCGTCGGCTCGTCCAGTATCAGAAGATTCGACGGGGTCAAAAGCGCCCGGATGATGGCGAGCCGGCTCCGCTCCCCGCCCGAGAGCACCCCCACCTTCTTGTCTATCGCGTCCCCAGAAAACAGGAACGTACCGAGTATTCCCTTCAGTTCGTTCTCGGTAAAACCCGCGCCTGCGTCGGCCGCCGCCTCAAGCACGGTCATCTCCGGGTCGAGCGTCTCCTCCGCGCCCTGCTCATAGTAAGCGACCTGCGTCTTCTGGCTGGTCCACGCCTCGCCCGAATCCGGCGCAAGCTTCCCCGCAATGATACGCAGAAGTGTGGTCTTACCCTGACCGTTCGCGCCGAATAGGCCGATCTTCTCGCCCCCGCCCACGACAAGATTTACGTCCGAAAGCACCTGCTTCGGCCCGAACGACTTGGATACTGCCCGCAGGTCGACCGCCTTGCCATACACCTCGACCGATTCCGGGAACCGGATGCGGATTGCCGGCGCGGTCTCGGGCGGCGTAACCCGCTCCAGCCGGTCGAGCATCTTCTGCCGGCTCATCGCCCGCGGCGCAGTATCCTTCCGCCCCTTGTACTGGGCGATGAACTGCTCCGTGCGCTTGATGAACTGCACCTGCTCCTCGTACTTCTTGAGCTGCCGCTCATCCCGCTGCACCTTGTCGCTCAGGTACTTCGAGTAGTTACCCGGGAAGATGAACACCTTGTGCGACTCGATCGCCCATATCTTCTGCACCAGCGCGTCGAGCAGGTAACGGTCGTGCGCTATCATCACCACCGCGCCCTTGAACGCGGTCAGGTACTCCTGCAGCCACTCGATGGAGCGGATGTCGAGATAGTTGGTCGGCTCGTCCAGCAGCAGCACGTCCGGTTCTTCCAGGAGCATCCGCGCGAGCGCCAGCCTCACCTGGAACCCGCCGCTCTGGGTCCGCACCTGCTTCTGAAAGTCCTCCTCGGCGAAGCCCAGGCTCATCAGCACCTTCTCGGCGCGCGGCTGTCGGTCATAGGCCTCGTGCCCGAAGTGATGCTGCAGCACGGCATACCGGTCCAGCACGTCCTGCAGCTCGTCGGCGGGCATGTTGGCGTCCTTCATCCGATGTTCGAGCTGGATCATCTCCGCCTGGACGTCGTCCAGATGTTTGAACGCGGTGAGCGCCTCCTCCAGCACGGTCCGGTCACCCACGACCGCGCCGGTCTGGGGCAGATACCCGATGCACGTGCCCCGCCGCTTGTCAACCGAGCCGCGCGTCGGCTCAAGCTCCCCCGACATCAACTTGAGGATGGTCGACTTACCCGACCCGTTGGCGCCGGCAAGCCCGATCCGGTCCTCCGGCCCGACGAACAGGTTCACGTCGCGATAGAGCTCCTGCGTGCCGAACTCCATCGTGATATTTGACAGGGAAATCACGTGCCAAGCCTACCCCGAATCGCCCGCCATTCAAGAACGGTAGGCTCACTGGAATCGCGGTTCGACCGAACTGTGTCTTAAGTATTGTGGCATGTAGAATCAGCCTGCCAGAAAGGGGACGCAATTGATTGATGAGAATGCCCACAAGACTGCCGCCCGATGCCGGCACTTCGGAATGTGCAAAATCGACTACCTTGGTACCGGTCTGTGTGCGTCCGGCGCGGAGAGGCACTTCGTGACTTTTTACCCGCAAGGCAGAATGGACCTCTACCGTGGCCTTGCCGAGGGCCTGATACCGACGACCGAGGCCCTGGTCGAGAGCGCCGATACCTGCACGTTGTGCGGGTCCTGCGACAAACAGTGCCACTTCGCCACCGGCATGCGACCGCTCAAGGTTATGGCGGCCTTGAAGGACTACGTTCATGAACATCTCGCGGCCGGGCGTCCGGTTCTGAAGCCGCCTGCCGACGGCGTCCTCGAAAGCCTGCGGGAAATCACCGGCGCGCAATGGGCGAGCAACGACCCCGCGGTGCTGATGACCTACTCCGACGACCCATCGCCGCTTACCGTGCCCCGCATGCCGCGCTATGTCGTGCTGCCCGGCAGCAGGGATGAGGTCAGCGCGGTGGTCGCGCTCGCCGACAAGCTGAATATCCCGTTCGCGGTTCGCGGGAACGGCGGCAGCGTGCTCGGGTTCGTATTCAGCGACGGCATCGTGCTGGACATGAACCGGATGCGCAAACTTGAAATCGATGCCGACAACTGGTGCGCTCGGGTTGGACCCGGCGTCACTGCTTTCGAGCTGCAGCAGGAAGCCATACGCCACGGCTTCCGGGTCCTGACCGCTGAGCCGGAAGCCACGGTTTGCGGCAACATCGTCTGTACCGGCATATTCTCGACATGGTCAAACGTCTACGGTACCGCCGCGGACGGGTTCATCGACATGGAATTCGTGGACCGCAAGGGAAAGCCCTTTCGCCTGAGCTCGAAGGACGCGCCGAACGCCTTTGCGTTCGAGAACCGGATGACTCCTTCTCCGGGCGTGTGCACCGAGGCCGTGGTCAAGCTCCATCCGGTGACGGCCGACGAGGAGGCCTTGCTGGTGCCCTTCGCCGACTTCGAGGCAGCGACGAAGTTCGCGCGGGAAATCAGCCAGCGGCGCCTCGCACTGGCGCTGGCCGTGCTCGGCCGCCACTACATGGCCAACTTCATCTCGCCTTCGGCCGAACTGGCCGACCGGCTGAAGCGATTCCTGCCTGACGTACTCGGCATGCCCTACGCGGTGTTCGCCATCGCCGACACCTTCGGCCGCGACGCCGTCAGGAAGCTGGCGCCGAGCGTAATTGACGGCCGGATGATCAGAACTATGATGCTCTCCCTGCCAAAGCTGGTGGAGCGCGAATTCGAGCAAATGGCCCGGGACTACGAAGGCGACTCAGCGCCGTGGGAAATCTTGTCCAGGCCGGAAATGCAGGTGTTGCTTCAGCCGTCGCCTGATACAATTGCCGGCGCCGTGGATGAGGACCTGCGGGACTTCTACCGCGAGCTTTACTCGCGGCCGGAAATGACCGACTTCGTCTGGCTCAACACGTTCCGCATCGTTTCCGCACGCATGGGACGCGACCGGCATGGCGTCGCCATCATCCTCTACGTCCCGCTCGATAAGGTCGAAGTCTCAAACCGCATCAAGAACGAGCTCGACCGGATTGGCGAGGCCCATAAGCTCGAACACGAATACGGATTTCTCACACCGCTCGACCTTGGCAAACGGGCTGTGTTTGAATACGACTACTACTTCGAACAGACGAGCGCCGAGGAGAAAGAGCGGGTCCGGCAGGCTCTCGCCGAAATCATGCCCTGGCTGGCCCGGTTCTCAACCGAGAACCCCGGAATTGCCAACATGATGAACATCTTCTCCCAGGGCTGCTCGCGGAAAGAGAGTTTCCTCTATCGCACCTGAGGCTTCAGTGAGGCTGCGCATCAGCACGCCGGGGCTGGAGGCAAGACGGCGGGACCGCACGTCCCGCATTCTCATCACCGGCGGCACCGGCTTTCTCGGCAGCCACGTCGCGGCCGAGCTGCTCAAGCGAGGTTACCCGGTTTCTTTGCTCGCGCGCTCCAACGAGAAACCGGCAGCCGAACGTCTCCAGCAGTTGCTGGACTGGTTTGGGCTGCCGGACGAAACTCGCCGGCGACTGCGCGTCACCGAAGGGGACATCCTGAAGCCCATGCTCGGGATGCAATCGCCCGTGCTTGGCGACGCGCTCAATACCACGGACGAGATCATCCACTGTGCCTCCAATACCTCCTTCTCGGCGAGGAAACGGCCGCAGGTTGAGTCCGTGAACATCGGCGGATTGTCGCGGGTCCTGGAATTCGCGGCAGCGTCTCGGGCATACAGCTTTCACCACGTGAGCACCGCCTATGTCGCCGGCAAGGTCTCAGGCCTTTGTTCGGAAGAGCCGGTTGCCGGACACGAATTTCACAATGTCTACGAAGAAACGAAGAATAAGGGCGAGTTCATGGTCACGTCCGCCTGCCGCGAAGCCGGCATCCGCCTGACCATCTATCGCCCGACTATCGTCTACGGCGATTCGCGCACCGGTCGAAGTCTGCGTTTCAACGCCGTCTATCATCCGATAAGGATGGCTTTGTTCATCAAAGACCTGTGCGAGAAGGACATCCGCGAAGGCACCGGTCAACAGGCGATGGCGCTGGGCGTGTCTTTCGAATCCGACGGGAGCGCCCATCTTCCGATGCGGGTCGAGGTGGACAAGCAGGGTGGGATTAATATTGTCCCGATCGACCACCTGACGAATGCCTTTATCGCGCTGATGGAAGGCGCGCCCGACGGCGGTATCTTCCACATTGCCGGCGACAGGCAGACCCGCATCGAGGATTTTGTCGAATACACATCCCGCCTCTTTCGTCTGACCGGGATCCGCGCCTGCACTGTCGGAGAGTTCGAAGCGGCGCCCCGCAACTCGCTGGAGACGCTGTACGAGCACTATGTCGGAGCGTACGCCCCGTACATGAGAGACACGCGCGCCTTCTCCCGGGCCAAATCGCTACCAATCCTTGCGCGCAGCGGCATCGCGTGTCCTGGATTCGACTACGAGGTCTTCAAGCGCTGCATGCTCTATGCGGTAGAAACCGGCTGGGGTGCGCGGCTGTTCGTGCGCTAGCTCCCGAGCCCGCTGCCGAAGTCAGCAACTCGCAGGCACGCCGGCCCGCGGCTGCACACGAGGAAATCAGCGACGATGCGCTTATAGCAGGAAATCCACAAAGCGCCTGTGCCATTCCCCGCCCGTCAGGAGTACGGGCTCAAAT
>Ga0209610_1000491_pt1 | contig 20789 bp, 17 predicted proteins | sample LakKivw275mmetaG_FD_184137 | JGI IMG/M metagenome (GOLD analysis project Ga0209610, IMG submission 184137) | Anoxic lake water microbial communities from Lake Kivu, Rwanda to study Microbial Dark Matter (Phase II) - Lake Kivu water 275m metaG... | ecosystem: Environmental > Aquatic > Freshwater...
GCATAAGATAGACTCTGGTATAATTGAGTACAAAGACAAGATAAGAACCGCTTTTAAGAAATATTGGCTGGATGATTATCCTGCTGACCGCCTAATTGGTGATGAACCCGTCAGTGAGTTCCGTCCCAACGGACTGATCGCTGCTTCTCTCCCGTGGCCGCTGTTCAACAATGAACAGATGCAGATGCTGTTTGAAAAGTCATATCGTGAATTATTCACATATTATGGAATTCGCACTTTGTCTCCATATGATACCAGATTCCGCAAGAAGTATTATGGAACACAAATTGAGAGAGACAAAGCCTATCACAACGGAAGCGTCTGGGCATGGCTGCTGGCGGCGTTCTGCGGCACCTATCTGAAAGCATATAAAGGTAAAAAAACAGCTGCTGAGATAAATAGTGATTTATTTAATTTTATCATTACCTTCAGAAGCAGCTTCATGAAGGGACATATAGCTTCGGTCGCTGAAATCTGGGACGGCGATGCACCGCATTTCCCCAAAGGAACACCTGCAATGGCTTTGAGTGTGGCCGCTCTATACAACATTGAGATGTATATCGCAGCACAGGAGGATGATTCAATATGAAGATTCTAATGTTCACCTGGGAATTTCCTCCTTTTATCTCCGGAGGCCTCGGCATGGCCTGTTATGGAATGGTGCAATCCTTACTTAAGCTTGGTATCAAGATTGATTTAGTGCTGCCAACCAAGGAACTTGTTTATTTTACTCTCGAAACTACTGAAGACGCTGACAAAATGCCGGTTCGTTATCTGGAGCAGAATAAGCAGAAAGAATATGAACTGCTTAAGTTTACCTCGCTCAAAGAAAGACTCGATTACATAGGCATAACATCACATCCGGAAAGCTACATTCAAATGAATGACATATCTAATTATTTCAAGGTGGTAGATAAGAGCGAAGTAACCGATAGATTTGAAGTTACTACATCGGAAAAACTGTTGGAAGATGTTATCATTAACCTAATAGGTGATGAAGACTTAATACGAAAGGTGCAGGAATATACTATCAGAGCACAGAAGATAGCCAAAGTATTAAAATATGACCTGATCCATTCTCATGACTGGCTATGCTATGCTGCAGGCATGCTGGCAAAGAAGATCAGTCAGAAACCGCTGATTGTTCATATCCATGCCACAGAATTCGACAGAGCAGGTGGTCCGGGTGATGAACGCATACATAAAATCGAATATGGGGGTATGACTTTTGCAGACAGGGTGATAGCAGTTTCACAATACACAGCACAAATGATCATGTCGCGATACAAGATCGATTCAGGCAGAATCAGAATAGTGCATAATGCCTTCACAATGCAGACTTTCATCGATGACAGAAAAGTTAGATTATTCAAGGGCACGACCATTTTGTTCCTTGGCAGAATCACACTTCAGAAGGGACCTGACTATTTTCTTGAAGTTGCGCATAAAGTATTACAGGCGCACCCTCAGGCAAGATTTATCGTTGCTGGAACTGGTGACATGAGCAGAAAACTGTTGAGAAAATCAGCGGGTTTGAAACTGAAAAACAAATTCCTGTTCACCGGTTTTCTTAACCGTAAGCAGGTTGAATTCATTCTTAAGGCATCTGACATATATGTGCTGCCATCAGTCTCCGAACCATTTGGCATTGCCCCACTGGAAGCGATGGCGTATGGTGTCACATCGATAATATCAAAACAATCAGGGGTTGCAGAAGTAGTGAACCACGCCTTTAAAATTGATTTTTGGGATACAGACAGAATGGCAGAGACAATAAATTATCTGATCGAGAATCCTGAGATCTGTCAAAAAATAGGTCAAGAAGGCAAGCAGGAAGTTAATCATATCCTTTGGGACGAAGCTGCCGAGAAGATCCGAAAAGTTTACAGCTCTGTTTTATCAGAATATCTATCTGCGACTTCGAGTTAAGGAGAGGCAAATGTTAAACATAGTCTTCTATTTTCAAGTGCACCAGCCCTATCGATTGAGACACTTTAATGTATTAGACATCGGGACCGGGACACCTTGGTTTGATGAATCTCTGAATAAATCCGTCATGCGAAAAGTGGCAGATAAGTGCTATCTTCCCACCAACAAGCTTTTGCTTGGTCTGATCAAGCGCTATGAGGGTAGGTTTAGAATATCATTTTCAGTTACTGGAACAGCCATCGAGCAATTCAAACAATACACACCTGAAGTGCTGGAATCTTTTCAAGAACTGGCGGCCACTAATTGTGTGGAGTTTTTGGGTGAGACATATTATCATTCTCTGAGTTTTCTTTATGACACAAATGAATTCCTTGATCAGGTGAATATGCATCGTGATTTGATGCAAGCTGAATTCGGATACTACACAGAAACATTCCGAAACACTGAGCTTATATATCAGAATACATTATCAGACATAATCTACGAAATTGAAGGTTTCAAAACAATAGTAACAGAAGGTGTTGACAGAATCCTGAATTGGCGGTCTCCCCTATATGCATATAAGAATTACAGCAAAACAATGAATCTATTACTGAAGTATTATAAACTATCTGATGACATAGCTTTCAGGTTTTCTAACCGTGATTGGCCAGAATTCCCATTGACAGTGCCAAAGTTTGTAGATTGGATAGACAAACTGACCTTATCTGAACAAGAGAACCGCAATCAGTTTCTAAATCTGTTTATGGATTATGAGACATTTGGAGAACATCAATGGGCAGAAACAGGGATTTTTGACTTTATGAATCATCTGCCAGAAGAAGTGTTGAAAAGAAATCACTTGGGATTTTTGACTCCCAAGGAAACCCTTGAATATGCAAATTATCAGCAGGAGTCACTTAGTTTTACAGAACCTGTTTCCTGGGCTGATGAACAAAGAGATCTGAGCGCCTGGTTGGAAAATGATATGCAGAAAAATGCCATCGAAACCCTGTATGAGCTTCTGGAAAGAGTTAAACAAAAAGGTGACGTGCAACTCCTCAAACTGGCAAGACTGTTAACCACCTCCGACCACTTTTACTATATGTGCACAAAGTATTTCCAGGACGGTGACGTGCATAAGTATTTTTCACCTTACGATTCTCCTGACCAAGCTTATATCTATTACATCAATGCGTTGGCGGATCTAGAGGAGAAACTCAGGTAAATGAAAATAATCAACGGTAAAATAGCAATTCTGGAGTCCGACTTTGATGTTGCAATGGAATTTTCCAGAATTCTGACCGACAATGATTACGTAGTCCGAATCAGTATGAACAGCTCAGATTTCTTTAAAACATTCAACAGGTTCAAACCCGACCTAATCATCCTGGATCTCGAGTTAAAGAATAGCAAACTGACAGGCAATGAAGTTTATCGAATGCTGATCAATGAAAAGCAGACAGATGCCAAACTGATATTACTGTCCAAAGAAAAGAAAACTTCCACACTGAATGAATTGTTTAAACTGGGTGCCTATCATATCATAGATGTATCAGATAAACTGAATGAGACAGAACTTATTATCAGAGTCAATAGTGCCGTTCAGCTTAAAAAACAGGAAGAAGTCAACCTTCAGTTGCAGATCGAGAATATCTATCTGAAGAAGAGCATCGTTCAGTCACATGCATTTATCGGTGAATCTGATTGCGTATTGCAAGCAAAACGCCAAATCATGAAATTGGCGCAGGCGGATGAAGATATGTTCGTTGTTGGCGAGACAGGCACCGGCAAAGAGGTAGCTGCTTACTATTATTATTTGAATTCAAACCGCTTTGCCAAACCGTTTCACACAGTAAACTGCAGCGCATTGACAGAGACGCTGATCGAGTCAGAGTTATTCGGACATATAAAAGGATCCTTTACCAGCGCTGATAAATCAAAAATAGGTTTCTTTGAACGCTGTAACAACGGCGTCTTGTTTCTGGATGAGATCACCAATTTATCACTGGCCGCTCAATCAAAGATACTGCGAGCCATTGAAAACAAAGAAATCCAAGTAGTCGGTGGAGAAACCAAAAAAGTGGACACCAAACTCATATTCGCTTCCAATTCATCAATGGAAAGACTTGCACAACCTGACGTTTTCAGAAAAGACCTTTATTACAGGATTGAGGGCAACATCATCGAGTTACGTCCTCTGCGTGAAAGAGGTGATGACGCTTATGTTTTGCTGAATTACTTTCTAAGCAGTTATTATCAGATGAACCTTAACGTGGCCAAGGCCAAGCTTCATAAAATAAAAGATCTGTTGTTATCATATTCCTGGCCTGGTAATGTGAGAGAACTGAAAAACTTCTGCAAAGCGATTGTATTATCAGAAAAGGAAATATCCGCTGATACTGTTAAAAGGCATCTGGAACAAAAATTGAAAAAACAACATGAGACAACTGTTTCAAATGTGCATAAGTATATCAGAATGGACAATCTGAAATCAGGTGTCAGCAATTTTGAACGGGACTTTATCTACTATCATCTGGAAAAGAACAACTGGCACATCAGCAAGACCGCCAAACTGATTGGTCTGGAACGAACCACCCTCTACAAAAAAATCAAACAATACAAGATCATCCAGAGTTCCAAAAAATGATAATTAACAGCAAATACTGGCTAATGATTACTGCAATCACCATCTCTCTGCTGATCTGGTTTCACTATACTGCGTCTCAGAAACAAACTGCGATAATAACTTTACCGATAGAGTACATCAACCTTTCGGATGATCTTTCTTCAGCTCAATTACCGGAAAAAAGCAGGTTCAGAATAGTTGCAAATGGATATGATATCCTAAAACTCATATTGTCAGGATCCCAAATCCAGTATGATGGCACTCAACTTAGTAGTAAAAACCAAAAACTGGACAGCCGGTATTATTTGTTGAGCGATGTTTTCGACAACCACATTGATCTGATTGAACCAATATTGGATGAAATACCGATAGAAACCATGTCCACAATATCTGCAAATGTCATTGTTGAGCTGAATTTCGCCAATAACGAAAGCAGACAGCTCTTTGGTGACAGGATGTATAAACTGCTTCAGAATGATGTTACCATACGCGGTCCGGAAAGTCTGGTGCGTTCCATAAGCAGTGTGAAGACTCAACCCATTACAGCTACAATGCTGAACAAGGCCAAGATCAACTTGGCCCTGACTCCTCCTAATAAGCAAATCGAACTCTTGACTCCATCTATCGACTTGGTCAGAATGGATGAACAGACAATCACAAAAGTGATTACCAGAATCAAGATAAACCCGGAAACCGGTTATGACTTTTTCCCTAAAGAACTGACAGTTAGAATCAGTGGAGTGGCCAGCATGGTTAATTCTGTTACCAGCAAGGATATTAGAACAGAGCTTGTTGTTGCAGAACAAAGAGATAACCAAATCCCTGTTAATGTAAAAGCTCCTTCAGAAATTGAGATCCTGGATTTCTCTCCTCAAAAAGTGACATTAAAGAAATAATGAAATCAAAAATAATTCTGGCCATAGAATCGTCATGTGATGATACATCGGTCGCCCTGGTCAATACCAAATACCAGATCATACATCAGATCACATCTTCCCAGGCGGAGCACTTGGAATTTGGCGGTGTCTTGCCAGAACTTGCCTCAAGGCTTCACATGAAAAACATCCTGTACTTGATAGAGACTGTTCTGCATCAAGCAAATATGCCCAGATCCGAATTGGCAGCCATTGCGGTTTCCATCAATCCTGGCCTGATCGGTTCTCTGATTGTGGGATTATCCCTATCAAAAAGTCTAGCCTGGAGTCTTGGCATACCCCTGATCACAGTCAATCACATGCTTGGTCATCTTTTTGCCAATAATATTGAACATGGGTACATACAACCTCCTTACCTGGCCCTGATCGTTTCTGGAGGGCATACAGAACTGGTATATTTCGAGACTGATATCGAGTTCCATCATGTTGGCAAGACACTGGATGATGCTGCCGGAGAGTCTTTTGATAAACTGGCCAAGCTTCTGGGGTTGGGCTTTCCGGGAGGTCCGATAATCGACAAGCTGGCTAATGATGGAAACCCTGATTTCATCGAGTTTCCCACAGCATTAAAGCAAAAAGACAATTACAATTTCAGCTACAGCGGTCTTAAGACTTCTGTGATCCAATTCTTTGACAAACAACAAGATGATTGGATAAAGCAGCATACTTCCGATCTTGCAGCATCCATCCAGAAAGCAATTGTTACCCCTCTGGTGAAAAAGACGATTCGTTATGCTCAACAGCATAAAATCAAAACCATCCTCATTGGTGGCGGTGTTGCGGCAAATTCATTGCTAAGAAGTCAAATGCAGCAAGAGGCAAGCAGGATAGGAGCACAATTATTCTATCCCTCGATAAAATTGTGTATGGACAACGCTGCCATGATTGCTGCCGCTGCCATACCGAAGTACGAAAATAGGCTCTTTTCTTCCCTGGATATTAATGCCTTTTCTGACAAGGGAACCAGATATCTATAAACATGTTTTGTATGATGCAGCTTGACAGGAAATACTGCTGGTTAAATTGGTAACTGCCAGGTCCAACGCAATGGCTGCCCGTGAACCATGTCAGATCAGGAATGAAGCAGCATTAAGCGGAACCGGCTATGTGCCGTTGGTAACCTGGCTTTTTTTTGTATAATCGGCATTAAAATTGCACAGTAAAGAAATAATTCTAAATGAATAAGGTAGATAGATGAAGAGGATACTAACAGCAATTTATTTTATCCTGATGAGTATTGCTCTGCAGGGATTTCCGGTTAAAATAACCAGTTGGCAGATCAGAGAAGACATTAAAAAGCTTAATGCTCTGAATGTCAGTATTGATTACGTCAATCAGGAAACGCAGACTATCATTGTTTACGTGCCAGATGAAACGGCCTTAGATAAAATCATTTCCCATGGATTTGTAGCAGAGAGAATTCCTAATGCTGCAAAAGCTTATGCAGATTCATTATGGGAAGCAACCAAAGACTCCGATGACCCTATGCGCGCTTATTACATCTGGACTGAGTTTATTGCTTTCATGCAGAATACCGCAAATCAGAACCCCAATATCTGCGAACTTATACAGTTTGGCACTTCTGTGCAGAACAGACCTCTTTACTTTATGAAAATCAGCGACAATGTCACGCAACAGGAAAACGAACCTGAATTCAGATATATCTCATCCATTCATGGAGATGAAGTAGTCGGCTATGATCTGCTGATAAGACTGATCCAGCTTCTTACCACACAATATGGAACTAATCCCAGGATTACAAATATTGTTGATAATACCGAATTGTGGATTTGTCCCATGCTTAATCCTGACGGTTACATAGCCCATAGTAGATATAACAGCAATATGGTTGATTTGAATCGTAATTTCCCCATGCCGGTTGGTTCTCTGCATCCGGATGGCCTGGCTTGGCAGCCTGAAACACAAGCTGTGATGAATCATGGCGCCGACAACAACGTTATTCTTTCCGCCAATCTGCATGGCGGCGCTTTGGTTGTAAACTATCCGTGGGACTATACCTATGACCTGGCTCCCGATAATGACCTGATCATCCAGGCCGCTCTTGCATATGCCAGCAATAACTCAAGCATGTATAATAGCACGGAGTTCCCTCAGGGCATTACTAATGGAGCGCAGTGGTATGTTGTCTCAGGAAGCCTTCAGGATTGGTCCTATGGATTAACCAGAGCCATAGATCTGACCATTGAAGTCGGCAACAATAAATGGCCGCCTTCAACACAATTAGATGCGTATTGGAACCTTAATCAGGAATCTCTGTTGTCTCTGATCGAGTTTTCCCAAAAAGGCCTGCACGGCACAGTAACGAGTTCTGAAGGTACGCCTTTGGAAGCCTGGATTTCCATCAATGGCAACGGAATAGACATTAAGACAGATCCTCAGGTTGGCGATTATCACCGTTTGTTACTGCCGGGAACATATACTGTTACAGCTTATGCAAGCGGATATCAGTCTTCGTCAGTTGAGATATCTATTCCTCCCAATATTGCCGTTACATATGATTTTACCCTATCATTAGCACCGACAACTGATTTAATAGGTACAGTCATAGATTTATACGGTACTCCAGTTGCAGGAGCAACCGTGCAGCTGATTCTATATCATGATGTTTATGCTGCAATGACAGATGTGTCCGGTAGTTTTGCTTTCACCTCGATTCCGCAGGACACTTATGAGATCTTTATTAACAGCAGCGGTCACGGGATATATAAAAACACTTTTCAGCTTCAAAGTGAGAGACAGATTTTTGTCATGCCTGAACCTGTGTTTTTTGATAACTTTGATGCGGGGATTGGTAACTGGAATGTTCAGTCCCCCTGGGCTATTGTAAATCACAACGGCGAATTTGTCCTGACTGATTCTCCTACTGGAAACTATGACAATAATCTTAATATCAGTTCCACCTTATCCAATCCTGTTAGTCTGGAGAATGTGACTAATGCATTTCTTTCCTTTGACCTGAAGTATTCGCTCGAAAACAATTATGACTTCCTCTTTGTCTATGCTTCAGCAAATGGTACTGACTGGTCTGAACTTGCCTACTTCACCGGAGTGAATCAAAATTGGCACAATTATACCTACTCCCTGCAGAATTACGAAGGCGGCAACCTCTATATCAAATTCAATCTGAATACTGACGCCAGTGTAACTGCTGACGGTGTATATATTGACAATGTCATGGTCTCCGGCTTGTCTTCAGTTCAGACTGTCTATGGCGACACTGATGCCAACTGGATTTTAAATATGAACGACATACAGAACATATTGGAATACAGCGTTGGCAACGACCCCATCCCCCTGATAGATAACTATCCCTGGTCTGATTTTCGTCTGGAAGCTGCCGACGTGGACAACGACAACCGTATTACTGCCACCGATGCTTATTATGTCTATGATAGACTTTCAAGTTACACATGCTCTTTCCCGGCTCAGGGCGGACTTGATATCTCCTTTACTGACCCCTTCATAAGTATTTGTATATATAATGAATACATCAGTCTTGACTTTGCACACATCTGGAATCTGAAATCAATGACCATGAATTTTTCCAATTCCAACGGTCTTGATTTTTCTTCCGTCACCTTGTATCCTGATTTCCAGAACTTTTTATATGCCATAAATCTGGACAATAACACTTTAAGCATTCTGTGCCCGGTTGATCCTGATGTCAATTACACCATAGCCACGATTCATTGTAATAACGTAAGCCAATACACTCACTGCACAGGAATCGTTAATGACATCGACTACGATATGGACATTCACATTATCTCTAATCCGGATGACTTTATCAATCCCATCACAACAGAACTTCTGGGTAACTACCCCAATCCCTTCAATCCTGAGACTACTATCCGCTTTTCCATAGCCAGGGACAACACGCCGGTGAAGCTTCAGATCTACAATACCAAAGGCCAATTGATTAAAACCCTGATTAACTTAAATTATAATAAGGGCTATCAAAGTTTCATTTTTGACGGAACTGATAAGCAAGGTAAGTCGCTTGGAAACGGTATTTATTTCTATCGTCTGGAGACGCCGGATAAAGTATTCACAAATAAAATGGTGATCTTGAAATGAGTAAAAAACAAATCAAAAAAGACCTCCCCGAACCCAGAAATCCAATGCTTCGGCTCTATTTTGGCATCGGTTTTATCATACTCGCCGTAGCAGCTCTTGTTCTGATCATGCTGCTGCCTGACAACAAAACCAATACAACTGATGCAAGTTTGCAGTATATATTTGAAAAGCATGGCGCTGCCAGTTTTTATGATGATAAAGGCAAAGAGCTCTGCAGCTTCGACATCGAGATTGCCGAAAGCCTGGAAAAGCAGACTCTTGGACTTATGTATCGCGATTCACTCGCTGCTTATCAGGCTATGCTTTTCCCCTATCCCGATGAAGACATCCGCATCTTCTGGATGAAAAACACCTATCTGCCGCTGGACATCATATTCATTGCCGGGGACAGCACAATAGTCTCGATCCAAAAGAACACCAAGCCTTTCGATGAGACCGGCTTGCAGTCCAAAGGCCCTGCCCGATATGTTCTGGAAGTCAATGCCGGCATCTCGGACCAATTCAATCTCCAGCCCGGGAATAAATTTTCCTACACGCGCTTAGAAAAACCGGATGGTGAATAAAATGCTCAAAGCAATGATTAAATTTCTACTTGCCATCACTTTGATCTCTATGCTGTTTTTTTCTGCTGTTTCCTGCAACAGGGAAAAAACACCCAAAACCAAGGATAAAACCCCTCTGGAACAGCCTCAGCAAGAGTATCAGGTAGAGGAAGAAACACCTGAAACACCTCAGCAGCCAACAGCTTTGAAGTACACTTACCGCTTTCTTGATTCCAAAGATCTCCCACCCGTAGCCATTGTCATAGATGATTTTGGTTACATCGGAGGTGATCTGCTGCAAGGCTTTGCCGAACTGGATGAAAACATCACTTTTGCTGTTCTGCCTGATCTGCCGAATACTGAGAAATCTGCCAAACTTGCCAATGTTTATGGCCACGAAGTAATTCTGCATATCCCCATGGAAGAGCAATCCAAAACTCAGAAACCCGGTGCCAAATATATCAAATCCGGTATGGAAGAGTCTGAGATAAAAGACATTTTGAAAGACTTTATTTCCCAGGTCCCCCAGGCCGTGGGAGCCAACAACCACATGGGCAGCGGAGTCACTGCGCATTATGAAACCATTTATGCTGTTTTGGATTATCTTGATTCAAAAGGGATGTTCTTTTTGGACAGCAAAACCTCCACCCAATCCAAAGCAGTAAATGCAGCCAAAGATTTAAAGTCCGATTATGCCAGCCGGGATATCTTTCTGGACGTTCCCGATGTCTCCAATGCCACGCTCAACAACAAGCTCAGGGAAATGGAGAAATTCCGTGGCAGGGTCGAACCCATTATCATCATCAGCCATTGCCACAACCACGCAAAACTCACTGCCATGCAAACCTTTGTCAGCCATCTGCAGGGCATGGGCGTCAGACTTATCCCCCTTTCCGACGCTGTGAAGAAGTTCAAAATCCCTACCTGAGTAAATCTTGTATCCTGCTTTTTCGTGGCCCATAGATTCCCCATGGACTTCCAACAGATACAGGCATTTGTGCCTTCATCTATCGGCAATGTATTGAGAATTAATTGATTATGATATATGGGCATAGTCAGGAGTATAGAATATCATTTTTTTATTGACAAACTGCTGAATGAGAAAAAAGTCTGTCAATTAGAGATATTTATTGTTTAAAGCAGTTTACGATTTATCCTAAAACTGCAAAGTTTACAATAATCAATAAAATAATAACCTAGGAGGCTCAATGAAAAAAGTTCATTGTATCTTGCTCATAATTCTGATTATGACGTCTATGTTAATCGCCGTTCCCCGCAACAAAGTTGTGGTCGAGATCGGTACGGGAACCTGGTGTCAATTTTGTCCAGGCGCTGCCATGGGGGCAGATGATTTAATCCTAAACGGCCACCCTGTTGCCATTATAGAAAACCACAATGGCGACGCTTATGCCAACACCTATTCCAATGCACGCAACACTTATTATAATATAACAGGTTTTCCCACAGCCAATTTCGATGGCGGTAATCCTACTGTCGGGGGAAATGCCACAAATTCCATGTATGCCAACTACCTGCCCAAAGTGAATGCCCGTCTGGCCATACCATCACATTTCACGATCAATGCCGGCGGAGCTGCTGACGGTAATACGGTAAATCTGACCGTCACCGTCGAAAAAACTGAACCCGATACCAACACCAACCTAAAACTTCATTGTGTCCTAACTGAATCCCATATTCCGCAGGTCTGGTTTAATCAAACCCATGTCAATTTTGTGACCAGACTTATGGCTCCTGATCAGAACGGCACAACCATTGATTTCGGCACGAATAGCGTTGTAACGGTTCCACTGACTTTTACCCTTAATCCGTCCTGGGTGGTTGGCAATTGTGAGATAGTGCTGTTCCTGCAAAACAACTCCACCAAAGAGATTTTGCAAGGTACTAAATACACCCTTGCGGAACTGGGTGGAGCCAGTCCCGTTCCTTTTACCAACATCGATTTCCCTGATATGTACCTGACCGGAACCGCCACTGTACCAATGACTCTTTCCAATTACTGGAACATCACTGCCACCGGAACCATTACTTCCGATAATCCAGCCTTTACAATCACACCCGTTGGCAGGATTGATTTCACGATCCCCCCCTACCAGACCAGAACTTTCAACGTCAATTTCGTACCCACTGCCGTTGGAGAGCAGACAGGAAACATCACAATTATCAGTAACTTCCCTGATTATGAGAACATAGTCATTCCTGTTACAGGAACAGGTTTCTACAATACAGCACCCGTGGTTTCAGACGTTGCCTGGACTGGCTATCCAGTTCTCACCTGTCTTTTGACCGCAACCTATACGTATACTGATGCTGACAGTGATGATGAAGGTTCTTCAATCTATCAGTGGTACAGGATCACTAATAATGTCCCTGCACCGATCGCGGATGCCAACGCTCTGACCTATCGCATTACCCAGGCCGACCTTGGCAGCCAGATCGCCTTCCAGATCACACCTCTGGACATTCATTCCATGCCCGGCACACCCATGATGAGTGACTACACTCCTGTGATTGATGTTTTGCCTGTTCCGCAGAACCTTACTGCTGCCATCCTTAATGACAACATCGACATCCAGCTCAACTGGCAACCGCCGTTGCCCTTCAACAGAGACTTCCTCGGTTACAGAGTATTCCGAAACGGTTTGAACATCAATACCATCAACAACCCCGCCGTCACTACTTTCACTGACACCTGGCTCTTCCCCGGAACATATGAGTACTGGGTTACTGCGATCTATACCAATCCCATTTCTCAGTCCGAACCTTCCAACATCGTGATCATCAATACCACTTCATCCGATGACCAGGTTCTGCCTGCCATAGAGTCAGTCAGTGTCTATCCCAATCCTTTCAGAAGCAGTGCCAGCGTTGTCGTCAGCGGCAAAGCCAACACACAGGTTGAAGTCGGCGTCTATAACATCAAAGGCCAACTTGTTCAGAAACTTAACAACGTGACAGAAGCCAACGGAATCGCAAATCTGACCTTGTCAGCAAGCGATGACATGATCCCCGGCATCTACTTTGTCAGGATCAATTCTGCTGACCGTCAACTCACCCAAAAAGTGGTCCTGTTAAAATAACAAAGTTCAATGACAAATGACAGATAGGGCACGCCTGAAAACGTGCCCTTCATTTTAATTATAACAAGACTGAAGGTAGATATTGTTGCGCAGTAAATCACAAAAGTTCAGACTTCTGTTTCAGATAGTATTTTTTCTGATCGCGGCCTATTTATTCTATGAACTGATCAGAGACGTGCTTCAATCTGCACATGCCTACTGTCCCTATGCCGTGGTCTGTTTCGGAGTCCTAAAAGCCAGCCTGGCAGGTAATATGGTCTTCCTTTACCCTATAGCTATTGTGCTTGGTTTGGTTATTGGAATCGCGACAATGTTCATCGGCAGAAAGTTCTGCGGTTACGTCTGCCCCATCGGCACACTCCAGGAATGGCTTTTCAAGCTCAGAAACAAAAAGTACAGACTCAGTAAGCGTATACCTTTTTTCTATGAAAGGAAGTTCCGCTCCATCAAGTATTTTGTTTTATTACTGACAGTTTTCTTGGTCCTGCTTAGAAAAAGTCCGCTCTATATGAATTTCTGCCCCGTTCTGGTGCTCAGCCGTCTCCCCTACATCATTCTTCCCGGATTAATAATCTGGCTGTTTATAATTATTGGCGGCCTGTTCACTGAACGGATCTTCTGCCGTTTCCTCTGTCCCTATGGCGCTCTGCTCAACCTCTTTCAATATATGAGCAAGTTGTTTGGCTTCAAGCGCCTGCTGATCAGAAGGAATCTGGAAAAATGCACCGACTGCTGTCTTTGTAATAAGAATTGCCCGATGAACATCAATCTGGCGGAAGATGAATATATCAAGGACCACAACTGCATCCACTGCCTGAAATGTGCTGAGGTCTGTCCCAAAGACCATACCCTCACTGAAGAAAACACCTCCCGGAACTGCTATGAATAATATATATAAAGTATTACTGCTCATCCTCTTGACCGCTTTGTGCGTCATTCTGCTTGTAACTTCCTACAAAGCCAACTCAGATAAACTAAAGGTCTGCCCAGTAGACGCCATCTCCATGCGAAACGGCCTTGCCATGATCGATACCCTGCGCTGCTTCGGATGCGGCAGATGCGCACTCGGCATCCCCAGTCCCTATGACCAGAATCTCTTCCCTGCTATCAAATCTGCTGCCCAGGATTCTGCCATAGTATTGCATACTCCTGTTGAAATTGATAAATCTGAGGTTGTGACTGATAAAGTAAAACCTGCAATCGATAAAGTTTATTCTAATCCAAAAAATGACCCCATTATCAAAACTGAAGACAAACCGAAACCTGACACTTCCTTGATTTATTCAGTAATTCCGGAACAATGCATCGGCTGCCGGCTCTGCACTTTCGTGTGTCCAACCGGTGCCATTTCCGTAAATCGAAGAGTAGCTACTATTGACCAGTCTAAATGCATCAACTGCGGAGTCTGTAAAAATGGCAACGGAGTCAACTATACGGGTTGCCCCGTGGATGCCATAGCTTCTTCCAAACCAAAAGAATAACACCTAGCAGTTCTTTTCACACAAGACTTTCATTTCGTTATTAGCAATCTGATATATTGACTGCTAATATTTCTGTTGACAATTTCCCTGTCTCTTTTTCCTTAACCCCAATGATACAAAAACTAATACTGATTGGAGGTTAACAATGCCAGCCAAGGAAAAAGAAAAAGGCGCTCTGTCCATCCATACCGAAAATATCTTTCCCATCATAAAGAAATGGCTCTACTCGCAGCACGACATCTTTCTGCGCGAGCTCATATCCAATGCCACCGACGCATCCAAAAAGCTGCTCTACGCCAAACCCGATACCGACGCTTCAACTCTTAAGATAGAAGTGAAACTGGATAAAAAGAAAAAGATCCTGCAGGTCATCGATTACGGCATTGGTATGACCGCTGATGAGATCCGCAAGTACATCAACCAGATAGCATTCTCAGGAGCAGAGGACTTCATCGAAAAGTTCAAGGATGTCCAGAACAGCATCATCGGTCACTTTGGCCTCGGATTTTATTCCTCTTTCATGGTCGCCGACAAGGTCACGATCGACTCCCTGTCCTATCAGGAGGGTGCAGAACCCGCTTTCTGGGAATGCGACGGAACCACCGAGTATGTCATGTCCAAAGGCAAGCGCAAGGATGTCGGAACCACTGTCACCATCCATTTCAACGACGAATCCAATGACTACCTGGAGACCTCCAAGATCTCCGAAATCCTGGAAAAGTATTGCAACTTCATGCCCTTCCCCATCGAATTTGACGGCAAGACGGTCAACCAGAAGGAAGCGCTCTGGAACAAGAAGCCCAAGGATGTCACCGAAGAGGAATACAAGGAATTCTACAAGAAGATGTTCCACGATTGGCAGGATCCCATCTTCTGGATCCATCTCAATGTGGACTACCCCTTCAACCTGAAGGGCATCCTCTATTTCCCCAAGCTGCGCAACGAGCCGGATTTCTTCAAAGGCGAGGTCAAACTCTTCTGCAACAATGTCTTTGTCGCCGACAACCTGGAAGACCTCATCCCCGAGTTTCTGCTCCTGCTCAAAGGCGGAATCGACATTCCGGACATCCCGCTCAATGTCTCCAGAAGCTTTCTGCAGAACGACAAACAGGTCCAGAAGATCACCAAATATATCGTCAAAAAGGTGGCTGACCACTTCACCGAGACCTTCAAAGAAGACCGCAAGAAGTATGAAAAGTACTGGGAAGACATTCAGACCTTCATCAAATACGGCCTGCTCAAGGACGAAGACTTCTTTGACAGTCTGAAGGATCTGATCGTTTTCAAATCCTCTTCCGGAGACTACGTAACCCTGGAAGAATACAAAGCCAAGAATCCCCCCGCTGACGATAAAACCAAGATCTACTACGCCGGCAGCGAGGACACCCAGGTCAGCTATCTGAACCTGATGAAGGAGCAGGGCATCGAAGTCATTTTCCAGACCTCGCCCCTCGACACCCACCTCTTTCAGAAACTGGAAGGTAAACTGGAAAAGATAGAGTTTCTGCGCATCGATTCCGAACTCAACGACCTGCTTATTAATAAGGATAAGGCCGAACTGGTTGATCTTGACAACAAGACCGACGCCGACAAGCTTAAAGAGATATTTGACAGAGCTTTGAATGATAAGATTGAAGCCAATTTCTACAAGGAATCCTATGCTGACTTCATTAAGAAGCACCCTCAGGCAGTGGAATTGCTGTCTCCATATATCACTCAGAAAGAGGAGCAGTCTATTATCAGGCCTTATGAGATCCCCACTGACATCAGGGAAAAACTTGGCCCCGAAGTCTGGAGAGCACTCTTTGAACACGTTTACACCGATGTCAAAGTGGAGGTTAAGAGTCTCAAATCGGCTGACATCTCCGGCATGATCGTCTTCAACGAATTCATGCGCCGCTTCCACGACATGGACATGCTCCAGAACCGCGAAAGCGCTTCCATGCTGAAAAACCACACACTCATCGTGAACCGGGAAAATCCCACCATCAAAAAGATCATGGAACTTGCGGCCGCCGGCAAGACCGAAGAAGTCAAAAACCTCTGCGCCTACATCCACGACCTCTCTTTACTGGAGCAAAAGGCCTTCAGCGGAGAAGAACTCAAAGACTTCCTGAAGCGTGCCAATCAGATCCTGAACTATATAAACTAACATTAAATATTAAATACAAAATATATCTGACCCGTAGGGGCTGGTCTTGTGCCAGCCTTTTTTTTGATTGATCCCTTTTTATTTTCCCGGCACTTCCGGAGTTTTGCCCGGGAAGTGCCCGGGAAGTACCCGCGAACCATGTATGCATTTTGCTTGACGGTAAATTGGGTTTTTGTAGTCTGGCATCAACCATCTATAGAAAATAAGAAGCAAAAAATCGCTTGGAGGACATAATGAAAGTTCATATGAAACGCAACCTGGCAGGTTACTCAGGCACGGCGGACGGAGCCATTTACTATTACAATCCCAAGACCGGGCAGACCCTGATGCGGCCTTATGTGTATCCCAAACTCAACCATAACAATGAACGGATGGCAGCGATCATGGCAAACCTGAAGCTGATTGAGCCCTCGAATGGCTACAGGCAGAACCTGAAAGATTACATCCTGCGCTACAATGACAGCAAGGACTATGGCCACAAACCGGTTTCCTCCTGGAACAACATCTGGCTCAAAATGATGTATGCCCTGCAGAAAGCCATGCCGGAGCAGGTGGACCTCAGAACCCTCACCCGGGAACAGATTTACGCTGATGACCTGCCCTGCAAGACAGTCAAAGCCGCCATTGAAGCAGGCCTGCTGCCTTCCATGCCGGGTTACAAAATATGGGATAAAGAAATCTGACTGATCCTAGTTTAGCTGCATAATCATTGTTTCTTGCCGAAGGGCATTACATATAGAGGTTCTTCAGCTTTGGGCAAAGGAACCAAAAGGCGGAGTTTCAGATCATCGAAAGCACCAACGGCACAGGTTCCCAGATTCAGAGTTTCCGCCTGCAGATAAACGTTTTCGGCAGAATGGCCCAAATCCATGGGAACATAGCGTTCCCTTCCCCTGTCGCCGTATTTTTGAGTTGTCCTTTCGTAAATGGCTGAGTAAATAAGTGAAGCCGGCGCTTCAAAGATAAATTCCTGTCCATAGCAGACAGTTGTCAATTCCCGGCTGAAATTTCCTCTTTTCACAAGCTGCAGGAAATGACCGTTCGGCTGATAATAATAGAATCCAGGTTCCAGCCCAGAAACATTCCAGGCTCCCAGATAGACCTCCAACGGGTATAAAGCACCGGCTGAAGGAGCAGTCTTGAGTCCACCTCTCAAATACTGAGGCGCTATAACCTTTGTAATTCCGTAGGCAGACCACAAAATCTGCGAAACTTCCTGCAGAGTCAAAGCTTCTTCACTATAATCCCGAACGGATCGGCGCTGCCACAGAGCTTGCTCGACTGACACATTACTCGTTTTTGCGGGTTCAGGCAGAGAGATGACTAGTAAAGAATCACGCTTGTCAGGGAGTGCTGCAAGCTTTGCTTGCTCATTTGCCGTCATCCTGTCAATGAGCTGTTTCCAGGTTTTATGATCATGCAGATTTACCAAGTCGGTATCTTTTTGTATCCAGGCCAGATCACTGAATCCCAAATCGATGGAAGCCGCCAGATATTTAAACGCCAAGTCAGTCTCTTCAGCTAAGGCATAGTAACAGGCGATGCCATAATTCAGCTCCATTTGATAATCTGCGTTATCATTGTTTTTAAGGTAATCAATGAATACTTGTGCAGCTTCAGTGTATTTTCCCTGCTTCGCTAAAGAATCAGCTTCCACCCATGCAGTTTGCAGATCATTTGACCAGAGCGAAATGGAAATCAGTAAAACCAGACAGAAAAGTAACTGTTTCATGTTAACCTCATTTTTCTTTATAATAAAAGTCAAAGTCTGCATAAACTATAATTGTCAATATAAAAAGGTTCGTCACTTCGTGTTTAATGCTGAGTTGGTCATTGCTGCCAAGAAAGGACTTGGGCAAAATACAAGTTTTTGAATCGCTTTATGATTGCTGGGAATGGAAATCCTCCGTAAATGCAGTCCGATAGGACTAAACATTGTAAACCGGCACGTGAGTGCCGGGGATGGAAATCATACATAATTGCAGTCCGATAGGACGACACATTATAACCCGGCACGTGAGTGCCGGGATAGAAATCCTCCACAGATATAGTCCGATAGGACGACACATACAACAATATAGTCATTCTGTGGTGCCGTCCTGAAGGACTGGATTCTTCTAATGACTTATGCACGGCACTCACGTGCCGTGTTACATAGTGCCGTCCTCACGGACTGGATCCCTCTTATGGCAATTTCACGGCACTCACGTGCCGTGTTATAAAGTGCCGTCCTGACGGACTGGATCCTGCATAGAATCATCATATACAATTAATAAACTATCAAAATCACAAAAACACAAAAACACATGGGGGGACCGACATAAAAAAGGGGGTCCCCCGGTGTGAATTTGTGAATTTGTAATGATGTCCTGCAGAATATATCAATATGATAAATCCTAATTAGCAAATTAGCAAATTAACATAAGAGAGACCGACATAAAAAAGGGGGTCCCCCTGTGTGAATTTGTGAATTTGTGAATTTGAGCTTTGACTCATACGGGATAAGCACTTCAGATTTCTCCCTTGACAGAAATGCGGAAAAATATGGATTATCATAAACAGAAATATATTCAAAAAAAGGAGAAAGGTTATGCCCAAAATGACCGTTGATCCAAATTACTGCAAAGGGTGCGGATTATGCGTTGCGACCTGTCCCAAGAAAATAATCCGCTTTTCTGAAAACATCAATGCCAAAGGATATCACTATGCGGAGTGCTTCAAACAGGATGAATGCATCGCCTGCAAGATGTGCTACGTAGTCTGTCCCGATTGCGCAATAACGGTGGAGAAATAGGAGGAAGCTATGGCAAAGATACTTATGAAAGGCAATGAAGCAGTGGCAGAAGCCGCCATCCGCGCCGGCTGCCGCCTCTATTTCGCCTATCCCATCACACCCCAGAGCGAACTGATCGAATACATGGCAAAGATGATGCCTAAGGTGAACGGAACCTTCATCCAGGCGGAAAGCGAAGTCGCCGCCATCAACATGGTTTACGGAGCTGCCGGAGCAGGTAAAAGAGTGATGACCTCATCTTCCTCACCCGGCATTTCCCTGAAACAGGAAGGCATTTCCTACATTGCCGGGGCACAGCTTCCAGCCGTGATCGTGAATGTCCAGCGCGGCGGACCGGGCCTGGGCGACATTCAACCCGGCCAGGCGGATTATTATCAAGCTGTCAAGGGCGGCGGGCACGGCGATTATCATCTCATTGTGTTGGCACCCAGTTCCGTACAGGAATTCGCCGATCTGGCCTCCGACGCTTTCGACCTGGCTGATAAATATCGCAATCCAGTTCTGATCCTGGGTGACGGTATGCTGGGCCAGATGATGGAACCGGTGGAATTCAAACCTGCCAAAACTGATGAAGAAATCAAAAAACTGGGGGAACAACATACAGATTGGTGCATCTGTCCTAAAAAAGATGACAATGACAAGCATCATCACGAGATCAATTCCCTTGAACTCGATCCCAGCGTTCTGGAAAAGCATGTCCTGAACATTTTTGACAAATATGCTGAAGTCCAGAAGAATGAGATCCGCTATGAAAAATACAATGTTTCTGATGACAATGAAATCCTCTGCGTATCGTTCGGAACCGCTTCCAGAATAGTGAAAAGCGCGATTGACGAACTAAAGGCGAAAGGCAAAAGCGTCGGCCTGATCCGTCCCATCACGCTCTGGCCCTATCCCTATGAGCAGATCAAGGCAGCCATCGGCCCCAAGGTTAAGAAGGTCTATGTCTTCGAACTCAACATGGGACAGATGCTTGACGATGTGAAGATAGCAGTCTGCGGCAAGGTCCCGGTTGATTTCTGGGGCAAGGTCGGAGGCATCGTCTTCACCCCTGCCGAAATCGAACAAAAACTTGAAGCGTGCTTTTAGGAGGAAGCCATGGAAGTGATAGCAACCAGACCCAAATCTCTCACCAGTACACCCTTTACCTAC
>Ga0209610_1000492_pt1 | contig 20768 bp, 14 predicted proteins | sample LakKivw275mmetaG_FD_184137 | JGI IMG/M metagenome (GOLD analysis project Ga0209610, IMG submission 184137) | Anoxic lake water microbial communities from Lake Kivu, Rwanda to study Microbial Dark Matter (Phase II) - Lake Kivu water 275m metaG... | ecosystem: Environmental > Aquatic > Freshwater...
TTATCATCCTACTGATAATAATGTTTGACATCATCTTTGGAATACTAATTCTGGCAGCAACTCACAGGCGCAGGATCACTTATGTTTTGCAGATCCTCTTTGGCTGGCTGCCTGCAAGATTGCGCAGTAAGATCGATCACCTGATTGTATTATTCATAAACGGGTTGAATGTTTTTGAACACAAACGTCAGGTCATCGTTTATGCTGTCTTACTGACAGCTTTAGGAGTCCTATTTGACGGTTTGTATTTCTGGCTGATGTTCACTGCTTTCAATCAGGATGCGGGATTTCTGATCGTTCTGTTCGGCTACACACTGATCAACCTGTCCTATGTGTTGCCGCAACCCCCGGCACAGCTTGGCAGCAACGAATGGATGATGATTATCATCTTTTCCCTGGGATTCGGGTTGACGCGGAATACGGCTTCAGCAATCATGGTTTTTGCGCATCTGTTTACGGCTTGCATCATAACTGTAATGGGCGTGCTTGGCTTTAGTTATGCAGGCATCAGGTCCGTCAGACAGATTAAAGGAGAATTATAATGGAACAGAATTTAGCTGTTATTGAAGTTCTGCATGAAAAACGGCAGCAATTGCTGAAAGAGATACACAAGGTCATCATCGGCCAGGATAAGGTCATCGACGAAATTGTGATCGGGCTCTTTTCCAATGGGCATATGCTGATTGAGGGCGTACCAGGTTTGGCCAAGACACTTCTCATCTCAACTATTGCCCGTGCCTTCAATCTGAGTTTCAACCGCATCCAGTTCACGCCTGACCTGATGCCGTCCGACATTACCGGATCCGAAATCCTGAATAAGAGTGAGCAGCGTCAGGACAGCTATTTCGAGTTCATCAAAGGCCCTGTCTTTGCCAACATCATTCTGGCTGACGAGATCAACCGCACTCCGCCCAAAACCCAGGCTGCCCTTCTGCAGGCGATGCAGGAAAATCAGGTAACCTACGGAAACCGTACCTGGAATCTTGATCTGCCTTTTATTGTTTTAGCCACTCAAAACCCCATCGAACAAGAGGGGACCTATCCATTGCCGGAAGCGCAATTGGACAGGTTCATGTTCTATATCAACATAGGTTATCCCTCACTTGATGAGGAGAAGCATATCGTGGCGCAGACAACCGGTCTTGAAAGTGAAGAAGTTCTCCGAGTCATGTCAGCACAGGAACTGATCACTGCCCAAAGATCCATCCGCAGTATTCCGGTCAGCGAGCATGTGATTAACTACGCTGTGGAACTGGTCAGAGCCACCCGTCCCACCGAACCGGGAACCAGTGATTACATAAAGAAATGGGTGAACTGGGGTGCCGGGCCGAGGGCTTCCCAGTTTCTGATCCTGGCAGCCAAGGCCAGGGCAGCTTTGAATGGTCGCCTGACTCCTGCCGAAGAAGATGTCAGGCAAGTGGCTGAAATCGTTCTGCAGCACCGTATTCTTGTCTCTTTTGCAGCAGAGGCGGAAGGCATCCGTTCCGTGGATGTTATCAGACATCTGCTGAGCGGAAAGTGATTTGATCATGAAAAAGACCGCTATCCTGCTGATTCTGGCGTTTCTGCTTTTTATAAACCTGCTAAGCGCATTAGACGATAAATTCCTCAGGGTAGTCTATCACAACAAGATTCCTGCCGCCAACAGCATCAAGGTCAGGAACAGCAATGTGTTTGTCTACAACGACTGGTACCTCTATATCTATTCATATGCCAATATCTGGAACCCAACCATTGAAACAGCTTACAGCAGCACCTATCCGATCACGGACGTAGAAAGCACAGAGGACAGGTATGTTTACATCTGCTCTCTGGAACCGACCAATTATATTATGGAACTGGACTCGCTTAATACCCTGGGGCGCATCTATTTTGCACAGAAGCTGCTCTGCAACAAAGCTTACAGCGAAGGAAACCTGCTCTTCACATCTCATGTGGATAACGGCCTTGAGATCTATGACATCAGTAAGGGCGTAGCTCCCCAAAGGGTGGTTTCCTATGCGGAAGACTGGGGTCTTATAGACAGCGAGGCGCGCTTTCCCATCGTACATGGACTCAACGATTTCGGCTATGTCAATATCAATGTCAAAGACCTGACACAACCCCGCACGGTTGGATTCAACTATGAGATTGTAAACGGGAAAGTGCTGACGGTCAACCGGAACATCGTCTGGGTGGGAGCGGGGGAGACTTTGCTCGCGCTTGACATTACATATCCGGAAACCCCCGTGATCATCAACCGCTACCGTTTCAATGCCGAGATAAATGCCATCAAAGCACGCAGCAATGAACTTTATGTCGGGCTTAAAACTTCAGGACTGAAAATACTTGATATCACAAATTCCCGTAACATCAGGGAAAAGAACAGCTTCTACCTTCGAAACGGAGTCAATTCCATCGATCTGGACGAAGAATATATCTTTTTAGGTGCCGGGACACAGGGTTGGTATATCCTCGAATACCGCTGACGAGAAAATCTTTACAAACCGCAGCGCGGTTTTATATTCGTTAGCCCGCGATTATAACCGTGGGTCAAAAAGCACACAATAGGAAACCCCGATGGGGTTAATTTACTGCCATCTCTTTTCCCATGAATAAATTCATGGGCTACCGAATGAAAAAACCCTGAAGGGATTTTGTCACTCCATAACTAACGATCCCCTAATCGTGTATTTCGTTTTTTTCTTGGTTGATTAATAAGACGGCTCATACTGCTATCAATCTAACCAAAGACTTTGATCAACGGAAGATCAGTGGGTTTTATTGCCTGATCTCCCGCTGAACTTAGATTACGCTTAAATTGACTTGAGTATGGAAGGGATGTGTTACAGACCATTAGTATCATAAGATTGCATCTTGTTGCGGCGCCGTTTTACAAACGGCTATGCATCTTGCGAGCATTTGTCCGGTTCCGAGAACCGGACTAACAACAGCTAGGAAAGCTATGTTACTGGGAAATGAAGGAACGCCGGCTAAAGCCAGCGTTCCATTCCACAAAGATTACTGATTACAGAAAAGGTATGTAGTTCCGCGTTTACGCGGTATTAGCATAAAATATCACATCTCTCTCTCCTGATGACAAAGCTGTCTAAAGGGATAACTACAAGCGTTGTTATCATTCAGCTAAACTGAGTTTATCAGTGAGAAACAATAAAGGGACAGATATAACTACCTGTCCCTTTTAGTGTTATACAAGGAGGAATTACTTCATGAGAATCATTTTTCTTGTTTGGGTGTAACCAGCGGAACTCATCTTGTAGATATAAACGCCGCTGCTGACAGTTGTATCTTTGTCATCCCTGCCGTCCCAGATGAGGCTGTGATTGCCTTTGGGAAGGATGCCGCTTTGCAGGGTGCGGATCTTCTGACCTTTCAGATTATAGATATCCAGTGTGACATCCGTCTTCATGGCTAAAGAGAAGGAGATCGTGGTCTCAGGATTGAAGGGATTGGGATAGTTCTGACCCAGCCTGAAAGGAATGACGCTTTGCAGGTTATCTTCATTACTGACAGCGTTGTCAGGAGGACTGGTGGTAAACTTTACAGCCAGACCAGCCTGCAGAGCAGTGGCAGTGACGGGATAAAGGTCAGCGTAAGTATAGGTCAGACCGTCATTCTGCAAATGATTTTCGATGCCGACTGTGCTGTAATTACTGGTCAGGGCAGGATTGTCAATAGTGTGATACTGGAAGACGATCTCGCCGTCACCCTCGGGATTAGGATAAAGAATGAGCTGAAACTTTTCCAAATGGGCATTCTGTAGAAGGTCAATGGTATATTGACTATAGGCATCGTTCCATTCCACAATATAACGGTTGTTTGCCTGATCATACCAATTCACGATGCGCATATCATTAAACACGAAATTGACGGAATCAGTCATAACTTTCATGCCTTTGAGGTCGTCCCAATAGGGAGCCACCATGGCATAAGGACCCAGGGCGGCAGGGATGTATAGATTGTTGAAATCAGCCATCCAGGTGGTGACAAAAGAGACCCAGCCGTTGGAGCAGATGGTCATGCTGTTATAATCAACTCCGTAATACCTGAAAGTGAAAGGCAGATTAACAGTGTAGGAGCCATCATCCATTATCAGGTGCACATCGCCGGGGATGGTATTATTGTTGTCGCGAGGGTCGATCTCGATCCAATCATAGACCGGGTGTTGAGGATAACCCGTGTCAAAGCTGTCATAAGCAAAATATCCGTAGCCGTCCGGTCCGGTGGGATCAGAAGAAGTGGGATTGCCGGCGGTCAAATCAAAATAGCAGATACTCTGATAGCCTCCCGGGGTAGTGATTATGAAAGTGAGAGGAATGTTCCTGCCATTGTAGCAGAAGGATTCCACAAAAATGGAAGTCTGCAGATTAGCAGAGGCATTAACATCCAGATTACCCAGGGCGACCGTTTCAGTGACGACATTGGCAGCAGATGTCCTGGAACGAATGGTGGCAGTTGCATTCTGGATGGGGAAGGTGCCGATGTTTCTGATTGTGAACGTAACGGGATTGCTGCTCCCGATACTCAGACTCCCGGTGGCATTGGTGATCATGAATTCTGCTCCTCCAGTCATCAATTCAAAGCTGGACACAGTTGATTGATTAGGGAAGGATACATTGAAACGGATAATCTTGTGGGCAGGGACATTGCCGTTGACATCGAAATTGAAGGTCAAAACAGATGTGGCATCAGCCATTAGAGAGGTTATGGATTGAGACGGATTTTGGATCGTGACATAATCTGACGGAGAGCAGGCAAGATTAGCGACTATATTGGAAAGAGCTGCATCAGAGTAGTTTTTTACTGTAAGATCAAGCTGGTATGACTGCCCGGCTGTTATAAGTTCACCTGCCAGATTGTTGGCAGTGATTCCGACCGTGGCTTGCTGGGAAGGGGTCAGAGTGGCAACCAAAGGTACGAAATTCTCCTTGCTGATAGTGACTGTCAGATTGCCTGTCTGTTCTGGATTGATGGGCAGTAGTGCATAGCCGTCATGCACTATTGCATATGTGTAATCAATGTTGTTGCGGGTTCCGGTCACATAAGCTCCATTCAAATTGGGCGCAATTATTTCAATATGCGAGTCAGACTGCGAGAAAGTGGTTCCGCTTGCAATTACAGATGCAGGAATGGTAGATGGCACCAGCATCCACATGTTCATGGAAGGATCAGATAAGATATTATAGACATGGAAATAGAAAGCTACGTGCTGATTATTTGCCAATTCCAGAGGATAAGTCAGATACATTTCGATCTTTCCTGCCAGGACAGATGCACCAATATTGCGCTCTCCGTCGTCCAGAATGGAAGAAAACATACCGGAGGAAATTGTGTTGTTCAGATTGGTCTTGGTGTGCAGGTCGGAAGGTCCGATAAACCCGACACAGCCCCCGGGATTCTCGATCGTTCCCATCCGCATCCATTTTTCACCGAAGCAGGGATTAACTGAATTGGCAAAATCGCCTGTGTTACAGACGATGGAAAAAACTATCGGCATGCGGGCGCCATTGACCAGAGAGTTGTTCAGATCGACGTTGTGAAAGGAAGGATAGTGCCAGCCGTCTGCTGCACCCCAACCCCGGTAACTGATGTATTGCACGCCCTGATTGATGGCGATCTGAATGGCGCTGGTGCCTGGATAAGTCGGTGGATAAAAAACAGTGTCAACCTGGGCATAGCCCTTGGACAGCATCTTTTCTCTCAACCAGCGTGACATCCAGACGGGAGTCACGGGACGTAATCCGCCTTCCGCATAGTTACCCGCTACAACTAGACTGCGTGTCATCCAGTTGGTATTGGACATGAAGGGGTTTCGTTCATAAGATATCGTCTTATTAGTCTGAATTAGCATTTCGCTGATGTCGCCGAAAGAAAAGCGCCCTGAGAGCATTTCGGGCAGATAATCGTCACCGATCAGCATAGTGTAGAAATTATCATCAGCATCGTGTTCAGTGCCGTCCGGAGAAGTGTAGATATTGGTCGGGATGGCATAGGTGCCAGTAACGTCACCCATGATAAGAAGATGATCACATTTATACTGCAGATAGTGGGAAAGAATGAAATCTCGGATTACTACAGGGGTATTGCCGATATTCTGAACATTTTCGACATATACCTCAAAACCCTTAGATCGTTTCCAAGCGACGAAATTTGCCAGATATGCGGTCAGGGAAGTGTGGCTGATGATCAGTAGCTTGGGGTGAGCCAAAGGCAGGTTCCTGAGATAGGATGTATCATAGTTGGCTGCAAGTTTTTGATATGATTTAACAAATGAAGGAGAAACAGATTGCGGGATTTCGGCAGGAACAACTCCAGTAAGTTCGAAATCTATCTCCTGAAGCACCTTGACTGTATTGTTATTTTCAATCTGCTTATGTATGTTTACAGTGAAGCCGTTCATTTCGCGGAAGATGAAAGATTTAGCCAGATAGACGGAGTTATAATCGATTGCATTGGAAGTTCCGAGATAATTACCCTTGTTGTCATATTCCTTCCAAACCATGCTGTTGATATTCAGGTTTACCTGCTGATAAGGCAGAGCATAGGTTTGTGAAAGAACATTATGATTGAGGTCAGAATCAGCTTCAGCAACAGCAGGGAAAGATCTGATATCGGAAATCCTGACGCTGACTTTATTGCTAAGCGTTTCGCATCTTTCAATTTCAAATGCCGTTGCAAGTCCTGAAATCAGCAGTAAAAATGCCATTATATAATACTTCATTACATCCTCCATGAAATAATCTCTATTAAAAATGCAAGATTTGTTCCCATATAAACCAATTTGCTGAATGATCAGTCAGAAAATTGACGTTTATCGTTGGTAAGGTATCAAAATTGCATTATCATATCTTCTTAGAAAATTTAAAGTCGGGATATAATCAATGAGATCACGAATTTCAGGCATCAGCCTGCTCATATTAATAACATCGATAGTGCTGTCCTGTGGGACTAATGTCAAGATAACAAATCCGGAGATAACGGATTCGCTTTTGTGTGCTTTTGGCACGGACAGCACTTTCGATGTCATAACCTGGAACATCCAAAGCTATCCCAAACATGATCCCGAAACCAGCAATCTGTTGAAAGTATTGATCCCCGGCCTGAAAGCCGAATGTATTGCGATCCAGGAAGTCGGTAATGTCTCCGCTTTTCATGCCATGATGAGTCAGATAACCGGCTGGTCCTATGCCATGGCTGCTTACGGCGATGGCTATACACGCACAGCCATTGCCTATAAGACTTCTACAGTTCAGGTGGATTCCACTGCCACGATTTTCACCGGCATGAGCAATCCGTTTCCCAGGCCGCCTCTTTTGATGAAACTTAGGTGGAACGAACAGGAGATTATTCTGATCAGCCTTCATCTCAAGGCTTATGGCGATAACTATATAAATGAGAGCAATCCAAATGATGAAGAAGTGAGAAGGCGTTATGCCTGCCAACTACTAGACCAGTACATAAGCGACAATTTCGGTGACTCCAAAGTGATTGTAGTCGGAGATTGGAATGACCAGATCCAGGAACCGGCTTCCACCAATGTTTTTTTGTCTTTTCTGAATAAAACTGAGGAATACAGGTTTGCTGATATGTCGATAGCAGTTAATCTCAATTCCAACAACGCTTCCTATCCCCGGTCATCCAGTCATATAGACCATATACTGATCACCAATGAGTTGTTCGATGCGTTTCATAACGCCGGCTATTATGTCAGAACCATTAAGATGGAGGAACACATTGCGGGTGGCTGGAACAATTACTACAATTATCTCTCGGATCATCGTCCGGTTGCAGCCAGATTCCTTTTTTCAGATTGATGATTTTACGCTGAATGACTTCGGGCATTTTTTCCCTTGACCAGATGCAAAATAAGCTCTTAAAGTCAATCCTGAGCGGAATAAAACAGGAATCTTAGGTTTGATTTTGAGCTTCCCCCAGAATAAATTGTAAAATTATATGCCCCTGTCAGCTGTGCCTGTAAAAAGAGGTATCTCACAGAAATACAATAATATACGAAAATCATTGATTTGGCGATACTGCCCTCAATCCGCTCCTACAGTAAAAAAACCTATTTTTTTTGTTGACAGATTTTCTGCGTTCTAATATTTTTATAACTGTAAACACTCTGACCCTACCAAATTAAAGAAGGAGGTAACATGAGCAGAGAAGATTTGATCAAAAAGATTGCAGCTAATGCCGGAACAACCAAGAAGGTTGCAGGTTTAGCTCTAACCGCGGTTTTAGACGGAATTATGGGCGCTTTGAAGAAAGGCGACAAGGTTTCCTTGGTTGGTTTTGGTTCCTTTGGCGTTGCCAAAAGGAAAGCCCGTAACGGCATCAACCCCAAGACCAAAAAAGCCATCAGAATCCCAGCTCGCAAAGTTCCTGTATTTAAAGCTGGTAAGAAATTGAAAGACATCGTGAAATAAGCTTTTATTTCACAAATATGCTGTGGGACAAGGGGAAACCTTTGTCCCATTTTTTTACCGAAAAATGTTGACTTAATAATCAGTTCAATTTAACTGGCATAATGAAATAAATTTAGCAGGGGTAAACATGAGATTCCAAATAGAAAAGAAAGAACTGCTGCACCACATACAGCATCTGGCTTCCATTGTCCCGAGCAAGAACACGACTCCCATCCTGACCAATTATCTGCTTGAAGCTGTTGCTGATGCCAATTTGGTCAAGATCACCGCATCAGACCTCGAGATCACAGTCATTGCTGAATTCAGCGCTAACGTTGTGGATGGGGGGATCACCACGATCTCTGCCCGTTCCTTCAATGAGATCATCAGTTCCATGCCTGATTCCATGCTTGATATCTACAAACAGGATGAAGTCATAAAAATACACTGCGATAAGATTGATTTCAGCCTGCTCAGCGCCGATCACACCCTGTTTCCGATCATACCGGACAAGGCGATGCAGAACGCTCTGAAGGTTTCTGCCGAGAATTTTCAGAGAATGATCAACAAAACCAGTTTTGCCGTCTCTTCCGACATTAACAGAGCGGTTCTGAACGGCGTTTGCTGGTTCATCAAAAACGACTATCAGGTCATGGCTGCCACAGACGGCAGAAAAGTGGCAGAGATCAAATACATCGAACCGCTGGAAATGTCTGAAGTAAGTGGAAAGAAAGCCAAATCAAAAAAAGCTGCCGATGCCGATGAAGCTGTTGAGATAGCGGAAGACATAGACCTTTCTGAATTGAATTACGACAAGGGAATCGAGAAGATTCTGCCGATCAAGACCCTCAATTTCCTCCAGAAAATCCATTCCGCCGATGCCAAGGAGCTGCTGGTTGTGATCGAGCCCAACCGCGTGATGTTTGTCTATGGCGAATACACAATTTTTTCACATGTCATCGAGCACAAGTATCCTGACTACCAAAAAGCTTTCATCAAAGATCTGCCCAATGCTCTCATCATCAATAAGGACATGCTTAAAACAGCCATCCGCCGCATAGCTTTGATTGCTCCCGAGGACAATCTGCGCATCAGGTTTGAGCTCGGCCCCGATAAATTTGAGATCAACACCACCAACCGTGAAGCCGGGGAAGGCAAGCAGATCATGGAGCAGTTTAACTATTCCGGCACCGGCACTACGATAGCTTTCAATAATAAATACATGATCTCCATCCTTGATTCCATAGATACAGATAACGTCAAGATCTGCCTTGGAACCCAGAAAGACCCGATCATGATCTATAACGAAACTCAACCGGAAAAACAGGAAATTACCTATCTCTTGATGCCTTTGCGTTCCTGACAAATTGAAACTGCTGAGCATTTACCTGACTAACTTCCGTAATTATTCGGACAGGGTCTTTCTATGTGCAGATGAAGGTGCCCTGGTTCTGGGGCCCAATGGCAGCGGCAAGACCAATCTGTTTGAAGCGATTGCCTACAGCAGTTACGGAAAATCCTTCCGCTACCAAAATGATGACTTGCTGGCTAATTTCGGCCAGAAGTCATTTTCCATCTTAGCCGAGTTTGAGCTGAAAATAGGCAAATGCAGCATTAGGACTGATTACGCCTTTGGTAAAAAGAAGATCAGCATCAATCAGATCCCTGTCAGGCAGCTAAGCCAGATCTATGAATATGTCAAAGTCATCTACTGCTCGCCCGAGGATATTTATCTTGTCAACGGCAGCCCCCGTAAGCGCAGGCAATATTTTGACCTTGCCATAGCCCAGCTACGGCCTTCATACATAAATCAATTGCGCCACTATCTGCATATTATGGAGCAAAGAAATTCCCTGTTTAAAGACAGCTCCAACCGCAAACAAAAGAAACACTGGGACACCCTCTTCATCAAAGCTGCCCTTCCTGTCATTGCCCAACGTATGGAATACATAGAACTGCTCAACTCCAAAATTCAGAATACATACAAAAACCAATTGGCAGAAACAGGCTCGGTTAATCTGACTTATGTCCCCACTTTAAACATTCCTACTGGCAATGAGGACTCCGATTTCAAGGATGCGCTGAAATCGGTGGAAAGCAGGGAATGGCAATACCAGCGTTCGCTGATCGGTCCGCATCTGGATGATTATGACATTGTCCTTAAAAGCAGATTGCTGAAAGACATTGGCTCCCAGGGCCAGAAGCGCACTGTCACCTTACTGATTAAAATTGCCCATCTGGAACTCCTGAAAGATGTGATCGGCGAGTATCCCATCCTGCTTTTGGACGATATCTTTGCCGAACTGGACAAAGTGCATACCACAAGCTTTATGAACATTCTGGACAGTCACGAACAGGTCTTTGTTGCTTCTCCCAATGACTTCATCAGGGAATATTGGAAAAACATCCCCGTGATCGAACTGGCGGAAAAGTCGGAGCAATCATGAAGTGGAACCGCAATATCATCGGCTGGATGTTTTATGACTTTGCCAATTCCTCATTCACGACCATCATTGTAACCGTTGTTTACAGTGTCTATTTCATTCAGCAGGTGGTAGGCGGAGAGCCCGGTTACGGAGAGCAGTTGTGGGGGAGAGCCATAGCCATATCAATGTCTTTGGTGGCGTTGACAGCCCCGATCCTGGGTGCGGTGGCGGATCATTCCCGCAGCAAGAAAAAGTTCCTCTTCATTAATTGCTATATTACGATCATCTTCACCGGATTGCTCTATTTTGTCGGGCAGGGCGATATCCTGAAGGGAATGATCTTCTTCATCATCGCCAATTTCGGTTTCAACAGCGCCAATGTTTTCTATGATGCTTTTCTGCCAGAGATCACGCCCAAACGTGACATGGGCAAGGTGTCAGGTTATGGCTGGGCTCTGGGTTATGTGGGCGGACTGGTGGCGCTGGTAATTTCTTTGCTATTGGTCAAAGTCAATGTGCGCCTCGTTTTTCCTGCCATTGCCCTGTTTTTCTTTCTGTTTTCTTTATTTACTTTCATTTGGCTGAAGGAGTTCAAGCGCCCTTCCAAACCCACCAACTACCTGAAAACCGCTTTGCACAGAATTATCTTTTCATATAAAAACATCCGCCGCATTCCTGAACTGCTGAAGTTTCTGATCAGTTATTTCATCTACAATGACGGCATCACTACCGTGATCGTTTTTGCCTCAGTCTATGGCATCACCCGGTTCAACATGACCACCCAGAACATGATCGTCTATTTCATTCTGGCGCAGTTCTCATCCATACTAGGATCCGCCCTGTTCGGAAACCTGACCGACCGTTGGGGCGTGAAGAGGACTTTGGATGTCAGTTTGCTGATCTGGATCGCGGTGGTTGTTTGGGCGTTCTTCTGCCGCAGCGCCACTGAATATTATTTCGTCGGCCTGTTGGCTGGGCTAGCTATAGGCAGCAGCCAATCGAACAGCCGCACCATGCTTGCCATGCTCACACCTTCCGAAAAGCGGGCGGAGTTTTTTGGCTTTTATACATTGACAGGAAGACTGTCCTCGATTATTGGTCCGCTGGTATATGGAGAGATTGCGCGCCATACCGGATCGCAGCGCTGGTCGATTTTATCTTTGATTATCTTTTTCAGTATCGGTTTTCTTGTCCTGCAGACCGTCAAGGTGGAAAAGGGCATTGCCGATTCCAGACTGATAAAAATGACAGACTAAGGAGGAATCATGATCTACAGAATGATCATCCTGCTCAGTATTGTTTTGCTGCTTTTTTCCTGCGGAGTCAGGCAGAAGAACATGCTGTACATCTTTAACTGGACAGACTACATTGACGATGGTCTGATCGCGCAGTTTGAAAAGGAAAACAACTGCAAGATCATTTATGATACCTACAATTCCAACGAAAACATGCTAACCAAGATCCTGACCACCCAGTCATCCTATGACATTGTTGTTCCCAGCGGCGACCATGTCGAGATCATGGCTCAGAAAGGCCTCTTGGAACCGATCGACAAAACAAGGCTGAAGAACTATTCGAATCTGGATGAAACCCTGCTCTCAAAAGCCCAGAGCTTTGATCCCGGCAACACTTTTGCCATTCCATATTTCTGGGGTACGACAGGACTCATCTACAACAAGAAGTATGTCCCATTCAGTTTGATGCAATCAGAATCCTGGAATATTCTTGCCGACCCCTTTTTCAAAGGTAAAAATAAGATCACTATGCTGGATGACGCCAGGGAAGTGGTTGGCGCTGCGCTGATTTATCTCGGGATGAATCCCAATGACACCTCCGATACCGCCATGAAAGCGGCTCAGGCTGTTTTGGCGAATTGGGACGCCAATGTCTCACAGTATGATTCCGATTCTTACAAGAATGAGATCCAGGACGGCACCACCTGGCTGGCCCAAGCCTATAACGGAGATGCTTTGCAGACGATGGAGAACAATCCCGACATTGATTTTATCATGCCCAAAGAAGGCGCTTCCCTCTGGATCGACAGCATCGTCATTCCCAAATCCGCTGAACACAAGGACCTTGCCTATAAGTTCATCGACTTTCTGCTGGATGCTGAAAACGGCAAGATTAATGCGGAATTTGTCCAGTATCCCAGTCCCAACAAATCTTCTGTGGAGCTTCTGTCCGACGAAATTAAAAACAACCGCAAGATCTATCCTGATGCCGAGTACATGGATAAATGCACTATGATCCAGAACATTGGCGAAAATGTCCTCAAGATCGACGCTGTCTGGCAGGAGATCAGAAAATAAGCTGAAAGCCCCAAAAAGACTCTGAAGCAGTCCTAAAAGTCATTATTGGCAATTTTAATTGCTAATATTCCGTATTCTTGTTTCATTCAAGTTGTTCGGGGTATGCTCAAGGTTTACACCTTGGATGAAGCCAGTTAATGGCTTAATGCGGCGTTCAAGGCTTGCTCATTCATCGTGTATTATAGATGCAGCATAAAGAAAAAATGACTCGACGACTTGTATTTGTTGATAGAGTCGTACGAACACTTTGTGCTTGACATAATCCGCAGGGATTTTTATTTATAATTGTATTAGCTGATATGGATAGCGTGATAACGTTGCTCAAATCAATAAAAGCAAGGGGGAACAATGAAGAAGAACATATTCTTGGTCATTTTACTCATTCTAGCCGTCATTTCTCTATGGGCTCAGGATAAGGTTTTGGAAGTGAAAAAACCGTTGGGTGAAGAGGAACATATTATCGAAGAACGCACGTCTGATCAGGAGATCCAACTCAAAGTCATGCTCGAAAAGGCCAATTCCGGCGATGCTTATTCGCAGTTCAAACTGGGTCAGGCTTACTATTACGGCACTGATCTGCTAAAAAATACGGATGAAGCTGTGAAGTGGTTCAAAGCTTCAGCCGACCAGGGCTCTCCCGAAGGCCAAACCGCCCTCGGCATCTGCTATCTGAAAGGTGAAGGCGTAGCACAGGATAACAAACAGGCAATTGCCCTGTTCCAGGCAGCCGCCAAACAAAACTATCCCGAAGCGCAATTCCAAATGGGCGTGATGTCCTACGGCGGGGAAGGGATCCCAGCCAATAACAAAGAAGCAGCAAAATGGTTCAGACTCGCCGCTGAACAGGGTCACTGCCTGGCGCAGTCCAACCTCGGTATCTGCTATTATGAAGGTACCGGCGTTCGGATGGACAACCTCGAATCCTATTACTGGCTCTCACTCGCCGCTCACCTCTGCCCACCCCAATACGCCGATGAATACAATAAAACCCGGGATAAGGTGAAAGCGGAACTCAAGGCCGATGAGATCGCCAAAGCCGACCAGCGGGTTCTGGACTGGATGCATAAGAACAAACAATAAGTCAGTATATCAACGGCAAGATATGATTTAACAAGGCAGGTGAAGAGCCTGCCTTTTTTTATGATTAAAATCCACTTGTCAAAAAAGGGCGCTTGCGGGAAGTGTCAACCTATTGTGAAGTTTAAGGATAGAATATGTTAGACTTGATGACTGAGATCAGCAGAACACATTATTGCGGAGAACTGGGCGAAGCTAAATTGAACGAAACCGTCACCATCATGGGCTGGGTGAACCGCAGGCGCGACTTGGGCGGACTAATCTTCCTCGATGTGAGGGACGTGAAAGGCATCATTCAGGTGGTGATCCCGCCGGAAAACAAAGAAGCTTTCGCCAAAGCGGAAAAAGTCCGCAACGAATATGTGATCGCCGTCCGCGGCATCGTCACAGCCCGCTCGGAACAGAATGCCAACCCCAATATGAAAACCGGCAAGATCGAGATAACGGCAGATAAATTCTACATTCTGAATGACTCGGCACCACTACCCATCCAGACCAATGAGGTTGCCATGGCGGAAGAGGATTTGCGCCTCACCTACCGCTACCTTGACCTGCGACGCGAAAAACTGCAGCAGATCATCCTCAAAAGGCACGCCATCATTACAACCATCAGAAGTTATCTGAACCGGAAAGGCTTTAACGAAATAGAGACTCCGATCCTGATGAAAAGCACTCCGGAAGGGGCACGGGACTATCTGGTTCCAAGCCGTATCCAGCCCGGCAAGTTCTACGCTCTGCCCCAGTCGCCGCAGATGTTCAAACAGCTCCTAATGATCGGCGGCTTTGACCGCTACTATCAGATTGCGCGTTGCTTCAGGGATGAGGACCTGAGGGCAGACCGTCAGCCGGAATTCACCCAGCTTGATTTGGAAATGAGCTTTGTCTCTCAGGAAGAGCTGTTCGAACTGGTGGAAGGGCTGATGGCGTCAGTCTTTGCTGAGGCGAACGGAATCAAACTCAATCTGCCTTTCCCGCGGCTCACTTATCAGCAGGCGATGGAAAGATACGGCTGCGACAAACCGGACATCAGGTTCGGACTGGAATTGACTGATGTGACCGATATCTTTGCCCAGAGCGGATTTCAGGTATTTCAAACCGCCCTTGCCAATCAGGGTTCAATCCGCTGTCTGACTGTTCCCAAGGGCGCAGCCTTGTCCAGAAAGCAACAGGATGAACTGACTGAGATCGCCAAACACAACGGCGGTAAAGGCCTGGCATTCTGGAAAGTGCTTTCCGCCGAACCGGACAACGGAGCTGGAAAATTCTACTCGCCAGAGGAAAAACAGCGTCTTATCGAGCGCTCTCACGCCCAGGAAGACGACCTGATCGTCATCGCAGCTGATCATACAGAAATGGTTTTCAAGGTTCTGGCGGCGGTGCGCAATCATTTGGGCGCAGCTCTAAAATTGATCCCTGAGAATGAGTTCGCCCTGGTCTGGATCACCGACTTTCCGCTCTTTCATAAAAATGAGGAAACCGGCGCCTGGGAACCGGCGCATCATATGTTCACCCTGCCCCGAGACGAACAAATCGAGTGGCTGGATGACCCCGCCAAAACGGGTGACATCATAGGCCAGCTCTATGACCTTGTCTGTAACGGAATGGAGCTTTCCTCAGGCAGCATCAGATGCCACAGATACGACATCCAGAAGAAGATCTTCAACATTTTGGGCCTGTCGGATGAAGAACTCAAGGCACGCTTCGGTTTCTTCCTGGAAGCGCTCAAATACGGCACTCCGCCCCACGGCGGGATTGCACCCGGCATTGACAGGCTGGTGATGCTCCTCACCGGAGCCGATTCCATCCGCGATGTGATCGCCTTCCCCAAAACCCTCAAAGCCACGGACCTGATGTGCGGCGCTCCCGATGTCGTGAGCGAAGAACAGTGGAAGGAACTGCATATCAGACCGGAGCAATAGAGTTGTTTAAAATAGCCGTTCTGTCCAGTGGTATGAGCCGCGGCTCGAACCTGAAAGCAATGGCGGAGCATTTCAGGCAAAATGACCTTCCGGTGCAAATAAGCTTTGTGGTCAGAACCCGCAGGGAAGCGCCCATTGCCGATGTCTGCAAAGAGCTCGGCGTCACCTGTCACCATATTCCCTACAAAAATCAGATTCAATTCGAGGAAAATATCTTCTACCTCTGCCAGTATCACGGCGTTCATCTGATAGCTCTGGCGGGATTTTTGAAAAGGCTCTCTCCGGTTTTTCTGAGAGATCTGGCGGTGCCTGTCGTCAATATTCATCCGGCTCTGCTGCCTCAATACGGCGGTAAAAAGATGTATGGAATGGCGGTGCATCAGGCGGTGTTTGAGCATTTTGACAACGAATCCGGAGCCACGGTGCATCTGGTGGATTCCGTCTATGACAATGGCCCTGCCATTGCACAGGAAAAGGTTGATATCAGCGCCTGCCAATCTCCTGAAGAGATCGCCGCTGCGGTCCTCAAAACGGAACACCGCCTTTACGGGAAAACCATCTGGGAATACCTGAACCGGCTCTACGGATGAAAAAAGCGGCAGTCGCCACCCTGGGCTGCAAAGTCAATCAGGTCGAATCCGGAGCCATCATCGAACAGCTTTCCGAATTGGGATATGCCATCGTGGATTTTGATCAACCGGCAGACCTATACATTATCAATACCTGCACCGTAACCAGTCGCACGGACTTTAAAAGCAGAAGCCTCATCCGTCAAGCAATCAGGCATAAAGAGCATAATCCCGATGTAAAGATAATCGTCACCGGATGTTATGCCCAGAAAGAGCCGCAAGAGATATCAGCTTTGGAAGGGATTGACCTTGTGGTTGACAATCAGGCGAAGATCGATGTCAGCCAATGGCTGGATAACGCTTCCTACCGGTTTCAGGACATCATGATTGCGGATGAAATGCCCTGGAAACCCATAAAATCAATACATGAACACACCCGCGCTTTTCTCAAGATCCAGGACGGCTGCGATTACTTCTGTTCCTATTGCGCAGTTCCTTATGGCAGGGGACCGTCCCGCAGCCTTGATTTCGGCATGGTCATAAAACAGGCGGAATTATTGGTTCAAAACGGATATAAAGAGATCGTGCTCAGCGGTGTGAATCTAGGTCTTTATCGGGATATAAAAGCGAACAAAGATCTCTCAGATGTGCTTAAAGCATTGGATGAAATGAATGGTCTTAATCTATTGAGAATAAGTTCTATAGAGCCAGATCTATGGACTGATGAATTGATTCGTTCGATTCAGTCATCCGGCAAGGTCTGTCCGCATTTTCACATACCTTTGCAGTCTGGCTCGGACTCGGTTTTACATCGCATGGGGCGCAGGTATCAGTCTGACTTAGTAAGCAAGCTTATTGAGAAACTCAGAGCAGCCAAAGCTGATTGCGCCATTGGATTGGACGTGATCAGCGGTTTCCCGGGTGAAACGGATGCTGAGTATGAGCAGACAATTGACTTTCTGAATCGTTTGAAGCCCTCTTATCTGCACGTGTTCAGCTATTCCAAAAGAAAGGGCACGCAGGCGGCGGAAATGTCTGATCAGGTGCACGGAGAGACGGTTAAACGGAGAGTGGGCCGGTTAACAACTCTGAGCAATGCTTTCAAGAATGATTACAAGCTAGCTCTAATCGACAATCAAACAAAGCTGAAAGGCATTGTGGAAAAGGCATCAAAGGGATGGGCGAGCGCTTTGTCTGACCATTACATCAGGATTTACGCCCGGTCGATTGATTTGAAAGAAAATGATATAGTAGAATGTAAGGCGGAGAGTCTATACAAAGACGGGATACTGCTCAGGACTCCTGACCGTGATTAAAATAGTCGATGATCTTTTGAGCGGTTGAAGCTCCCACGCCTTTGACAGCGGTCAGTTCTTCCAGGGTGGCGTTTCTGATCGCATCCACCGAACCCAATTCCTTAAGCAGCAGAAATTTGGTCTTTTCACCCACGCCTTCAATGTCTTCTAGTTCGCTGATCAGAGTCCGTTTGGAGCGTCTGAGCCGGTGGAAATTGACGGCAAAGCGATGCGCTTCATCCCTGACCGCAGTGATCAGTCTCAGGGACGAAGATGATTTGGGCAGCAGCACGGAATTGGACAGCTCAGGGATAAACACTTCTTCAATCCTTTTTGCAAGCGAGATTACGGGGATTTCACTGCCTGCTGCTTTGACAATTTCCAAGGCGGAACTGAGCTGTCCCTTGCCGCCGTCAATGATGATCAGGTCGGGTTGCATTTCCGGGTGCTTTTTTGTTTCATCCAGAAAACGGGTCATGGTTTCAGCCATGGCGGCAAAATCGTTCTGAGTCTCGACGCTGCGGATGATAAAATGGCGGTAGAGAGCTTTCTTGGGTTTGCCGTTTTCAAAGAAGACGGCGGAGGAAACCGTATCGCTGCCCTGAATGGTCGAGATGTCCATGCAGACAATCTTACGGGGCAGTTTTGGCAGGTTCAGCTTTTCCTTCATTTCCTGGATGGGCAGGATGGTGCGGTTGGCTTTTTTGAGGTGAAACAACTTCTTTTCCTCAACCAGTTGGAAGGCGTTTTTCTTGGCCATGGCAAGCAGCTTACTCTTTTCACCGCGCTGGGGGAGCAGCAGCCTGTGCTTCAGCCAGTCATTCAGTTCGTCGAATTCGGACGGCTCATGAGGCAGCAGGATCTCTTGGGGCAGTTCATCACGGTCGGTATAGTAAAGCTTCAGAAAACCTGATAAAATGTCTGATTTATCCGTATCCTCAACCTGGGAGAGGGGATAGGTCTCCTGGTTGATGATCTTGCCGTTGACCATCTTCAATACCACGGCAAAGGCAATGCTCATTTCCTGATAGAAACCGATGATGTCAACGTTGCGCTGGTCGGGATAAAACACGCTCTGCCGCTTCTGGATCTTTTCCATTTCCAGGATTCTGTCGCGCCAGAGGGCAGCCAGCTCAAATTCATCACTGTCTGATGCTGCCAACATCTTCTCCCTGAACTGCTCCATTATTTCCTGATACCTGCCCATAAAAAAATCGGTCATCGTTCGGACAACCATCCTGTAGCTATGCTGCGAGATCTTACCAATGCAGGGGGCTGGGCATTTACCAAGCTGATAATTGATGCAGGCGCGGGTAAAGACGACCTTGTCAGCCGGGATCTGACGGTTGCAACTGCGCAGGGGGAAGATCCATTCCAAAACGCGCAATGTCTTGCGCAGGGAGCGAGCGTCGGTATAGGGGCCGAAGTATTTACCTCCGTCCTTGACCAGCTCCCGGGTCACCAGGACACGGGGAAAAGGCTCGTTCAAAGTGATCTTGATGAAGGGGTAGCGCTTGTCGTCCTTAAGGTTTATATTGTATTTGGGACGATGCTGTTTGATGAGGCCGGCTTCCAGAATGAAAGCTTCATTCTCGGAATTGGTGATGATGAATTCGAGGTCGTCAATGTGTCTGACTAGCTGGGTGGTCTTGATGTCTTTTTCAGTATCGACCAGGTATGATCTGATCCGGTTTGAGAGGTTTTTGGCTTTGCCGACGTAGATGATCTCACCCTGCTTATTCTTCCAGATGTAAATGCCGGCCTGGTTTGGCAGGAGCTTTATCTTTTCGGAGATCTTCTGGCTAACTTTGACCATATGATTGATCTGAGGTTGGTAATATAAGTAACTCCGGCCCGGGAGGCGATGAGATAGAACAGGATAAAATAACCTGCCACCAGGATCACATCCTTTATCAGCAGAGGAATCAGAGTATCATAATGGAACATTCGGTTGAGGAAAAACAGCAGAATGAACAAGCCGATGTTGATGAGCATGATTTTGATTATGGGTTCGATTATCCCGCTGAAGTTTACTTCCGGAAGATAGCGTCTGATCAGGTGCAGCAGGATCAGGTAATTGATCATTGCGGTGATGGAGGTGGACAGAGCCAGTCCGCGGTGCTGGATGAACTGCATTAAAATGAAATTGAGCAGGATGTTGAGTCCGACCATGTAAGCAGCTATCCTGACCGGTGTCCGGGTGTCCTTGTTGGCGTAAAAAAGCGGAGTTATGGTTTGATTGAGACTGAAGAAAACAAGACCAAGAGAATAGTAAAACAATGCCTGATTAGTCATCAGAGTGGCTTTGGCATCGAAGATACCGCGCTGGAATAAAACTCTGACAAAATCGTCTCCCAGAGCGCAGATCAGGGCAGTCACAGGAATCATCACAGCGGCTAAAGTGATGGTGGAGAATTTTAGGTTTTCAGAGAGCTCAGGCCAGTTCTTTTCAGTGATATGTTTGGAATACATGGGCAGAACCGCCGTTCCGGTCGAAATTCCGAAAATGCCCAAGGGCATCTGCATCAGCCGGTTCCCGAAACCCAATGCAGTGATGCTTCCCACGGGCAGGAAGGAGGCCATCAAGGCATCCGCCACCAGATTGATCTCCCTGATCCCGATGCCCAACATGGCAGGGATGAAGCGTTTCCAGAGACTGGTCAGGGCTTCGCCGCTGAATCTGAAAATCAGCTTGAAAGTGTAGCCGACCGCTTTGAGATAGGGAAAGTTGATGATGGTCTGCAGGATTCCGCCCAGGATCACAC
>Ga0209610_1000493_pt1 | contig 20721 bp, 18 predicted proteins | sample LakKivw275mmetaG_FD_184137 | JGI IMG/M metagenome (GOLD analysis project Ga0209610, IMG submission 184137) | Anoxic lake water microbial communities from Lake Kivu, Rwanda to study Microbial Dark Matter (Phase II) - Lake Kivu water 275m metaG... | ecosystem: Environmental > Aquatic > Freshwater...
GGAGTTTCATTAGGTGATTACGACATAGTAAAAGAAGTCCTGGCTGCGAAAGGCAAGGTGGACTTTTGGACGGTGCGTATGAAACCGGGTAAGCCTCTTGCCTTCGGTATGTTTAAGAGGAAGGACGGAAAAGAAGTGCCTCACCTTGGATTGCCGGGTAATCCGGTCAGCTCAATGATTACGTTTGAAGTTTTTGCCCGCCCCGCTATTTTCAAAATGATGGGCAGGGACGATTCGGCTAAACAAAATGTCAAGGCGATTATGGAAGATTCGGTGCAGAACAAAGATGGACGCCGGATTTTTACTCGCGTCGTAGTCAGTAAACGGAACGGTAAATATTTCGCGCGCGTAACGGGGCCTCAGGGATCGGGGATTTTGACTTCAATGGCCAGGGCCAACGGTTTAGCCATCATTCCCGAAAGCACGACGGAGGTTAAGCCGGGAGACACCGTTGAAGTGATGATGCTTGATTAAGACAACATTTATTGTTGATCATGACCATAGTAATTATGGTACAAAGTGTTGAAGTGAGGGCTTAGAAAGGTGATTTTCGAAGCATCCGAATTTTCTTTTAAGCCGCCTCCGCTGGTTGCCAGGGCCAGGCGGGTTCTAATCAAACCTAATGCCGCTTATCCCATGCCTTATCCTATTAGCACCAGCCGAGAAACTATGAATATGATCATAGAGAGTATAAAACAGGTAAGTGATGCCGATATTATCATATTGGAAGGGACACATAACGGAGAGTCCGTATATCCCATATATCAAGCGCTGGGTTACGATTTTCCGCGTGTTTTAATGCTGGACGTCAGAGACTGCATTTGGGTCGAGGTGGAGAATCCTCTGCCCCATCCGCTAGTAGTTCCCACCTTCTGGGTGCCCAATGTGGTACTGTCCAGCGACTATCTTATCAGCGTGGCTCCATTCAAGGTAGTTGGCGGGAGAGGTAACTTTAGCATACCTAACCTTCTAAGCCTGTTGCCGATAAGCAAATATCGTGGCGATGCCCCCAGTGGCTGGGGCTCATTATATGAACTGGGTATAGATAAAGTAATTGCCGACCTGTATTTTACCCTGCCTTTTGATTTGGGAATAGTTGATTCTCGCCAGATATTCGTTAGCCCCGATAATCCGGCTCAGGGTAAAACAGAAGAATTTGGGAAAATAATCGCCGGTGAGCCGTATGAGGTCGACCGCGAAGCCGCCCAAGCCAGCGGTATTTATACCGGCTATTTAGCCATGATCGAGTCCGGTAAGGCGGAGCTTGAAGCCTGATTTAATCGCCCGAATCAATATCTAACTTCGAAGTTTGAAAATTGCCCCGAAAAGGGGGACCATTCCACGTCCACATGGTCTACTACAGCTTCAGGTGGTCCTACCTCAAGATGTCTCAGCAACTCCTCCAGTTTGTCTTTCGGCCCCTCCGCATGAATTTGAACAGCGCTCTTCTCGGGCATGTTGCGAGCATACCCCCTCAGTCCCAGGGACTTAGCAAGCTGGGACGTGAAAGCCCTATAGTAGACGCCCTTTACATGGCCGTAAACTGTGGCTGTTAGATAGGCTAATTCGGGCATTTTATATCTATTTAACCTCCATCTCTATTGTATCGGTCGTAACAAAATCATTGGACATATAATCAGGTATCCCGTCAAGGCGTTTCAATCCCGCTCTCAAAGCGTAATTAACGGCCCTGGTGAATTCCAGCTTTGACAATGTCTTGTCCAGCCCTGGTATGGAAAAGGCCCGGTAACAGGGGCGATACTGTGACATGATATTTACGTAGCTGTTTAGAGAAATATTATCCGCTATAAATTTCACGGTGGCCTCCGTGCCGGCAAGCCCGTCGGGAAGTACCAGATGGCGGATGAGAAGGCCGCGTGAAGCGATGCCGCGTTCGTCAACGAGCAGGTCACCTACCTGACGATACATTTCTTTTATGGCTGTCCTGTTCACAGAAGGATAGTTTTTGACTCCGGAGAGCTCCTCCCCAATTTTTTCATCACTATATTTCATATCTGGCATGTAAATATCTATCACACCATCCAGAATCTCCAGCGTCTCAGATGAATCGTAGCCTCCCGAATTGTAGACGAGCGGCAGTTTTAAGCCGAGGTTTGAGGCTATTTCCAGAGCCTCCAGAATTTGGGGAACCACATGCGTGGGCGAGACCAAGTTTATATTGTGGCAGCTTCTATTCTGGAGGGCCAGCATCATCAGGGCCAGCTCTTTGGCAGAAGTCTCCTCTCCTTCGCCGAGCTGGCTGATAGTAAAGTTCTGGCAAAATACGCATTTCAGGTTACAGTTCGCGAAAAAGATGGTGCCGGAGCCTCGCCTACCGACCAAAGAAGCTTCTTCTCCGAAATGCGGACCATAGCTGGTAACTATGGCAAGCTTTCCGGTACGGCATTGACCTTTCTCGTCAGCCAGACGGTTGATATTACAGTGACGGGGACAGAGCCGGCAATTTTCAAGTAAAGCTCTGGCTGCTTTTACACGCTCAGCAAGCCTGCCGCTTTGGTAAAGCTCCAAATAAGCGGCCATCTAAAATTCTTCTGGTGGAGGGGTCTTCTTCCCCTTCTTAATGACTTCCACTTCCACTTGAGGTGTTATGATAGTAGTAGTCGGCTTTTTGGCTCCCTTTTTAGCCTTCTTGCGTTCTCTCCATCTATAATCTCTGGTGCCCATATCAATCCCTCGCGCGTTTTTCTTGAGTAAAAGTTTAGCAGAGGTAACTTACCTTGTAAAGACTGAAAATAATTTGCCACGGGGTTGCGGTTGGTGTATACTATCAAATCTTGGAGGAGGTGGAAACGTGGAACACAATTCCTTTCCTAAATGTCTGAAATGTAAGGTCGGTGATTTGGTGCCACTTTCGGATTTTGGTAGTCAGGGTGCGGCGATCCATTATAAGGCATGGGTATGTACCAATCCTGATTGTGGTTACAATATTAAAATCAGGAATGGCGACGTATATCTAAATGAGCCCATCTTCAGTGGGACAGGTCCCAATCCCAGGTCCCGCTTATAGTCCGTCCGAATAGTCATTAGTTTTCTATTACTTTTGGTGTAGCCGCTTTGTCTGTAACGGCGAGGCAGGTCCAGGAGAAAATAATTGACTTTTTCTTTCCGCGGCGTTGCATTGGCTGCGGAAAGTTGGGAGACCTACTGTGCCCGGATTGCTCGCGGAAACTTCCCCGACTTCTACCGCCGTTTTGCCAGAAATGTGGAAGACATGAGTCCAGCGGCGTTTTATGTTTGACTTGCTGGGGGCGGCAGACTGAAATAGACGGCATTCGTTCTGTTTTCAGGTTCGATGGGACGGTAAGGCTGGCTATACACGAGCTGAAATATCGCAGTATAAAAACAATGGCTGTTTATCTGGCCGCTTTGATGGCCGATTACATGCGAGAAAATAATGTGCCTGGGGAAACCTTAATTCCTGTACCTCTTCATTCTAAGCGATTAAGGCAACGTGGATACAATCAATCGGTACTTTTGGCGCGGAAGTTAGGCGAACTCGTTTCGATGCCGGTCGTGGAAGGAAGCCTTCGCCGGGTCAAGGACAGCTTGCCCCAGGCCAGAACCACAACAGTTGAGGAACGAAGGCAAAACGTTGAGAAGGCTTTTGCCTGCCAGAAAGAAGATTTGAAGGGAAAGTCCTTAATTTTAATTGACGATGTTTGTACTTCGGGGGCTACACTTGAGTCCTGTGCTGCAGTGCTTAAGGCTGCTGGAGCGGTTTCGGTATGGGGCTTTACCGCGGCCAGGGAAATTTAACAGGAGATAAAATATGAAGCTACAAATTTTCAGCAAGAACATGGAAATCCCGCAGGACATCCAGAGCTACGTACAGAAAAAGGTTGGTAAATTGACCCGGTACTTGCCTGATATTAGCGAGGCGAAGGTGGAAATTCATGCCGAAAATACCAGGTCTCCTCAGCACCGGTATACCGCGCAGGTTACTTTGAATAGCAGGGGCATAATATTCAGGGGTGAGGAGAGAGGGGAAGGCGTGCGGGCGGTAGTCGATACGGTTGTCGATGTATTGGAAAGGCAGATAGAACGATATAAGGGGAAGCTGCAAGATAAGGGGCGTGGGCAGTCTCTTAGGGCGCAATCCGTGGAAGAGCCAGGTGAAGAAGAACCTACAGATTGGCCGCGAATAGTTAAAATAAAGCGATTTGCCGTAAAGCCAATGTCGATTAAGGAGGCAGCGCAGCAAATGGAGCTTCTCGGTCATTCATTCTTTCTTTTTGTTAACGCGGACAACGACAGGCTCTGTTTAGTTTACCGGCGCAACGATGGCAATTATGGGCTGATTGAACCGGAACTGGCCTGAAATCAGCCAGGAAAATAAGGATGACCGAAGTCAGTGAGATAAAAGTCGGTAAAGCCAGGCTCAGCCTGGTACAAGGGGATATTACCAGGCAAGAAGTAGATGCTATTGTGAATGCGGCCAATTCAGGTTTGATGGGTGGCGGTGGAGTGGATGGTGCCATTCACAGAGCCGGAGGCCCCGCCATATTGGAGGAGTGCCGAAAAATCATTGACCGTATCGAGCGGCTGCCAGCCGGTAAAGCGGTGATTACCACGGGTGGAAACTTAAAAGCAAAGTATGTAATACATACCGTAGGCCCGGTCTGGCATGGTGGAAACCGTGGGGAAGCCGAGCTACTAGCCAGCGCTTACCGGGAGAGCCTGAAGCTGGCTGCTGAACGTAAACTTACTAGCGTGGCCTTTCCATCTATTAGCACCGGGGCTTATGGATATCCTGTCCACGATGCTGCTAAAGTAGCCCTGAGCACGGTGATTACTTTTCTCAGGGATGAGTCAACTTCCCTGCAATGTGTATTTTTCGTTTTTTATGATTCTGGAGCCTATAAGATTTATGCCGGTCAGTTAAATAAGCTGGCGGCCTAATTTAGCGACTGTTGAGGAACGCAATGTCGAAGAGTGATAAATCATTAACTTACAGTGTTTTTGAAACGTGCCTGGGATGGATGGCGGTTATAGGCTCGCCGGTGGGGATAAAAGCCGTTATATTACCGCACAATTCCAAAAAAGCAGTGCTGGGGCAAGTGGCTATCATAGGTGGCAAACCGGAAAATCAAGATTCCCATTCTTATGCCGGTCTGGAGGATAGGCTGCAGCGGTATTTTAGCGGCGAAGCTAAGGATTTTCCAGATAAGCTTGATCTGGACGGAACTACTGATTTCCAGCAGAGCGTGTGGCGCGTGGTTCGCCAAATCCCCCGAGGCAAGACAAGAAGTTACGGATGGGTGGCCGCTAAGGCGGGTTCACCCAAAGCAGCTCGGGCTGTTGGCCGGGCGATGGCCACAAACCCAGTGCCGATTATAATTCCGTGCTATCGCGTAATCAGCGGAAACGGGAAGCTGGGTGGCTTTGGCGGCGGCCTGAAATTAAAGAAGTTCCTGCTGGACCTGGAGGAGCGCGCTTAACAACAGCTTACTTCAAATACCATTTCAGGCTGTTTTCTCCAAGTATGCCGTCTATTTCTTTAGCTAGTTCCGGGCAAAAATTTATGGTATTCGGTATTTTCATATTTACCGATTCATCTGGTGTGACCACGCTAATCAGAACGGTGTCCTCTCCTGGATAGCGTGATATAGCATCCATGACATCTTTGAGCCTGCTCATGTCTTCCTCGGTGCTATCTGTCTGTGTCAGATTGATGACTATCTTGCGGGGTACTGGAGGTGGAGCTGAAGGCGTCACTCCATTGCGCGGCTCGCTTTCGGCCTGATATTGGCGGACTCGAAAGCAATTAACGGTGGCGCGGTCGTCTCTTGATTTTACAATACCTTCCACCAGTAGTATTTTACCTTCCTGCCACATTTCCCTTGTCTGGCTGTATACCTCCGACCACGCAGTGACTTCAATGCTGCCATCTAGGTCTTCCAGAATGGCAATGGCAAACGGTCGCCCATCTCTGGTATACAGCTGGCGGATTGAAGTTACCATGCCGGCGATAATTACCTTCTCGCCTGCCATTTCAATGTCTATACTGCCGCATAATGCAGTTGCGGCATTGGCCAGGGCTGGCGCAATTGAGGAAAGAGGATGCTCGGAGACGTAGACCCCGAGAAGTTCCCTTTCCCACTCCAGCCTGTCCTTTAGAGGCGTGTCGAGGTTGTCCAGGTTCAGGTTGGGAAGCGGCGTGGGTACCGAGTCCCCCCACAAATCGAACATACTCGTCTGTCCCGTCTCCCTTAATCTCTGCTCCCACTGCGCTAAAGATATGATGCGGTCCATAGCCTGAAGCAACGTCCCGCGGGAGGCCATATTATCAAAGGCTCCGGCCTTGATCAGGCTTTCTAGTACTTTTTTATTCACGTTACGCAGGTCGACCCGCCGGCAAAAATCCTCGATAGATTTAAATTCGCCGCCCTTGTTGCGAGCTTTTATCATCGGCTCTATAGCCGCGTAGCCGATATTTTTTATGGCGGTGAGGCTGAAGCGGATAACTTCCTTACCGTCCTGTTTTTCAATAGCGAAAGAAGACTGACTTTTATTAATATCCGGACCCAAAACCGGGATGTTCAAGCGGCGGCATTCGGCGATGGCCGGAGGAAGTCTATCCGGATGAAAAGCATACGTGTTCAGGAAAGCGGTCATATATTCGAGCGTGTAATTAGCTTTCAAATAGGCTGTCTGGTAGGCAATAAGCGCGTAACTCACACTGTGGGCTTTGTTGAAAGCGTAGCCGGCGAAAGGTTCAATTAAGGCGAAAATCTCAGCAGCCAGTTCCTCAGGTATTTGGTTCTTTTTAGCGCCGTTTAGGAAATTTTGCTTCTCCCTTTTCATGACTTCAGGGATTTTCTTGCCCATGGCTTTCCGGAATATATCGGCCTGTCCCAAGCTGTAACCGGCTAGCGCTCGAACGATATGTAGCACTTGGTCCTGATAAACGATGACACCGTACGTTTCCTCAAGTATCTCCTTGACCGCCGGATGAGGGTAATGGCTCGACTCAATGCCATGTTTGGCTCTGATGAACGTAGGTATATGTTCCATTGGACCCGGTCGGTAAAGGGCTACCATAGCTGCGATGTCATTGAAGTTGGTTGGCTTCAATTCCTTTATATAGCGTCGCATCCCAGCGCTTTCCAGCTGGAAAATGCCGCCCGTTTCTCCGGAGGCGAGAAGTTTGAAGGTTGGCCGGTCATCCAGGGGAATATGCTGGAAGTCTATGGAAACGCCGCGAGTCCGAGCTATTATTTCCCTGGCTTTAGCCAGAATGGTGAGGTTCGCCAGCCCCAGAAAATCCATTTTGAGCAGGCCTAGGCGGGCGACGCTTTCCATAGAGAATTGAGTGACGGTGATTTCCTGTTCGCTATCTTTAGTCGCTCTTTGCAGTGGCAGGTATTGTGTCAAAGGTTCTCTAGATATGACGACGCCAGCAGCGTGGGTACTGGCATGACGTGCAATCCCTTCCAACTTCTTGGCCGTGTCAACGAGATTTTTAACGGCGCTGTCATCATTATAAATTTCAGCCAGTTCCTTGTTTTCGTTGATAGCCTGGTCCAGCGTAATATTCGGCCTCGGGGTCACCAGCCGGGCCACCCGGTCAACCTGGCTGTAGGGCATACCCAGCGCCCTGCCTACGTCCCTCAAGGCAGCCCGGGCGCCTAAAGTACCGAATGTGATAATTTGGGCTACATGGTCGGGGCCGTATTTCTGGGTTACGTAAGCAATCATCTTATCCCGGCAGTCGTCTTGGAAGTCCAGGTCGATGTCAGGCGGCTCGCGGCGCTCGATGTTCAAGAACCTTTCGAAAACCAGCTTGGTAGGTAGAGGATTAATGCTGGTGATACCCAGACAATAAAGTGCCAAGCTGGCGGCAGCGCTGCCACGAACGCCGAAGAGGATATTTTGTTTTTTAGCGAAAGAAATCAGGTCCCAGACAACAAGAAAATAATCGGCAAACTGCGTTTGTTTGATGACATCGAGTTCGTAAGCCAGCCGCTGCTGAATTTCCGGCGTCGCCGACGGAAATCTCTCTTTCAGCCCTTGATAGCAGAGTTCCGCTAGATAGTCATCCGCCGTAACTCCTTCGGGCAAATCTACCTGTGGCAGATGGAGCCGTTCAAACTCTATTTCCAACCGGCACATGTCAGCTATTCGCTGCGCATTCTCTATGGCCTGCGGCAGGTCGCTGAATATTTCCGCCATTTCCTCCGGACTCTTTAGATAGAAGAAGTCCCCCGCCATTTTTAGCCGTTTTTCATCGTAAATAGAGGTATTGGTCTGGATACATAGCAGAAGCTCCTGAGTGGAGGCATCCTCTTTGTTGACATAGTGTACGTCGTTGGTAGCTAAGATGGGTATATCTAATTTTGAAGAGATTTCAAGTAGACCTTTATTGATCTGCTCCAGTTCAGGAATAGGATGTCTCTGGATTTCCAGATAATAATCGCTGAAGGTCTTTTTAAACCAGGAGGCTTGTTCGGCTGCCTCTTCGAGCTGACCCGCTAGTATTAGACGAGCCAGTTGGCCGTGGGCACATGCAGACAACGCAATTAGTCCTTCGTTATATTGCGTCAGCAGCTCCTTGTCTATCCTAGGCTTGTAATAGAATCCCTCGAGGTGAGCCTTCGTAATCAGTTGAATGAGGTTGTGATACCCTTGCTGATTTTTAGCCAACAGGACTAAATGGTAGGGTGTTTTATCGCCTACATTCCGATTTTTCCGGCTGGTTTCAGAGATGTAAGTTTCACATCCGATAATAGGTTTTATACCTGCCTCTTTAGCCGCCAGATAGAATTCGATCACGCCGTACATACTGCCGTGGTCGGTGATGGCCAGGCTGTTCATGCCCAGTTCTTTGGCTCTGGTGATAAGATGGTTTATGCGGCATAGACCGTCGAGTAAACTGTATTCGGTATGGACGTGAAGATGGGTAAACATAGAAATTTTTTATCGAGGTCTGCTGCTAATTATAACAGGATTTATGACGGTTGCGTTGAGAAAAAAGCTTAAAAATTCATAAAATTTTTCAGTTGACAGGACCGGTTAAAGCTATTACTATCATTATTATTTTGGGAGTGGCATGAAGGTCATTAAAAAAATGTTTTTCTGGGTATTCGCCTGCTGTTTACCGCTGCTGCTGGTAACCAGCGTCATAGCCTGGGAAGTAAACGAAATCAGGCTCTATGAATACGGTTTTAGTAAATATGAGATAAGTCAGGCTACCGGCCTGGATGGCCAGCAGTTGCGAGCTGTTGTCTGGAGATTAATTGACTATTTTGACCTGCGGACGGACACGGCACAGATCGAGGTTGAAAAAGCCGGCCAGAAATTTAATTTATTTAATGAGCGAGAGCTGATTCATCTCCGGGATGTCAGGGATTTGATTCAACGCGACTATTGGTTGGCAGGAGGAGTGGCTCTGGTGATGGTTGTCAGCGCCGTGGTACTGTTATTCGGATTCAGGAGCGGCTGGCGTTCGCCGGTTAGAGGTCTGTTTTGGGGAAGCGTAATCACACTGTGTCTGATGGCCGTGCTGGCTATTTGGGCCATATTCGGCTTTGACAGGTTTTTTATTCTTTTCCACCTAATAAGCTTTTCGAACCAATACTGGCTACTTGACCCGGCACATGACTACCTGATTCGACTGTTCCCCGAAGGATTTTTCTTTGATGCTGCGATGTTAGGCTACGGCATCATCATATTGAAGGCTCTGTTTATCGGGGGTATTACGTGGGGTATACCGAAGCTAGTAACACGGAAAAACCGGAAAAGCGTTCAGATATATTAGAAAGTGTTTCTGAAATTACGTATGGCAACTGCTGCAGCTTGAAGCGGAACAGCCGGAACAGGAACTGCTTCCGGCAATAGGCGTGGATTCTCCATCCGCACCTTTGGAAAACGAAGCAAAGCGGGAAAATACACGTTTAGCCTTATGGCGGCATTTTGGACAGGGAGCATCATCGTTAGCCCCGTTTACCGAACGGAGCAACTCGAACTTACAGGCGCATTCGGGACATAAGTACTCGTATATAGGCATTCCGTTTTCCAGTTATTAAGTTTATCTAAGAAATACAGCTGCGTCAAACTGAGCTATGATTTATTTGAAATCCCTCATTTGCCCCTTTAGTTTCATCTGGTGTGTTAGTATAATGAAATTGTCTCCCTGTATAAGAAAGTTCAGTTTTTTAACGGAGGACTAGCATGTCAAGCGAGAAATACGAAGTACCTGTAGATAAGTTGGAATGGCATTGTGACCCTGGTCTGTTCACATTTGATTGCACCAAGGACCTGGCTCCACTGCGAGAGTTCGTAGGTCAGGATAGAGCCCTGCGCGCTATTGAATTTGGTCTGTCCATGGACAGGGACGGCTACAATATATACCTAGCCGGTATGACAGGTACGGGCAAAACATCGGCGGTTAAACGGCAGATCGATAAATTGTTGGCTGAAAAGCAAACGCTGGAAAAGGTGCAGCTGCCTGAAGACTGGCTGTACATGTATAACTTCGAAAACGTGGAGCGCCCACTGGTGTTGAGCTTACCTCAGGGGAAGGGCAAGGTCTTCAAAGAGCAAATCGACAGTTTACTGCAGAGAATTAAAGAGGAGCTGGCCAAAGCCTTCGCCAGTGAAGAATACAAGAATGAAAGAGAAAAGGCCGTTGACGCCGGCCAGTCGGGGCAGAAGAAGATTTTCGAAGAGATCAGCGGCGAAGCTGAAAAAGAAGGTTTCCGATTTCAAATAACTCCTATGGGACCGGCACTGATTCCACTGATTAATGGAAAACCTCTATCTCAGGCCGAGTACGCTGCACTTGAGGAAAAAGCGCGACGCGAAATTGAGAAAAAACAGTCCGAGTTGCTGGAAAAGCTGCAGGATGCATTTGAAAAGGCGAAGCAACTGGAGAGACAGACCGTTGAGAAACTGCAAAGTATTGATAAAGCGGTGGCTGAATTTACCATAGCCAAGCTTTTCGAAAGCCTGATGCAAGAATACAAAGGAAACGAAAAGATCGAGAAATATCTCACCAGACTGAAATCCTATACTCTTGATAACCTGGACCTGTTTAAAGAGAAAGAGGAGCCGTCACAATTTGTTTTGGGTGTGCCCGCCAGTTATGTAGCCCGCGGCCGCGACCCCTTCATTCCGTTCCAGGTCAATATATTTGTGGACAACGCAGGCAAAAAAAGTCCACCGGTCATAGTGGAGCAGAATCCCAACTATTCTAACGTGTTCGGCAGGGTGGAACGGCGGTTTTTCTTTGGCGGTTATCTGAGCGACCACACCATGCTGAAGCCGGGCGCCCTGCATCTGGCAAACGGCGGTTACTTATTACTCAATGCCATAGACGTGCTGACCAACCCGGCTGTCTGGCCGGCGTTGAAGAGGGCCATTAAGACAAAGCAGGTCGGTATCGAAGACCCCATGGAACAATTTGGGCTTATACTTTCTCAGGGCCTCAGACCGGAGCCGGTGCCACTGAACGTTAAAGTGGTTTTAATCGGAGATAGGTATCTGTATCAGGCGCTTTCCACCTACGACGAGGATTTCTGGGAGACCTTCAGGGTAAAGGCGGATTTCGATTACCAGATCGATAAGACTGAGGAGAATATGAGGGCATTTGCCGCTTTTATAGCCGGCTGCTGCGAAGATTGCGAGATTAAACACTTCGATCCTACCGGCGTAGCTAAAATAATCGAGTATGCCTCCCGGATGGTAGCCGACCAGGAGAAACTGTCAACGAGATTTGCTCAGATTATGGAACTGGTACAGGAAGCGGAATACTGGTCGCGCAAGGAAGATGCTGGTTTAGTAAGCGCGCCACACGTGGAGAAAGCCATAGAAGAGAGAAGATTCCGTCATAATTTACCTGACGAGCGCATGCGGGAGATGATTGAGGATGGAACTATAATGATAGATGTTACCGGGGCAGTTGTGGGGCAGGTGAACGGGCTCAGTGTATATAGCCTCGGTGACGTAACATTCGGCAAACCATCAAGAATAACATGCAAGACATTTCTGGGCCGTGGCGGCGTCATCAATATTGAGAGGGAATCGCAGCTGAGCGGCAGGATACATGACAAGGGTGTCCTGATTTTAAGCGGCTATATGGGCTGGAAGTACGCTCAGGACAATCCGCTTTCATTATCGGCCAGCCTGTGTTTCGAACAGTCTTATGAAGGCGTAGAGGGTGATAGCGCCTCCTCCACTGAACTGTATGCTCTCCTTTCCAGCCTGTCCGATGTCCCTATAAGGCAGAATATTGCGGTTACCGGCTCGGTGAACCAGAAGGGTGAAATACAACCAATCGGCGGTGTAAATCAGAAAATCGAAGGCTTTTTCCAGGTGTGCAAGGGCAAAGGGCTCACCGGCGACCAGGGCGTGGTTGTACCCCGGCAAAACCTGAGAAACCTCATGTTACGCCAGGAAGTGATCGACGCAGTGAAACAGGGGAAGTTCCATGTATATTCGGCGAGCAGTGTTGACGAAGGCATCGAGATTCTTACCGGCGTGGAAGCAGGAGTGAAAAAAGAAGACGGCAGCTATCCTGAAGGCAGCATTAATGATCGAGTTGATAAAAAGCTAAAGGAAATGGCCGGGAAGTTGAAGCAGTTTGCTGTTCCTCCCTCGGAGGAAAAGAAAAGTGCCGCCAGCTAGAAGTATTGAGCTCATATTTCTACTCAGTCTGAATCCCCGCGAACCTAATTGCCGAACTGTTGTTCTTATGTTATACTAGCCGATAGTTTTATGCGGTCTGCGGTTCAGGAACTTTCACAAAAACTTATTTCATGGATTGATAATGCCGTCGCTTCCGCCGGCGGCAAGGGTGTGGTCCTGGGCATGAGCGGTGGCATCGACTCGTCGGTAGCCGCAGTGTTGTGCAAGCGCGCCTTTCCCCGGTCGGTCCTGGGGGCAATCATGCCTTGCCACAGCAGTCCCGTTGACAGAGAACATGCCGAACTCGTTGCCGGGAAATTTGATATACCGGTACAGGTAATAGTTCTCGATAAAGCTTTTGATTCTCTGGTCAAATGTTTACCAGATGTGGGCAGCGATGTTTCAACAAGGCTAGCCGAAAACAATATCAAGCCCAGATTGAGGATGGTTGCCCTTTATTATCTGGCAAACAATCTAAACTATTTGGTGGTCGGTTCAAGCAACCGGAGCGAACTGTCTATTGGTTATTTTACCAAACACGGCGATGGCGGCTGCGACCTGATGCCTCTGGGGAACCTGGTCAAAAAGCAGGTGAACGAACTGGCGAAGTATCTAGAAATCCCAAGCATGATTATAGACAAGCCGCCTTCAGCGGGTTTGTGGGACGGGCAGACGGATGAAGCCGAGTTGGGTCTCACCTATGCCGAACTGGACGCTTATTTAATTTCGGGTCAGGCCAAACCGGAAATTAATAAGAGGATTGAAGCTAAGATTAATCTGAGCGCGCATAAACGCTGCATGCCGCCTGTTGCGCCGTTTTAAATTTTCCATTTCCGGCGGTTGTGGCGTTATAAGGCGTGTGCTATGATTCGTTTCATTGTAACAGGAGGGATGAAATGGCTTCGGAGAAAGAGAAGGCGCTGGAACTGGCTATAAATCGAATTGAGAAACAATTCGGTCAGGGTTCGATTATGAAATTGGGTGAATTATCAGCCAGAACGAGTACCGATGTGATTCCGACCGGTTCACTGGGTCTGGACCTGGCTTTGGGCGTAGGCGGCATTCCGCGGGGTCGGGTAACTGAGATTTTTGGCGCCGAGGCTTCGGGTAAAACGACCCTTGCCCAGCACATCATCGCTGAAGCCCAAAAGCTGGGCGGCATTGCCGTCTACGTAGATGCAGAGCATGCCCTCGATACGGCATATGCGGCTAATTGCGGAGTGAAGGTCGAGGATTTACGCATATCGCAGCCAGATGATGGAGAAGAAGCCCTGGGTATAACCGAGGAACTGGTGAGGAGCGGGGCGGTTGATGTGATAGTAATAGACAGCGTGGCTGCCTTGGTGCCCCGTGCTGAAATAGAGGGAGAGATGGGCGACACACATGTAGGCTTGCAAGCCCGTCTGATGTCTCAGGCGTTAAGAAAACTAGTGGCGGCCATCAGCAAATCGCATACGGCGGTGATATTTGTCAACCAGTTGAGGGAGAAGGTGGGCATAATTTTTGGCAGCCCCGAGGTTACACCCGGCGGCAGGGCGCTGAAGTTTTATAGCTCGGTTAGAATCGATTTGAGACGAATCGATTCCATTAAACAGGGTTCTGACGTGATTGGCACCAGGGTGAGGGCCAGAATAGTTAAGAACAAGACAGCGCCTCCTTTCCGGTCGGCCGAATTTGACATAATGTTTAAGAGAGGCAAGTGTGGTATAAGTAAAGAAGGCGACATTCTCGATTTAGGCGTGGCTATGGGTGTGGTAAAGAAAGCCGGCACATTTTTTACTTACGGAGATTTAAAGTTAGGCCAGGGACGAGAGAACGCGAGGGATTACCTGACACAGCATGGAGACCTGGCTTTCAAAATTGAGCAGGAAATAAGAGCTGTTGCCAGCAGTTCATCGGCTCCAGACACAGAAGCAAGAGAAGTTTCCGAATAGTAGCCGGCTCTTCTTGAATGCCAGCCCCATAGCGATGGAATTTCAATATGGGGACAATCACGGCTCTGCGGTTAAATGCCAGAAAAAAGAAAGTAAACGTATTCGTTGACGGTTTGTTTGCTTTTTCCGTCGCTGATGAACTATCAGCAATAAATAACCTCAAAGTAGGTCTTAACCTTTCCGCCCGCCAAATCGAAGATCTCAAAGAAGCCGACCTTTCCTGTAGCTGCATGGACGCCGCCGTGTATTACCTCAGCTACCGTCCGCGAAGCGAGAATGAAGTGAGGCAGAGGCTGCGCCGCCGTGGATTCGACAGCAAGACCATAGAAGAAGTCGTTACAAAGCTAAAAGAGCGCAGTCTTATTGACGACATAGCCTTCTCCGAATACTGGCGAAATAACCGTCTGTCATTCAGCCCCAGGAGTGCCAGGTTAATTAATCTCGAGCTGAGGCAGAAGGGTATAGCCGCGGAGACGGCAAATGAGGCTACAGGGAACATCAATGATGAAAATTCCGTGTATGAAGCTGGATTAAGAAAAGCACACCGGCTGACGGCGCTCGACTATGATGATTTCCGAAGTCGCTTATATGACTATCTGGTACGGCGAGGTTTTAGTTATGAGAAAATCAAGCGCGTGGTAGACCGTTTATGGCAGGAAAAAAAGAACGGTTCTTCGGAGTAAATTCGAATAGGACATATGTTTGACACCAGCTTCGTTAAAGGTTACTATTAGAGTGATAGTTTTTTGGAAAGTTATACATCATGATTACGTGGTGTTTTATGAAAGTGAGGCAGTCAAATGAGTTTGCCAATAGTATATTTTGTTGTGCTTGGGCTCGTTTTTCTTTTGAGCCTTCTTTTAGGTTACTTTGCCAGACAGATACTGGCCAATCAGCAGCTTCGCAGAACTCAAAATGAAGCCAAGAAACTGTTAGAAGAGGCATCAGCAGCACATGAAGACATGCTCAAAAAAGCCAGAGAAGAAGCTATCAAGGTTAGAGCTGCTGCCGAAGCCGACAGTCGAGAGCGACGTTTTGAGCTTCAGAGATTGGAAAGGCGCTTTAGTCAAAAAGAGGAGAAACTAGAGCGCAAACTGGAAGGCCTGGATCGCCGTGAACGCGGTTTAGGTAACCGGGAGAGAGAAATAGACGCCGTTAAGGCGCAGCTCGAAGAAATACGGAGCAAACAGCTCCAACGACTCGAACTTATCTCCGGTATTTCCAGCGAAGAGGCCAAACAAGAATTGCTCCGGGCCATAGAGGAAGAAATTCGTGAGGAAGCTTCACGGCGCGTTCGCGACTGGGAATTACGGATAAAAGATGATATAGACGAAAAGGCTCGTGAAATTTTATCCACCTCAATCCAGCGCTGCGCCACCGATGTAGTCTCAGAAACGACCGTCTCGGTAGTTCCCCTGCCGAATGACGAGATGAAGGGGCGGCTTATCGGCCGCGAGGGACGTAATATCCGCGCCCTGGAGCAGGCTACCGGTGTCGACCTCATAATCGATGATACGCCCGAGGCGGTGACGATTTCCAGCTTCGATCCCTTGAGGCGCGAGGTAGCCAGAGTGGCCTTGAACAATCTCATACTCGATGGAAGAATTCACCCGGCTCGCATTGAAGAGGTTGTGGAGAAGGCGAAGAATGAGGTTGAGACCGCTATCCGAAACGAGGGCGAGCGGGCGGCACGGGATGTCGGCATCATAGGCCTGCATCCCGAGTTAATCCGGCTAATCGGCAGGTTAAAATTTCGTAGCAGCTACGGACAGAATGTATTAACTCATAGTCTGGAAGTAGCTTACCTGTCGGGAATGCTGGCTGCTGAAATCGGTGCTGACGTTACTCTGGCCAAGAAAGCCGGCCTGCTTCACGATGTCGGTAAGGCGGTTGACCATGAGGTGGAAGGCCCCCATGCTTCAATAGGCGCCGACCTGGTTAAGCAATGGGACAAATCGACCGAAGTCGTTCAGGCCATCGCCGAACATCATGGCGAAGCTACAACCACCAGCGCTATAGGGTTTATAGTCGCCACCGCCGATGCTATTAGCGGGTCAAGATTGGGAGCCCGGCGCGAATCGCTGGAGCAATACCTGAAACGTATAGAAGCTCTTGAGAGCGTGGCTAACAGTTTCCCGGGAGTTGACAAGGCTTTTGCCATTCAGGCAGGACGTGAAGTACGCATTCTGGTTAAGCCGGAGCAGGTGGATGATCTCGGAGCTATGAGATTAGCTCGTGACATAGTAAAGAAAATTGAAGATACGCTGGCGTATCCGGGGCAAATAAAAGTTACGGTAATGCGAGAGACCAGGGCAGTTGATTATGCTAAGTAAAACGTAAGAAAGAAAAATCAGTATAAGGAACTATATTGCGTATATTAATGATAGGCGATGTAGTTGGAAGGCCTGGCAGGAGGGCTGTGCAGCAATTATTGCCAGGCCTTCTTCATGACTACGACCCGGCTCTGGTGATAGCCAACGGCGAGAACAGCGCCGGCGGTATCGGATTGACTCCGGATACTGTCAAGGAGCTGTGCGATAGCGGCGTCGATGTGGTAACCACGGGGAATCACGTTTGGGCTAAGAAGGAAATCATCCCTCACATGGACGGCGAATTGCCTATCATTCGGCCTCTGAATTTTCCTCCGGGCGTGCCCGGCCGGGGTTTTATTCAGAGGAAAGGCGTCGTGGTGGTGAATATCATAGGCCGTGTTTTTATCGGCCAGTATGACTGCCCTTTTAGAGCTATGGATAGTTTCCTATCTGAAATAAAGGCGGAATCCAAAGTTATAGTAGTTGATTTTCATGCCGAAGCTACGTCCGAGAAGGTGGCCATGGGTAAGTATCTTGACGGCAGAGTAAGTGCTGTACTTGGGACCCATACTCATGTGCCCACCTCGGATACTTATATCATGCCCAAAGGCACGGCATATGTTACTGACGTGGGCATGGTGGGCCCCATAGATTCGGTTATCGGTGTTGATACTCAGTCAGCCATACGCAGCTTTCTAACCGGAATGCCTCACCGTTTTTTTGTAAGCGAAGGACCAGCTATGTTTGATGCTATAATGGTCGAGGTTGATGAAGCCAGCGGAAGGGCCACCGGCATCAAAAGAATTCATTTGAAAGAGTAGTCGTGAAAGCGGACCTGCATATACATACTACCGCCTCGGATGGCCGCCTGGAGCCCAAAGACATTGTTTCGCTGGCCATAAGTGTCGGCCTCGATGTAATCGCCATCACCGACCATGACACCATAGACGGCGTCGTTCCGGCTTTAGCTGCCGCTAAAAAAGCGGACTCGATAACCGTTATTCCGGGTGTCGAGATCAATACTGATGTGGCCCGTGGCGAAGTGCACGTCCTGGGATACTTCATCGATTATACGGATGCCCGGTTGATTGCTACTCTGCAAAAATTGCGTGATTCGCGTCGTGAGCGGGCGCGAAAAATGATTGACAAATTATCCGATTTAGGAATGAAAATCGAATGGGAACGTGTCAGCGAACTGGCCAAGGGCGGCACCATCGGCCGGCCGCACATCTCTCAGGCTCTGCTTGAAAAAGGCTACGTGCGCTCGGAAAAGGAAGCTTTCGATAAATACATCGGACATAATGGGCCGGCTTATGTGGAGCGGTATAAGCTGCTGCCTGACGAGGTGGTCGAGATGATTTTAGAAGCTCAGGGTTTGCCTGTGCTGGCGCATCCCGCCGATATCGATGGCCTCGATGAGCTCGTGCCGAAGTTGAAGTCAGTGGGCTTGATTGGGCTCGAAGTATATTATCGTGATTATAATCCAGAAACTATCAATAAATTGTCCAGAATGGCAGGGCAATACGACTTGATTCCTACGGGTGGGACCGATTACCATGCTTTTAAAGATAATTCGGAAGTTGAGATAGGCGGAGCTCTTTGTCCGCCAAGTTCGGTGGAACACCTGTTTGCCATGGCCAGCAAACGCAGTCTTGAATTACTGAAGCAACATTAGCTTAAATCCTATATACTTCACAGAAGGAGGAACCGGTTAACATGGGAGCATTTCGTGAAATATTCTGGGACATTGCTTTTGGACCCGTCATCCTTTATCCGCTCGGTCTGGGCGCGCTGGGAATTTTCATCTGGGCTCTGTACCGGCGCACTAAACTGTGGAAGGTCGGTAAACCCGATAAAAGAACGGACAATATAGGCAAAAGAATTTGGAACTACATCGTTCTGGCGTTTGTCGAAGGTATTTTTCACAGGAGATTCTTCCGGGAAGCTTATCCCGGAATAATGCATTTTCTGTTGTTCGCCGGTGGCGCCATTCTGCTAATTGGGACGGGTCTTGACGTAATAGACCATTATAATCCATGGGGTTTTCATTTTATTTTAGGCAATTTCTATCTAGGCCTTCATTTCCTTCTGGACCTGGCTGGCCTGGCTATGATAATCGGGGCGATTATGGCGACGGTAAGAAGGTACGGTTTAAAGCCGCAGAGATTGAACACGGTTTTCGATAATGGCACCGTACTTACTCTGATTTTTGTCGTGGTAATAACCGGTTTCTTTATTGAAGCTTTCCGTATACTTGCGGCCACTCCCGACGGCTTAACGCAACCTGAGTTTTACAGCCATCCCGAGTGGTCCAGATGGTCGTTCATCGCCTATCCACTGGCCGGACTTTTTTCCGGACTGTCTGAGACTGTCAGAGTAAACACGTATATCGGCCTGTGGTGGTTTCACACCGCACTGGCTCTCGGCGCCATTTACTACGTATGTTATGCATTCGATAACCTGACTCACATAATTGTTTCGCCGATAAATGTGTTCTTCCAGTCGTCACGACCCAAGGGCGCCCTGGCTCCAATTAACATCGAGGAAGCCGAGACCTTCGGCGTGGCCAAGATAGAAGACTTTACCTGGAAACAGTTGCTTGACCTGGATGCTTGTACCAATTGCGGGCGCTGCCAGGACAGGTGTCCTGCCTGGCTCACAGGCAAGCCTCTGTCGCCGAGGAAGGTTATACAGGACTTAAAAGCCCATCTGCTGGAGAGAAGAAGCGCCTTGCTGGCTCCTAAACCGGCGGCTCCGGCCCCAGCTAATACGGATGGTGGTACCGTAAAGGCAGTGGCCGGTGAAGTGATACTGGAGGACGAACTCTGGTCGTGTACCACCTGCCGCGCCTGTCAGGAAATATGTCCGGTCTATATCGAACACATAGACAAGATGATCGACATGCGACGCAATCTGGTTCTGGAAAAGGCCACCATGCCCGAGACCGGTGAGGCTGCGCTGAGATGTATCGAGACCAGAGGCCACAGTTGCAGGGGTACCGTACTCACACGTACCGATTGGACCAGCGGGCTGGACATTAAGCTCATGTCCGACGATAGCAACGTTGATTTTATCTACTATGTTGGCTGTGCCTCATCCCTGGAAGACAGAAGCATGAAGATAGCCATCGCTGTGGGTAAGATATTAAAGGCGGCTGGAGCCAAATTTGCCATTCTGGGAACTGAAGAGACCTGCTGCGGCGAGCCGGCGCGCAGGTTAGGTAATGAATATCTGTTCCAGATGCAGGCGACCAAAAACATCGAGACGTTCAAGAAATATAACGTGAATAAGATTGTGACCAGTTGCCCGCACTGCTTCAATACCATAAAAAACGAATACCCCCAGTTCGGCGGCCAGTACGAGGTCATCCATCATACCCAATTTATGGCCGATCTGATTAAGCAGGGTAAGATTCAACCGTCCTTAATGGACGCGACTAGATTAACTTTCCACGATTCCTGTTACCTTGGCCGCCATAACAACATTTACGATGACCCGCGACAGGTATTGAACGCCATTTCGCCGTCCAAATTACTCGAAATGAAGCGGTCGAAGCGCAACGGGTTTTGCTGTGGTGGTGGTGGTGGCCGCTACTGGATGGAAGAGCGTATCGGCAAGAGGATTAGCGAGGAACGCCTGGAGGACACCATTAACCTGAAGGCCAACATACTGGCTTCAGCCTGCCCCTACTGCCTGCAGATGTTCGAAGACGCCATAAAGGCAAAGGGTGTTGAGGAGTCGCTCAAGGTGCAGGATATCGCCGAATTGGTGGCAGCTCAGCTGGGAAAAAAGGCCTGACGCTGTAATACAGGTAAAGGTAGCTATTAAGA
>Ga0209610_1000494_pt1 | contig 20692 bp, 21 predicted proteins | sample LakKivw275mmetaG_FD_184137 | JGI IMG/M metagenome (GOLD analysis project Ga0209610, IMG submission 184137) | Anoxic lake water microbial communities from Lake Kivu, Rwanda to study Microbial Dark Matter (Phase II) - Lake Kivu water 275m metaG... | ecosystem: Environmental > Aquatic > Freshwater...
GGGATGGCTGGAGGCGAATTAAAGCACGGTCCCTTAGCTTTGATTAATGAAAATTTCCCGACAATCGCCATTTGTCCGTCGGATTCAGTTTACGAAAAAATGATGTCTAATATTGAAGAAATTAAGGCAAGAGGGGGTCCTATTATTGCTGTTGCTACCGAAGGCAACGAGAAAATCAAAGAAATAGTTGACGATGTAATTTATATTCCCAAGACATTGGAGGTTTTAACTCCGATTTTATCAGTAATTCCTTTTCACCTTTTTGCCTATTATATGGGGGTATTGCGAGGTTACGATGTAGATAAACCTCGTAATTTGGCAAAAAGCGTCACCGTCGAGTAATATGCTTTACGTCGTTGGTCATAAAAATCCAGATGTTGATTCCATTGTCTCGGCAATGGTAATGGCCGATTACCTCGAAAAATTAGGCCGAAAAGCCAAGGCTTTTAGGACAGGTAAAATGAATCAAGAAACCAAGTTTGTTTTGAACAAGATTAAAATCAGTCCCCCCTCTTTTATCAAAAATCTGGCTAAAAAGAAAGTTTTTCTGGTTGACCACAATGAGTTTGAAGAAGCAGGTCTTGGGATAGAAAAAGCAGAAATTTCAGGCATTCTGGACCATCATAAATTGGGAGGGATAAAAACCAAAACGCCAATTTATTTCAGAGCAGAACCCTTAGGTTCAACTGCCGCTTTAATTTTCAAACTTTTTGGTGAAAAGAATCTTCCTTTAAATAAAAATCAAGCCTTTTTGTTGCTTTCCGGAATTATTTCCGATACTTTAAAATTTACTTCCCCGACCTGTACCGAAGAGGATATTGAAATTGGAAAGACCTTGTCTGAAATTTCTCGTCAGGGTATTGACGAATTAGCCGAAGAGATGTTTAAAGCTAAGTCGGATATTTCCGGTTTATCTCTTGAAGATTTGATTTCAACAGATTATAAAGAATATAGAGAAAGAAAGCTGATTTTTGGAATAGGAGTTCAGGAAACAATAATGCCTGAAATTATTCTGTCAAAAAAAGAGAAAATTTTAAATGCCCTCGCTGATTTTAAACGAAAAAGAAAAATAGATTTGATATTTTTGGGAATCGTGGATATTCTAAAAAGGAAAACTTATTTATTAATAAATGGAGAAAAAGAGAAAGAAATTGCCGAAAGAGCTTTTGGGAAAAAAGAAAAAGAAAATTTAATTTTATTGCCTGGAATTGTTTCTCGAAAAAAACAAATGGTTCCAGCCGTTCTCGAAGCATTATGATTAATATCTTGGAAAAAGAAAAAAAGAAAGTTATTCTTTCGGGAAATGAAGCCATTGTCAGAGGCGCTCTGGAAGCGGGCGTTGATTTTGTTTCAACTTATCCCGGAACGCCGGCTTCGGACATTGGCGACACTTTTGCGGAGATTCAAAATTCAAAATTCAAAATTCAAAATTTATATTTTGAGTATTCAACCAATGAGAAAGTGGCTCTGGAAGCGGGGATTGGGGCGAGCTTTTCCGGTTTAAAAACTTTGGTGGTTATGAAAGATTTTGGATTAAATGTTTGTTTGGATGCTTTAGGTCCCTTTGTTTATACTGGCAGCAAAGGTCCCACGGTAATCATAGTGGCTGACGACCCTTCTTGTCACAGCTCAGCTCAATGGGAAGAAGATACCAGGGGCTTGGTGCTTACAACTCATATCCCGACTTTAGAGCCTTCCGACCCTCAGGAATGTAAAGATTTTACCAAATTAGCTTTTCAAATATCGGAAAAATTCAAAATTCCGGTAATAATAAGAACGACTACTCGAGTAGCCCATCAACGCGCCCAAGTCAAATTAGGGAAACTTGCCCCGTACCGAACCGAAGGTTCTGGTGCGGGGTTTATCAAAGACCCAAAGAAATTTATTACTTTGCCGCCGAGAGTGCTGGAAATGAAAGGGGAACTCTTGGAGAAGATTGAAAAAATAAGAGAATTTTCCGAAAAGTCCCCCCTAAATTCAATCTATCGATTTACGAAATCAATAGATGGGGTGGGGGTGATTACTTCGGGGATTGGTTATTTATATGTAAAGGAGGCGTTAAAAGAGCTTAATTTAAATTTGCCGGTTTTAAAACTGGGATTTTTTTATCCTCTGCCGGAAAAGAAAATTAAAAACTTTATTAAGGGATTCAAAAAATTTTTAGTAGTTGAAGAATTGGAGCCATATTTAGAAAAAGAAATTTTTAGGTTAGCCAAACAATCCAACTGCAAATTGGAAATTTTTGGCAAAAAACTAATTTCCGAAGTCGGAGAATTAAAACCAGAACAAGTCATTTTAGCAATAGCTAAAATGACAAATTCAAAATCCGAAATCCAAAATCCAAAACAAATTCAAAATTCAAAATTCAGAATTCCGAAAAGATTGCCGCAATTGTGCCCCGGTTGTCCTTACTGGTTGGTAATTTCGGCGGTTAAAAAAGCGGTTGATACAAAAAAGGTGATTTTCGGCGGAGAAATCGGCTGTTATATGCTTTTTGGCAACCCACCCATCAATCTGCAGGATTATCTCTCTTGCATGGGGTCTTCAGTAGGAATTGCCCACGGTATTAAAAAAGCCACGGGGCAAAAAATAATTACCTTTATCGGCGATTCCTCTTTCTTTCACTCCGGCATCCCTCCCTTGATTAACGCGGTATTCAATAAATCAAATCCTTTGATTGTTATTTTAGAAAATCGAACTACGGCTATGACCGGTCACCAGCCCCATCCCGGCGCCCCAGCCGAGCCAAATGGCATAAAAATTGAGGCTGTAGTTAAGGCCTGCGGAGTGAAAAATTTTAAAACAATTGACCCAGTCAATCAAGAAGAATTTATTGCCACAATCAAAGAGTTTTTGAAAAAAGAAGAGGTCTCGGTGATTATTTCCCGTCACCCTTGCAAATTTGTAGAAAAATAACAAGTTGACAGATTTTTAAAAATTTGATAGGGCTAAAACAGCCCTTTTTGAATTTGTTACGGGCTGGATGAAGAGCTTAGGAGGTGAAAGAAAAATGCCTAAAAAAGGAATTCTGGAAATCCTGAAGATTAAAAAACCGGAGAGAAAAGTGAGAAAAGTTGTTCTCTATCAAACAGAAGATGCCAATCTCCCCTCGGACGTGGAAGTTGAGAGAATAAGAATCCTGGGGTATCGCTGCGGAAAAGAGGACATTTGTCCGCAGGACGGAAAGGTGCATCAAGGTCAGAGATTACATCAAAAGGACTTGAAGAAGAGATGTTTGAATTGTAAACATCTCGAGATTATGGTAGAAAAGTGAGTCAGAAAAGTAGCTCATCAGTTTTCGATGAGCTTTTTTGTTGCTATTTTCCTTGAATGTGTTAAAAGGAAAGCGGAGGTGCTCGTTGAGAATTTCATATGGGATTTAATAAATAATCTAGAGATCTAATAAGAGGTGAGATAGAAGATGAGAGAAGGGATGATGGAAAGGACGATAGAAAGAGTGTTGACCGAAGGAGGCGTGGTAGAAAAGAGCTACGAACAGGCAGTAAGACCGCTTTTGTTAAAGATTACTGGCAATGACCCAGAGCCGCTTCACGATGCCTTTGTGTTCTTTCTGCGTTTAGCCAGCGAGTGGAAAGGGCTAGCTGAGGCAATCGAGAATGTTTCTACCTTCAGAGACAGAGCTTTAGAGCAGAGAATCTGTGGGTTAGATTTCAGGAATATTACTGGCGTTGCCTGCGGTTTCAACAAAAATGTTCGTTTGACTCCAGCAGTTACGATGCTTGGGGTTGGTTTCGATGAAATCGGCACAGTAACTCCTCCTCCCCAAAAAGGGTCACCGAGGCCTCGAATTGAATACTTGATAGAAGACAGAGCTTTCCGTAACTGGATGCGTCTTCCCAATGACGGAATGGAAGTGGTAGCGGGCCGTTTAGAAAAAGCAGGACCAATTTCCGTTCCGGTGATAGTCAGCATAGGCATGGGAATAAATACTCCCTTAGAGTGCGCAGTCAGAGAATATTTACTGGGTCTGAGAAGATTCTACATTTGCGACAACGCTAATATTGTTTCGGTAAACGCATCCTGTCCCCATATGGATGATTTCAGCAAGCTGCGAGAAAAAGAGTATTTCAGAGAACTCATTTCAGCACTCAAGCTGGAGAGCAAAGAACTTTCAAAAGAGACGGGTCTTCCTGAAAAGCCTATTTTTATGAAGCTTTCTCCGGATGATGACGAAGTGAAACTCGATGAGCTGTTAGGAATTTGTCTTGACTATGGAGTTGACGGTATAATCGTCGTTAACACGACTCTTTCTCGGCAACGACTAAAAATCAGGACTGGTTCTGAGGGAGGAATAAGCGGAGAGCCGCTTTTTCCAGAAGCGGTGGCTCGAGTGAAACATACCAGTGATTATTGCCGAGAGCATTCTTCAAGAGAAATGCCTATCATCGGGGCAGGAGGAGTTTTCAGTGCAAAAGATGCCTACAAGATGTTGAAGGCTGGCGCCTGGTTGATTCAATCATATACAGGGTTTGTCTACAATATCTGGAGATTTTTCTGGTTTTTCAGACAAATCAACAAGGGAGTTTTGAAGATGATGGAGCGGGACGGATTCAGACACATTTCGGAGATTAGAAAATTGGGAAGTGAGAGCAGTGAAAGAAAATTTGAATAGAAGAAAGAGGCGGAATGACCCAATCGAAGATTTTTTGGCTGGAGGCCTGGCAGTTTTTATCGTTTTTTTTAGCTTTTTCTGGAAAAGGCTTTTTGGCTCCAACCAAAAAAAGTAGCTCATCGTTTCGATGAGCTTTTTTGTTGCTATTTTCCTTGGATGTGTTAAAAGGAAAGCGGAGGCGCTCGTTGAAAATTTCATATGGAATGGAATTTGATGAGACGAAAAACCTTCGAAGAACTTAGGAGGTGAAATAGGAAAAAAGATGATGAAAAAAAGATTAATCAGAGAAGATAGAGCTGTGGTTGTGGCAGCAGACGTAAAATCCATAGTAGAACTTCAGAATTTACTTGATGGAACCTACAATGTAAAAGGAATTGGGGCATACAAAATCGGTGCACTACTAGGACTAACTTGTGGTCTTGCTGAAATAGTGGATGTTGTTGAGCAATGGACCGCAAGGCCGGTAATCTATGATCATCAAAAGGCAGCGACTGATATTCCACCGTTGGGAAAAGACTTTGCTGAAGTTCTTGCAAGTGCTGGCGTAAAAGGAGTTATCCTTTTCCCATTTGGAGGAGCTTCAACTGAAAAAGCATGGATAACTGCCTGTCAGGACAAAGGATTAACAGTTCTGGTTGGCGGACACATGACCCAGGAGCAGTTCTTAGAGAGCGAAGGTGGATTCATTGCAGATGATGCTCCAGAGAAAATGTACTCGATAGCTGCAGAGATGGGTGTTGAGGACTTTGTGGTCCCCGGCAACAAGATTGAATTCGTCCAGATATACAAATCCCTTTTAGACGATAAACTAGGAGAAGGGAATTACGCTCTCTTCGCGCCTGGTTTTATTGCTCAAGGCGGAGTTATCACGGATTACGCCCAGGCAGCTGGTCCTGTCTGGCGAGCGATTGTCGGAAGTGCAATCTACGCAACTCGGGATATTCATAAAGCCGCCGAAGAAATCACAGCGAATTTGTAAATCCGGATATTTTGAAAATTTTTTACGGGGTTTTATTTTTTGCCCCGATTTTTTTGAAAAACTTGGGAGGTGATTGCGATAAAAAATGGAATTAGAAGACATAGAAAAGTTAGAGAGGGCGGAGAGACAACAATTGGCGATGGAGCTGTATAACGCAGGAGCAATCCAATTCGGAGCTTACCAGTTGAAGATGCACGAAGAGCATCCGGATGCGCCGTTGTCGCCGATATACATCAATCTAAGAATGCCGCCGAAAGGAGTTCTTACGGAAGAGACAATAGAGAAAATTGGAACAGCTCTTTACGAAGAAACTCTTGGGCTCGGAATCCCTTTTGACCACGTCGTTGGTTTGCCGAAAGCTGGTGAACCGTTAGCAAGGGCGTTTGTGAAGGCCTCTGGTCGGAAGATTTCCCTACTTCGGCTTAAAAAAGAAGAGACAGAAAGGGGTCGGAGAATTCTACCAGTGATCCACGGCAAATATAACATAAGTGAATCTGTCTTGGTTATCGACGACTTGATAACCAAAGCCGATACAAAAATAGAAGGCATCAGAGCTCTAAGGTATAACGGGCTCGCAGTTAATGACTGCTTGGTTTTGGTAGACCATGAACAGGGCGGATCTGAAGAATTGCTTCGAGTTAACGTTAAGCTCCACGTGGTTTTTACAATGAGCTGGTTACTCGACCTGTATGTCTTCGAAGGGCTTATTGCTCCCCAGAAAAGAGAAGAGGTCATTGATTACCAACGAAAAGTTGAGGAGTATATGCAGAAGAACCTATAAAGAGGAGGCGGAAACAACAAAAAATTTACGCCCGTTGAATTTTTACGAGACGGGCTTTTTTATTTCCTTGACCCGTTGCCAAAAATTTGATAAAAAAGTATTAGCCCTTTTCGCCAAAAATACGGGCTGAAGGACTGAAAAAGGTGAAGATAAAAATGGGAAAAGAGATGAAGATAAGTCCGATTAAGGACGGGACGGTGATTGACCACATCGCCGCGGGTCAAGCGCTGAATGTGCTAAGGATATTAGGGATTGATGAAAGAACAAAGATAGGCGTAAGCGTGGGGATGAACGTTCAGAGTGGAAAGATGGGCAGGAAGGACATAGTAAAAATAGAAAACCGGGAGTTAAAGCCAGAGGAGGTTGACAAAATCGCTCTGGTCGCGCCCCAGGCGACGATAAACATAATCAGAAGCACAGAAGTGGCAGGAAAATACCAAGTACTTCTCCCGGCGCTGATAGAAGGTATTTTAAAATGTCCCCACTCAACTTGTATATCAAACGTTGAACGAGAACACGTCACGTCCAAGTTCATCACGGTGAATAAGAATCCCCCTAAGTTCAGATGCTTTTATTGCGAGCGAATGGTAGACAGTATTCCAAGGTCTCTTGGGATAGAAATCGAGGAGAAAAAGATATTACCATCGGGTTCCGGTGGTCTTTTATTTTTTGCAATTGTCAGGTAATATTCTTTATGTTAAGATTATTTTTAGAGACGCAATAAATTTTATTTTTATGGTAAAAAAAGATTTTAGCATTGTTATTGTCGGTACCGGCGGCCAGGGATTGATTACTCTTTTGCAGATTTTGGCTGAAGCGGCGATGTCAGAGGGCTACGAAGTTAAAACTTCGGAACTTCACGGCTTAAGCCAGAGAGGAGGTTCGGTTGAGGTTCACCTTCGATTTGGAAAAAAAATCTACTCTCCTTTAATTTCCCGAGGAAAGGCGGATTTAATTTTAGGATTGGAGATGCAGGAAACCATAAGAGCTTATTCTTTCGCCAATCCCGAAACGAATTTTTTAATCAACAAACAAATCGTTGCCATTCCTTTGGTTAATAACCTGACCGAGGAAGAAATTTTAAAACAACTGAAAAAAATCAGCAGAAATATCTTTTTGGTCCCGGCATCTGAAATCTGTCAGAAAGAACTCGGCAAAAGCGTGGTAGCCGGAATTTATTTGATTAGCTTAGCTTCTTTCAAAAAACTGATGCCCTTAAAACCCAATTCAATTCTGAAAGCTCTTAAAAAAATAATTCCAGAAAAATATCTGGAATTGAATCTTAAAGCTTTCGAGCTTGCCAGGAGCTAAACCTTTTCGATTTGAGCTCCGAGTTTTTTCAATTTTTCTTCAATTTTCTCATAACCCCTCTCAATTTGAGAAATATTCTCAATGAGAGTTTTTTCTTTTGAAATTAAACCAGCCAAAATCAGAGCGGCGCCGGACCTGATGTCGGTTGAGTTCACTTTATTTCCAATCAATTCACGCTTGCCGAAGATTAAGGCGCGGTGCGGGTCGGTAATTTCAATGTCAGCGCCCATTTTTCTCAATTCATGTAAATGCTGGAAGCGATTTTCATAGAGGGGGTCATGGATTAAACTTTTTCCCTCTGCCTGGGTCAGTAGAACCGAAGTATGGGGCTGCAAATCGGTCGGGAAGCCGGGATAGGGAAGAACTTGAATTTTAGCCGCCCTAAAATCTCTCGAGGCCTTTACTAAAATTTCGTTATCAAAAACCTCAAAATTCACTCCAATTTCCTTCATTTTTTCCAAAAAGAAAGTCAAGTGGTCGGGATTTACATTTTTAATTTTTCCTTCGCCGCCCGTTAAAGCAAAAGCCAGAAAATAAGTCCCCGCCTCCAGGAGGTCGGGGCAAATTGAAAAATTAGCCCCATGCAGTTTTTCCTGACCTTCTATTTCAACAGTATGGGTTCCTATTCCCTCGATTTTCACCCCCATTGCTTTTAAAATCTTCCCGGTGTCCTGAACTTGAGGTTCGGCAGCCGCGATTTCAATTTTAGTTTTCCCCTTGATTAAAGAAGCAAACATCATTGCGTTTTCGGTAGCGGTGACCGAAAACTCCTTTAAGATAATTCTTTTTCCTTCGGGTTTTTCCGGCGTCTCAAAATAATAAAAACCTTCTTTTTCCCTGATTTTTACCCCGAAATCTTCGAGAGCTTCAAGATGAGTAGAAATCGGCCTCAAGCCAATTTTATCTCCGCCGGGATGAGGTACTTTGAAACTTTTAAATCTTGCTAACAAAGGTCCGATTAATAAAACCGAGACCCTCATTTTTTCAAAGAGATTGGCTGGAATTTTTTCTGGGGCAATATTCTTCGGATTAATTTTTATTTTTCTCTCTCCCAGCCACTCGATTTCCGCCCCCATTTCTTTTAAGATATCAATCTGGTCCAAAACGTCGGAAACAAGGGGGAGATTGTCAATAATTGATGTCTCTTCAGAAAGCAGAGTCGTTGCCAAAACAGCTCCCGCTGAATTCTTATAACCAGAAATCTCCACTTCTCCGGAAAGCGGTATTCCGCCTTGAATTAAGAATTTGTCGGGCATGTTATTGATTTTAAGTCTTTTTTAGTTTACGATAAAAATTAGAAAATGTCAAAACAATTAAAACAAATCGTTTGTCTGGGCGGCGGAACAGGCGTTTCGGTAGTTTCATCTGCATTAAAGAAATATCCGATAAACTTAACCGCTATTGTCACGATGTTTGATAGCGGAGGCTCGAGCGGTAAATTGAGAAAAGAACTTGGCATTTTACCTTTAGGAGACGTTAGGCAGTGTTTAGTAGCTTTATCTGATAAGAATGATTTTATTCCATTTTTTCATTACCGATTTGGAAAAGGAGAATTAAAAGGTCATAATCTTGGCAATCTTTTAATTGCGGCAGCAATAGGAGTTACCGGCAGTTTAAATAAAGCAATAGAAAAAATAGCCAAAATTTTAAATGTTAAAGATAGAGTGGTGCCAGTAACTTTAGAACAGGCGGATATCGTTACTGTATTAAAAAATAATAAAAAAATAAAAGAAGAAGAGAGGATTATAAATTGTTCATATTTGTCTAAAATAGGCGTAAAAAAAATATTTTTGACGCCCGAAGTTAAAGCTAATCCCGAGGCGATTTCCGCAATAAAAAACGCTGATTTGATTGTCATTGCTCCGGGAAAATTTTACACCAGCATTTTGCCAATTTTTTTAGTTAAAGGAATTTCAGAAGCTTTCCGGAAATCCCGGGCTAAAAAAGTTTTTATCTGCAATTTAATGACTCAGAAAGGGAATACCGACGGATTTAGTGTTGAAGATTTTTTGACAATCTTAGAAAAATATTTAGGTAAAGATGTTATTGATTACGTTATTTTTAATACCGGCAGATTATCACCTAAACAAATTAAAGAAGTAAAAAAAGTTTTTCCTAAAGCAGATTTTGTCAAATACGATAAAAGCTTGTTAGCAAGAAAAAATTTTATTGGAGCAGATGTTATAAACCGTCGAATTCAAAGATTAAACCCTATTGACATTCTTGTTAAAGGAGCGAACAAAAGAACAATGATTATTCACGATTCTAAAAAATTAGCAAGGATATTATTAAATCTATGCAGGCGGTAATTTTAGCGGCTGGCAAATCTTCAAGATTTTGGCCGCTCAATCAAAGGCATAAATCCCTTTTTAAAATAATGGGCCGGCCTTTGATTTGGTATACCATTGAAAGTCTGAATAAAGCCGGGATAAAAGATATTATTATTGTTCAGGGACCCGAGAAAGACATTGAAAATGCGCTTCACTGCGAGTCCGGGGCTCGTAATTTTAAAATAAGATATGTTATTCAACCGGAACCAAAGGGAATGGGAAACGCCCTTTGGCAAGCAAGAAACCTTTTGAAACACGGGTTTTTAGTTCTAAATGCCGAAAGGATAGATATTGATGAAATTTTCAATTCCAAGGTAAAAAGTGTTTTATTTGGACAGAAAACAGAAAATCCTCAGTTTTTCGGAATGGCTCGGTTGAGAGGAGATAGAATTTTAGAAATTATTGAGAAACCTAAAAGAGGAAAAGAGCCGTCGAATATTAAAATAGTGGGGGCATATCTTTTAGAGCCGAGTTTCTTTGAAATTTATAAAAGAGTAAAAAATCATATGTATGATTTTGAAGACGCCCTGTCGGAGTATATGAAAAAAAATTACGTTAAATTGATAATCTTGAAAAAATCAGAAAAAGAAACTCCTTCGCTTAAATATCCCTGGAATTTGTTTTCAGCAGAGAAATTTTTAATGGATAAATTTCTAATGCCAAAAATTGAAAAATCAGCCAGGATTTTTAAAAATGTCACAATTGAGGGCAACGTCCATATCGGTGAAAATACAAAAATTTTTGAGGGAGCGGTAATCAAGGGTCCTTGTTATATCGGCGACAATTGTATTGTCGGAAATAATACCTTGATTCGAGATTATTCTAATTTAGAAAATGATGTTTTAATCGGCGCTTTTTGTGAAGTTGCCCGTTCTATTTTTCAAGAGAATATTCATAGTCACGCGGGTTATTTCGGCGATTCAATTTTTGACAGAGGATGCAGATTGGGAGCGGGAAATATTACTGCCAACGTGAGAATTGACCGGGACGAAATAATAGTAAAATCAAAAATAAATACGGGATTAAAATCATTAGGGGTAATTATGGGAGAAAATACTAAAACCGGAATCCATTGTTCTTTTATGCCCGGCGTTTTGATCGGTTCAGATTGTTCAATCGGCCCGAATTCAGTTGTCTTTGAAAGCGTCGAAGATAACGTTAATTTTTACACCCGCCAAAATTTTAAGAAAATTAAGCGGACAAATAAAATTAGAAAGAGCAAAAAAGTTTGACAAAACTCGCCGAGTTTGTTATATTTTTATGAGTTCCTTAGGGAAGGCGAGAAGGGAGATGGCGTCGTATAGACTGACTCCATGGGAAGTGGAACGTATCATTAAAAAGCTGGGAGGCATAGAAGGAGTTAAGCTTTTTTTGTCAAAAGAAGAGAAGCGCGAATTTGAGGTCTGGAGAACTGTCAGGCTTGGTACTGGTCTCACTGCCGAGGATTTCCTCCGTGCTTTAGATATCGGTGGGTTTATAACCACTAATTGGGCAGCAGAGATTCTTAGGAATCCCGCTTTCAGAGTGGCCGCCGAGAAGATCGAAGTGAATTTAATCAAAGCTTCGGTCGACGATCTTGGTTTTGGAAGAGGCGCCCTGCTCAACCAAATATATGATTGCGCAAGGAGAAAGCGCGGCTGGGGACTCTGTCCAGCCGAATTGGGACCTCAATTGAGGTTACAGTATAGAGACCAACCAGATGGCGAGGAAATTATAGTCGGTATGGAGTCGATAAGAGGTTCTGCCGACTATCCGGAGATCTTCGACGTGGAGTGTGCCGACGGCGAGCTGTATTTAAACAGCCGCCGAGGAGACCTTGGTTTCTTGTGGAGCGCTGATAGTGAATGGGTCTTTGTTTTTCTCCCGCCGTTAGAAAAGCGAGATTCTTTAGAAAAATAGAATCAAATCTCGCTTATTTTTTTGCCGGAGTTTCTCTCCAGCTTTTTTATTTGATTTTCGGATGATATACTAAAAAAATGATAATTTTAAAAGTGAATCAGGGGAATTTAGAAAAAATTATTGAAAAGGCGGGACGGCTAATCAAAAAAGGCAAAATTATAATCTGTCCCACCGATACGGTTTATGGGATTTTGTCTGATGCTCAAAATAAGCAGGCGGTTGAAAAAGTTTTTGAAATTAAAAAAAGAAGTTTTAAAAAACCAATTCCGCTTTTTGTTAAAGATATTAAAATGGCAAGGCGGTTAGCCAAAATTGACAAAACTCAAGAAAAATTTTTAGAGGAAGTTTGGCCCGGGAAAGTAACAGCGATTTTAGAAAGAAAGAAATCAAGAATAAAATTATACGGAGTTGATAAGAAAACAATTGGTTTAAGAATCCCGAAATATAAGCTGGTGAATGCCTTGCTTGGGAAACTAAATCGTCCCTTTGCTGGAACTTCAGCGAACATCTCCGGAGAAAAAGCCTCAACAAAAATAGAAAAGATTTTAAAACAGTTTGCGGGCCGAAAAAATCAACCTGATTTAATTTTAGACGCCGGCTGTTTATCAGAAAATAAACCTTCAACGGTGGTCGATTTGACAACTCAACCATTCAAAATTTTAAGACCATGAAAATTTTAGGTATAGATACTTCCTGCGATGACACTTGCGCAAGCGTGCTTAATGTCAAATGTCAAAACTCAAATCTTAAAAGCTGCAATTTCGAGATTTTATCTAACATAATATCTTCGCAGGTGAAACTTCACGCCAAATACGGAGGGGTTTATCCCTCTCTGGCTAAACGTGAGCATATTAAAAACTTACCTTTAGTTTTTTGCCGGGCGACTAAAAATATAGATATTTCAGAAATTAATCTAATCGGAGTTACTGTTGGGCCGGGGCTGGAACCTTGTTTGTGGCAGGGAGTAAATTTTGCTATTGAATTGGCTCAAAAAATGAAATTATTATTGGTGCCGGTAAATCATATTGAAGCCCACATTTTGGCAAATTGGTTGACGCCAATTTACCAATGTCAAATGTCAAATGTTAAAAGTCAAAAGTTATTCCCGGCGGTCTGTTTGGTTGTTAGCGGCGGGCACACTCAGCTGATTTTTATGAAAAAGATTGGAGAATATAAATTAATTGGCGAAACTCGGGATGACGCGGCTGGGGAATGTTTTGATAAAGCAGCCAGGATTTTAGGTCTCGGCTATCCGGGAGGTCCCGCCATTGCGGCTGAAGCCGCAAAATTAAAAACTAAAAACTATAAACTAAAAACTAAACTGCCGAGGCCGATGATGTATACTAAAGATTATGATTTTTCTTTTTCCGGATTAAAAACGGCAGTCTTATATAAAGTACGAAGTATGAAACATGAAGAAACAAAGAAAAAAGAATTTATTCAAGAGATGTGTCTTGAGATTCAGCAGGCGATAATTGATGTTTTAATCCATAAAACTTTGAGAGCGGCCAAAAATTACAAAGCAAAATCGATAATTCTCGGCGGCGGCGTCACGGCCAACACCGAACTAAGAAAACAATTTAATTGGAAATTGAAAATTGAAAATTGGAAATTTAAATTTCTGGTTCCGCCAGAAATTTTCTGTACCGATAATGCGGCAATGATAGCAGCTGCCGCTTATTTTCATCAAAAAGAAGCGAAAAAAAATTGGCCCAGTAATACAACTTCGACAGGTTTTTCTAAGGAAAAACCAAATACCGCGAAGCGAGTCGAAGTTGATATACTGGGTTGGCAAGAAATCAAAGTTAATGCTAATCTTAAAATATAAGATATGAAAAATATTAAATTAATTGCCCAAACAGTTGATATTTTTCCCGGCGATGGCAAGCATCCTTATGCCCGAACCGGAAAATTAGATTTTCACCATCTTAAAAAAGCGGGAGCGACGGGAATTATCCTGGGGCACTCCGAAGTGGATGAATCTCCGGGAATAGTCAATAAAAAATTAATCGCCGCTTTTAATGATGGCTTAAAAGATAATGTTGTTCTTCTGGGAGAATCCTGGGAGGAACTTGGTAAGAGTTGGGATAATTGCAGCGATGAAGAGAAGGGAAAAGTCAAAAAAGTAGTTCAAGAGAAGCTTTTTAAAATTTTAAATAATGTAGATAAAGAAATTGCCCAGGTCGCAATTTTTGGGTATGAACCGGGTTGGGGAGTGCGGGGCAGCGGCAAAGAAGATGTCCCTCCGCCCGGATTTGAACAGATAAAAGCCCTGTCCGGCGGACTGAGAGACGCTCTGGCTGAACTCTATACCGAGGAAGTTGCTCGACAAATAAGGGTTATTTACGGAGGAAGTTCTTCTCCCGAGAGAGCTAAAGAAATAATACCGATAGAAGCTCTTGATGGTTTTATACTTGGTTCATCCGGCGCTACTACAGATTTGGTTAAAAAAATAGGAGATTCGATAGTAGCAATTAGTGAAACTAAGCAAATTGGAAGAAAGCCAATTCTTATTCTAAATTGGAAAGCTTATATTCTTCAGGAGTCCTATGATGATTTTTTAAAAGTTGTTTCGGGTTTCGACGAGAAACTGGATATTTATTTGGCTCCGCCAGCTACCGACCTCCGCGAATTAAAAGAAAAGATTCTTTAAATTTTAATCTTTTTCGGAGACAAAAAAATCCGCTCTCGCGGATTTTTTGTTTGTGGGCGAGGAGAGAATCGAACTCTCATGAGCTTACGCTCACATCATTTTGAGTGATGCGTGTCTTCCGTTCCACCACTCGCCCCGCCTTATCTTAATAAATTTCCATTTATTTTTCAACTTTGTAATCGCATTCTTTATTTGAACATTTTATTTGCTTTCTTTTTGTTTGGACTAAGAGTGAGTCGCATTTTGGGCATTTTTCTCCAGTAGGTTTGTCCCACAAAGCAAAATCGCATTTTGGCCAATTTGCGCAGCCGTAAAATATCTTTCTTTTTTTAGTTCTTTTTTCTACAATTTCTCCTTCTTTGCATTTCGGACATTTTATTCCTATAATATTTTTTTCAAGAGATTCGGTATATTTACATTTTGGGAATTTTGAGCAGGCGTAAAATTTCCCGTATTTACCAAGCCGGATTAACAGAGGGGCTCCGCATTTTGGACAATTTTTTTCAGTCGGTTTTTCGGTAATATCTTTTTTAGAAACTTCCTGGTATTTTTTTTGGAGATTTTCTTCAAAAGGCTCATAAAACTCTCTTATTATCGGTGCCCATTTTTTTTCACCTTGAGCAATTTTATCTAAATCTTTTTCCATTTCGGCAGTAAATTTTATATCAACAATTTTCGGAAAATGATTTACCAGAAGGTCGTTGACTACCGTTCCGATTTCGGTCGGTCTGAATCTTTTATTCTCGTCTTTCTCGATATAATTTCTTTCCTGAATCGTGGATAAAATCGGAGCATAAGTCGAAGGTCGGCCAATTTCATTTTCCTCCAACGCTTTAATCAGGGTTGCTTCGGTGTATCTTGGCGGAGGTTGAGTAAAGTGTTGGGAGGAAATTAATTTTATCAGCTTTAAAATTTCATTTGCTTCCAAGGGCGGCAATTCTCTTTCTTCAAATTTAATCGGATAAATCTTTAAAAATCCATCAAATTTTAAAATTTGGCCATTCGCTCTGAATATATAACTTTTGATTTTCGATTCCGCCCCGGAAACTTCGGCTTCGATATCAACCGCAGTAGAATCGAAGCTCGCCTGATTCATTTGTGATGAAATAAACCTCCGCCAAATTAAATCGTAAAGTTTCAGTTGGTTTAACTCTAATTTTGTTGACTCAGGTGTTTTATTGGGATAGGTGGGCCTGATTGCCTCATGAGCTTCTTGGACTTTACCTTTGGCTTTATATCTTCTCAAAAATCCCGCCCAATACTCTTTCCCGTAATTTTCAGCAATAAATTTTTTAGCAGCGAAAAGGGACAAATCAGAAAGATTCAGGGAATCGGTCCTGTGATAAGTGATTTTTCCGGTTTCATAAAGCTGTTGAGCAATTTGCATTGTCATTTTTGCCGGCCAGTGAAAAATTTTCCAGGATTCTTGCTGTAAGGTGCTGGTGGTAAAAGGCGGTAGAGGATTTCTTTTTACTTCTTTCCTTTCAATATTTATTACTTTATATTCAGCCCCGTTTAAATCTTTAACAATTTTCTCCGCCTCTTCTCTCGTTTTAATTCCCAACTTCGGAACAACCTCTTCATCTTTTTTTATTAAAACCGCCTCAAATTCATTATTTTTGTCCGTCAGCTGGCGGATTGATTTTTGATTTTTGATTTTGAGGAGTGTAGCGACGATTGTCCAATACTCTTCTGGCTTGAATTTTTCTATTTCTCTTTCTCTCTCCACCACCAGTTTCACTGCCACTGATTGGACTCTTCCGGCTGATAATCCCCGCGCCACTTTTTTCCACAAAAAAGGAGATAATTTATAACCAACAATTCTGTCCAAAATTCTTCTGGCTTGCTGCGCGTCAACTAAATCCCTGTTAATTTTTCTCGGATTTTTTATGGCTTCTTCAATCGCTGATTTAGTAATTTCATGAAAAACAATTCGTTGGTAAGGTTTTTTATTGTTTAATTTCAAAAGGAAAGCTAAATGATAAGCAATAGCCTCTCCTTCCCGGTCCTCATCGGTGGCTAAAATTACTAATTTTGCTTTTTGGGCCTCTTTTTGCAGAGACTGGACGGTTTTTTCAGCTTTGGGAATAACAGTGTATTTTGGTTTAAAATCATTTTCTGCATCAACTCCGAATTCATCCTCTGGCAAATCTCGAACGTGGCCGTAAGAAGACAGAACTTTATAATTAGAGCCTAAAAAATTTGAGACAGTTTTTGATTTAGTTGGTGACTCAACAATGACTAATTGCATAAGTATTTTCTCTTAGGTTTCTTACTTTACCTTTTATTTCTAAAATAGCAATGGTCGAGGCCGTTTTTGCCGCCGGCAATTGTGTTTTCTCAATAATTTTGTCAATATCCAAAGCTCCTTCACTCAATGCCTCTAAGATTAAATTTTCCTCCTCGTTTTCCCCCGTCGCAACTCTATTGATTTCGTAAACCAATAGATTGAGATTTAGGTTGTTTAAGATATCGTTGGCGTTTTCAACTAATTTGGCGCCATTTTTGATTAAGTAGTGAGGGCCTTTTGAATTTGAAGAGTGAATCGGGCCCGGTACGGCAAAAATCGGCCGATTTTGTTTTTTAGCCAATCCGGCAGTAATCAAAGCGCCTGATTTTTGTTTTGCTTCAATTACCAAAGTCCCAAGAGATAATCCGGAAATTATTCGATTCCTCTGAGGGAAAGTAAATTTGGAACCCGACGTTCCCGGCGGATATTCAGAAATTAAACATCCCCCGATTTCTAAAATTCTCTTTGCTAATTTTAAGTTTTCTTTAGGATAGATTGACTCTTCGTTGATTCCGGTGCCTAATACCGCAATCGTTCTTTTGTTTCTCTCGACCGTCGCTAAATGGGCGAATGTGTCGATGCCCGGTGCTAATCCCGAAACAATTGTTAATCCGACTTCAGCCAAGTCGCCGGCGATTTCCAAAGCCGCTTGCTTGCCGTAGGCCGAACACATCCGGGTTCCAACAATCGCGAAGCAATTTTCATCTGGCAAAATTTCTCCCCGAAAATAAAGGACTTCCGGCGGGTCTTTAATTTCCTTCAGGAGTTTTGGATAATTCTTATCAGCGATATTTATAGTTTTTATCTCATTTAAAGTTGCTCTTGACAAATTCATTTTGTTAATTTATAATGTAATCTACAAGTCAAAAATCAAAAATATCTTTTATCTTTAATTTTTGATTTTGTTTTACGGCCTGCCTGCGAGTGGCTCAACTGAGTATATAACTTTGTTACATGCTCGGGGATGGATTCTAGGTTACCCCTCCTTAAAACTTAGAAGCTTTTACCCGCGGTGGAATACTCTTGTATTTTTGTCACGGGGCTCGCAGGTAGACCGAAGGGCAAAAATAAGATTAAAAATTAAATTTTGTCATAACTCTGGTTAGTCCTTCTCTTAAAAAAATTTCGACCGCTTCGGTGGTTTTTTTTATTACTTTTTTGATTATTTTTTCCTCTTCTTTATTAAATTTTTGAAGGACAAAATTTTCTGGGTTTTTAGGTTTACTATTTTTAGGGCAAATTCCAATTCTGAATCTAATAAAATCTTTTGTCTTTAATTCCGCAATTATTGACTGGACTCCTTTGTGGCCGGCTGAACCCCGGTTTTTAACAATCCTCATTTTTCCTAAGGGCAAATCTAAATCATCATGAACGACGATTAAATTTCCAATTTTCAATCTGCCAGCTGGCGGACAATTTTCAATTATTTTTCTGACGGCTTTGCCAGATTCATTCATAAAAGTTCGGGGCTTAACTAAAATAACATCTTCATAATTCAAAGATTTTAACTCGTCGATTATTCTTGAGCCGATATTGTGACGGGTATTTATGTATTTTTTTCCCGGATTGCCCAAACCAACTATCAAAATCATAGATTTCTTTATTGATTTTATCAATTATATCATTCTCTTGCTAATCTGAAAAATTTTGATATACTTAAAAGATATGAAAGGCCTTTTATTGTTCGTCTGGGAAATAATAAAAATTGTTGTTGCTGCTTTATTGATAGTCATTCCTATTCGCTATTTTATTTTCCAGCCGTTTTTTGTTAAGGGGCAATCAATGGAGCCGAACTTCGAAAATGGCGATTATCTAATTATTGATGAAATTTCTTATCGGTTTCAAGAACCTTTGAGAGGAGAGGTGGTGGTTTTTAAATATCCTCAAGACCCTTCCCAGCGTTATATTAAAAGGATTATCGGGCTTCCCGGAGAAACGATAATAATTGAGGATGGCAAAGTAACGATTTTAAATTGGCAAGGGAGTCAAGTTTTAGATGAATCGGGATATCTCTCCTCGTCTATTCAAACTCCAGGAAAGGTTCAAATAACTTTAGCTGAAAACGAATATTTTGTTTTAGGAGATAACCGCTCGGTTTCGGCTGACTCCAGAAGCTGGGGACCTTTGCCTGAAGAAAAAATTATTGGCCGAGTGATTTTTAGAGCCTGGCCCTTTATTGCTTTCGCAAAATTTAAAGCCCCTCAATATGAGTAAAAAACCTAAGTTTCAAACTCCAACCGGAATGCACGATATCTTGCCGGAAGAGCAGAGTTACTATCAAAAGATTTATGACGTTGCGCAGGGGATAGCTGATTTTTATCAATTTCAAAAGATTGAAACTCCAATTTTAGAAGAAACAGAACTTTTTTCAAAAGGAATAGGGTTTTCGACCGAAATCGTTGGAAAACAGATGTTCACTCTTAAAACCAAGGGCGGAGACTATCTGACCTTGCGGCCGGAATTCACTGCTTCGATAGTCAGAGCCTATATTGAACACGGAATGTTTAATCTGCCTCAACCGGTAAAACTTTTTTATTCTGGCCCTTGTTTCCGTTACGAGCATCCTCAGGCTGGCCGTTTTCGTCAGTTCTGGCAATTTGGCTTCGAAGCCCTTGGAGAGGAGAGTTCGGTGGTTGACACTCAAATCATCCAAATTTTTTACAATATTTTAAAAGAGCTTAAATTAAAAAAATTGATTATTGAGATAAACAGTATCGGAGACAACCAATGTCGACCTTATTATAAAAAGCTTTTGGTAAGTTATTTCAGGTCAAGAGAAATGGCTTTATGTCCTGATTGCCGGCGTCGTTTGAAAGAAAACCCTTTAAGAATTTTAGACTGCAAAGAAGAAAAGTGCCAGAGAATAATCAGCCAGGCTCCCCAGCTCATCGACCATCTTTGCGAGAGTTGCCACTCTCATTTTAAAGAAGTTCTGGAATTTTTAGACGAGATTGAATTACCCTATCGTTTAAATCCTTATTTAGTCAGAGGTTTGGATTATTATACTAAGACGGTTTTTGAAATTTATGAGGAATCTCCAGAAGGAAGAGCTTTAGGCGCTCTTGCCGGAGGAGGAAGATATGACCCTTTGGTTAAACTTCTTGGCGGAAAAGATGTCCCGGGCTGCGGCGGCGCTGCCGGAGTGGAGAGAATCGTAGCTGAAATGAAGAAAAAAGTTATCAAATCAAAAAAAGAAAAAGGGCCCGAGATTTTTTTAGCTCAACTTGGCAATCTGGCTAAAAGGAAAAGTTTAAAGTTGCTTGAGGACTTCAGATTAGCTAAAATTCAAATTGCCGAATCTTTTGGCCGCGATTCTTTGAGAGCCCAGCTGGCTAAGGCAGACAAACTTGGAGTAAAATATACTTTAATTTTAGGCCAAAAAGAAGGTTTAGAAGGAACAATTATTGCCAGGGATATGGCTTCGGGCAGGCAGGAAACAATTAAGTTAGAAAAAATAGTAAAAGAAATGCAAAAAAGAATTAAAAAATGATTGATTGTATCTTTTGTAAAATTGCTAAAAAAGAAATGCCGGCTGAGATTATTTATGAAGATAAGAAATCTTTGGTTTTCAAAGATATTCATCCAAAAGCTCCATTACACTTTTTAATCATCCCTAAGAAACATATCTCATCGGTTGATCACCTAAAAATAGAAGACAAAACTTTGATGGGAGAGTTAATTTTGGTTGCTCAAAAAATTGCCCGGGAAAAAAATTTAAAAGGTTATAAATTATTAATCAATGTCGGTCGTCCGGCTGGCCAGGTAGTTGACCATTTACATTTACATTTGTTAGCTGGAAGACCATAAGTTAAAAGT
>Ga0209610_1000497_pt1 | contig 20615 bp, 17 predicted proteins | sample LakKivw275mmetaG_FD_184137 | JGI IMG/M metagenome (GOLD analysis project Ga0209610, IMG submission 184137) | Anoxic lake water microbial communities from Lake Kivu, Rwanda to study Microbial Dark Matter (Phase II) - Lake Kivu water 275m metaG... | ecosystem: Environmental > Aquatic > Freshwater...
GGCTGGTACTCAAAATGAGCGAGAAAGACTGGGATGACGTCTTGAACGTCAACTTGAAAGGTTCATTCATATGCAGTAAAATAGTCGGGAAAGTCATGTTTTCGCAGAAAGCGGGGAAGATCGTGAACGTTGCTTCTATCATCGGACAGATAGGCAACATAGGACAGGCGAATTACTCCGCATCCAAGGGCGCTCTTATATCGCTGACAAAAACCTGCGCAAAGGAATTTGGCAGATTCGGTGTCAACGTCAACGCAGTTGCTCCGGGATACATAGTCACAAGGATGACGGAACAGCTCCCCGAGAAAGTGAAGGAGAAGATGCTGGAGATGATACCTTTGAAAAGGTTCGGCAAACCGGAAGAAGTGGCAGGAATGATTCTTTTCCTGGCGTCGGAAGAAGCGGATTACGTGACGGGGCAGGTCTTCAGGATAGACGGTGGACTTGTCATTTAGTACAAGGAGAAAAAAGTTCTTTAAAAAAGAGGAGGAACGATGGAAAGAAGCGCTATTATGGAAGGTGTAAGGAATATAATATCCGAAAAATTGGCGGTCGGCATTTCGGAGGTTACCGAAAGTGCATCTTTCGTGGACGACCTCGGCGCGGATTCTCTGGATACGGTTGAACTTGTCATGGAGTTTGAAGAGAAGTTCGGCATAGACATTCCGGATGAGGATGCTGAGAAGATAAGAACCGTAAAGGATGCTGTTGATTATATTGAAAAGAAAAAACAATCATGAAAAGAATTGTCGTAACGGGCATAGGGCTGGTAACCCCTGTTGGCAATGATGTGGCGACATCATGGGCCAATCTCAAGGCCGGAGTGAGCGGAGTGGGAAACATCAGGGCATTTGATACATCCGCTTATCCAACCAGAATAGGTGCGGAGGTGAAGGATTTTGTTCTGGAAGGGGTAAATCCAAAGGTTCTTCGCAGGATGGACAGATTTGTCCAGTTTGCCATGAAGTCTGCGGGTGATGCCATCAGGGACAGCGGTATCGTCTTCTCCGTGGAGGAAAAAGAGAGGACGGGGGTTGTCATAGGGTCGGGGATAGGCGGTCTGCGGGTGATAGAGGAGCAGCACGCTATTCTGTTGAAAGGAGGTCCTTCACGCGTATCCCCTTTTCTCATTCCCATGCTTATCCCGGATATGGCGGCGGGACAGATGGCGATAGAATTCGGATTGAAAGGGATCAACTTTGCCACGGTAAGCGCCTGTGCTTCGGGATCCCACGCTCTCGGAACAGCGCTGAACATGATGAGAAACGGAGTTACGGACATCTTTGTTGCGGGAGGAACCGAGTCATGCATAACACCTCTGGGGCTTGCAGGATTCTGCTCCATGAGAGCGCTTTCAACAAGGAATGACTTTCCCGAAAAGGCGTCAAGGCCGTTTGATAAGGAAAGGGACGGCTTTGTTATGGGTGAAGGAGCGGGTATGGTTGTTCTGGAGACACTCGAGCATGCTCTGGAAAGGAAAGCGCCCAACATCTATGCGGAGTTTATCGGTACGGGCATGAGTTGCGATGCATATCATATGACTGCCCCTGACCCTGAAGGAAAGGGTGCGGCTCTCTCAATGAAATACGCTCTTGAGAGTGCGGGAATAGACGCCGGCGACGTTGATTATATCAATGCTCACGGGACATCCACGGATCTTAACGATAAGGGTGAGACCGCGGCCATCAAGAAAATCTTTGGCGAAAGGGCTTATCAAATACCGGTAAGTTCCACAAAATCGATGATAGGACATCTGTTGGGGGCGTCAGGAGCCGTTGAGTTTATCGCCACCCTCCTTTCAATAAAAGAGGGTATCATTCCGCCAACAGTGAATTATGAATTCCCCGATCCCGAATGCGACCTGGATTATGTTCCGAACAAAGCCATTGCAAAGGAAATGAATATTGCAATGTCAAATTCCTTCGGGTTTGGCGGGCATAACATCACGCTGGTTCTCAAGAAATACACCGCATGATCTCTGATAAACGGAGGGTCTATTATGGATTATTTCCTTACCGACGAACAGAAAATGGTGAAGGAGCTTGCACAGAAGATAGCACAGGAAAAAATTCTTCCCGTAAGAGCGCAGTGCGATGAGAAAGAAGAATTTTCGTGGGAAGTTGTAAGAGCGCTTGCCCAGTCAGACCTTTTCGGAGTTTATATACCCGAAGAGTACGGAGGAATGGGATTCGGGGTATTTGAATTATGCCTTGTGATTGAAGAACTGAGCAGGGTGTGCGGGGGTATTTCCCTTTCCTATGCAGGGACGGCGCTCGGTACGTTTCCCATACTCCTTTTCGGTAACGAAGAGCAGAAAAAGAAATATCTCCCCTTCATAGCCAGCGGAGAAAAGATAGCCGCTTTCGGTGTGACCGAATCGGGGGCGGGAAGCGATATAACCACACTCAGTACCACTGCAAAGAAGGAAGGAGACCATTATGTGCTGAACGGCACGAAACAGTGGATAACCAATGGCGGGGAAGCGGAAATATACGTTGTCGTGGCCGCAACCGACAAAACAAAAGGGCCGAGAGGGTTATCGGCGTTCATCCTTGAAAAGGGCATGGAAGGCTTCGGATTCGGAAAGAAGGAAAACAAGTTAGGAATAAGAGCATCGGCAACAAGGGAACTGGTGTTTGAAAATTGCAGTATTCCTGCAGGAAATTTGCTTGCGAAAGAAGGGATGGGGTTTCTGATAACGCTTAAAAATTTTGATGCGAGCAGACCTGGAGTTGCAACGCAGGCTCTCGGTATAGCACAGGGTGCGTTTGAAGCAGCCCTGGAATATTCGCATCAGAGGAAGCAGTTCGGACAGTCTATCGGTTCTTTTCAGGCGGTACAGCATATCCTCGCCGATATGGCCACGCAGATAGAGGCCGCGAGGGCGTTGATATACCAGACCGCAAAGATGATAGATGCGGGGGTGAAGGACTATTCGGCAAATTCCGCAATGTGCAAGCTGTTCGCCTCCGATGTTGCCATGAAGGTCACAACCGACGCCATACAGATATTCGGCGGCTACGGTTACATGAAGGATTATCCTGTCGAGAAGATGTTCAGGGATGCCAAGATAACCCAGATATACGAAGGCACAAACCAGATGCAGAGGAACTTCATAGCGCATGACCTGATAAAAGGCCTGTCAAAAAAGAAAAAGTAGCGGGTTCAGCACAATTGTAATGTGACAAGAAAATTGCTTTACCAAAATGCGGACGAGAGAGAAAGGATAGACAGTTACCTCAAGGAACAACTTGGAGTATCCAGGCAAAGAATAAAGGAGTTCCTGAAAGACGGCAAGATTCTGGTTAATGACAGAACCTCCGCTCCTTCGTACCGTCTTCAATCGGACGATGAAATAACCTTCAGCGATGATCTATTATGTTGTGCCCCGGTAGCGATCCGGCCTGAACGTGGAAACCTGGAGATAATATACAGCGATTCCGAGATTATCGTCGTCAACAAACCTGCGGGGATTATTACACACCCGACAAACAGAATCTTGACCGGAACGCTTGTAAATCTGCTCTTAAGTCATACAACACTTGCTTCAGCAGGGCTGCCATTGAGACCTGGAGTGGTGCACCGGCTTGATAAAGGGACTTCCGGGGTCATCGTTTTTGCAAAAACCAATTCAGCGTGGGAGAACATGGTCAGCCAGTTCCGCAACCGCGAGGTTGAAAAAGAATACCTTGCGATAGTGAAGGGCCGTTTCTATCCCCAGAAGAAGGAGGTTGAATTTACCGTTTCTCATGAGAAAGGAAATCATACGAAAATGGCGGCAGGATATCTTCGGGGGAAGAAGGCATTGACGATCATAGAGGTTGCCGAGTACCTGGGTGACCTTACGCTTGTGAGAGCAAAACCTATCACTGGAAGAACCCACCAGATACGGCTTGCCCTGTCGCATCTGGGCTATCCGGTTATCGGAGACGAGAAATACGGGACAAAATCGGACTTGATAGACAGGGTTGCACTCCATTCCCGCAGGATAACCCTGGCGATTCCTTCCACTGGCATAAGGACGCAGTTTGATGCTGAAATCCCAGAAGATTTTCTCAGCATCATAAGAAGATATAAACTTGGCTGCGATGCATCGGGTTGAACGGCGCAAATGTCTGATGCAGGAATTCCGACATAACAATGTTTGGTAAGCATGCGCCCAACCGGGCGGCTTTCCTCATCCCGATTCTTCCCAATCGGGACGCTCCTCTTTCAGACGCCCGCTTCGGAAACCGCCCGGCAGGGCTCTGGCAGAGATTCTGTTCTTATGTCGGAATTTTAGTGTGATGTATCTCGCTTGACAAGCAGGCGAGAAACGTTATAATTATAGGGTTGCGCGGGAATAACTCAGCGGTAGAGTGCGACCTTGCCAAGGTCGAAGTCGGGGGTTCGAATCCCCTTTCCCGCTCGACATGTTTTAGCGTATTTCAGCGTTGTGATGTCGCCCCGATGATTATATATCGGGGCTATTGGAGGCGATTGGCATGGAGTCTGGTGCAGGTAGAGCGAAGTCAGAAATTGCGAGCGGGCGCAGCAATTTCGGCGAATGGCCGACCCGAGCCGTTGTGGGAGGCGAGCGGCGCCGAATCCCCTTTCCCGCTTTGCATAAAACAGTTGTAAGCGATAAGTTAAGAGTGGAAAGCAAAAGGTATGGATTCAGGATAGAATAATTTGACAGAACTGTTTTTTTCGGTATAATTAGAAGTTTAATGTTATGCTGCTGTGGCTCAGCGGTAGAGCACGTCCTTGGTAAGGACGGGGTCATGGGTTCGATTCCCATCAGCAGCTTACATTGAGAAGCGGGAGATAAGGGTAGAAAAACAAAATCAGGTACCCCTCGGTCGGGAAATCTGGCATATGAGAGTTCGGGGTAAAGGAGAAAGAAAATGGCGAAGGAGAAATTTGTAAGGACGAAACCGCATGTAAACATAGGGACGATAGGGCACGTAGACCACGGTAAGACGACGTTGACCAGTGCAATAACGCTGGTGCTGGGTACGGTTGGGGGAGCCAAGTACACCAAGTACGAAGAGATAGACAAGGCGCCTGAGGAGAAGGAGCGGGGATTGACAATCAACATATCGCACATAGAATACGAGACTGGTAAGCGTCATTATGCGCACATAGACTGTCCTGGTCATGCGGACTACATCAAGAACATGATAACCGGGGCGGCGCAGATGGACGGGGCGATACTGGTGGTAAGCGCGCCTGACGGGCCGATGCCGCAGACCCGGGAGCACATACTGCTTACGCACCAGGTGGAAGTACCTGCGATGGTGGTATACATGAACAAGATGGATCAGCTGGCTGACAAGGAGCTGGTTGAGCTGGTTGAGCTGGAGTTACGTGAGCTGCTGACCAAGTACGGATTTCCCGGGGACAAGATACCGATAGTTAAGGGTAGCGCGTTGCAGTGCATAGAGTGTGGTTGCGGTAAGCGGGATTGTCCGAAGTGCGGGAGCATTCACGAATTGATGGACGCGGTTGACAATTACATACCTGAGCCACCGCGGCCTGTTGACCAGCCGTTTCTGATGGCGATAGAGGACGTATTTTCAATAACTGGACGTGGTACGGTTTCTACCGGGAGGATAGAGCGTGGGAAGGTAAAGGTTGGGGATGCGGTAGAGATGATAGGGTTGTCTCATGAGGTGAAGAAGACGGTTGTGACCGGTATAGAGATGTTCAGGAAGGAGCTGGATGAAGGTATAGCCGGTGATAATGTGGGGATACTGTTGAGGGGGGTGGAGAAGGACGAGGCGGAGCGAGGCATGGTGGTAGCGGCTCCCGGGAGTATAACGCCACACACCAGATACAGGGCGCAGGTATACGTACTGAAGAAGGAGGAAGGAGGCAGGCACAAGGCGTTTTTCAGCGGATACCGTCCGCAGTTCTACATGAGGACCACGGATGTAACCGGGCAGATAAAGCTTCCCGAAGGGGTGGAGATGGTGATGCCTGGTGACAACGTAGAGATGGAAGTGGAACTCATATATCCGGTTGCGCTTGAAAAGGGGCAGCGTTTTGCGGTAAGGGAAGGCGGAAAAACCGTGGGCGCCGGCGCAGTAACAGAAATACTGAAGTGAAGAAAAATACAAACTTGACGGGGGCTATTGTAAATGCGGGAAATAATAACACTGGTTTGCGACGGTTGTAAAAGGAAGAATTACTACACGACCAAGAACAAGAAGATCAAAAAGGACAAGATAGAGGTCAATAAGTACTGTCCTTCCTGTCATAAACACATACTTCATAAAGAAGGAAAGTCATAGCAGATCAATTTATCAAAAGTTTGCTCTTGCTATTTTTTCTTATTATGTTATAATAATTATTTTCGCTTGAATGGGGATACCTTAAAAAGCAGAACTTTTATGCTCTGCAGGTATTTTTTTATTGAGATGATCACCTGTTTAGGCCTGTAGCTCTAACTGGCAGAGCAACGGACTCCAAATTCGTGGGTTGGAGGTTCGAATCCTCCCAGGCCTGCGTAATAGGCAGTAATGCGTAGGTTGGGAGAAGTCGTGGAATTTTACTTGAAGAGGATTACCAGGATTCGAACGGGAGCCCGTTTATGAGTTGCGACGAGAAGGAGCAATGAATGGGCGGGTGGCCGACCGGAGCACCTGTGCGGAGGCGCCGAATCCTCCCAGGCCTGCGTAATAGGCAGTGAAATGTTTTGAAACAATTGTCGTGAGCGGAGCGAAGAAGCATGAAAAGGAAAATAATTAATTTTATGCAGGAGGTACGAACAGAACTGGAAAAGGTTTCCTGGCCTGAGAAGAAAATCTTGAAAATAACAACGGGAGTAATTGTCCTTTTCATGGTATTGTTTGCTTTTTATCTCGGGATAGTTGATATCGTTTTTTCCAGACTTGTCAGGGTTTTCCTAAGGTGAAACAATGGGCAAATGGTATATTCTTCATGTAAGAACAGGGCAGGAAGAAAAGATAAGAAAGATCTTGCTTAATCAGGAAGAGGGTGTTGAAAACGTTATCAGGCAGGTTATCATACCAAAAGAGGAAGTTTCCGAGATATCCCAGGGTGAAAAAAAAATCAAGAGCAGGAGGTTCTGGCCCGGATATATGCTGATTGAGATAGACGATGCGGGAAACAACGAGATCGTCTGGCATATGATAAGAAAGACAACCGGGGTTCTGGGTTTTCTGGGGGCGGGGGAGAATCCTGTGCCTCTGTCAGAAGAAGAGGCGGAAAAGATCCTGAATGAAGTTGCAGAAAGAAAGGGTAAACCCACTCCAAAGATTGAATTTATTGTCGGAGACAAGGTTGAGATTACAGACGGACCATTTGTCAATTTTTCGGGTGTGGTTGAAGAAGTACATCAGGACAGGGAAAGATTGAAAGTCAGTGTTTCCATATTCGGCAGGGCCACGCCTGTGGAATTGAGCTACTGGCAGGTAGAAAAGATATGAAGGGGTGATCATATGGCTGAAAAGAAAGTCAAGGCGGTTGTCAAGTTGCAGATACCGGCAGGGCAGGCAACTCCTGCGCCTCCGGTAGGTCCTGCTCTTGGACAGCATGGAGTCAACATAATGGAGTTTTGCAAGTCGTTTAATGCTGACAGTAAAGGAAAGGAAGGCAAGACTCTCCCTGTTATTTTAACCGTCTATGAAGATCGCAGTTTCAAATACATAATAAAAACTCCACTTACATCAGAGTTAATAAAAAAGGCCATAAACATAGTGAAAGGTTCGGGTGTGCCTAACAGGGAAAAAGTCGGTAGCATTACCAGAAAGCAGGTTGAAGAGATTGCAAAAATTAAGATAGCCGATCTGAATACGAGAGACATAAAAAAGGTGACAAAGATAATAGAGGGTACGGCAAGGAGTATGGGAGTTGAAGTTGTGGATTGAAAAGGATAAAGGAGAACAAAGTGAAAAAGACCGGCAGCAAAAGATACAAAGCATTTCTGGAACAGGCTGAAAGAGGCAAGGTTTATACACTTGATGAGTCAATTGACAAATTGAAAACATTTCATAGGAACAAATTTGATGAAACGGTTGAACTGGCGGTCAGGTTAGGTGTCGACATAAAGAAACTTCAACAGCCGATAAGAAACACCGTTGTTCTACCCCACGGAGTTGGAAAGCCCGTTAAGATTCTTGTTTTTGCCGATGGGGAAGATGTTGACAAAGCGAAGCAGGCGGGAGCGGATTATGTCGGAGGTCAGGAACTTGTGGGAAAAATTAAAGCCGGATTTCTTGACTTTGACAATGTTGTGGCGACGCCGGACATGATGAAGATCGTTTCCCCTCTTGGAAAAGTGCTCGGGCCCCGGGGACTCATGCCAAATCCAAAGAGCGGGACCGTAACAAAGGACATAAAAAATATAATTGCTGAACTGAAAAAAGGCAGGATAGATTTCAAGATGGATAAGGATGGAAATCTCCATATTCCGGTGGGTAAGATCTCGTTTGAAAGGGAAAAATTGATTGAAAATGCTGGCGTAGCGTTGAATGCCATTTTTGCAGTCAAACCTGCTTATGTGAAAGGTAATTATATCCGTTCTGCCTCATTGTCGTTGACCATGTCGCCTTCTTTGAAAATCAACGTGAGCGAAATGTATCAGGAAGTTGCGGCAGACTGAAATCGGAGCCAGAGCCAATGAAAAAAATGACCAGGGAGAGAAAGAAAGAGTTCGTGGATACGCTTACAAACGAAATAAGAAAGAACAATATAAACCTGCTCGTGAGTTTTTCAGGCCTTTCTGTCGGAGAAATGCAGCAGTTAAGGGAAGACCTGAAGGAAACAGGATGTAAGATGACGGTTGTCAAGAACACGCTACTGGAGAAGGCTTACAAGAACATGAATTGCGATGATATGTCAAAACAGATAACAGGCCCGGTGTTTATAATATATGCCAAATCGGACGATGAGATAGGCGTGGTTAAAAACCTGTATGAATTCAAGAAAAAAACAGGCAAGATCAACCTGAGGGCGGGTTTTATCAGCAACAGAATTCTTTCATCGGAAGACCTGGAATTGATAGGCAAATTGCCGGGCAAGAAAGGAATTCAGGCAAATATAGTATTGAGCTTGAGAACACCTGCTCTTAGAATAGTCAACTCAATAAAATTCCCGTCAATGAAGCTGGTCAGCGACCTTCATCAAATAGCGGGAACAAGAAAGTGAAAAAAAGAACCCCCAAATCGGGGCGGGTAAAATCATAACCCCTCACGATAGAAAGTGAAACGTGAGATGTGAAAAGTGAGACGTGAAAGCATTTACATTTCACATTTCACGCTTCTGAAAGGAGCGGGGTAAAGGAGAGAGGCGATGGAAAAGGCAGAGAAGAAAGTGCTGGATGAAATAGTGGAAAAGATTGAAAAACTTTCCGCGCTTGAACTATCAGAACTGGCAAAAAAGCTGGAAGAAAAATTCGGCGTGGAAGGGATGATGGCTCCGGTCGGCGGCATGACTGCGTCTGTTGCGCAGGCTCCCGCGACAGGAGAGAAAAAAGAGGAGAAGACGACCTTTGATGTGATACTGAAAACCTTCGGCGCCAATAAGATTCAGGCAATTAAGGAGGTAAGGGCTCTGACGAATCTTGGTTTGAAGGAAGCCAAGGATCTCGTAGAATCTCTTCCAAAGCCGATCAAGGAAAAGGTAAATAAGGAAGAGGCAGAGGATATAAAAAAGAAGATGGTCGCTATCGGAGCAGAAGTAGAGGTTAAGTAAAATTCCCGGGGGGAATTGAAAATGAAAATAGCAGAAGTTCCGGACTTGCTGGAAGTTCAAAAAACTCCGTTCATTGATTTTTTGCAGAAGGATAGTGACCCTGATAGGCGGAAAGATGCCGGGCTTGAAAAACTTTTTCACAAGGTTTTTCCCATTGACAGTGAAGACGGAATGCTGTGTCTGGAATATGTTAACTACACGTTGGATGACCCTGTGGACAGCATAGAAGAGTGCATTGAGAAAAAGAGCACATACGAATCCCGTCTGAAACTCAAACTGAGGCTGGTTGTCAAAGAACAGGATAAGAAGACAAGGGAATTGACTGTAAAGGGCATCAAGGAACAGGACATCTACATAGGCAGTATCCCCTTGATGACAGACAGCGGCAGTTTCATCATAAACGGGATAGAAAGGGTAATAGTAAACCAGTTGTTACGATGTCCCGGTGTATATTTTAAAGAAGAGGAAATTATAGGGCAGAGGAATCTGTATTCCGCGAAGATATACCCATCACGCGGGATATGGGTAGAACTGCAGATAGATAACCATAACTGCATAATTATCTATCTGGGCAGGAGGAAGGTCTATATCACCACCTTTCTCAAAGCCCTGGGATACAAGGAAGAGGAGATTATCGGGCTTTTCTACAAAAACCCTGCTGATATGAAATCCGATTCCATTCTTGCCGAGACTCTCGCAAGGGATGATATTAAAGACCGGGAAGAAGCACTGAAGAAGATCTATTCGGAAATAAGGCCAGGTTATCCTCCCATACTGAAAGAAGCGGAAAAACTTTTCAAGTCCCTGTTGTTCAGCGAAGAAAATTATGACCTTTCGGAAGCCGGAAGGATACAGATGAACAAGAAACTCGGTCTGAATTTTACCGAGAGGTACCTGAGAAAGGAAGATATGATTGAAACCGTAAGGTACCTGATTAATCTTGCAGAAAAGGGGGAAGGGGTAACCGAGGACATAGACCATCTGGGTAACAAGAGAGTCCGCGTTTCGTCGGAAATCATAAGCGAATATGTTTATGAGGGATTGATCAGGCTGGTCAGGTTTTCAAAAGAAAAGATGGCCATGGCGGATAAGCGCAAAACGCTCAGCATTAAACCGCAGGATCTTGTCAACGGCAAGGTTTTCATGACCGTTGTCAATGACTTTTTTGCAAGGAACCAGCTTTCGCAGTTTCTGGATAAAATCAATCCTCTGGCGGAGATAACGCACAAGAGGAGAGTTACCGCCGTGGTGCGGGAAAGGAAAAGGGCGGGATTTGAAGTCAGAGATGTCCATTATACCCATTTCGGAAGACTCTGCCCTATAGAGACTCCGGAAGGCGCCAACATCGGCCTGATAAATTCGCTTGCCGTATATTCCAAGATAGATAATCTCGGCTTCATAAAAACGCCGTATTTGAAGGTGGAAAAGAGTACTGTTACAGGCCATATAGAGTATCTTTCCGCGGACAGGGAAGATGAATATTGCATTGCTCCCCCGGGTACTCCTGTCGATACAAAAACAAAGATGATAATCCCCAGAGAACTGACGGTAAGAACGAAGGGCGGAAATTTCGAAGAGGTAACCCGTGATAAGGTTGATTATATAGGCATATCCCCAATCCAGATAGTAAGTGTCAGCGCTTCCCTGATACCCTTTCTTGAGCATGATGATTCAAACAGAGCACTGATGGGCTCCAATATGCAGAGGCAAGGCGTTCCTCTGGTGAAGAGCGAGGTTCCCCTGGTCAAAACAGGCATGGAAAAGTATGTGGTGAGGGACAGCGGAGTTGTCGTGAAGGCGAAGAATGAAGGAGTGGTGAGTTATGTTGACGGTGAAAAGATAACCATAAGGAGGGACAGGGGAGGAATGTTCCCATGGGAGCAGGAAGATGTTTATAAACTGAAGAATTTCGTGCGCACAAATCAGGACACCTCCTTTCACCAGAGGCCGATAATAAACATAGGGGACAGGATATCAAGAAGCCAGATTATATCTGACGGACCTGCAGCGTCAAGGAGTGGAGACCTTGCACTGGGCAGGAATCTTCTTGCGGCATTTATGCCATGGCACGGTTATAACTATGAAGATGCGATACTTCTCAGCGAACGGCTTGTCAGAGAAGATTTCTTCACCTCAATACATATAAAAGAGTTTGAGGTCCAGGCGAGAGAAACGGAACTCGGACCTGAAGAGATCACATCCGACCTGCCGAATACTCCAGAGGAGCGGTTGAGAAATCTTGACGAAGAAGGAGTGGTAATGATAGGAGCGGAGGTTGAGCCTGACGACATACTTGTTGGCAAAGTTACTCCGAGGGGAGAATCGGAACTCACTCCGGAAGAAAAATTGTTGAGGGTCATATTTGGAGAAAAGGCCAAGGATGTCCAGAATACTTCGTTGAAAGTGCCTCCGGGAACGAAAGGAACTGTGATCAATGTAAGGAAATATACTCGCAGGGAGAATATGTCCGAACAGGAGATAAACAAGGCCGTAAAAAAACTGAGAGCGGATTATCTATCAAGGGAAAAGATAATAAAGAAAGTCATTACCGAAGAATTAAAAAGATTTGCCGATGCCCGCAGAATAAAACACAGGGTCAATCCTGCTCCCGAAGGATGGCAGAAATTCGTCGGAAAAATTGCTGAAAGACATAGATCCGATGCCGGCAAAATTGTTGAGATGGGAAAGAGCCAGCTTGATGCACTGAGCAAGGAGTTGAGAAATGAAGTATTGAAAATAAAGAAAGGACCGGAACTTGAAGCCGACGTGATAACCAAGATTGTGGTGGAAATTGCGGTCAAGAAGAAAGTTGATGTCGGAGACAAGATGAGCGGCAGGCACGGCAACAAAGGCGTGGTTTCAAGAATCCTGCCGGAAGAGGACATGCCGTTTCTGAGTGACGGTACCCCGGTGGATGTTGTGTTGAATCCTCTCGGCGTTCCTTCAAGAATGAACATAGGGCAGATCCTTGAAATACACCTTGGCATGGCGCTTAAAACACTCGGGTACAGCATAGAAACACCCATCTTTGAGAGCATAAAGGAACTGGAGATAAAGCAGCTTCTTAAGAAAGCCGGTTTTGCTGAAGACGGTAAGGTTGTTTTATGTGACGGTCTTACCGGGGAACCGTTTATTCAACCGGTGACGGTCGGTTACATGTATATGATGAAACTGAAGCATCTTGCGGATGAGAAGATACACGCAAGAAGCACCGGCTCTTATTCCCTTATAACCCAGCAGCCTCTCGGCGGCAGGGCGCAGTTTGGAGGACAGCGGCTGGGAGAGATGGAGGTCTGGGCACTGGAGGGATACGGAGCGGCGCATATTCTAAAAGAAATGCTCACGGTCAAGAGCGACGATACCGAAGGTCGCAAGGTAATGTACGAAAGCATAGCGAAGGGAATAGACTATTCCGGGGATAATATTCCCGAATCCTTCAATGTTCTCAGAAAAGAACTTCAGGGGCTCGGTCTGGACCTTAAGGTTGAGAACAGAAAAGTGGACGGTAAGAACAGGGAAATTGCGAATATAAGAATAGCATCCCCGTCGGTTATGCATTCCTGGTCTCACGGAGAGGTGAAGAAAGCCGAAACACTCAATTACAGAACATTCAAGCCGGAACGCGATGGTTTGTTCTGCGAGAGAATTTTCGGCCCCATAAGAGAATTTGAATGCTCCTGCGGCAAGTATAAGAAATTGAGGTATAAAGGGATAATATGCGACAGGTGCGGAGTGGAGGTAACCACATCAAGGGTCCGGCGTGAAAGGATGGGCCATATAGAACTTGCCACTCCCGTATCTTACGTGTGGCTGTTCAAAAGCACATCCAACTGGATGGGACTTCTGCTGGACATGTCCAGGTCGGAACTGGAGATGGTTCTCTACTACGAGAGATATATAGTAATTGACCCCGGCTCAACACCGCTCAAAGAGAAAGAACTTCTCTACGAAAAAGAATATCACGAAAATCTTGAGAAATACGGTAATAAGTTCAGGGTGGGGATTGGAGCGGAAGCGATTCATGAATTGCTTAAGAAAATAGACCTGCATAATCTTGAGGACGTAATAAAGCAGCAATTAAAGAGCAAAAAGAAGAAGGCATACGGGGCAAGAAGGATATTAATAAAGAAGCTCAGAATGGTTCAGGGGTTGATCAAGACTCAGGTTAAGCCGGAATATCTTGTGACCAGCATAATTGCCGTAACACCTCCTGACCTGAGGCCTTTACTGCCTCTTGACGGAGGACGGTTTGTGGCATCGGATTTGAATGACCTCTATCAGAGAGTGATAAACAGGAACAACCGGTTGAAGAAACTTGTTCAGTTGCAGGCTCCTGATATAATTGTGAGAAATGAAAAAAGGATGTTGCAGGAGTCCGTTGATGCCTTGATGGATAACGGCAAACACGGCAGTCCTGTTCTGGGAAAAGGGCGGAGACCTCTCAAGTCACTCGCTGATGCTTTGAGGGGTAAACAGGGAAGGTTCAGACAGAACCTCCTGGGTAAAAGAGTTGATTATTCCGGGAGGGCTGTAATCGTTGTCGGACCGGAACTTAAACTGAATGAGTGCGGTTTACCCAAGGAAATGGCTCTGGAACTATTTGGGCCATTTGTACTGCGGGAATTGAGAAAAAGGGAATATTTCCATACCCTCGGAAGTGCAAAGAGAGCCATAAGGGAGAACAAATCCGAGGTATGGGAAGTTCTTGAGAGAGTCAGCAAGAACCATCCAATCCTTCTGAACCGCCAACCCACTCTTCACAGGTTGAGCATACAGGCGTTCGAACCCCGCCTTATTGAGGGAAATGTAATAAAGGTACATCCGCTTGTCTGTCCCGCTTTCAATGCCGATTTTGACGGGGATACGATGAGCGTACATCTTCCTCTTACCCCGGAGGCATGTCTTGAAGCGGAAATGTTGATTAAATCAACAACGCACATACTCTCCCCGGCAAGCGGAAAGCCGATAGTCTCACCGACAAGGGATATCGTGATGGGCTGTGCATACCTGACGTTCAAGAGCGATGAGAAAGAGTATGAGAAGTCTCTTGCCGATTTCAACGAAGCGTTATACCTTTGCTGTCTCGGTCATCTTGAACTGCACAGGCCTGTGAAGGTGAGAAACGAAAAGAAGGAGATGCTTACAACGACGGCGGGCAGGATAATATTCAACGAGATTATTCCGGAGGGTATACCGTTCAAGAACGAAGGATTTGAAAGTTCAGATGTGGAAAAACTGACAGAAGAGATATTCAAGAAATGCGGATATGAAGCGACTGTCAAATTCCTTGATGAAGTCAAGAACCTGGGATTCTATTACGCCACGATAGGTGGTATAACCATAGGGATAAACGACCTTAAAATTCCTCCTGCCAGAGACAGCATCGTATCTGAAGCCAATGTTGAAGCCGACAAGATACGGAAAAACTACCAGACCGGTGTTATTTCCGAAGGCGAAAGATACAACAAGCTTGTTGATATCTGGACATCCGTGACCAATAAAGTCCAGAAGTCGGTGATGGATACGCTCAGAGAGGATACATCAATAGAGCCGTTCAGGATAAACCCCATCCACCTGATGGTCACTTCGGGAGCGAGAGGCAACAAATCTCAGGCAAACCAGTTGATGGGCATGAGGGGTTTGATGATAAGGCCCAAAAAGGTGACGGGAGAGATAGGGGAAATTATAGAGACGCCTGTTAAAAAGAATTTCAAAGAGGGTCTGTCTCTTCTTGAATATTTCATATCAATCCATGGAGGCAGAAAGGGTCTGGTTGATACCGCCTTGAAGACCTCGGATGCCGGGTATCTCAGCAGAAGGCTGGTTGACGTGGCCCATTCGGTTATCATCAAGGAAGAGGACTGCGGAACACTTGAAGGGATACTTATCAGTCCGCTTACGCTTGGAGACGAGGAAATTCTGCCTTTGAAGAACAGAATTATCGGCAGAGTGGCCCTGGACAATATCGTTGATATTGTAACCGACAGCATAATTGTGCGCGCCGGTGATATTATAGACGAGGAAAAGGCGCAGAGCATAGTGGATACGGGAATAAACAAGATAAGGATAAGGTCCGTACTGACCTGCCGTGCCGAAAAAGGAGTATGTGCTAAATGCTACGGCTGGGATATTTCGAGGAAAAAACTTGTGAACATAGGTGAAGCGGTTGGTGTTATCGCGGCCCAGTCCATAGGGGAACCAGGAACACAGTTAACCCTGAGGACATTCCATACAGGGGGTGCGGCTTCAAGAGGAGTTGGACCTTCTTCCTATAAAGCGCAGAAGGACTGCACCGTAAGATATCTTGAGAACCTGAAAACGGTTAAGAATCAAGAAGGAAGGGATGTTGTCATTCAGAGAGAAGGCAGGATAGGACTTTATGATGAGAGGGACCGGGAAATAGACACATATAACCTGAGGGTCGGGTCGAAAATACTGGTGAAAGACGGACAGAAAGTAGCAGCAGGCAAGGTAATAGCCAGCTGGGACCCGTATTCAATTCCGGTCATATCCGACTGCGAAGGCATTGTCAACTACAGGGATATAACAATCGGAAAGACTGCGAAAGAAGAGATTGACGCCACGACGGGTATAAGAAGAAAGGTTGTAATCAAGCACAAAGAAGAGATGGACCCGCAGATCGTCATACTCGGCGAGAAGAAGCATATACTCGGGGTTTACCACATACCCGAGGATGCCCATATCATGGTGGATAACGGTGATAAGGTTTTCGGCGGCGATGTCCTTGCCAAGATATTCAGGACAGAAAGAAGGGTTCAGGATATCACGGGTGGTTTGCCCCGTGTCTCAGAGCTTTTTGAGGCACGCAATCCAAAAAATCCTGCAGTGCTCAGTGAGATAGAAGGCAAGGTGGAGATTATATCCGCTGCAAAAGGGACAAGGAAGGTTGTTGTATTCAATGAGGATACAAATACCAGGAAAGAATATGATATCTCAGCGGGAAAGCATCTTCTTGTCGGGACGGGCGATACCGTCAAGGCGGGGGAAAGAATTACCGACGGGCATACGGTATTGAACGATATACTGAAAATTGAGGGGGAGAAGAAAGTTCAGGAATATCTTCTGAACGAAATACAGAGTGTTTACCGGGTTGAAGGCGTTACGATAAACGATAAGCACATAGAGATTATTATAAGGCAGATGCTTTCCAAGGTGAAGGTTGAAAACCCCGGTGATACGTATCTGCTGGAAGGGGAAGAGATAGACAGAGTGAAGATACAGAAGATTAACGAGGCCCTTCCAAAGGGAAAGAAACCAGCCACATTCAGACCGCAGGTGCTCGGTATAACAAGGGTTGCGTTGAACAGCGAAAGTTTCATATCCGCTGCATCCTTCCAGGAAACGACCAAGGTACTGACCACCGCCGCATTATTGGGTGCTGAAGATTATCTTGAAGGACTCAAGGAAAACGTTATTCTGGGCAGATTGATTCCTTCAGGAACAGGGATGTTTACAGGGAACGGGAAAGATAATTTCTCTCCTGCGGGTGAAAAACAGCAGGAAGAAATAGCATTGCAGAAATGAATAATAAGGGGGATTGATAATGCCGACCTACAGACAGCTTATAAGGAATAAAAGAAAACATAAGAAGAGGAAATCGAAATCCACGGCACTTGAGAGAAATCCCCAGAGACGCGGGGTTTGCCTGTACGTTAAAACAGCCACTCCCAAGAAACCGAATTCAGCATTGAGGAAAATAGCAAAGGTCAGATTGACGAACGGAAAGGAAGTGATAGCGTATATTCCGGGCATCGGACATAACCTGCAGGAGCATTCCATCGTGCTGGTGAGAGGGGGCAGGGTGAGGGACCTGCCAGGTGTGAAGTATCACATTCTGCGGGGTACTCTTGATGCCGGAGGAGTGGAAGGCAGAAAGCAATCAAGGTCAAAATACGGAGCCAAAAGGACTTCGGAAAAAGCAGAGCAGAAAGCAGGGGGTTAAAAAATGCCTAGACGACAGAAATCGTGGAAAAGAGATATTCGTGGAGATGTTAAGTATAATGACCACGAAGTTGCAACATTTATCAGTTTGCTTATGTGGGACGGGAAGAAAGACCTCGCTTGCAGGATGTTCTATGATTCCCTGGATATAATTGGTAAAAAAACAAATGAGGAGCCGCTCGCTGTTTTCAAGAAAGCGTTGAATAACGTTAAACCCCGGGTTGAGGTTCGTGCAAGAAGGGTAGGCGGCGCCACATACCAGATTCCTGTTGAAGTTCCTTCCAGGAGAAGTCTGGCGCTTGCTGTAAGATGGATGATAAAATCCGCAAGAGCAAGGAAGGGTAAGTGCATGGCTGAGAAGTTGGTTGATGAGTTTCTCGAAGCATCCAGGGGAGAAGGCCCGAGCGTGAAAAAGAGAGAAGATACCCATAAGATGGCCGAGTCCAATCGTGCCTTTGCGCATTACAGGTGGTAAACCCCTATAACCTTCTTCGTAACCGGCCAACCTCATTTGTGATACAAATACCGGATAGCGAAATTAATCTTGCATCATGGAAGACAAAATAAAGAAAATACGCAATATAGGGATAATTGCTCATATTGATGCGGGTAAGACCACCACTACGGAAAGGCTGCTTTTTTATACCGGCAAAACCTACAAGATAGGCGAGGTTGATGAAGGCACGGCGGTAATGGACTGGATGGATCAGGAGAAGGAAAGGGGCATAACCATTTTGTCTGCGGCAACCACATGCTACTGGAAAGAACATAAGATAAATATAATAGATACTCCCGGTCATGTTGATTTTACCGTGGAAGTTGAACGTTCACTGAGGGTGCTTGATGGTGCGATAGGTATTTTTTGCGGAGTAGGTGGCGTGCAACCCCAGTCTGAAACAGTGTGGAGACAGAGCAGCAAGTACAATATACCGAGAATAATATATGTAAATAAGATGGACAGGACTGGGGCTGATTTTTTCAGGGTAATCAAGGATATTGAAGAAAAACTTCACTGTGAGGTTCTCGTGCTTGAACTGCCGGTCATCATTGGAGATGAATTCAGGGGAATCGTGGATGTCGTTGAAGAAAAGGCAATTTACTATCCTTCCGGAAATGAAACTGCTGTTGAAGAGAAAGAAATACCTGCGCATCTGAAAGAATTGACTGAAAAATACCGGGCTCTCTTGATGGAAAAAACCGCGGATGTTGATGAGACGGTCATGAAGAAATATCTTGACGGTGCGAAAGTTACCGTGACTGAATTGAAACGGGCTATCAGAAAAGGAACGGTCAATTGCAAATTTTTCCCGGTTTTCTGTGGAGCTTCTCTAAGAAATAAGGGAACGCTGCTCTTGCTGAATGCAATTGTGGATTATCTGCCTTCGCCGGCCGACAGGGGGCCGACACCCGGGATAAATCCGTTGAACAAGGAAAATGTCAAGAGAATACCGAGCGGAAAAGAAAACCTGTCAATGTATGTCTTCAAGTTATACAACGATTTGCACATGGGAAAGTTGCTCTACACAAGACTCTATTCCGGTGAGGCAAGAAAAGGGCATGGTATATATAACTGGACAAGGAATTGCAGTGAAAAAATCATGAAGATCCTGGAGGTTCATGCAAACAAATATTACGAGAAGGAAGATGCAGGTGCGGGAGATATCGTGGCACTTGCGGGTCTGAGAAAGAGCTTTACCGGCGATACGCTTACAGAAAAAAAGCATCCGATTCTTTTCGAACGGTTAAAGTTTCCAGAACCGGTAATCTATGTTTCCGCAGAGCCGAGGGTGAAATCAGACCATGAAAGAATTCATGAAGGGCTTTTGAAAATGGCAGAAGAGGATCCGACAGTTAAAATCAAGATCGATGAAGAAACCGGGCAGACGATAATCATGGGGATGGGAGAATTGCATATAGATGTCATCGCGGAACGTCTCAGAAGAGAATATAAGTTGAATATAAGACTGGGCAAGCCCGAGGTTGCATACAGGGAGACGATAACACGTGCGGCCACAGGAGAAGGCAAGTTCATCAAGCGTACCGGTGCCAAAGGGCATTACGGTCATGTTGTTCTGGCGTTGACTCCTTTGCCGAGAGGGGAGAAATTCATTTTTGAAAATCTGGTTGACGAAAATAAAATACAGCGCCAGTTCATACCTTCAATAGAAGAAGGCGTGAGGAAAGCAATGGAAGCAGGCCCTCTTCTTGGAGTGCCGGTTATGGATATAAAGGTTACGGTGAAGGACGGTTCTTCCAATCCCGTTGATTCGAATGAAGTTGCTTACAAGATAGCCGCATCAATGGCTTTCCTGGATGCAAGCAGAAAGGCGGAACCGGTCTTGCTGGAACCAATCATGAGAATTGAACTTACGGTACCGGAAGAATTCATGGGCGATGCCCTGACAGATTTTAATCTCAGAGACGGCAAGATAGAGCATGTCAAAACCAAGGAGGGTTTCAAGATTGTGGAAGGGCATGTCCCTCTGAGAACGGTCTTTGGATACGCTACAATGCTGAGGTCGTTGACACAGGGACGCGGAAGTTATACAATAGAACCTTCTTATTATGAGGTTGTTCCTGCAGAAGAGGTGAAGAGGATAGGAGGCGTATAACTTCAGGATACGGCTCCCTCGAAAGAAACAGATGTTACGCGGCGGATAGCGTGCAGGGAGATTTGATATCCTGCGAGCTAAACGCTATTTTTTTCGGAGGCAGAGGTAAGACAATACCCCCGTTAAGAAAGAGTAGTGAGTAATATCCTGCGTCATCCCTGCGGATAGTGAACAGGGAATGAAGGACCAATCAGTAACCACTGGATTCAGAGACTGGGTAAAGGAGAAAGAAAATGGCGAAGGAGAAATTTGTAAGGACGAAACCGCATGTAAACATAGGGACGATAGGGCACGTAGACCACGGTAAGACGACGTTGACCAGTGCAATAACGCTGGTGCTGG
>Ga0209610_1000498_pt1 | contig 20613 bp, 15 predicted proteins | sample LakKivw275mmetaG_FD_184137 | JGI IMG/M metagenome (GOLD analysis project Ga0209610, IMG submission 184137) | Anoxic lake water microbial communities from Lake Kivu, Rwanda to study Microbial Dark Matter (Phase II) - Lake Kivu water 275m metaG... | ecosystem: Environmental > Aquatic > Freshwater...
ACTTACTTCTGACAAACGGGGCAGTAGAAACTGCTTCTGCCTGCCTGTTTGATGCGTTTTATATCATGGCCCAGGGAGCACTTTTCTTTCTGATAGACCCTCAGGAAATTCTGGAAGGAACCTGTTTTGTCATCCACCTGGCGATAGTCTGAAACGCTCGTGCCGTTATTGGCGATCGCCTCTTTCAGGACCTCTTTGGTGCGCCGGACAATGCTTTCCAGCTTGGATTTGGTGAGTTTATTGGCTGCGGTTTCCGGTTTGACTTTGGCCCTGTAAAGGATCTCGCAGACATAGATATTGCCCAGTCCGGCGACTACTGACTGATCCAATAGCACATTCTTGATGGGCGCTGATTTCTTTAGAAAAGCTTGTTTCAGGTAATGGGCGTCAAACCCTTCTGACAAAGGTTCCGGACCCAGTTTGGGCAGATGGTTTTGAATTTTACTGACGGGCGCTACGATGATCTTTCCAAAGGTCCTGATGTCATTAAACAGTACTCTGGCGCATCCGGTCAGGGAAAGCAAGGCGCGCACATGCCTGGCTTCCTCGTTGTCCTCTTCCGTGTAAATCAGCTTGCCAGTCATCCTGAGATGGATGATCAGCGCGTTCTTGCTTGCCAGGTGCAGAATGATGTATTTTCCCCGGCGTTCGTATTTGTTGACAACGGCCGGAAACACCGGCTGCACAATATCTTTGTCATAGACGACAGTGCCGTTGTAAAGCGAATCCAGTTGGCAGATGGGCATGCCGCCGATCTTTCTTTTCAGGCCTCTGAGCACGGTTTCCACTTCAGGCAGTTCGGGCATCATTCACTCCATTCTTCGATGTATTTATTGATCCAGTGAGCGGCGCAAGCTCCGTCTCCGACGGCGGTTGCCACTTGCCTGAGCGCTTTGGCCTGCACGTCTCCGGCCGCCCAAACGCCTTCCAGATTGGTTTTATGAGATCTGTCAGTCATGATAAATCCATTATCCAGTTCGAGTTGTCCTTCAAACAATTTTGTATTGGGATCGTTGCCTATGAAGACGAAAACACCGTCTGCTTTCAGTGCTTTTTCAGTATTGTCTTTGGTATTATGGATGATGATTTTCTTGTCTTCCGGCTTGTAAAAATCTATCTTCTCCACTTCGTAAAACGGCATCAGTTCTATCTTCGGATTGCTTTTCACCCTTTCCTGCAGAACGGCATCGGCTTTGAAATTATCACTGCGGTGCAGCAGATAGATTTTGGCGGCGTATTTGGCCAGGAAGGTGGATTCTTCAAAAGCGGTATTGCCTCCTCCCACAACGGCGATGGTCTTGTCTGGATAGAAAGGCCCGTCGCAGGTGGCGCAGTAGGAAACGCCGTTACCCTTGAAATCCGCTTCACCCGGAACGTTAAGTTTGCGTGGCGAGGAACCGGTAGAGATCAGGATCGCTTTGGCTTTCCAGGTGGCATAAGGCGTCTGCACCAGCTTGATTTTTGCTGTCAGATCCACTTTTATTACGTCTTCGTTGATGATCTGCAGGCCAAACATTTTTGCCTGTTTTTCCATATCCTGAGCCAGTTTCTGGCCCAATACGGGTTCCGGGAAGCCGGGATAGTTTTCCACCCATTCCGTGGATGTTAGCTGTCCGCCTGAGATCGCCATCTTTTCTATCATCAATGTTTTCAGTTTGTAGCGGGCAGCATAGAGCCCTGCCGTCAGTCCTGCCGGCCCGCCGCCAATGATGATCAGGTCATAAAGCTCTTCAGGTTTCGCTCCGGTCGATAAATTCAAACTGAAATCCATTTATTAACCTCTTTGTTGAAAACGCAAAGACGCAAAGATGCAAAGTAACGCAAAGAAGGCTTAATTATCAGGAGTGCATCATAATCAACCAAGCTTCCTTCACCGATAACTGATAACTGGTAACTCTTATTCATCATCATGGTTGTAATTCAAGATAAATTCTTCGTGCCTCTTTGTGTCTTCGTGCCTTTGTGGTGATATATTACAACGCTTCCTTGATCTTTTCGACGAGCATTTGTTCAGGCGCTGAGCCTTCTTGGAACCACTTTTCGTTGATCACGGTGCGCGGAACGCCCTGCACGCCATACTTCACCGCCTGATGCGGAAATTCGCTAACCTCGACCATCTCTGCCGTGACCTTGTCGCTGTAATACGCCATCGCCTGCGCCAGCATCACAGCCGGCGGGCAATAAGGACAGGTGGGCGTGACGAAAACTTTCATATGAACAGGTTTCTGCAGATTGCTGAGGAAGGTTTTGGTTTCGTCAGTCAGTTTGACCACGCCGGTGGAAACCATCAGAAAGGCATTGAGCAGTGAGGAGAATTCATAGCCGGCAGGAATGCCCGTGAACCGAATCCCATAATCCTTTTCGTCCATCACGACGATGGCCGGCAGCTCTTCCACGCCATACTTTTTGGCTTCCGCTTCGTTTTCCTCAAAACTGAGAACTTCCAGTTTCAGCTTCTCGGTCGTGGTGACCAGGTCGTTCATAAGTTCGTGCGTGTCTTTGCAGAAATCGCACTCCATCCCTTGCGTAAAAAGCTTGACGGTTACCGGCTTCACCATGTTGGCCAGTATTTTCGTGACTTCCTGTTTGATCTTGTCATCTAACATAGCGGTTTTTTACTCCCTGTTTAGTTTCATTTTCTTTTTCTGTCCATAAGATAATCCAAAATTCCCCTTTGACGAATACAATTTGCCATTAAGCAAATATCTGTTTCTGTCTTAACCCATCCATACATGCACTACGGTACTAATACTATACCATTACGGTACCAATACGGTTAATTACCGTAATGCTACCGTAGTGGTACCGTAATGGTCAAGTAATGCAAAGATGCTTAATGTGGGGTACGTTCAGTAAGGCATGGCAGATAATCGTTTTTTGTGAGCCGGCATAAACATGCCGGCCCACCTTATGCGTAAGGATCAACCTTTGGTTTCGACCTCCTTGATGAAGTCATCCAGCCAGCGGATCTCGCCCTCCATCATATAGATCGGACGGCGTGAGATGCTGAGCGGATAAATAGAACACTTGGAATCCAGCAGAAAGGTCTCCAGGTCACGGTATTCGGCAATTTTCTTTACTACGTTACGGCGATAATCTTTCAGCATGGCAAGACGCATTTCCTTGTCAAAAACATCCAGATTGTAAAAGGCGATGTCTGCCTGCCAACGCACGTGTTCAGGTTCGAGCAGAAGCTCTGCCAGCTTTTCACGGAAAGCGGTTTCGCCCTGCTCGGTAATGCTGTAGATCTTGCGGGCGCGGTTTTCTTCCGTGATTTCAGTTTCACAGGAGACAAATTCCTCCTCCTCCAGTTTGCGGAGAAGCTTGTAGATGGCGGACATGGAAAGCTCGGTCCAGAAACGCATATCACGGAACTGGACATCTTTTTCGATCTGGTAGGGGTGTTTGGGACCTTCGGTTAAAAGCCCGAGCAGAGCTGCTTCAGCCGAACTGATACTCTTTTTAGCCTCCATAGATTAGATTAACAACGTTGTGTCAAGAAATTTAAACTCTTCCTGTAAAAAAAATGATTGCCTGAAAAACAGCTTCTGCTAATTGGGCTTTGAGGAGAATTATGTCTGAACATGCCATAAATAAAGTTGCAGAACTCGCCATTGAGACAGGGCGCCTGGTTTTGGAAAGCGGAGGTGAGACACATCGCGTGGAAGAGATGATGCACAATGTCTGCAGCGGATTCGGCTATCCCGATAACGAGAGTTATGTCACCCTGACCGGGATATTTTTATCCATAAAATCCGCAGCCGGAGAAGTCGTCACACTGATCAAAAGAATCGAAACTTTCGGGGTGGATCTGGATAAGATCAGTGCTGTCAGCAAACTCACGCTGGACCTGCAGAAACAGAACTGCAGACTGAAAGGCAATAAGAACTTCGTCCCGATGAGCTTTGATGACTACAACCGAAAACTGGAACTGATCAAATTCCGCAAGCCATATCCAGTCTGGGTCAAAATGCTCTGCGGCGGTATCACGCCGGGCTTTTTCAGTCTTTTGTTCGGCGGCAGTTGGCTGGAATTTGGCGTTGCTTTTGTGATGGGAGTGTATGTCTCCATCATTCTGAGGCTGCTGGCTTTCATGCATTTGAACAAATTTCTGATCAATGCCGTGGGTGCGGGACTGATCGTCTGGTTTGCCCAGATGGCAGGACTTCACATAGGACAAATGAACACAGATAAGATCATCATCGGCGGCATAATGTTACTCGTACCAGGCCTTGCCATCACCAACGCCATCCGCGATACGATGGCTGGCGATCTGGTGGCCGGAACGGCGCGCACGGTGGAAGCCATTTTTGTTGCCGCCGCCATTGCCACGGGTGCGGGTTCGATGCTCAAGCTTTGGGCTTTGCTGGTGTGAGGGGGAGAGGATGTTCAGCGTGATTAATAAGCTGTGGCTGATGCAGGTCTGCTTTGGCGGGATCGCCATTCTGGGATTTTCCATCCGCAGCAATATAAGGGGCTGGAAACTGATCTTCACAAGTCTGGGCGGAGCCATCTGTTGGGGGCTTTACCTGATGTTCCTGGGCTGGTCAAAATCGCTGTTGCTGTCAGTCTTTCTGGCGACTCTTTCTGTCTGCCTGTATTCAGAAGTAATGGGTCGGATTTACAGGATTCCTGTTTCCGTGTTTGTGATCTGCGCCATCATACCTCTGGTGCCGGGCAGCGGATTGTATTATGCGATGAAGGCATACATCGACGGCAACGGCATGGAATTCATGGCAAAAATGGGGCAGACCTTGATGATAGCAGGCACGATCTCTGTCGCCATTGCTGTGATGTCGTCCATAACCAACCTGTTCCGTTCAATGATAAGAAGGTTCTGATGAATGTCTGGTATTACATTGTCAAGGTACTGATATCCAGTCTGCTGATCGTCCTGATCTCCGAGATCGCCAAGAAAAGCGGTCTGCTGGCAGGCCTGTTTGCCTCCATACCCCTGGTCTCTTTTCTGGCCATTATCTGGCTCTACATTGAGACCAAGGATGTCATCAAGATCAGGGAATTATCGACAGATATATTCTGGCTGGTCCTGCCGTCCCTGTCCTTTTTCATCGTGTTTCCATATCTCCTGGGCAGGAATATGCGCTTCGGCTGGGCAATGTTGCTTTCCACGGCAGTTATGGTTATATTGTATGGATGTCTAATGTTGATATTAAAACGAAACTGGAGTTAAATAATGAATAAATCAGTAAAACAAGCGCAACTGGAAGATAGAATTCTGAACCGGCTGGACGGCAAACCTCTGCAGGCGGCTCAATTGCTTTTCAATGATGCAGAGCTGCAGGCCATGCAGGAATACACCAATATTGTCTCGATCAAGCGCCTGGGCTATAATGACCACGGGCCTGTCCACATGCGCAAAGCCACCTACAACGCCATCAAGATGTTCAACCTGCTCAAGGATGCAGATATCAAGATGAATTTGGAACAGGAGGGAGTGGGCAATTCCAACGACAGTCTGGTGGGAGTGCTGTTTGCCTCCCTGCTGCACGATCTGGGCATGTCCATTGCCAGGGAGCAGCACGAAAACCAGAGCATCATTCTGGCTTTGCCCTTGATCGACAAGATCCTTGCCCAGATCTATAAACCGGATGAAAACATGCTCAAAACGGCTGTGCGGTCCATTGCCATAGAAGGGATTTTCGGACACATGGCAACGCATAAGATCCATTCACTGGAAGCAGGACTGGTCCTGATCGCCGACGGCAGCGACATGGAAAAAGGCAGAGCCCGCATCCCGACCATGCTATCTCATACGCCCCGGGTGGGAGACATTCATCGCACCTCATCGGGTGCGGTGCAAAAGGTCAAGATCAGCAAGGGCCTGGAAAAACCGATCAACATCACAGTGGAGATGAATGCATCGGTGGGATTCTTTCAGATCGAAGAAGTCTTTTTCCCGAAGATCAATATCAGTCCCGTCAAGCCTTACATCGAGCTCTATGCCGGTGTGGTGGACAGGGAATTGCTCAGATACCTATAGGAATTATTGCTTTAAGACAGCTTCCACCGCCAGGTAGGAATAGTTCTTTCCGAATATCCCGCAGAGTTTGTCCAGAGCTTTCCAAAGCCTGAAGGGAAGCCAACTGAGCAGGTTGTTTATCCTCAAATACGAAAGCAATTTATGTGAGAACAAATGAGTCTGCTTGACCCAAAAGCCGTGATGGTTAAGCAGTTTGATCAGGCTGTCCGCGTCAAAGCTGTGCAGATGGGCATTGACAGGTGTCTTTTGGTTACAGTGAATGCAGAGGGTGTAACGGATAATTTCCTTGTAGGGAACGGTCAGGATCAGCCTGCCATCCGGTTTCAGCAGACTTTTCCAATTGGCAGCCGCCAACTTGGGATCTACTATGTGTTCCAGCACTTCCAAAGCAACTATCAGGTCAAACCTCTCATCAGTGAAAGGGACCTCGCAGGCATCGCCAAAAACAGTGTTAATAGCGGGATTCAGTTCCTTGATCTTTGCCAGATTTTCTTCACTTAAATCCAAAGCTGTAACTTCAGCACCCTGTTCCGCAGCATGAAGACTGAACCATCCCCTGCCGCTGCCAATGTCCAGAACCTTATCCAGAGCTTTGACTGCACACATGGCAAAGATAACCTGATTGCGTCTCTTTTCAGTAGGGGAAAACTGGTCCTTGCCCCAGTAATCAAATTCCAGTGCATCCTTACGATAATGTTCCCGATAGTCCATTCTGCCAACCCGCATTTTATTTGAGTGCACCTTACCATTTGTTTGGATAATGGCAAGCATAATATTGTTCTGACATTCTGCTTGCCATCTCAGGCGGGTTACAGAAATTTGCCTGATATATCTAACTACAATGGAGATAATATGTTGAAACGGAGCTTGGGATTTCTGATCGGGCTGATGAGTTTATCCTTACTGATAGCAACTCAACTGCCCGGTAATTTTGAACAGCAGATAAAGGAAAGCACTGACAAGTCTGCAGCTTTGGCTTTAATAGTGCAATATGCGGAAACGACAGACGATCTGAATGATCTGCGCATTTTGCAAAACCACTGGCTGCGGCTGGACAGGGAAAGCTGTGTCAAGCACTTTCAAGCCCTGGCAGACAAGCATCCCAAAGATCCAAAATATATCTATCTAAACGCCCGCACCGCTGCTGATACGGCTGTAAGGAAATCTACCGGACGCAGACTTGTGAAAGACTATCCTGATTTTGAGCCTGGCTATCAGATGCTGCTGAGCTATTATCAAAACAACCTGTTCACCACTCCGGGTGCTAAGCATCCATCCGCCCAGCCCTTTATGAAAGACTACAAAGCGGATAAAAAGTTCTTCCAGCAGTATATGGACAGATTTCCAGACAACGAGAATGCTCTTTATCTGCAGATCCAGCGTCTTATCTGGGAACAGGACACCAGAAATGCCAATCTGCTGGTTGCCAAAGCTCTGCGACTGGATGCGAGCTGGTTGAACTGGCAATTCTACACCGATTTCTATCTGCGGACAAAGCAGTTTGTTCTGCTCCAGGCTTACATTCACAGCCTGATAGACACTGCCGCTGCCTATAAGAATGCCACTCAGCAGGAAAAGGAAGACTTCTTTGAAGAGGATTATTTTCTGACCCTGATGGTCGGCAAGGCCTATGAGGAAGCAGTTGACTGGTTTGAACAGCATCCGCGCCTGTTCAGCAAACCCTATCTGCGCAAGGAATTGCTCAAGGCCAATGTCCTGCTCGGCAGGATGGACAAAGCTTTCAGCTTGCTTGACAATGAACTGGCGGTCGGTTCCGACTGGTCAGACTGGCTGCAGGATGAAGAAGCTCTGCAAGCTCTCAAGCAGGACCCACGCTGGTATTCTCACATAGAGAGGTTTTTACGGATCAAACAATCCGATTGACAATGAAATAATGAATCGAAAAAACAGGAGTATAAATGAAAAGATTATCTATCATCATGGCAAGCTTAATCCTTTTCGCTTGTCTGAAGGCTGAAACAACCCCATTGAATGCATATTTTGAAAATCCTTCCGCTGCCGCTTTCATGACAGCATTTGATTTCTGCTCTAATAAACTGGCTCAGCATCCGACCCAGTTAACTTACAAGATCCTGATGGCCAATCTGGCTACCATGGAATCCGTAAGGCTGGCTGATGAAATTCATCCTATGCTGGACAGTCTGCAGACGGGAGCCAAATTCCAATATGCCAATCTGCTTCTTGCCCAGAACAGATTTGATGAGGCTGTGGCCATCTATGATGTTTTGAATAAAAATACTCCCAATTGGTCCTGTCCCTGGCGCCATAAAGGCGAAGCTTTGTTTGAACTGAAGCGCTATGAAGAAGCGGAAGTCTCTTTAATCCAGGCGATCGAAACCAACAAAGAGCATTATGACGCCTATGTCTGGATGGCAAAAACTCAGTATCAGCTTGGCAAGTACAAAGAAGCTCTCAAGCATCTGGAAACCGCCCTGACCCTTGATCCGGAAGCAGAAGCCAGTGAGGATGCCGGTATTTCAAAAGAGAGCGTCCAGATCCTGCACCGCGATCTGAGGCAATTGACAGGCAAATCCAGGTAGCTTCAATAACTGAACTCAGTTGATGAGTGGCGTCCTACGGACTCATGGTCTCAATCTAGGACTTCTGCACGGCACTCACGTGCCGTGTTACACAGTGTCGTCCCTGAAGGACTTGTCAGAGTGTGGCAATGAGAGTTGTCATTGCTTTTTACAGCCAATTGAGTAATATCTCAAAGTCCGTCAGGACGGTAGATTGTAACCCGGCACGTGAGTGCCGGGGCAGGCAGAATAACGAAAAATAGTCCGGTAGGACGGCACAACATAATCTAGGCAGGGTTACATCTGACTATCTGGCTGCCGGGTTCCTGTGCCCGGGCATAGGAGCTAAGCAGGAGGCAAGGGAGAGGCAGCCAGGTTTCTATTGAGGGAAAGCAACCCTTGGCAACTCCAATAATGCGTTTTTCAGTTTCTGACAAAGTTCACCCCCCCCCAAAAAACAGGTAAATCCTCCTTTTAATATTTTCTTGACACGAAATCTGATATAATAATACTGAATTTGTTTCAGGGGAGGCTTATGCAGCCGTTGTTTTTTGTTTTGTTTCTCTGCCTTGAGCATAGTTTTGCGGAAGCATGAATAGTATGCCAGGACCAGATATGGATCAGGTACCTCAGCAACCGATATCCCATCATAGCATTCATAAAACCAGACAATTCCATTATAATCAAATTCATCAGCAGATCTGATGGAGGTTCTAATGCAAAAGACAACCTTATTGTTTATTCTTTTTGTGTTTATTATCCTTTGTCTAAACGCAGAAAGTGTTCAAACTGGCGTTTCTGAAAATTCTTCCAGAGTCACCAGGACCTGGACCGGAAGCTTATCCACAGACTGGCACACTCCCGGAAACTGGAGTGATCCCTCGGTTCCGACAGCAACTGAAGATGTCGTCATTCCCAGCGGCCTGGCCAATTATCCTGTTAATTCGTTAACTGCCTACTGCAAAAGCTTAGTTATCAACACAGGTGCCTATATTACTGTGGGTACCGGCAATTTCAACATAACTCAATCTGCAGACATCTATGGCCAGTTGCGAATGAATGGAGGTGGTGATTTGACTGCCGGGACCAGTATTTCCTGGCAATCCGGAGCCACGGCGAACATCACGAACTCCATATCTGATATTAAATGCGGGGCATCGATGCGCTTTTATTCCGGCTCCAATGTACAATTGGCGATGGGAATCGTTGAGTTTAACGGACCCACGGACAGTTATCTGTATAACTACAGCGCCAATACCCAGCTCAATCATCTTCAGACCAGAGTTTCCGGCACTGTTGGTTTTGCCATAAACTCTGCCTCAACCCAGCCCTTTGTCATCAATGGCAACTTCACCAACTACAGCGGTTACAACGCTTTCAATTACTATGCCGGAAACGTCACCCTGAAAGGCAATCTGGCTGATAACAACTCCGGTCTGGCCACAGGAATGAAATGGAATGTCGGAACCCTGATCATGGATGGCGGTACGCAGAGCATATCCATGCAGGGATTAAATAGTTATTTCAATCATCTGACCATCAGCCCCACTACCTCCGTCAGCGCTTTTTACCCTCTGGATGTGAGAGGAAACCTGCTGGTGGAAAGCGGTTCCTTTTCAACGGTCTCAACTGCAACGATAGCTGGCAGCCTGACTATTCAGAACTCTTATATGGGTCTGAGCGCAGCCATGACTGTGGCAGGCAATCTGAACATCAATACTGGCGGGTATCTGTCATCAGACAATCAGACGATCACTGTCAGCGGTAACTGGAGCAATTATGTCGGGCCTTCCGGTTTTGGGGAAGGAACCGGCAGGGTGATTTTTACAGGCAGCGCACATCAGTATTGCAATTATTCCGAGACGTTTTACATCCTGGAAGTGAACAAGACCGGCGGCAGTTTCAGAATCAACAACAGTGCTGCTACAGTCACCTGCGCTCAGTATGACTGGACAGCGGGTGCCATAGATATCTATGCAGGTACATTCACAGCCAACGACCTTTATGATAATGGGATCTATGGCAATTACTTTGTCAATCCAGGCGGTACCATCAACCTGACCAACAACGACGGCTATGTAGACCTGAATGGCAACCTCACCTTTACAGGTGGAGGCACGATCAATGTTTACGGCGGCACCTATGATTCCTACTGGCCTTATAATGCCAACGCCTCCCTAACCATGAGCGGAGGGATTCTTGATTTCAAGGATAGAAGCATCCGTGTGGACACATCTTATTATACTTTCTCCTACAATATTACAGGAGGAACTATCCGCACCAGTCGAAACTTTTTCTGCTTAAGGACTGATTTCAATCCCATCGGCGGAACGATAGAATTGTATGGAAGCACAGATGCATTGGTTATTCTTGAGGTGGGTTCCAGTTTTAATAATCTGTGTATCAACAAAATGTCGTCACGAGAGGAGGTAATCGATGAAAACCCTCTGATTGATACTGACAGGTTCGGAAATCGGACAGAAGGAACGGTGTTATCGCGCAGCAATACTGTCACAGCTACGACCAATCTTGATATCAACGGTTATTTTCTCATTCAGAGCGGAACTTTCATTGCTCCCGCTCAGATGAATGTGCAGAGTCACTGGTACAATAACGTCGGCCCTGATGCCTTTGTGGAAGGAACTGGCCTGGTCGTCTTTGATGGTGGTCTGAACAGCACCTGTGATACCGAAAACTTTTTTAATCTGGAACTGAACAAGACCGGTTCCTATTACCTGCGACCATTTTCCCCGGACATGACAATAACCTGTCAATCCTATACCTGGACCAGCGGCATGCTTTATGTCAATGGCGGCACATTCACTGCTTATGATATGGTGGATGACGCCATTATGGGTGAAGTCGTAATTTCAGACGGTGCCATACATTTTTATCAGGACACCTCCCAATGGTTGGACCTGAGGGGCAGTTTACTCGTTTCAATGACCGGCCAATTGCATCTGCACGGCATCAATGGTGACACCTATTGGCCCTTTGGAGGCAATGCATCGCTGACCATGAACGGCGGGCACATCATCATTCACGATTCAGGGCTCTACATTTATGATGACTATGTATTCAGCAACGTTATAACCAGCGGCACTATTTCAGTTGCTGGAGATTTCACCTGCCATCGCTCAAATTTTAATCCGGGTGGCGGCACTATCCAGATGATCGGCAGCACGGATGCGGAGATTCTGATGACGGCAGGGTCGCTGTATGACCTGTCTGTGGCTAAGTTTGCCCGCTCTGATGACGAAAATCTTCCTCAAAGCATTGTCAGGCGTGACAGGGAAGGAAATGAATCCACCCACTACAGGGCCAATACTGCATATGTATTGGCTCCAGGTTTGACATGCCGCAACAACATCTATGTCAATGCAGGAAAACTGCAGGTCTGGGGAACTACTCTGAACTGTGAAGGAAACATGAATATCAATATGGGTGGAACCCTTGAACTGTCCAATCCGAACTATGCCTCCAATCTGTCCATGCTGGCTGGAAAAACCGTTAATGTAAACATCGGCGGAACCTTTACCAGCATAGGTTCCTCAACCTTTACCAATCTGGTTACCAACTCCACCGGCTACACTGCTTTCAATGTCAATTCCGGCGGCACCATTGCTGCCGCTTACAGCATTTTTGAGAAAATGAACGCCTCCGGCGTCAATGTCAAAGACGGCGCTCTGATCAGTGCCGACCAGCCTTTTTCACACTGCATCTTCAGAAATGGCGTCTCGGGAGGAACACTGCTTACGATTGATAATGACCAGACCGTTCTGATTGTGGAAGCGGACTTTCCTGCCAACACCTGGTCCGGCAATTCCAATGTCAGAAAGAATCTGGACCAGGGAGTCGCAACTTTTCAGAATGCTACAGGTATGTGGAGCGGAGAAATGTATGATTACGATCCCTTCAACCGTATCAATTGGACCAGCACTTATCTGCCTGATCTGATTATACTCGATGCCTTCTGGTCAAATCCTCAGCCCTATGTGGGAGACAGCAACACTCTTGAAGTACGGGTAGCCAACATTGGCACTACAGGTTTGACAGTCTCATTTGTCTATGTTGATTTTTACTGGAACCTCGCGTCTCCTCCCCCTCAGGGTATGTATGGAAATCAGGCCCAAAATTTCTTTATTCTGCCAGCAGGCTCATACCAGACCTTCTACTTTGTTGTTCAGAATAACACACCGGGGACCTGGACTTCCTGGCTGCGCGTTGATACAGACGGTTTTCAGGAGGAACTGGATGAGAACAATAATCTTTACGGACCGATAAACTTAACCTGGATGCCACTCTCTTTGCCTGCCATTACCAACCTTGCCATTGAAATTGCGCCCGGCACTTACTACAAACGCCTGAACTGGTCCTATCCACAAACGGTTTCTCACTTCAATATCTATCGCAGCACGGATCCGTTCTTTACTCCTTCGCCTGCGACCTTCATCGCCAATGTCACCTATCCCGCTATGCAGTTTGTGGATACCACCACGGCTGATAAATACTTCTACATCGTAACGGCTGAACAGGTTTGGGCTGCCTTGCAGGATCCCGAGCCATCCTTCAGTCCGGATAACCAACGGCGTCGGAACAAGTAAACTAAGTTTCCGGTCAGGCCTGTAGCAAAGGTCCCGCCTTTCCAGGCGGGACTTTTTTCTTCCTTCATCCATACTGGCATTACTTGACCACTACGGTACCACTACGGTAGCATTACGGTAATTAACCGTATTGGTACCGTAATGGTACCGTAATAGTAAAGTAGTGCATTTATGTTTGATGCATGATCCTTGCGAGACACGTGCAATATCTGATAAATCGTTCATTATCATTATGATAAGCACTGCAGCTCAAGTCTTTGGCAAAAATTGCGTAGAATCCAATAATTTGCTTGACATAAAAAACGAATTCGTTTTTTAATGAATTTGTTTAATGGAGGCGTCAGATGGCATTGTGTATTTGTTTATTTAAGTGACCTGCTGATTGCTTTGTGAGAACGCGATGAACCGGCAAAGTACCGGCAGGTTTTTTTTCGGGGGAATTCGGGTTTTTCGACTGAAAGGCAAATTTGTACAAATTCAGGAGTCCACTTTTTCCGGACCGACATCACTGAAAGCATCATTTAGAGAACAACTGCACACTTTTTTGGCAACCCAATCCACCTGCACCTCAGGGGGATTCCATCACTTTAATTACAATATCCAGAGTCATTTTCCATCTTTTTTCAACGTAGTTGTCAGGCAATTGCTTCGCATCCATTTCCAGACAATCAAAAAAAGTCTGCCTTTGAATACGGAACTTCTATCATATGAACAAAAAGCTGAGCTTTGCGGGTATTAGTTCAGCTCTCTCACGAAATCTGAGAGTAAAAGGAAGGCAACATCAAACAGTTATGCACAAAGGAGTTCTTATGAGACGCTTATTTTTTATCCTCATTTTTTCCTGCTGCATGGTGCTGAGTCTGGCTGCTCAGGCAGATAGAATCGCTGCCAGCACTGGTGCAGGGGCAAATTTGCAAAACACCAAAGTAGAAGTCGTTCAGATCGGTTCAGGCAGCAATTCTGTGCAAGTGCTTAGATCATCCGATACTGAAACAACTCTGCAATTCAACGTGGGTGAATTCAAGAAATTCAAGGTCAATATCAATTCGGAGGACTGGTATCACATCCTGCTATCCAAAGAAGGCAAGACGCTGGATGCCGGCTATCCGGAACTGCCTGTTTTCAACCGGAGCATCATCATTGGCGACAATGCCAAAATGAAACTGGAAGTTTATGATGTCAGATATGAGGACATCAAGCTGCCGATCGCTCCCTCCAAAGGCAACCTGACCCGTGATATCGACCCCGCTTCTGTTCCTTACAGCTTCGGGGACGTCTATCAGCAGAATGAGTTTTATCCAAAACAGATGGCAACCCTCTCCGACCCTTACATCATGAGGGACTTCCGGGGCATCGTGGTGAGGACCAATCCCTTTGCCTATAACCCCATTACCCAAACCTTGCGCATCTACACATCCTACAAGGTGCGCGTCTATCAGGACGGGATCGATGATTTCAATGTTTTGACAACAACCCGCGATGAGATTTCCAGGGCATTTGTGGAAGTGTATGAAAATCACTTCCTGAACTGGGACTCATCCAGATACACAGCCGTCAGCGATAACTTCGGCAGATTCCTGATCATCTACTATGACAGCTTTGAAACTGCCATCCAGCCGCTGATGCAATGGAAACGGCAAAAAGGAATACCGGGCTACTATATAGCCTTCAGTACTGTGGGGACTACTGCAACTGAACTGCAGACCTTTATTCAGACCTATTACACTTCTTACAGCGTGGATTTTGTCATATTGGTAGGTGATGCGGCGCAGATTCCTACATTAAGTGTGGATGGCGGAGGCAGCGATCCTTCCTTTGCTTTGGTGGCAGGTGCTGACAATTACCCCGATCTTTTTATTAGCCGCATTTCGGCAACAACGGCAGCGGATGTGACCACTCAGGTCAACAAGTTCATCACTTATGAAAGGGATTTCGGCACGAATCAGACTTGGATTCAATGGGCAACAGGAGTTGCTTCAGAGCAGGGTCCCGGGGATGATGGCGAATATGACTGGCAGCACATGGATAACATACGGAATGACCTTTTGGGATACTGATACACTATTGTTGACAGGGTCTATCCAAACAATCCTCCATGTGATGCAGCTACACTTGCCAGCTATATAAATGGAGGCAGCAGCCTGCTTAATTACTGTGGCCATGGCTCGACAACCAGTTTCACTACCACCGGATTCAGCAATACTGATGTCAATAACCTGACCAATGGCGTAAAAACTCCGATAATTTGTGCTGTTGCCTGTCTGAATGGTAACTTCGTTAATTATACCTGTTTTGCGGAAGCCTGGCTAAGAAAATCAGGCGGAGGTGGAATTGCCTTCTACGGCAGTTCCATCAACCAACCTTGGAATCCTCCCATGGCGGGACAGGACGAAGTGGTGGATCTACTGGTGGCAGAATCGAAGAAAACCGTGGGCGGCCTGTTCTTTAACGGCGCCTGCAAGATGCTGGACGATTATCCAACCTCAGGCAATGTGTATAAGACCTGGAACATCTTCGGCGACTGCTCCATGCTGGCCAGAACCAAGAACCCGATTGCCATGACGGTTACTCATACCACATATGTCAATCCGGGAGTATCAACCACGATCTCAGTTTCCACCGGAGTTCCATATGCCTATGTGGGAATCTCTATCGGGACTTCGATCTATGCCTACGGCTATGCCAACTCCACCGGCAACTGGTCAACAACCCTGACCCCAGCCTCAATTCCCAATGTGTATACTTTAACAGTAACTGCACATAACAGGGTCACCTATGTGGGAAATATCTATAATGGACACATCTGGGACGGATCCGCATCCAATGTCTGGGCGGGCTGGGCCAACTGGAACTGCAACACTGTGCCGACTTCCACAAGTGATGTGCTGATCCCCTCAGGCCTGGCCACTTATCCCTCAACAGTCACTGATACTGCACCAAACATATGCAATAATTTGCGGATTGAAAGCGGCGCCAGCGTTACTGTCAGCGGATACGACCTGACTGTATATGGCAATGTGGATACCTGGGGCCAACTGATCATGAACACAACCTCAGATCTGACAGTTTATGGTTATTTTGACTGGGAATCAGGTTCCACAGCCAGTGTCACAAACCCAGGCGCCAGCATCTACTGCCAGGGTCATATGACCTTCCAATCCGGGTCAAATGTCCAATTGGCCAATGGCGAAGTTCAGTTCTTTGGTTCCAATACCTGCCACCTGATCAATAAAAGCGCCAATACTCAGCTATATAATCTCTATGCTTATGTATCTGCGCCGTCTGCCATGATATTGCACGATTCCTCCACCCAGCCATTTGTGATCAATGGCTATTTCGCCAACGGAAGCGGAACTGCCGATAAGCTATCCTACTGCTGGTACACAGGAAATGTGACGGTTAGGGGAGGTTTTTATGATTACAATCCGGCGGGAGGAGTGCTCTGGCATTTCGGAACCCTGATCATGGACGGTACCACCCAATCCATGCGTTTCGACGGCGCTAACTCTTATGTCAATAACCTGACCATCAGTCCAACGACCAGCGTGACCCTGTTATCCAATCTGACGGTCAAGACCAAGCTAAGGATCGAAAGCGGGGTCTTCAATGCGGGCAGTAATACCATAACTCTTGGCGGCGACTGGGAGAATGTTGTTGGTCAGGCAGCTTTTAATGAAGGGACATCCACCGTTATCTTCAATGGCAGTGGTCACCAGCACTGTAATTATACGGAGAATTTCAATAATATCGTAGTCAATAAATCCGGCGGTGCCTTGCGTGTGAACAATTCAGTAGCCGTAGTAACCTGCGCTACTTATGACTGGACAGCGGGCGCCATCGATGTGGTGGTGGGGACTTTCACTGCCAATGATCTGATCGATAACGGATTGTATGGAAGCTATTACGTCAATCCGGGCGCCACCATTAACCTCTACCAGGGCACTACGAACTATGTTGATCTGAACGGTAACCTGATCTTTTCAGGCGGCGGCACCATCAATGTCTATGGCGGAGACGGCTTATCCTGGTGGCCTTATGCGGGCAACGGCTCCATCACCATGAGCGGCGGTACGCTTGACTTCAAGGACAGCGGCATATACGTAACCACATCATCATACAGCTTCACTGCCAGCATAACCGGCGGTACGATCCGGACCAGCCGTCAGTTCATTGGTGACCGCACTGATTTCAATCCGACCGGCGGCTTTATTGAGTTGTATGGCAGCACTGACTGCACAGTGTCTCACGGAGCCGGCTCGAACTTCTATAATCTGAGGATCAACAAAACTGCATCCAGAGAAGAAGATCCCAATGTCCAGAACTATGTCACTGACAAGTTTGGCAGATCCACTCCCATAACCCGGACGAATCAGGTGACAGCAGGAACCAATCTGGACATCAACGGATATTTCTATATATTGGCAGGCACCTTTGTTGCCCCGGCTCAGATGAACGTGCGGAGTCACTGGTATAACGAAGTCGGTCCTGATGCCTTTGTGGAAGGCACCGGATTGGTTGTCTTTGACGGCGGTCTGAACAGTTTGTGTGACACCGAAAACTTCTACAATCTGGAACTGAACAAGACCGGTACCTATTTCCTGCAACCCCGTTATTCTACTACGTCTATAACATGTCAATCCTACGACTGGACCGGCGGCAGACTCTATGTCAACGGTGGCACCTTTACAGCTCTTGACATGGTGGACTCTTACATTTATGGAACTGTGGAATTAGTCACCGGATTCATTCATTTTCATCAGGAAACAACACAGTACCTTGATCTGCAGGGAGACCTGATCATTTCAGGAGGAGAACTGCATCTCTATGGAATCTCGGGAAATACCTACTGGCCCTCCGGTGGCAATGGTTCAGTAACCATGAGCGGCGGCCTGATAGAGATCCATGATACGGGGCTTACGATATCAAGTACTTATACATTAACCACCAATATCACGGGCGGTATCATTAGAATATCCAGGGGCTTCTCTTGCGGCAGTGCCAGTTTCACTCCCGGAGGAGACAGCTCCATTGAATTTTACACTGGTTATGATTCGTATGTTTACATGACTGCCGGAACGCTCAGGTATGTTTATGTTAATAAATCAGCCAGAACTGATAATGAAGAGGACGGTGAACCGATATTGATTACAGACAGGGATGGTAATGAAACACTGTTGACCAGGACTTACTCCGTTATCCTGAACACGGATGTAACTTGTTATTACATGAAAGTGAACTCGGGAACGTTCAATCCCAATGGCCATACCCTTTATTCCCAAACCCATTTTGATACCCAGGGAACCGTGCTCATGAACAATGCTGCCAGCAAGATCGATGCGGTCTATGACATCTGGTGGCTATCAGGTTCGATTGCCAATGCCACTTTGGGTACTTTTGAGTGCGGTGCTCGATGGAATGTACATTCAGGTGCCACAGTTGTTCTGCCTGCTGCTGTTAATACATATCTATTGGCAAGCACAAGCCAGTCTATTCTTATGCAGGGAGATGGTGCCCAGTTCGGAACGCTATATATCAGCGGAACCACCGGCACGCCGGTATATACTTTAAACAGTGCTTCCACTCAGCCCATGCTTGTGGCAGGCAATCTGACCATCGGACCTGGCAATGAGCTTGACATGAATCTCACGAACATGACAGTCAACGGCAATTTGGATCTGGACGGCAAGCTGGATATCCATGGTTCCAGCGTCACGATCGACGGCAAGCCTGATTTTGCCACCACCAGTATCCTGAGCATTGACAGCGGTCAGTTCATCTTCCATGACAGCACTGTTCCCAGGACCACTTACCTGAGAGGCAACCTGTCCATCAACACAGGGACGTTAATTGCAGTAAACAATGCGATCACCGTTAACAATGGCTCGGTCAATACCATGGCGAGCGGATCTATTATTTGTGACGGAATAAATGCCATATATGCCGGCACCTTCCAACCCGTGGGCGGAACGGTCGAGATCACCAGTAATATGGCCGGAGGTTATTACATGCTGAACGTGTCTAATGGCAACTGGCTGCCTAATTTGACGGTGAATACTGACACCGGTGTTAATTTGGCAGAAGATCTCACTGTCAAGGGGAACATCGTCATAACTGACGGCTGGCTGGATCTGAATGCTAAAATCCTGAGTTGTTATGGCAACATCGATGTCTATGACATACTGGAAGTGGATGCCGGAGCCACCTTAGCCATGCAGACAAATAATGTAAGCCTTAACATTAAATCCGGTGGTCGCCTTGACGCCATAGGAAATTCAACCAGTACAGCCTTGTTGACAAATCCTCCGTATTATACTAACTATAATGTTGAATCGGGCGGGACCATTGCAGCTAACTATGCCACCTTCAGGTGGTCTACCCTGGCGGGGGTGTATGTTCATTCCGGAGCCATTGTCGACACTGCTTATCCGTTTTCCAATTGTGCTTTTCAATATGGCACTAATGGCGGTACTTTACTCACTCTGGACAACAACCAGGACCTGGCTGTCTATAATGCCAGCTTTGTTAGCAGCGGTCAAAACAGCAATGTCAGGAAGACCGTAAATAACGGCATGGTCAATTTCATTAATGCCACCGGCACTTTTGCCGGCGAGGACTATGATGACGATATCTATGACCGCGTCTGGTGGACCACCAATGATGCGCCTGCCACGCCTGACCTGCAGATCCTCAAAGCGGTATATTCTGACCTCAATGCTGATATTGGCGAAACCGTTACCTGTACAGTTACCTATGTGAATGCCAGCACGACCGTCATCACGATGAGCTTGCTTGATCTGTATTGGAACGAAGCTGTGCCTCCAGTTGTGAATTATTACGGGAACCAGTATACCAACCTGGGCCTAGTACCGGCGGGAATAATCCAGCAGTATGTGTTCAGTGTCACGCCAGGCGCTGGTTGGGCAGGGACCTGGAACTCATATGTTCAAATCGATGCGGACGGTATTGTAGCGGAAAGCAACGAATACAACAATGTCTATGGTCCGTTCAACATTACCTGGAATGCTGTGGCGCTGCCAGCTATCGATGATCTGACCATAGTGAGGGGTTCAGGCACGGCAATAGCGTATCTGTCCTGGACCTATCCGATGCCTGTCACCCGCTTCAAGGTTTACCGAAGCACAGAACCATATTTCATACCCAGTCCGACTAATCTGATCGCCACAGTAACCTATCCCAATATGGGATACAATGATTACACGCTGGGAGAGAAATTCTTCTATATAGTGACTGCTGAGCAGGATCCTGCTGCCATGCCTGCAGCAGCACCGCCTCTGCAAACAGGAAACCGTCAACGTCGTAACTAAGGGTAAAGACCCTAAACTCAAGCCTATAGCACAAGTCCCGTCCTCAACAGGGCGGGACTTTTTTCTTCCTTCATCCATACAAGCATTACTTGACCACTACGGTATCACTACGGTAGCATTACGGTAATTAACCGTATTGGTAC
>Ga0209610_1000499_pt1 | contig 20610 bp, 21 predicted proteins | sample LakKivw275mmetaG_FD_184137 | JGI IMG/M metagenome (GOLD analysis project Ga0209610, IMG submission 184137) | Anoxic lake water microbial communities from Lake Kivu, Rwanda to study Microbial Dark Matter (Phase II) - Lake Kivu water 275m metaG... | ecosystem: Environmental > Aquatic > Freshwater...
ATACATATATTTTATCACTTCATAATTATGCTTAATCACGATGTCCTCATTATAGGCGGAGGCCTTGCAGGACTCCGGGCAGCAGTTGGTCTTTGCGATAAATATAATGTAGGACTTTTATCTAAAGTTTATCCAATAAGGTCTCATTCAATCGCCGCACAGGGTGGAATAAACGCCGCCCTTGCAAACAATCCAAACGCTAAGGATGATACATGGGAAAAACATACCTTTGATACTGTAAAGGGTAGCGATTATCTCTCAGATCAACATGCCGTGGAAATCATGTGTAAAGAGGCTATAAAGATCGTGTATGAAATGGAGCATTGGGGATGTCCATTCAGCAGGTTTCCTGATGGCTCTATTGCCCAGAGACCTTTCGGTGGCGCAGGCTATCCAAGGACATGCTATTCAGCTGATTTAACCGGACATGTGTTACTCAATACCCTTAACGAACGGGCTACTGCCAAAGGGGTCAAGTTTTATCCCGAGTGGTTCGTTATAGCGCTTGTTACCGATGGCGGCCAGTGCCATGGTGTCATTGCCCTTGACCTCAAAAACGGTGAAATCGTCCCCATACGTGCAAAGGCAACACTGTTTGCTACAGGTGGGTATGGACGGGTATATTTCTATTCCACAAATGCTCTTATCAATACGGGAAGCGGTATTGGCATCGCCTATAAGGCCGGTGTTCCCTTAAAGGATATGGAATTTGTTCAATTCCATCCAACAACCCTCATAGGTACGAACATCCTTATGACAGAGGCGTGCAGGGGTGAAGGCGGGTATCTTACAAATAAAGACGGCGAGAGGTTCATGAAACGGTATGTACCAAGCGCTATGGAGCTTGCCCCGAGGGATATTGTTTCGAGAAGTATCCAGACAGAGATAGATGAAGGAAGAGGGCTTGAACATCCTCTCGGTAAATATATCAATCTTGATATAAGACACTTGGGGGCACAAAAGATACTTGAAAGGCTCCCCAGCATAAGGAACATATGTATTGACTTCATAGGCATCGATCCGATACTTGAACCAATTCCTATCATGCCCTGCCAGCACTATTCCATGGGTGGCATAGACACAAACGAGAAATGCGAAACCGATATAAAAGGCTTTTATGGTGCAGGGGAATGTGCCTGCGTGAGCGTCCATGGAGCGAACAGGCTTGGTGGTAACTCATTGCTTGAAACAATCGCTTTCGGGAAATTGGCATCCTTTGCAATTGATGAGTATCTCCAGAATGGTGAGATAAAATCAGATGAAGGGCTCCTCATGAGCAAGAAAGAAGAGATGGAAAAGAGAATACACAAATTGATACATGAAGGTAATGAGAAACCATACAAGATCCTTGCTGACCTGAGTAAGACAATGAGTGCATATGTAGGCATATTCAGAAAGAAAGAGGAGCTTGAGCAGGCAGTAAAAAATATCGCGGAAGTGAAAGAAAGATATAAAAATGTCCACGTTACTTCCACAAAATTGCACATGAACCATGAGCTTATTAATGCAATAGAGCTCGGATATATGCTTGAAGTAGCCCATACAATTGCATTAGGGGCATACCTCAGGGAAGAAAGTCGTGGCGCTCATTTCAGAAGGGACTTTAATACAAGGAATGATGCTGACTGGCTCAAACATACAATTGCAAAGATAGGAAAAGATGGCGAACCTGTGATTTCTTCCAAAAAGGTTGTAATAACGAACTATCAACCTATGGAGAGAAAATATTGATTACTGCCAGCGAATATACATTCAAGATTCTTCGGTATGATGTGAAAGAACCTGAAATCGAGTCTTGTTTTGAATCATACCGTATAAAGGTAATCCCCGGTTTAACAATCCTTGCGGTTCTCCTGCGCATCAGGGACGAAATAGACGGTACCCTTTCATTCAGGTCATCATGCAGGTCTGCTGTATGTGGTTCCTGTGCAATGGTTATAAATGGCAAGATAGACCTCGCCTGCAGAACACAGGTTGCAATTTTCGGGTCAAACACGATCATCCTTGAACCTCTTCCAAATTTCGAAATCATAAAGGATCTTGTGGTGGATATGACACCCTTCTGGAATATGTACGAGAAGGTTAAACCTTACCTGATAAGAAAAAGCCCTGACCCGGAAAAGGAGATTCAGCAGAGCGAAGAAGAAAGAAGGCGTATTGACCAGTTTGTAAATTGTATCCTCTGTGCATCCTGTTATGGTGCATGTCCTGTATTAGCAAGGGACCCAGAGTATATAGGACCAGCTGCACTGGCAAAGCTTGAACGGTTTGCGCTCGACTCAAGGGATGAAAGGGCAGCAGCCGAGCTTGAAGAAATAAATAGCGATAAGGGTGTCTGGGGTTGCGATATGGTTTTAAGATGTATCGATGCATGCCCTAAAGATGTGAGACCTACCGATTCCATAGTTGGCTTAAGAAAGAAGCTTTTGAAATACAAGTTGTTCGGGAAGGGAAAAGGATGAAAATCAACTACTCTCTCATTACGAGGAGAACATTTCTCAATACATTATTCGGCGGATGGCTTCTTACATTCTGTGGCGGAAGCTTCTATGCCCTTTTAAAGTTTGCCTTCCCTACCCTTGGGAAAGAACCTGATTTCGTTGTTCTCAACACAAAGGACTATATCGATATCCCGAGTAATTCTACCAAGCCCTTTCCGTGGGGCGGTGTTCTGGGTCTATTTTTCAAGAAAGATTCCGGTACAATGGTGGCATTGAAAGGGGTATGTACCCACATGGAGTGCAACATCACCTATAAACCGGAAGATAAGAAATTTTACTGCGCCTGTCATCAGGGATGGTTTGATGAGGATGGCAAGAACATAGCAGGGCCACCCCCAAAACCTCTTGAATTTTTTGATGTAAAGGTGGAAGGTGAAAAGTTTATCGTTGCCAAAAAGGGGATAAAGGTTGAACTGCCAAAGGCTTAAGAACTGGTTTGAAGAAAGATATGATTTCGAAGAATTAAAGAGGCTTACTAAGCATAAGCTTGTTCCCACTCATCAATATGAGATCTGGTACTATACGGGTGGCATTGCGATGTTTCTCTTCATTATACAGTTTATTACAGGCATGGTTCTTGCCTTCTATTATATTCCCTATTTTGAACACGCCCATAAGAGTATCATAGAGATTGTCACAAAATTGAATATGGGGTGGTTCTTCCGTTCCCTCCATCACTGGGGTGCACAGCTCGCCATAGTTGTCCTTTTTATCCATGTGTGGAGTACCCTGCTTCTCAAATCCTACAGGAAGCCGAGAGAATTTTTATGGTTTTCTGGCTTCATACTCCTCGGTATATCTATCTTTTTTGGTTTGAGCGGTTATCTATTACTCTGGGATGAAAGGGCCTTTGCGGCAGTCAGGGTAGCAACAGGTGGGGCGGGTAATCTTCCAATCATTGGTAATTTTATCAAGGCCTTCTTACGGGGTGGTATAGATGTAACAGGTGATACCCTCACCCGTTTCTATGCATTCCACGTATCAATTCTTCCACTCATCACGCTCTTTTTAATCGGCGTACACATCCTTCTTGTTCAGTATCACGGAATGAGCGTACCCTTATCCTTAGAAAAGAAGCCACAAAAACAAATCCCCTTTTTCCCGAATCTTTTTTACAAAGACCTTATAATATGGCTTATCGTTCTTGGAATAGTAGTAACCCTTTCTACGCTTTTACCTCCGGAGATCGGGAAAAAGGCAGACCCCCTTGCACCTACCCCTGAAAATATAAAACCAGAGTGGTATTTTCTCTTCCTCTTCCAGACATTAAAGTTATTCCCAGGAGAAATCATGGGGTTGAATGGTGAAACAATTGCCATCATACTCATATCATGCGGCATACTGTTTTTCTTTCTAATCCCGTTATTTGACAGAAAATCAAGCAGGGGAGAGAAAAGTCCTGTGTTTACCTGGATCGGCATTTTCTATACCGTCTACTTCGTTGTTATGACTGTTATTGGCTTTCTGAGTTAGGAGAACATGATGTTAAAAATCAAATTGGCAATTAGCAATTGGCAATTGGCAATTGGAAAAATTCTTCTTTCAATTGTCTTAATCTTTATAACTACAACTCCACTCTGGGCTCAGGATAAGATAGAGGTATTTCCTACTGTCCCTTATGACAGGTTTATCATATTCCAGACATTGGCCATTTTCTGGATAGCCATCATTGGACTTATTATAATTATCAGGATGAAACTTAAAGAGATTGAAAAAATCCAGAAGATGGGCATAGATAAAGAAGAAAAAGATATTCCTCTCCTTGACTAAATAGCATTAAACTATTATCATTTCAAACGTATGCATCCTTCAATTTTAAGGAACACCCTTGTTTCCGAGTCAAGTATTGAAAAGATCCTCTCATTACCGAGAGAAGATAGTATATATGCCTCCCTTTTAGAAATTTTAACAAAATTTCAGGATATGAAAGACTTTGCAAGTGAGATCCATACTGAAACAAACCTGATTAAACCTGTTCTTAAAAACCTTGGATATGCGTATGAATCAAAACCAAAATTTTTCGAAGAATATGTTAAAAGTCCTGATGTAGCCCTCTTTACCTCAGAAGAAGAAAGAATAAAAGTCTCACGGCTCTGGGGGACTATTGAATATTATAACAATGTACTCGGTATACTGCTTTTAAAAAGATATGGAAGAAACCTTCAAGAAGGTATAAGCGGTTTTTATTTAGAATTTGAAAACAGGATACCAATCTATCAGATTATTTACCTCTTAAAAAAATCAAAGACTCCTTGGGGCATACTCACAAATGGGAAAAACTGGATCCTTGTAAAAAAACCTGTCCTTTTTGAAGAAAGAATCATCGAAATTGACATAGAAACATCACTTATTGGAGGGAACGAAGAGGCCTTACACCTTTTCTACCAGATTTTTTCGCTTTCCGGATTAAAAACAATTATTCCAGCTATACTGGAAGAAGAAAGGATAGAGCTAATAGGGTTATTAAAGGAAAAAAAGGACTTAACCCAAAAATCCATCAAGAACTTAAAAAAAAGGGTAGAAATATACCCCAGGATAACGAACGCATTCAGAGAACTCTTTCCAGAAAGTAATCTAACGTTAACAGAAGGCTATCTGAGAGAAAAACGTGTTGAACTCATGGAAAAAAACTATACAAAACCAAAGATAATTAACGAATACAATGTGTCAGATATTTCCGCATACCTTTTTAATAAGAGGGAATCGCCAACTGTTTTGAATCTTGAAGAAATAATCCTGCAAAACAAAGACAAAGATTACACCAAAGAGGGCATACTTTCTCAAAAGATACTCGATATGACCCCGGGCTTTGGCAATCTCACTGCTCAACTTCTGGAGAGTTTTGCCTATATATCTTTTACGCTGCCCTATAAAGGGAAAAACACCTTCGTTGCAGAATGGGAAGATGAAATTACATTAAAAGGATATATCATTGAAAATCTTCTATACGGTATTGAGAGGTCACATCTGTCTCTTGATATACTGCAAAATATGATGAGTAGCCTCTTCAATTCAAGAGCAAAAAATTATAAATTGGGCAATCCGCTACTCGGGATGTCAATCAAGGATATCACGAATACCCTTGATACAAAAAACCAGATGGGTCTATTCAATAGACACCCCAGAGATATAATCCAGGAGTTTAAAGAAATGTATAAACTTTATTTCTCTCTCTCCGAAAAGATAAAGGAGGATTTAGAGATAAAAAACGAGCTTGAGGTGAAGCTAACAAAATATAAAGAGAGAATAAAAGACATATTGGACATTATAACAACAACATACTTTTACAAAATGGTTGAAAACAAAAGGATTCAGGATATGCTCTTTAGTCTGGATAGTGATGAATCTACATGGGATGTTTTTAGGAAAAAAGACTGGTTTGTTGACGCAAAAGAAGTATCTAAAAGAAACGATTTCTTCCATTTAGAGATTGAATTCCCCTTTCTCCTTAATAATGCATTTGATTTTATATTTATACAGCCTGCCTTAAATTATACATGGGAAGAAGAGCTACCACTTACAGAGGTAACAAAGACCTATATAAAAAGGGGCATGCCATATTTAAAACAGCAAGGCAAATTGGTTATAATCTTAGAGGATATTCAAGATGTATTGGCACCTGAATTGAAAAAATCCAAGAGGTATGAAATAGAAATCAAGAATGGGCTTGCCATTCTGACGAAAAAAAGCAATTGATTTTGAACTTCACCTTTTTAGATACCAATCAACTGTTTCCAATAAACCATTCTTAATGTCATACGTTGATTCCCAGTGCAGTTCTCTTTTTGCCTTTCTGATATCAAGGGTGCTAACTCTTATTTCCCCTGGTCTCGCCATACCCCTTTTGGGTTTATCAAACGCCCTGGGAATTGTTTTACCTTTCTTTCTAATAATATCGAGTATCTGTTTGTATAAATCCAGTGTGTATGTCCCTGTACCTGTGCCTATATTAAACATACCTATCTTTTTGCTCTCTGCTGCAGCAATATTTGCACGCGCTATGTCTTTCACATAACAATAATCCCTGACCATACCACGTTTTTCATCTGGAAAATGATAAAGTGCAGGATGCTCACCAGCCAGGAGTTTTTCTGTAAAGATTGCAACAACACCTGCTTCTCCATGGGGGAGTTGTCTCGGTCCATATACATTGCTGTACCTTAAAACCATATACTTAAGACCATATTGGTCGTAATAGAACTTTATATATTTCTCACATGCTAATTTCGAGATTGCATAAGGTGATTCAGGCTCCGGGGAATATGCCTCATTGGTGGGTACCTTTTTCGCTTCCCCATAGATTGCACCCCCTGTGGAAGCGAAAATGAATCTCTTAACCCCGTGTTTCCTTGACAATTCAAGAAGCCTTATTGTTCCTTTAATATTAATCTCTGCATCTAAAAGTGGGTCCTTTGCAGATAATGGAACAGATATCTGTGCAGCATGATGGTTTACAATGTCCGGTTTTTCTTTATAAAAAATATCCTCAATGCCCACATTACAAATGTCTGCTATATAAAACCTTGCCTTCTTGTTTTTGTTCTCTCTTTTTCCCGAAGAAAGGTCATCCACTATCACAACGTCATAACCTTTATTGATATAAGCATCTACCACATGGGAACCTATAAACCCACAACCACCTGTAACCAACGCTTTCATAACACCTCCACTTAAGGCAATAAATGATTTATAGCACAAATATTGGCTGCAGAAAAATAAAAAAACACCTGGATATCTAATTTATTATTCTGTTATTCAGACAGTAGACCATAGACGGCCTGTTGCCCAAATCAAATTATTTTCCGGAACACTGTTTCCCTCGACGCTCCGGCTCCGCGTTTTTTACCCCACCCGAAAGCGGGTACCCGGACTCGGAATTCACTCAATTCGTGAACTCTCCCGTCTATAACGGGATCAGACAGCACGTACGGTTTCATTGCGAACGGATGTGAGCAACATTGTCCTTCGGAACGTATCCTTCAGCCGGGAACCCGCGGGAACCTTGCGGGTGGCCCCAAGAAATGCTCGATGTCGCGCTCGGGTAAGGTTTAATTGCGAACATAGCGAGCAACAAAGTTCTTCCGGTAGTGATGTTATGAAAAAATAGGCTTGGGCAACAGGCCGTAGACATTTAGACTTAAGGGGAAGAGAATAGGCAGAGATTACAAAAAGGTAAATCACTATTAGCTTGAGGCACATAGGCACAAAGTTGCAAAGGCACAAAGGAAAAGCAAAAGTCCAAAAACCTTCTGCCTCTGTGCCTTTATGCCTTTCTACCTTTAATAAAGTCTTTAAGTCCAGTGTTTGAATTGCAGTGTAGCGAGATGTTGTAACTGAGGGGCGAAAAATGTTATAAGTCACTTCCAAAAAGTGCTTGACCATATCAAATTTGGTTTGAAAATATCTCCTTCATATTCCTCCTATTAGGGCTTTTTTCGGGGTAAAATTTATGATCAGGAGTTCGGTAGCTCTAACCTTTTTGGGATGCCTTGGAAAAATTATATGTAGTCGAAACCTCTTCGATATTAAAATCCTTATAAATTTTCCGGGTCTCTTGGGTGTCATTGATGGACATAATAAATTTTCCGGCAATGGATGAGAGGATATCCCTCAATTTGGCAAAATCTTCTCTATAAAAAATATCCTTGCCATAATAACCCTCACGTTTGTAATATGGCGGATCAAGGTAAAAAAAGGTGCGAGGACGGTCGAAACGTTCAATTAGTTTTTCAAAATGCATATTTTCGATATAAACACGGGAAAGACGCAGGTGGGCCATTGAAAGTTCTTCTTCCGCCCTAAGGAGGTTAAATATTGGCCTTCTGGTGGTGTTGATCGAAAATGAGAAGTTGTCAATCCTGCTGGCGAAGCCATTTTTGAATAAGTAGTAGAACCTCACAGCTTTCTGGATGTCTGTGAGAGTATCGGGATTCTCGGACTTGAAACGCTCAAATATTAAGTGTTGGGAACAATTTCTTACTGAAAGAGAGCTTTTCACGAAATAAGCATTTCATGCCGTCTTTTAATCGGTAAAAGTGCTTTCTGACTCAATAATCTGTTATAATTCTACATCTTCTATTTCTACTCTAAGGAGGGGTTATGCAAGTATATGTGGTCAGGCATGGTGAGACAGAATGGAATATAGAGGAGATTTTTAGAGGAGCAAAAGATATTCCTCTCAACGAGGTTGGAAAAAAGCAGGCGAAAAAGGTAGGCGGGTTTTTTATTGATAAAAATATTGTGAAGATAATGTCGAGTCCTTTAATTAGGGCAAGAGAGACTGCAGAACCTATCAGTAAAGCGGTGAATAAACCTGTCGAAACCTTAGATGAATTTATTGATATGGATTTCGGTATATGGGAAGGACACCCCTTAAAAGAGGTAAAAAACCAATACCCGGAGGAATATGAGACGTGGAGACATACGCCACATCGGCTGAAGGTAAAAAACGGTGAAACCCTGTTGCAGGTGAGAAAAAGGATTCAAAAGGGTTTTGAAAAGGCGGTGCTTGGCGAAAAAGGGAATGTTGTGATAGTAACCCATAGGGTACTCTGCAAACTTATTGTGCTTCATGCTTTAAACATCCCGAACAGCCATTTCTGGAACATAAAATTTGACCCTGCCTCCATTACGCTTATTGAAAAAGAAGGTGAAAAACTGATATTGAGTTTTATGAATGATACCTGTCATCTCAAAGAAAAAATTACAGCAAGAGAGTACAGAGATTTTTAAAGGAATATGCATTTAAGTCACATACTCATTTTTTATGTTTTAAGAAAAAACTTGACCGCTTTCTCCTTCATATAATAAAATAAGTATATTCGACGGGGATGGGGTTCTCCATAATCGCCCCCAGAGGCTGATAACTCCTACCAATTAAGACCATACGCAGGTAATAAGGTAATGAACAAAAACCTGCGTATACTTTGGAGGAGTTTTATGGGATTAAAATTACCCCTCAACCAATTCAGATGTACAACCCAGCATTTTTTCATTGGAAAATTTTATACCTATACACAGAGACGAGTTATGTTTTATGGCTTAGCTATTGTCCTTATAAACAGATTTTGCGAGCGTTTGCATGGAACTATACCTAAGATTGCTTAAGTTTTTAAAACCATACCGGATAAAACTTCTTTTTGCTATGATATGCATGTCCCTTATGGCTGCCACAAACGGTGCCACCGCTTTTCTCGTAAAACCTTTTTTAGATAAAATATTTTTCGAAAAGAATGCCACAATGCTCTACATGATCCCGGCCGGGGTAATACTTTTATATCTTTTCAAAGGGGTTTTTGATTATTTACAGGCCTACTTAATGGGTTACGTGGGGCAAAAGATTATAACTGACATCAGAAACCTCCTTTTCAACTGCTTGCAGAGACAACCTCTTGCCTTTTTTGATAAAACGCCAACCGGGGTGAGTATCTCACGAGTTATGAATGATGTAAACCTTATCCAGAGTACTGTCTCTGACGCTTTTACTGCAATTCTCAAAGATGCATTGACCATAGTTGGACTTATCGGTGTTGTCTTTTATAGAGATTGGGTGCTTGCTATAATCGCATTTATTGTTCTCCCGTTTGCAGCTTATCCGATAGTGGTATTCGGGAAAAAGCTCAGAAAAATCAGTACAAAAACTCAGAGATCAATTGCTGCCCTTACCAATTTTCTCCATGAAATAATCACCGGCCAGAGGATCGTGAAGGCATTCTCTATGGAAGAATATGAAAACAGGAGGTTTCACAAAGAGAATGAAACCCTGTTTAATATTGTTCTAAAACGATACAAGATAAGGGCATTGTCCTCTCCTATCATGGAAGCGCTTGGGGGGATCGCAATTGCAGTAATAATCTGGTATGGAGGGCGAGAGGTTATATCAGGACACTCAACGCCGGGAAATTTCTTCTCCTTTACCGCCGCTCTTCTGATGTTATACGAACCGATAAAGAGTCTGAATAAAGAAAATCACAATATACAGCAAGGACTTGCTGCAAGCCAGAGGGTATTCGAGATCATCGACAGAGAACCGGAGATACCGGAAAAACCAGGGGCGATTGAGCTTGAGAATGTTCAGGGTTTCATAGAGTTTAAGGGTGTCTTTTTTAAATACGAAGACAAAATGGTATTAAGAAATATAAACCTAAAAATAAATAAAAACGAAGTGCTGGCAGTGGTTGGGCAAAGTGGTGTAGGTAAAACAACGCTTGCCAACCTTATTCCCCGATTCTACGATGTGACGGACGGCTCTATAGAGGTCGACGGCATTGATATACGGGAAGTGACGCTAAGTTCACTGAGAAAGAATATCGCCCTCGTTACACAGGACGTCATCCTTTTCAACGATACAATCAAAAACAACATAGCCTACGGTGTTCCTCAAGACCCCAAAAGGATAGAAGAAGCTGCTGCTATGGCCTATGCACATGATTTTATCGTGAGACTGCCAAAAGGCTACGATACCAATATAGGTGAAAAAGGCGTGCGGCTTTCGGGTGGTGAAAAGCAGAGGATTGCCATAGCCAGGGCCTTTTATAAAAATGCACCGATTCTAATTCTCGATGAGGCAACAAGCTCTCTCGACGTAGCATCAGAGGTAGAGGTGCAAAAAGCCGTGGATAACCTGATGAAAGGGAGGACTACAATTATCATTGCCCACAGGCTTTCTACGGTAATGGGTGCAGACAGGATAGTTGTACTTGAGAGCGGCACTATTGTCCAGGAGGGTTCACACCGAAAACTGATAGAGGCCGACGGTCCATACAAAAGGCTTTACGAACTACAGTTCAAGAAAAAACATGAGCCCGTTATAGACATACAACAGAAGTTGAAAAAATAGAAACAGAGGGAGGAATCAATGAATATCAGAAGACTATTACTCGACGTAGACAAAGCATCAGCACGCCCATCATTGGTTGAGCTTGCGGCAGCCATTGATGGTATCGACGGGGTTGAGGCGTTGAACATCGTTGTTACCGAGATTGACATCGAGACCATGGATATGGATGTCACCATAGAAGGCAACAACCTCGATTATGATAAAATAGTTGAGGCCATTGAATCTGCGGGAGCCGTAGTACACAGCCTTGATGAAATAGTTGTTGGCTCAAAAATTCTTGAACATGTGGAGTCGCAGAGATGAAATATTTCCGCTGGGTGACCCATAGGGAGCATCGCCTTGCCCTTGCTATAGGTTTTGTCGATGGTATCTTGACTGCAATGCTCCTGTCTACAGGACGGATACTGGGCCGTGGAATGCCAATGAATTTTTCAGTAGCACTGCGCGTTGCGACGGGCGCCTTGGTCACAGCCGGATTCGTATTCTACATCGGACGATACGCGGAACTACGTGCCCAACTGGTTCGCTCAGAAGCCCATCTAAATCTGACGCAAAGGGGAAAGTTGGCAACCACCCATCTTGGTCGTAGGGTAATGCTTGACGCCATTCGTGAAGCTATTTTATCAGGCATCAGTAGCTTTATTAGCGCGTTTTTGCCATTGATTTTAGCCTCGGTTTTTCCTTTCATACCATTGTTTAGTGTAATCGTATCGTTGTTAACATTGGGAACGATGGGTATTGTTCTTGGCAAAGCGGTGAGAGGTTCGCTGGTTGTATGGGCGATTAATCTGATTGGAGGCGGGATATTGATGACTGCAGTTGGTTTCTGGCTACACCTTGTTTGAGTTTCGAACGAGTTGCAGGCTATTACATGGTATCGTCCACGCGAGAGGCCAATCTCGTTATTAATCGTTACATGGGTTTGGATACCCTCTTCACCATCAGAAGCAAGGGAACAGAGGCCAGTTGTGTTACCACAGAGAACGTAATAAGGAATGGGATCGAGAAATCATAAAAGATTCCCATCAATGCGCTCCCTATGAACCAGAACACCCCGTATCCTGTGTTGAAAATCCCATAGGCAGTGGCGCGTTTATTGACCGGAACCATTTCCGCAACAGCGGCTCTCATGATAGACTCCTGAGCCCCCATGCCCACACCCCAGAGGGCCATTCCAATGAGGCTCGGATAAAAGCCTCCCAGGAAGACCAATGGCGCAAAAGAAACGGACATGAGGACGGAAATGACGAGTATAGGTATCCCTTTACGGTCGAAGAAACGACCGAATATTAATGCAGCCGCTGCGTCGACTCCCATGGCAACAGCATAAAAAACAGGTATCCAGTCTCCGGAAACCGTTGATGCTTTTTGAAAATGATATGCAATTAGAGGGAAATCCGCATAACCTGCTGCGTTTAAAGCCATTGCTGCAAGGTAGATCCAATAAACACGGGAAAGTCCTTTTGTTTCTATTTTGGGAGCAGTTGACTCCAAATCGCGGGGATGAGGATACAACATACGGGCTATTACGAGCACCCCTATGGTCAATATTGCTGGTATGAGCAATGTGGCGAAAGCAGTTCGATACGTCCCCTTAAAGTATAGTACTGCTGCAACGATGAGGGGGCCGAGCATTGCACCGATCTGATCCATTGCCTCATGCAACCCAAACCCCCAGCCGCGTCCAACTTTTAGGGTCGCATGGGAGAGCATGGCATCACGTGCAGGGTTTCGAATCGCCTTTCCGGCCCGCTCTAAGATTATAAGGAAGGCGGCGACTTCCCAGCTTCCTGCCAAAGCCAACAAGGGTACCGCAAGCATATTTATGATGTAGCCTATAATGGTTGTAGTCCAGTATCTTCCTGTCCGGTCGGTGATGTATCCGGAAGGAAGTCTTAGGACATAGCCCACCAGCTCACCTAATCCCGCAACAATACCGACTACTGTGGCATTGGCGCCGAGCAAGGCAAGAAATGGGCCCATGATGCTCCGCGCCCCTTCGTGAGTCATATCCGAAAAGAGGCTCACGACACCAATTAGGATGACAAACATTATGGCAGACCGATGATTGTATGACAAAATATTAGAGTGGGTTTTCACATACCTTCCTTATTCCTTTACCAATTAAAGTCCCTGATAATTAACATTTGCCCTGCTTAGGAATTAGTCATTTTATACTGTAAAATACATTCTTACCACTAAAAACTGCGGTTTCTCCTAACTCCTCCTCTATTCTTAATAGCTGGTTATACTTTGCTATCCTTTCACTCCTTGATAAAGAACCTGTCTTGATCTGTCCCCCATTTATCGCAACGGCAAGATCTGCAATAAAGGTATCCTCTGTTTCTCCTGATCGGTGAGAAATAACGCAGGTGTAGCCTGCCTTTTTTGCCATTCCGATGGTAGTCAGGGTTTCGGTAAGGGTTCCTATCTGGTTTAGCTTGATAAGGATACTGTTCGCAATGCCTTTCTGTATACCTTCGAAGAATATCTTTGGATTTGTCACGAAGATGTCATCACCGACGATCTGTATTTGGGAGGCGCATTGGTTGGTAAAGGCCCTCCAGCCGTCCCAGTCGTCTTGGGCAAAACCATCTTCTATCGATATGATAGGATAATTCTTGATGAGAGATTCGTAAAAATCGACCAGCTTATCGCTGGTCCACTTGTTGCCATCAATATGATACTTCCTATTCTTGTAAAATTCGCTTGCAGCCGGGTCCAGAGCTATAAGGACATCATCCTTAGGTCTGTATCCGGCCTTGTCTATGGCTATAAGAAGCAGTTCAAGAGCCTCCCTTGTAGAGGAAATCTGTGGGGCAAAACCGCCCTCATCACCCACGCCTGTTGTGTGTCCCTTGTCTCTCAATACGCTCTTTAGTGTGTGAAATACCTCAGCCCCCATACGCAATGCCTCTCTGAAGGAACCTGCACCGGCCGGTACTATCATAAATTCCTGAATGTCAAGGGGATTCTGAGCGTGTTGCCCGCCATTAATGACATTCATCTGTGGAACTGGAAGCTCTCTCGTTGCAATACCGCCAATATATCTGTAAAGGGGGATTTCAAGATAATTGGCAGCAGCCCTTGCAACAGCCATAGAAACTCCAAGTATCGCATTTCCCCCGAGGTTACTTTTGTTTTCTGTTCCATCAAGCTCTATGAGCAGACTATCAATATGGCTCTGGTCCAACGCATCATGGCTTATCACTTGGAGGGCAATAACGTCCTTCACATTCCCAACTGCTTTGAGTACACCCTTTCCCTTATATCTTTTCTGGTCCCCGTCTCTGAGTTCAAGGGCTTCTCTTTCCCCGGTTGATGCACCAGATGGAACAATAGCCTTTCCTTTTGCGCCGTTTTCAAGAACTACCTCCACCTCAATAGTGGGATTTCCTCTACTATCAAAAACTTCTCTTGCGAAAACACGTTTTATCTTTGACATGGTTTCCTCCTTTGATATTTTGATATAGGTGTTGTTACAACAATCCATGGTCTTCCATAATCTTCAGCAGGGGTCTCCATCCGCTGCACCATCCGACAGCGCTGATAAGTGCCGCCCTATCCTCTTCAGTAGCCGTGCCATGATACCCCCAAACGAAGGAGCGCGTATACACAACAAGATGGTTGTACACATTTCTCACGAGGTTTCTATGTAAAGATACAGAATCAAGCCGACCTTTGGTCGCACCTTCCATCAGGTGGTGTCTGCACCGCTGTAGCGACCCGCTGTCAGAACAGCGGCCGCAGACGGTCCCGATCCAATACGTCCTCGTTTTTAGGGCAAATGCCATAAGATGAGCTGGATTTCCCCCTGTTTCAACGATCTCTGCTCTGACCTGCCCTTTCGTATCAGGTCCGAACCCCATCTCGCACATGAAGCAATGCCCTTTTTCACGGAGATTAATTCTCAGGCGGAAGTCCTGTAGCGGTCCTGAAAGATCAAAAGCAGGAACGGCTCGGCTCATAATATCTTCATAGAGGATCGACGGACCATGAAGGAAACTGGGGCGAAACGCCGATTCTACGAGCATGGCAGCCCAGGCATGGCGCTCACAAAAACCCCAGGCTTTACGAAGCGATTGCCGGATTTCCGGTACCATTATGCTTCCCTGGATATACCAGTATAGGTAATGGACTTCACCAGGCGATAGCTGAAACCCCGCTTCGCTTGAGATAGCTGGATGATTATTCATCTCTTATCTTTCCACCGTCACCATGTCATTGTCCATCAGCGATATCCTCTTAATCCATTGGTCTGACATACGATCCCATATAGCTTCTCGTCTGCGGACCCTGCCAAAATGGGATAAATAGTCTCTTTATTGTTATAGAGAATGAACGTTTCGCCGGCTGTATTGCGCTCCTCGGCTCGGAGAATCCTAAACTCCCGACGGTTACAATCGATCTCCAGCAATCTGTCGGCATAGGTAAATGTATCCTTCTCGTCAATAAGATTTCCGAACTGTGTTCGCCACATGTTTCCCTTCACCTCTCCATTTTCACCATACATCTCTCTTGTCATGAGGGAGATATTGTTTCCTGTGAGTAGTCTCACAGAATGCACATTGTAATAAAAAGCCCTTTCTTCCCACTTGCCGTAATAGATCCAGCCCTCATTTCCTTTCCTCGATTTAGGAATAATAGCAGTAAATAGGATTCCTATTAGTATAATGGTGAATAGAAGGAGAATTCTCTTTTTATCTATCATTCTTAAGAACTCATGTAGATACTTTTAAGCTTGTTGATCCCCTAAGAGGTTGTTTTTTCTTGGAAATCATTTTCAGTATTTCATCCACGAGGAGAATGACGGCGTTGATTTGCGGATCCAGGTGCTCCGCAAGCCCTTCAGCCACCGCACCATACCCTCTCAGGTATCTCGCCTTCGTTCCTTCGAGAATTTCCCATGCGTAGGAGAGCTTCCCTATGATGTCTTGACTCGTCCTTTTGCTCCTCCTCTCCAAGACAAACTCCTCCATTATCGCTCTGATTTTCTCTCTAATGAGCATTATCCTTTTCAAACTTTCTTCTTTGACCGCAGCCGGCAGATCGTCATTCACCTCATACATGATATCGAGGCAGAAACTGCAGGAGATGTTCAGCTTGATTTCAGACAGTATCTCCTCCAGTACGCGCAGGGTCGAGGCAAGACTATTCCTCTGATTCGGATTGAGAAGATCTGCGCTATCAGGCTGCTCTCTGCTCATGGTATGTCCCTTATCTTTCCGTCAGTCCCTTCTCCAGTCATAATATTATTATTTGTATTTGTAAGCATTTCCTGTTGCCTTTGAAGCAAGTCAACCATCTGTCGGATTTCGTCAGTCCGGCCACTCACCTGGGACAAGAGTGCGTCAATCGTTGAAAGTTCGTCCCGCACATATGCAAGGGCCTGTTCCTTTACATCCTCAATTGTCTTATTGATGCGTACTTCCCACTGATAAGCAAGGCGTGATAGGTGTATGTCAGCAACTTGGGGGATTTTTTTTAAGAATTGTCTCTCAAAAACACCTCTGAAAATAAACATGGGGAATAAAAACCAGAGCAGGTCAAGATTGAAATCAAACGTTCTAACAAAAGCTACATCAGGATGAGGCGGTTCAGAGACTTCGATCTTCCAGTCAACTTCCTCAAGTTTTACCCCCAATACCTTTTCTATGTTTTTATCAAGGAGATTTCTGAAAAGTTCAACAGAACGGGAGATGCTGAGTTGTGCCTTTTTCAGGGTGCCAAAGAAGTGTTTATGTTCTAAATTAGATATATTATTCATTTCACTTGCCATGGTTTCCATGAGCCAGTTTTCATATTGTCGGGTGAGTTTCCAGAGGTTCCCTTGCCATGTTGGCATTTCATTGCTCAGACTTGATAGGATTTTTTGTATAAGAGGGACTCTTTGTGAGGCTTCAAGGCGGTTTGCGATAAGGGTTCTGGTCTGAAGCATGTTTTCCCGTGCAATAAGAAAAAGTTCTGACTGGATTAGTTCATAATTGACCTTTTCGTCAAGGATAAGTTTCTTCAGCTGTTCACAGTCGTAATCAGCCTGTGTGGATGTTTTGAGGGCAATCTCAAGGTATCCGATACAACTCCTTGCAAGCGAACGTATTTTATGCTGAACGATATTTTTGAATTCCATATCACGATTTTGAGATAGATTGAGTAAAAAATTATCAAGCCAGCGTTTGAATAACTCTGTTTGGGTAAGGGTTGAATAAAGGAATATGGGAAATTCACGCTTGAATTCACGTCTTAATGTGGTCTTGAAAAATTGTATGACCTCTTTTTGTTGGTCTTCTGTAAGAAGGTCTGCCTTTGTTAAGAGGAGAACAACCTTGGGTGTATATGTAATCAACTCCTGTATGAGATTAATATCATTTTCAGAAAGTGGTCTGTCAGCGCTTATTGCAACTATCGCAGCACCCACTTCAGGCAACCATTCTTCAGAAGTAGCGGTGTTGTATTTGTAAATACTTCCAAGGCCGGGGGTATCTACCAGACGGAGACCTCTATAATGTTCGAGGTAAGGTAGTTCAACATCTACCACGTCAATGTTTAGCTTATTGGCAGGGTTTCGAGCCTCGGAAATAAAACCCTCAATTTCTTGAATCCCTACCTCTGTTCTGATGCCATCAAATTGTGTGACAATTGCCTTTTCGTTTTTACCGTACTGCAGGCGGGTAATGACTGTGGTTACAGGGATAACGCCCACCGGTAGTATAGGTTTGCCGATTAGACTATTAATGAAGGAGCTCTTGCCTGCCTTAAACTGTCCGAGAATGGCAACCTCAATGAGTGGACTTTCTGTAAAGAGCCCCTCGCATACTCTTATCTGACGGTTAAGGGAAAGGATGCGAAATTGATTTGTGGCATCTTTGATTCTTTTCAGGACATCTTGGGCTGTTTCCATAAACTCCTCCTAAAAGTCCATGCAGGTATCTCAATATCTTCAATACTACTCCTGCAAAGAATTGTTCATACTGTTAGGAGTTATCAGCCCTGATTGAGGCAGTTATATGGTGAACCCCATCACCGATTCAAGTTTAACATATTCCCTTCTATATCTCAAGGCAATGTCTATAGTTAAATTATAGATTCGGCGCAAAATCTTTAAATCAAACTTCATTTGGAAACAGCCCCAAAATCCCCCTTTGTAAAATAAATGTAAAATTATTCGGAAGTGACTTTTAACATTTCAAGCACTTATATTTTAACATCCCCCATCAATTGCAGTTTATTATTGACAATATTGGCATTATATCATATATGAAAAATAAGGCGGTGTAGCTCAGATGGTTAGAGCATGCGGCTCATATCCGCAGTGTCCGGGGTTCAATTCCCTGCACCGCCATATTGATAGACCTTTTTAACACTATATTTTACACTCTTGAAAGGAGGTGAAATGAATGACAAAAGCCGAGCTTATAGCAAATGTTGCAGGCAACGCTGGTATTAAAAAATCTGTAGCAGAAAAAGCACTAAAATCCTTCATGGATAATATTACAAAGGCTCTAAAACGTGGTGACAAAATTACATTAACCGGTTTTGGTACTTTTACAGTCGCAAAGAGGGCAGCAAGAACAGGAAGAAACCCAAGAACAGGAAAGGAGATAAAGATACTCGCATGCAAAGTCCCAAAATTCAAAGCTGGGAACAAACTGAGAGGAGCAGTAAAATAGACACTTTAACGAGGAAGGGGCTTATGGTAACCCCTTTCCTCGTTTTATTGCTCTTATTCACCTTATATTCCCCCAATTTATCCCTCGGGGTTGAGAAAAAGGTCAAGAAACAACCTGCACAAAAGGAAACCGTTATAAACGATTCAAATGTACAGAGTTCTTTAAAAAAGGCAGAAGAACAACTAAAAAAAGGAGGAATCGAAGGCCCCTTAAGAATCCTTCTCAATATATATGATTATACAAAAGATGCCTTAAGTACGATTCAGTTTATTAAGACACATTATGAAAGGATTATAAACGAACCTTCAATAGCCCAGAATGAAAAGGAAGAAATCCTAATAAAGCTGAGAAGGATGGAACAACTTATACCAAAATACAACAAGATAAAAGAAACATCAGCCTATCATATCGGCTACATATATACAAAAAAGGGGGATTCAGACAAAGCAAGAAAATATCTATCAGAAGTACTCGAAACAACACCCTTCTCAACCAAGCCCGACTCAACATGGATGAAATCAAAAACACTCCTTCTTGAGATTTTTAACTTAGAAGGCGAATTTTAATTGGAAGAAAAAAGGATAATTGCTAAGGATGTAATAAATTCATTGGGGATAGCCCAATCTGTAAGGAGCATATTTATTGAGGAAACAGATTCCCCCTGGAACGAAAAGGCACTTATAAAAAGGAAAAAGGGCCTTCTGGATGTCAAGTTAACTATCTGGAAGGATACCCTCTTTCTCTATGGCAGAATATACCATTTATTTTTGTACATCTATGATGTTTTAAACCCTAACTTCCAGTACGATCCAAAAATAACACCTGATGAAGATAGAGAACCAAAGATAAGGGATAGATATAATCAAATATGGAGTTTATACGTAGACAGCCGGATAGAAAAGATTGGTATAGAAAATTTCTATGATAAGGCCTTGAGAAAAAACCTCTTTACAGATATAGAAAAGGAGCTTTCGTGGGAAGAAGCTGATGCAATCTTTCAAAAATTATGGGAAAAGGATTCATACACCTATCCTGAGATAATTGATTATGCATATAATCTCAATAAACTCAGAGAAAAAACTGGTATAACAAATCACAAAACCTTTGAAATAGAGATGAATGAGTTCCTTAGAGAATCCTATGTAAAAAAACATATAGACAAACTATCATCAAACACGTTCAGAGATATAGTGAATGAGCTATTAAACTTTGCAGCTTACCACTGTAAGGATGCCCATGTAGAGTCTTCTTATTATGGAATCTCCTTTATATACCAGAGAAGGGTATTTGCAGAAATGATCCCTGCGAGAAATAACCTTCTATTCCTCACATTGCTTGATGCTCGGTCAAATTTACATGAGACCTATAAAATCACTGAAGGTTCTGATATAGGCGCTATACAAAAGACAATCAAAGGCATGTATAATAAGATCTCTTTACCCTCACATTTTTAAAAACAATAAGTGCCTACTGCCTACTGCCTACTTTATTCACTCCCTTCTCAACCTCTTCAGTGCAAGACCAAAGGTATATTCATAGAGATGTAATCCTTTACTCACTGCTACTATGGTGCCATCCTCAACACCAATCTCATGACACA
>Ga0209610_1000500_pt1 | contig 20581 bp, 20 predicted proteins | sample LakKivw275mmetaG_FD_184137 | JGI IMG/M metagenome (GOLD analysis project Ga0209610, IMG submission 184137) | Anoxic lake water microbial communities from Lake Kivu, Rwanda to study Microbial Dark Matter (Phase II) - Lake Kivu water 275m metaG... | ecosystem: Environmental > Aquatic > Freshwater...
CTTCATAGCCATTTTCATTGACCTTGATGGATGTAAAGCGTATATACTTGATTTCGCCTGTTGTATCCCATGGATGGGCCCAGTAACAATGACCTGTAATAAGATATCCTAAATCAGGAGTTTCAATTAGATTATGTGCAATTGGTTGTATTGAAGTGGGATGTGCCCATATGGTCAGAATAGGCATCTTCCATTTTGTCTCTCCAAGTGAATCAAGCTTAATAAGGAAAAGAGGATTTTTCCCAATATTACCATAATCATTGGCGATAAAAACCAGATCTTTTGCATCTGTTTCAATGATATCATGAGTCCATGAATCGTAAGCCCTGAAATAACCGGGAAATGTCCTGCACCACTCTCTTTCACCACAGGCGTTCAGCTTTGCGATCATGGGATCATAAAAACCCCAGGCGCCAGCTATTCCACCGGCAATAATGTAACCCGTATCGGATGTCTGTATCATGGCAAAAGAGGTGCTAGGCACGTCAGCGATAGCCGTTTTTTGCCACAGCACATTGCCATTGATATCCGTTTTTATCAGCCATGTTCCAAGGTCGTTGAATCCCCCACAGATCAGGTAGCCTTTATCATAAGTTTCAATGATATCGTATGGATACTCACCGCGATTAACCAGCCCATAATAATGTTCCCAACGCTGAGAGACAGACCAATATGGAAGAAAAAAAAATAAAATACAAAGCAAGAATACCCTGCTTAAATTGGTAGTAATCAAATTCATGATGTAGAAATCCGATTTTATTACCAATAATTATATGAAAATCTTTATAACTATTTTATTGTAAGTTTTGAACTCGCAATAGGATGACTACCTGAATACAAAGATACAAAGTAGAAACCGGGTTTTAGATCCGATACATTTACAATTATCTGATCCCTTTGATCATTTAATTTAAATACTCGTACATCTTTTCCTGTGACATCATGAATTACAATTTTTCCATCTAAAGTACTGAGACTGAATTCTACAATAACGAAATCATTTGCCGGACTTGGGTAAACTTTCAATGACTGAGAAAAATCATTTTTAATTGTATGCTGGAAGTCCTGATCAGACTGAAAAGATGATTTATTAAGATTCGGAAGATAAATTGGTTCTGAATAATCTATTTTACCACATGCAAGTAAAATATTTCTTGCATATACAGAAGGCATACCGGATTCCAGGGATGCCAATTCTTCCAATATTTCAACCTGAGCGCTATCGGGAGCAATGATATTTTCTTCATTCTGGATAATATTTGCTAAATAGTCAATATAATCTTCCATTGCCTGATGATATGCTTGCTGATAAGCAGTCAGGTAAAATAAATCCGGGATTGTATCAAATAGATTTTCAGCTGATTGTACATCATTTTTTTGGAGTGTATAAAATACCTGGTGGTATTTCGAATTGATGGTATTTTCATTTTCATACAAATTTATCAGACTATCAATCACTTCATCCGGGGTAACTAATCAGTCTCTTTTATATTCAGCGATGATGTTCAAGGCTTGTAACACATTTTGCTTATTTTTTATGGCAGTGTCAATAATGGATCTCAGGATGGCAAAGTTTTCAGCAGCATTAAATATTTTGAACTGGCCGGATATTTTTTGTTTCACTTTGACGTTTCGGATGGCTCTTTCTGAACCATTATTATCAGGCGGAACATCTGGATGATAAAGGAAGGTAAAGACATGATCACGATACTTGATTATTCGCTTTTGAAAAGTAACCATCTCTTTGTGTTTTGGATCCAAAGGTTCAGACAACAAATCATCCAATTCTCTTTCCAGGTTGCTTCGAGCATGGTTCGGGTAATAATAATCAGCAGGGATAAATTGCTTCTTAAGTTTTTGTGCCTCCATCAGCATAACACGGAATCTAACCGGCCAGACTACTTTGTAACGCTGTTCAAGGTATTTGGTTTCGCGCTCCAGATGAGCCGTGCACAACTGGTGTTTGTTCACCGGAGTTTGAAAATGTGCTTTCCGGCAATCATGAACAAGTACAGCATCCCGAGATATCCCATTCACATGTTCCCTAATTGTAGAAGTTCCCCGGTTATCAGAAACGGTAATAAAAGTAGCATGCTTGTTTTGCCAGGTCCAAAACCAATACTTTTTCCCGTTGACTTTCATTCCCGTTTCATCCGTACCCATAACCCGGCTGTTCAATACTCTTTGCCGGATTATTTCATAAGCATCAATACCCTTGGTTGCCAACCGGTTCAGCAGACAATGCAATCCTCCTTCACTAATGGGAATTGCAAAGAGATCATGCAACATCTCCTGAAGCCTTTTAAACGGCACATATTGTCTGGCATTGAGATAACCTATGAGAGTTTCAATGTTTTTACCATATCTGACCGGACAATCTATCCCAACAGGAAATTCACTTTCTACTATCTTCCCACAGGTACACTTACACCGATACACACGGTGTTCGGTAACAATTTGTTTGATCTGAGGAATGTCAATTACCTGACGTTTCCCAAAAAGCTCAAATGGCTGATTACTCAGATCTTTGCCGCATCCAGGACAAAAACATGCGCGATGTTCAATAATTTCATCCGGATTTTCTGTCATCTCCAGTGTTTTCCCTTCATGTCCGGGTTGACCTCCCGCTTTACGATTGCTTTTCTTTCGAAGACTACTTGTGCGAGGTGGCCGGTTTTCATCTTTAGAAGGTGGTATGGAGCTATTGTTGCTGTCTTTTCGAGTGGTGTATTGTTCAAGTTTCCTTTCAAGATAAGTGATTCTGGCCTTCAACAATTTAATTTCCTGTGCCTGCATCGTGACGACACGTTTCAATTCTTCGATGATTATTTGTTCAGGAGTTCGCATAATTTATACTGCAAAACTAATCCTGAAATTCATCATTTCAAAGAACGCAATCGCTTATTTATCAAGGGTTATAAACCTTTTTTGTTAGTATCAGCTGAATTTTTAAATTAATCATTTGGACTAAAAGAAAACCTGTTTGGTTCAATAATAAATTTGTTAATAACGATTATTTTTTAAAACTGATTAGTTACAATGTGTTAAATCATTCCTGGGGGCGTTCGTGTTCCGAAAAGACCTTACGCATCAACTGGTATCTAAATACAAAAAGCCCCGAACCGGAGCTTTTTTATATCACTTTTGTTTTTTCTTGTAATAAGGTATAAACTCTTGTGTATAACAAGCCGTATCTGTTTTAAATATACCTCTCTCAAATGCTTCTTTATGTAATTCTGGTAGCTTCTTAAATCTTTTCATTCGAAGTCTATCTACCTTCTTGAGAGTTACAAAATCATAAGTACTGCTTAACATCATTACAACTTCTACTTCATCACATTTATCTACAAGCTCTATAGATGTTAATTCTATTCCAACAGTACTAAATAATAGTTTTTTCACGGAAATAGGGGTATCTATTTGGAAAAAACCATTTAAATCTGTTCTGCCAACTTCAACTGTGTCATTAATCTTAATTGAGACGTATGGCAAAGTTTCCAAATTATCATCAATTACCCTTCCTTTAATTGATTTATTCTGAGAATAGAGACTACATGTTGAAACACTGAGTACAATAAAAATAATTAATAATTTCTTCATTTCGTTATCTTTATTATGGTCTATATTCATGAGTATAATCGTATTCTCCTGGTTCTTCCTGGCCTGTAATTCTATACAGTATAATAAAACTTGCGTTGGGGATTTTCGGCTTATCATTTTGAAGAGCTTTAACGTCAGCTGATTGACCGGGTGCAGATTGAGTTGCTCCTAATTCGCCATTAGGATGAGTGTGAAATTCTTGTAAAACATTATTAAAAGAAAAATTATCTCCATATTTTTTAATAAGCTCAGTAACTGAACCACGAGATTCCGTTAATGTATTATTTTTATATTTTCCTAATACCATATCTGTAACATTTCCAGAAGCATTAGATGAATACGAGAAGCCTTTAATTTCATTTCCAACATACTCTGAAAGCTGTAATGTAAAAGATTTAACTCCTTCAACGGACGGCTGGCCTTTTCCCCCTACACTGATTACTTGGTCTTTATCTTTGAAGTTCTGTCCATCCTTAAGAATCCCCTTTTCTATACCACCAACAGCAACTTTAGCTTCTCCTTTTTTATTATACTTAACTTCTCCATGCCGGTTTGTTCTAACAATTCTGTCAGGATCATCATTGGCTTCTCCTACCTGGGTAACCTCTCCGGTTTTCTTGTCGAACCTGAAATCGGTCATTCCGTTCGGGTCAATCCGGTTAATGGGGTTGTTGCTACAATAATGATAGGGTGACCAGGAGTAATAATTTTCGGCGCTTGGGTCCACCACATGCCACCTTCCCAATTGGGGGTCATAGAACCTTGCACCGTAATCATATAAATTACCGACCTGATTTCAGGGATGCAATCAAGCTTCAACAAGCTCCAAAACAGGTCATTCAAAGAACGTTTACTGCCTCTAAAATTAGCCATTTTTTCTTTTCAACTGAACGCTGTTTTCAAATGAAAAAGAAAAAAGTATCCTGACCATAAGAGCAGGTGAGAGTGTCAAAGCAGCTCCCTGCCCTGTAAGGCTTTAACATAACATGATGTTATAGTACAACCCACGATCTTGTTGATTTTTTTTGTGGTGTGGCTTGTCCTATAACCACATTATGTTAAGTACGCCTGCGGCGTACCCGCCTTCCGGTTCGCACGGCTGCTTTGGGGCGGGAGTTGGATTGGATTGAAAGAAAAAAATGAACATCATTTTTTTCACAAAGAAAAACCATCAAAAAAGAAAGCTCCGCAGCTCAAGCGGGCCAAGGGGCGATGGCAAGGTTTCCGGTCATTTTTTTATACCATTAAGGAATGGATAATCCATAAAAAAATGACGGAACCCGAAGGGCTGCAGACCTTGCCATCGCTCCTTGCGGCCGCTTATTTTTGCTTTCCTTTTTTGGTGGTTTTCCCCTGGGACAACTCACAGAGCCATTGCGGATAAGGTTCGATAGCTAAGCGCCGTGCCGGTTCAGCCGGTATGGCGCTTAGCATAACTTATACGCAGTGGCTCTCATCTTAACAGGCGTTATGCTTGGTTATCCCGCTTGAAGCCGATGCGTTTTCTTTCTTTCTGCTCCAGTTGCTGCTGCCGGTCCTGTTCCAGTTGTTTGAGGTATTCGAAGATCAGCAGGATCTTGTCATCATGATCGGCTATTTTCCGCTCGATCAGGGAGAGCTTTTCCAGGATATCCCGGTGGGTCAGCAGCATTTCCCGCATCCGGGTAAAAATGCGTACAATCTGGATGTTCACCTGGACGGCTCGTTCGCTGTTGAGCACGCTGGCCAGCATTAGCATGCCATGTTCGGTAAAGGCAAACGGAGGGTAACGAAGGCCCATCTTATCGGCATCGGACTGCAAAAACTGCGACCTCCATTGCTGGAACTCTTCCTGGGTAAGCTCGAACATAAAATCTTCCGGGAACCGGCTGATATTCCGTCTAATGGCTTCTTTCAGGCGTTTGGTTTCCACATCGTACAACACGGCCAGGTCCCTGTCGAGCATGACTTTTCGGCCCCGGATCAGGTAAATTTTGCTCATGATCACTTCCTCGGGGATCATCAGTGAGTTCTTTTCATTCATAGGCGCAGGTTTTCGCATGTAAAAATAATGTTTTAAAAATTGGAGGACGCAATTTGCGACCTCCAATCTATCCCAGCGGATGATACTTGTCCAGTTCGGCCTGCAGGCCATCGAGGTTATCCAGCCGGTAACGCTCCGTTGAACTGACCCAGCAGTGACCGGCCATGTATTGCACCTGCCGCAGGTTGTGGTTTTTCAGCCAGCAGGCGATGACGCTCTGGCGGAGCTGGCCGGGGGATTTTACTTCCGGATTCACTTTCTTCAGAAAGCAAAACAGGTGATGCAGGCTGTTCTTCAGATTCCCGCTGCCGTTGACGCTGGCAAACAGTTGGTCGGAGTCTTGTATCCAGGTTTTTCTGGCAACTCGTCCGCTGGGTTTGGGCATACTGGCCTGCCGAAGGATGGCCGGGCGGACCTGGGTCAGGTACTCGTGCAACTCGATTACCTGGAAGGATTTCAACTCTAATACCCGGTGATGACTGCGGCGGTCCCCGGGAACCTGGATCTTTCCTTCTCTGAGTTTAATATCCTGCACCGAGAGCCTGTGCAGCTCCCCGCAGGTAAGCCCCTGGTAGACGATCAGCCCCATGATCACCCGGTTGCGGGCCGTACGGAGATCGACCACCGGGTAGTCCGCATACAGCCTTTCCAGGGTTTCATAAGAAAGGATGCCGGCGGGAACTTTCCTGCGCACACCCCGCAGGCGAAGATTCAGCGCAGGATTGACCGTGGTCCATTGCGTTTCCTTGAGCCATTGGTAATAATGGCAGACCGCCAGCAACACGGTATTGACACATCTGGTGCTTCTGCCGTCCAGGCGAAGGTAATCCACAAAGGCCAGCATATCGTTGTAACGCGCCTGGTCCGGGGATATCCGTTCGGCTTGGAGCCACGCCAGGTAAAGCCCCGTGTAATTGCATTTCTGGCGGATGGTGTCGCTTTGATATCCTTTGCCTTGAAGCTCTTCGCCAAAGGCCTTCAACTCCCTGCGGATGGATAAGGGAAAGTCGTATTCAGGCTTACTGTTCATGGGTTAAATGTGTATAAATCTGTGTACTTTCCAGGCTGCAGTGGCCCAAAAAGCGGCTCACGCTCTCCAGGGCCATGCCCGACTGCAACAGGTGCGTGGCAATCGAGTGGCGCAGGCTGTGCAGCCCGGCAGGCTTTGTGATGCCGGCCAGGTGTTTCAACCGCTCCAGCCGGGCGATCATGCCGTTGCCGCTCATACGCCGGCCTTTCAGGCTTAAAAACAATGCCGGATCACTGGGGTCTGCAGCCTGCAACTGTGGCCTGGCCGACCGGATATATTCTTCCAGGTCTTCGGTTACCGCCTCACTCATGGGTACATATCGCTGGCGATAGCCTTTGCCCTTTTTCACATACACCAGCCGTTGTTTCAAAAGCACATCCCCTGTGTCCAGGCTGATACCTTCGTTTCGTCTGAGTCCGCAGCCGTAGTAAATCCCCAGCATGGCCCGGTCCCTGGCTCCCAGGATGTCGTCCCCGGCAGCCCGGTACAGCGAGGCAATCTCCCTCCTGGAGAAGATGGCACGGCCAGGCTCTTTATCCACCGGCGGGGCCGGCGGGATCTCAAGCCCTGAGTGTCCGCTGACAACCAGGTACCGGCTCAGGCGCCGGATGGCATTGAGGTTGGAGGTAATATAGTTCACCGACAAAGCGCCCCCGCGCCGCTTGTTCGTTCTGGACTCAAGATACCGGCAGTACTGCCGGAGGATCGCCGGGGTGATCTGGTGAACGGTTTCCTGCCGGCTTTCCAGAAAGATCAGAAAGTCGCGCACGTAGTTGGCTGATACGTAAACCGTAGCAGGCGCATATTCCAGCGTGCTGAGCCAGCGGCGGAAGGATTCCAGCAAAAGCAGGTGTTCTTTGAAGTGGACGGGGGCGGTATGCAACCAGGGGGTGCCTTGCATTTTTCGAAGTATAACAGTTATACTTGGTAAAGGATTGATCTGATTTCAGTTGAAAGAAAAAAAACAGGTGTTATACTTCATGTTATACATTTGTTATACTTCCATACGGGACGGAACCGGTTGTTTTTTCATCCCCCGGCCGGCTTTCAGGTCCTCAAGAACCTGGTCCAGCACGTCCACCCCGTGGGTGAGCCGGGTGTATTCTTCCCAGCGGTGCACCTGGTACTCAAAGCCGCTCTTGCGGTTGCCTCCCACGCGTTTGATCAGCCAGCGGCTTTCCAGCTCGTGCAGGTAGCGGTTCACCTTCACCGGGTACATCCTCAGGCGCTGCTGCAGGTCGCGGGCGCAAAAACTCTCCAGCTTCTCTTTTTTAACCCACGCCTTCAGTCCTTCGAAGAACTCGCGCACGGCATGCGGCAGCTCATCGCTTTTAGTCAGCAACACCTCCCGCAGCAAACGGTTGGCCCAGGCGATATCTTCCAGGGTGGTCTCCACGTACCCTTGCCCGCTTTCCGGATCGCGCTTTACAGTGCGCTGGTACTGGCAGTAGAAGGTCACCGTCTCGATGAAGGCCAGGTAGTGGGCGTTGGTGCGAAGGGGCTTGAACACCTGTTCGGGCAGCTTCAAGTACTCGGCATAGGGATTGCGCACTCCCACGGGCTTGAGCACGCTCTGGACGTCCCGGAACAGTTCCTTTAAGCGTTCTTCCTGTGCCGGGTTGATGCGGCCGGCCGACAGACGGCGCTGGTACTCCATGATCCGCTCCCGGTGCTCCGGGCTTCCATCCACGTAGATCAGCAGGGAGCGGTTGGCGTTGTCTTCATAGAGCCGTTCCCTGGTCGTGGTGCCGGCCAGACAGATCGGCCCTTCCACGTGCAGGGTCACGGTTTTCAGGTTGCCCTTGCTGTCTTTGACGGGGATGGTCTTGGATATTTTGCGTTTGGTCTGCAGCTCCCGCAAAGGGTACAGCACCGCTTCGGCCCCGTCCATATCCTCAATCAGCACCAGCTTGTGGCGTAGCTCGTTCTGCTCAAAGTAATAGAAAGCATTTTCAGAGAGCATGGTGATCTCCAGCTTGTCTTCATCGGGGATCAGCTCGGAGATTTTCTCCTGCAGGTAAGTCTTGCCCGCTCCCGAGCTGCCCAGGCTGATGATGTGCAAGGGGTTTTCCCGCAGGCGGCTGGTAAAGACCAGGTACATCAGCAAACGGTTGTTCTCCTGGCCTACCACCCCGGCCAGGCCCAGGTCTTTCCAGGTGCGTTCCATCAGGTCGGGAGACTTGAGGTAGTCAACGGCCCGCTGGATCCGGTCTTCGGTTAATTGACGCTTATCGGGCTTGCGCTCTTTCAGGCTCTCGATGCGGGAAAGCCGGTACTGCTCCACCTGTTCGGTCAATTGGGCCAGGGCTTTGGTCAGGGTAGTCACGCTGATTTCCAGCCGTTCGGATGCCCGGGCGATAAAGCGGTCCAGGTACTCGGCATGGTACAGGTCCAGGCTTTGTCGCACGCTGTGCAGCGGGTCGATGCTGTCGGAGCGGCGTATCTTCACCGTCACCCGCAGGCGGTCCAGCCCGGAGAGGTTCACCCCGCCCAGCAGGGCCATCTGCAGGCCGTCGGTGGCAAAGGTGATGTAGTCGGAGTTAGCGGTGTTGAGCCTGGGAGCCGGCGGATTCAGAAGAACGGCTGTTAAGGGGTTCTCAGATTGTGGCTCGTCTTTTCTTTCAATTGAACTTTCTTCAGTTGAAAGAAAAAAATTCTGGCGGGTTTCCAAAAGGTGAGCGAAGATTTGCGGGGAGTGTCCCAGGGAAAGGCTGTTGACGTCTTCCCCATCAGGGGTGTCAACTGCACTGCTTATTAGATCCGGACAGAGCTCTTTTAACGTCGTGGCCTGTTTCTTCACGGCTTCCCTGCCCGCATCATCCCCGTCGAAGAACAGGACGATCTCCTTCAAGTTCTTCAGTCCTTTGATGGCTTCTTTATGCTCCGGAGTTAATCCGTTGGTGCCAAAGCAGGCCAGGATCGCATACTCCGCCGTGATTTCGGGTAATTCCAGCAGCGTGGCCGCGTCGATCACCGCTTCGGTCAGGATCAGTCGGGTGGTTTCACCGGAAGGATAACCGGGATACAGCCCGCGGCGATGAGCGCTGTAGTAATGTTTTGCCGTGTCGTTGTTGACCGTGCTGCGGCCGTATAAGCCCGTGGTGGTTCCGCTTTCATCTTTCAGGGGAAAGATCACGCAGTGTTTCATCCCGTCCATCTCCCTGCCGGTGTTAAAGCCGCATGCTGTGCTTTCCAGGTTCCGGCTCTTCAGATACTCTCTTGCCTTGGCGCTCTTTTTCAGAGCGGATTGAAGCCGGGGGAACAATTCGCTGTAATCAGCTTTCATAGATTTCATTGACTCTGCCACCGATTTATCCTTTTCATTGTCCATTATCCATTGTCCATTCCCCAGCAGTTGCTGGGCTTTCACAATAGCCTGGTGTTTGCTGACCTTGTCCTTTAGCCGGATGAACTCGATGGCGTCCCCGCTGCCGGCCGTGCAGTGGGAAGAAAAGCACGTCCAGGTGTTGGTCTTGGGATAAACCTGCAGGCTGGGGGTCTTGTCATCATGGAACGGGCACAGCAGCCGGTTGTTGCGGTCGGGTTTAAGGCCGTAGTGGGCCAGAACCGCTTGGATCGATAGCCGGGATTTGATTTCAGGGATCTGCATTGTTGATAACTATTTAAAGTTCCTTTTCAGACACAAAAATATTCTTAAAAGAAACCAAAGCAAATTAACGTTTCAAAAAGTTATCCACAATATAACACCTAAATGTTTTATAATACTGCCTTTTTAGGTATTTTTGTTGTTAATAAGTTTCTTAAAGGAATACAAAATGACTGATTTAGGCAATAGGATACAGGAACTCCGAAAAAAGCAAAAGCTCTCACAAGTGGAACTGGCCGTCAGGATTAATGTTTCAAAATCGCAGATGATTCGTTATGAGACCAAGGGCGTGCAGCCGCCGGCTGATATTCTTAACAAACTGGCTGATGTGCTTGGCACTTCGGTCGATTACCTGATTAACGGTAATACCGGTGAAAAGGCACAGGCAGCGCTTAAAAATACTGAGCTGTTACAAAAATTTAAAGAGGTGGAGACCCTCCCGGAACGGGAACAATCGGTTCTGCTGGAAATTATCGGCGCTTATATCCGGGATTTCAGGACAAAACAGGCATATGTGCTGTAAAAAGGCTCCCCGAATTTTAAAAGACTTTCAGATTACGGAAGCCTAAAAATTATTGTTTCAATGTCCGATGTTCCTAAATTAACTTTCGCAGCTGTATATGCGGGTGGATCAGTGGTTTCTAATGGTAAATTATAATTTCTTGCTTTATTTATACTATCTGCATAACTTATTAAGGTAGTATCTGAATAAAATTCTGTGATAGATTTCCAATTTAGCTTATTAATAGTTCCCGTGTCCCATCTGTTAACCAAATCAAATATTATATAAGTATGTGATATCTCTTCAATATCCTGATAATCAAGCAATCTAATTTTTAATTTTTTGGATTTTCCATATAAGCATCTATCAAACCTAATTATTTTATCCTTGTTCCAAATCATACCCCAAATACAATAACTCGGGCCACCATTACTCCATACAATATGAAATTCATACGATGTATCGATATAGTATTTTGACCCCCTAACGGTTAATTTATGAAAGATTCTTTTGTATGTGTCGATTATTTTACTGCTTTCGTGTGCATCAGAAGTGCGATTTATACCGCTATATATATTTCCATAAAACGCTTTCTCTGTGGAACTTATCTCTCTATAAACAGAATCATATAATATGTTCTTGTTGCATCCAAACATAATAAAGAGTAGAACAACTGCAAAGAAGTATATAGATTTCATACTTATGGTAAAATAGGATTGTCGTTAGCGTCTAAAATTCTTATTGCAGTCCCGTCCTTTAGCCGATAATGCGTTCTCAATGGTACAGCAAGACGGTTTCTTATAATATTTTCACGATAACTTGCCTGCCATTCATTTCTATTCAATCCATTTATAATTTCCGAATTCATTGTGCCCCTGTTAGCATCCAGACCATGTCCAATTAGTTCATGTGCTAAATCCGTCGTTGAATTTGTCTGGGGGCCAGCGGTCGTTAGTAATGAAGTCCCTTCAGGATTCCACCAGATTGTACCTCCCGTACCTCCCGGTAATCCATTTGCACCGAGTTGGTTTGAATAAGCTTTTAGATGGGATACTGCACCTGGTGATTTCTCAAAATTATTTACTCCGTAACCTTCTGGATTATCGCTAGAAAAGGCTGTGTTTATTGTAAAGTTATTAAGAGAGGTTTGCAATTCCCCGAGCCATTCTCCACCACTCTCAGTACCCCCTATTGTATTTAACGCGCCAACTGTCTGACTTAAAAAACCATATTTTAACTTAGCTGAACCGTCTTTGCCTCTTTTGACATTTCCTTCCTTATCCTTTTTAACGCCCGCTCCGGTATATTCGCTTCCATCCTGATTATATAGATTACCGTTCTCATAAAGTATCTGATTTCCCGCATAGGATATCCATAATGAATCGCCATTCACATCAATGTATCGAACCGGATTGTTAGCTCCGTATTGGTATGGAGTAAAATCGGTATATTTCTCAGCAAAGGCATCCGGCACATGGAACCGGCCAATTTGCGGGTCATAAAACCGGGCTCCGTAATCATATAAACTACCGACCTTATTTCAGGGATTCAGTCAAGCTCCAACATTCGCCAAAACAGGCCATTCAAAGAACGTTAACTGCCTCTAAAATTAGGTATTTTTTTCTTTTCAACTGAAGTGTTTTTCAATTGAAAAAGAAAAAATCGATCATGGCCCTGGCTGCTTTCAGCAATAAGTCTGCTGTTATCCCAATGATCAGGCGTTGTAATACTGGTTTCACGTAGTCTGTGAGCCATTTCCCGGATGTTGTTTTCCGTTTCCGGTTTTTGTTGAGTGTAATTTGTTTGGACATAGTTCACCGCTTTAAAAAAATCGCGGTAGACCGCTCTAAAAATAACCCGGGAGTGATGGAGAAAAAAGGACAAAATCAAAAAGCCCCGGTTACCAACGGTTTCCGGATGGCCTTCGCCGGCAGCTTGACATCGGATGTGTTTTATCGGTGAAAAAGATCTCGTTCGACCCCAAAGCAGCCCCGCGTCCCGGGAAGGCTTTAACATAACATGATGTTATAGTACAAGCCACGATATCATTAATTTTTTAAGGTGTGGCTTGTCCTATAACCACATTATGTTAAGTACGCCTTACGGCGTACCCGCCTTCCAGGCCGGGGGCTGCTTTGGGGTGAGGAGTTGGGTTCAGTTGAAAGAAAAAAATGAACATCGTTTTTTTCACAAAGAAAAACCATCAAAAAAGAAAGCTCCTCACTCAAGCGGGCCAGGGGGCGATGGCAAGGTTTCCGGTCATTTTTTTATACCATAAAGGAATGGATTATTCATAAAAAAATGACGGAACCCAACGGGCGTCAGACCTTGCCATCGCTCCCTTGGACCGCTTATTTTTGCTTTCTTTTTTTGGTGGTTTTCCCTGGGATCAGTAGGCCTTGAGAGCCATTGCGGATAAGGTTCGATAGCTAAACGCCGTGCCGGCGCAGCCGGAATGGCGCTTAGCGTAACTTATACGCAGTGGCTCTCATCAAAATGGGCATCAGGCTTATCCCAGCGGATGATACTTGTCCAGTTCGGCCTGCAGACCCTCCAGGTTATCCAGCCGGTAACGCTCCGTTGAGCTCACCCAGCGGTGGCCGGCCATGTATTGCACCTGCCGCAGGTTGTGGCTTTTCAGCCAGCAGGCGATGACGCTCTGGCGGAGCTGTCCGGCGCTTTTTACTTCCGGATTCATTTTCTTCAGGAAGCAGAACAAATGGTGCAAGCTGTTTTTCAGATTCCCGCTGCCGTTGACACTGGCAAACAGTTGGTCGGAGTCTTGTATCCTGGTTTTGCGGGCAACGCACCCGTTAGGCTTGGGCGTTCCGGCCTGCTGAAGGATGGCAGGGCGGACCTGGGTCAGGTACTCGTAGAGCTCGATCACCTGGAAGGATTTCAACTCCAGCACCCGGTGATGACTGCGGCGGTCTCCGGGAACCTGGATCTTTCCTTCCCTGAGCTTAATATCATGCACCGAGAGCCGGTGCAACTCCCCGCAGGTCAGCCCCTGGTAGACGATCAGCCCCAGGATCACCCGGTTGCGGGCCGTGCGAAGATCGGTCACAGGATATTGGGTATACAGCTTTTCCAGGGTTTCATAGGAGAGGATGCCGGCAGGAACCTTCCTGCGGACACCCCGCAGGTGTAAATTCACAGCGGGATTGACTGTGGCCCGGCGAGTTTCCTTCAGCCATTGGTAATAATTACGGACCGCCAGCAAAACGGTATTAACACACCTGGCACTTTTGCCTCCCAGGCGAAGATGATCTACAAAGGCCAGCAGATCGTTGTAACGCGCCTGGCCGGCCTGGATGCGCTCGGATTCCAGCCACGCCAGGTAAAGCCCCCCGTAATTGCATTTCTGGCGTATGGTATCGCATTTATATCCTTTGCCTTGAAGCGATGCGCCAAAGGCCTTTAACTCCCTGCGGATGGGTAAGGAGAAGTCGTATTCCGGTCTACTGTTCATGGGCTAAATGAGTATAGATCTGAGTGCTTTCCAGGCTGCTGTGGCCCAAAAAGTGGCTCACGCTCTCCAGCGCCATGCCCGACTTTAGCAGGTGCGTGGCGATGGAATGGCGCAGGCTGTGCAGCCCGGCGGGCTTTGCGATGCCGGCCAGGTTTTTGAGCCGCTCCAGCCGGGCAATCATACCGTTGCCACTCATCCGCCGGCCCCTTAGGCTTAAGAACAGGGCCGGATCATTGTGATCCGTAGCCTGCAACTGTGGCCTGGCCGACCGGATGTATCCTTCAAGGTCCTCGGCCACCGCCAGGCTCATGGGTACATACCGCTGACGATACCCTTTGCCCTTTTTCACATATACCAGCCGCTGCCTGGTCAGCACGTCCACTGTGTCCAGGCTGATGCCTTCGTTTCTACGGAGCCCGCAGCCGTAATAAATCCCCAGCATAGCCCGGTCCCTGGCTCCCAGGGAGTCACTGCCGGCAGCCCGGTACAAGGCAGCGATCTCCCCCACAGAGAAGATGGCCCGGAAAGGCTCTTTATCTACCGGCGGGGCCGGCGGGACCTCAAGTCCGGGGTGTCCGCTGACGACCAGGTACCGGCTCAAACGCCGGAGGGCATTGAGGTTGGAGGTGATGTAATTGGCCGACAGGGCGCCCCCTCGCCGTTTGTTTGCCCTGGACTGCAGATGCCGGCAGTACTGCTGCACGATTGCCGGGGTGATCTCCCGGGCGCTCTCCTGGCGGCTTTCCAGGAAGATGAGAAAGTCACGGACATAGTTGACCGACACATACACGGTACCGGGCGCATATTCCAGAGTGCTGAGCCAGCGCCGGAAGGATTCCAGAAGGAGAAGGTAATCTTTGGAGCGGATGACGGTGCCGTGGGGAAAGGGGGTGCCTTGCATTTTTCGAAGTATAACAGTTATACTTGATAAGAGATTGATTTTATTTCAGTTGAAAGAAAAAAACCGGTGTTATACTTCATGTTATACATCTGTTATACTTCCATTCGGGACGGAACCGACTGTTTTTTCGTCCTCTTGCCGGCTTTCAGGTCTTCCAGTATCTGATCCAGCACATCCACGCCGTGGGTGAGCCGGCTGTATTCTTCCCAGCGCAGCACCTGGTATTCAAAGCCGCTTTTGCGGTTACCTCCTACGCGTTTGATCAGCCAGCGGCTCTCCAGCTCGTGCAGGTAGCGGTTTACCTTCACCGGGTACATCCGCAGGCGCTGCTGAAGGTCGCGGGCGCAAAAACTCTCCAGCTTCTCTTTTCTCACCCATGCTTTCAGCCCCTCGAAGAAGTCGCGCACGGCATGCGGCAGCTCATCGCTTTTGGTCAGCAACACCTCCCGCAGCAAGCGGTTGGCCCAGGCGATGTCTTCCAGGGTGGTCTCCACGTATGCCTGTCCGCTTTCCGGATCACGCTTTACGCTGCGCTGGTACTGGCAGTAGAAGGTCACTGTCTCGATGAAGGCCAGGTAATGGGCGTTGGTGCGCAGGGGCTTGAACACATATTCCGGCAGCTTCAGGTACTCGGCCCAGGGATTGCGCACCATAACGGGCTTAAGCACGCTCTGGGCGTCCCGGAACAGCTCCTTTAAGCGTTCTTCCCGGGCCGGGTTGACCCGGCCGGCCGACAGCCGGCGCTGGTACTCCATGATCCGCTCCCGGTGCTCCGGTGAACCATCCACGTAGATCAGCAGCGAGCGGTTAGCATTGTCCTCATACAGGCGTTCCTTTGTCGTGGTGCCGGCCAGACAGATCGGCCCTTCCACGTGCAGGGTGATGGTTTTCAGGTTGCCCTTGCTGTCTTTGATGGGGATGGTCTTGGAGATTTTTCGTTTGGTCTGTAGTTCCCTGAGTGGGTACAGCACCGCTTCGGCCCCGTCCATGTCCTCGATCAGCACCAGCTTGTGGCGCAGCTGTTTCTGCTCAAAGTAGTAAAAGGCATTCTCGCTCAGGGTGGTGATCTCCAGTTTGTCCTCTTCGGGGATCAGCTCGGAGATCTTCTCCTGCAGGTAGGTCTTGCCCGCTCCCGAGCTGCCCAGGCTGATGATGTGCAGCGGGTTTTCCCTCAGGCGGCTGGTAAAGACCAGGTACATCAGCAGCCGGTTATTTTCTTCCCCTACTACACCCGTTAAGCCGATGTCCCTGACGGTGCGCTCCATCAGGTCAGGGGACCTGAGGTATTTGACAGCCCGCTGGATCCGGTCTTCGGTCAGCTGGCGCTTCTCCGGCTTGCGTTCCTTCAGGCTCTCGATGCGCGAAAGACGGTACTGTTCCAGTAGTTCGGTCAATGTGGCCAGTGCTTTGGTCAGGGTAGTCACGCTGACTTCCAGCCGTTCTGATGCCCGGGCAATGAACCGGTCCAGGTATTCGGCATGGTACAGGTCCAGGCTTTGTCGCACGCTGTGCAGCGGGTCGATGCTGTCTGCACGGCGTATCTTCAGGGTTACCCGCAGGCGGTCCAGCCCCGAGAGGTTTACCCCGCCCAACAAGGCCATCTGCAGACCGTCGGTGGCAAAGGTGATGTATTCTGAGTTGGCCGTGTTGAGCCTGGGAGCTGGTGGATTCAGAAGAACCGTTGCTAAAGGGTTCTCAGCTTGCGGATCGTCTTTTCTTTCAATTGAACCTGTTTCAGTTGAAAGAAAAAAATCTTTCCTGGTTTCTAAAAGATGGGCGAAGATCTCCGGCTCGTGACTAATAGATAAGCTGTTGATGTCTTCCCCCTCGGGAGTATCGACTACGCTAATCATGATTTCAGGGCAGATCTCTTTTAATGTGAATGCGTGCTTTCTTACAGCCTCTCTTCCCGGGGCATCCCCGTCAAAGAACAGGATGATCTCCCCAAGTTGCTTCAGTCCTTTGATGGCTTCTTTATGCTCCTGGGTTAATCCGTTGGTGCCAAAGCAGGCCAGGATCGTGTACTCTGCCGTGATTTCAGGCAGTTGCCCCAGCGTGGTCGCATCGATCACTGCTTCGGTCAAAATCAGCCGGGTGGTCTCCGGGGAAGGATAGCCCGGGTATAATCCCCTTCGTCCGGCGCTGTAGTAGTGCTTGGACGTGTCGTTGTTGACCGTGCTGCGGCCGTAAAGGCCCGTGATGGTTCCATCTGCGTCTTTCAGGGGAAAAATCACGCAATGCTTCATCCCATCCATCTCTTTGCCCGTGTTAAAGCCGCATTCCGCCTGACCCAGGTTCCGGCTCTTCAGGTACGCCCTGGCCCTGGCGCTCTTTTGCCGGGCGGACTGCAGCCGGGGGAACAACTCATCGTAATCAACTTCCGCAGGCTTCGTTGACTCTTTCCCGGATTTCCCTTTTTCATGGTCCATTATCCATTCTCCATTGCCAACTAACTCCTGGGCTTTCACAATGGCTTCGTGTTTGGTAATCTTTTCCATCAGTCGGATAAACTCGATGGTATCCCCGCTGCCGGCCGTGCAGTTGGAAGAAAAGCAGGTCCAGGTGTTGGTTTTGGCATAGACCTGCAGGCTGGGGGTTTTATCCTCATGGAACGGGCACAGCAGCCGGTGGTTGCGGTCAGGAGCGAGGCCGTAGTGGGCCAGCACCTGGAGAATGGATAACTGTTGCTTGATCTGTTTGATTTCCATTACAAAAAATATTTATTGCGATTTATTCAACCACAAAACTAAAATAAAATTTCCTATATCGCAACCTAAAGTTAATAAAAATCGCAATATGTTGCTAAAAATTTACCTTTTCGCTATTTTTGCACAAAATCATTTTTTCACCATGAGCATTGGCGCTAACATTAAAAAACTTCGCGAACAAAGCGGACTGTTACAAAAGCAAGTGGCTTCTGAACTGGGCATTGGATATACCAACTATAATAAGCTTGAAAACGGCAATCGGGAACCTTCCGTTGCCGAACTGCAAAAGCTCAGCCGGCTTTTTAACATGACGGTGGACCAGATCATCAACTATGACGGCAATATCCCGCAGGATATTACTCTGGAAGATAAATCCAGCGTTGAACAAATGAACCTGATCAAACAACTGGATGAAGACGACCGCAGTGTTATCTATAAGATCATCGATACCATGCTAACCAAGAAGAAGTTCAAGGATTTCTTCCAGAAAAATGTCGCTACCTTATAATTTGATTGTTACCTTTGTACTAAAGTTGTAGGAAATGAACAACTCATTCACATTGGATTTTCCCTACGTACAGCAAAAGGAATCGGAGAAAATCATCAGCTTTTCTTCCTATACGATTCAGGCCGTAAAGAATATCCCATCGGTGTTACTTTCTATCATAATCGTTCCTGTTTATATATGTTTTTTCATTCCCATGGCCAACATTCTGCTCTGGAGGTTGCACAAAAAGCTTCAAAAGGAACTAAAAGAGCTCAGGCGCGACATTCCAGACATGCGGTACGAGCGGGCCAAAGAAGGATATGACCTGCTTGGCGAACTGGTATCATTTACCTCCGGTGTTACTCAGGCTGCCGGTCAGGAAAATAAAAGCTTCGTGGTTAAAGGCATATACCGTAAATTTTGTGGGATCGAGGAGACATTCCGGAAAATGCAGCAAAGCATTGCTTCGGTTCTTTTTGTTCAGGCTGATTCCATCCCCCTTACCGACAAGGAAAAAGAAGCGTTCAACCTTTTGAACGAAACTTGGGGGGATGATCAGGATCAGGTCTATGCCCGTCATACCCACTTTCATTTGAGCCGTAAACTGAAAAGTTATGGGGTATGAGGTTTGGGATGTAGTCCATGTTCCGGCATATCCTAACCAGGAAGACCAGAAAGAATTTACCGCCCGCCCCGTCATCATTATCGAGGACCTCCAGGATGAAGTGGCTATCTGCCCGGTGACCAAACAATTGCACCAGGCGGCAAATTACCGTTATACGCTTACCATCCTGAAAGATACCCCCGAAGGCCGCCAAATGGGTCTTACGTTCGATTCGCTGATCATACTTGACCGGATTATGCAACTGAAAAAAATCAGGTTGGTTGGCTGCATCGGCACATGCCCGGAATCGGTTATTGATAAAATCGAGGAGTTGTTAAGGAAAATGAAAAGCGTGTAACTCAAGCCTTACAAATACGATAATGAGTTTTTAGAATGTAATATATTTTATGCAGAAACCAGAAGGTTCATAATTGTATTTGTCAAATTTGACACATATTATCCAAGAACTTCTTTTCCTGTTAACTAAATATAATTCAACATAATAAGCTCCCTTATATTCAATAGCTTGAAAAATACTCAAAGAATATATCTTTCTACTTAGAGAATGTTTCTTAAAAAGGTCGCAGTCACTATTAATAGCCTTAGTCTCTAATTTTAGTTTGCTATTTGTATTATTGAGACTGTCGAGGAAAACACTTATCGGTATACTGTCTTTTAATAAATTTATATCTCCAATGCAATGCGCAATATCGTATGCGTCACTCGAAATTCCTTTTACTTTACCAGAAAATTTAATACCAACAGAAACAATTTCTTTGTTTATATGATATATGTTATTACAGAAATATTCTAGAGCTTTCTCTTCAAGGATCTTTTCTTGGGCGTTTACATTAGAGAAAACAATTAGAACTAAAACTATTTTAAAAATTGCGATTCTTCCCATTCCTTATTGGTTTCTAAACTACCTTTTTGAAAATTCTTTGGTTCTGCTCCTATTACAGTTCTATTTTGTAAGGAAGCTCCATTTGTTGATCCTTTCACAGGAGCCCCAATCCCGGAACGACCTAATGTTTCTCGAACACTTATACTTTTTAAGTTTTTTCCGCCCCCTTGTCCATTCATAATTCCCTTTGTATCCGTCATTCCTAAATTATGACCCATTTCATGTGATGCAATTTGAGAATCATCTTTTTGGGAATCTTTTATTAAAATACTCTTTCCATCAGATAAACCTTCTGCGGATATTTTATTGCCATCTGCATCAGTTCTTACTCTGCTAGTAAAAGCTTTCGAATCATCAGGTGCTATAGATACGCCATTATCAGCGCTTGCTTCATTACTACCATCATTAACAGTGATATTAAAATTAATTGAATACTGAACTGATGCATCTCCTTCATTGAAGGTATATAAGAATTTTCCACTTTGTGAATTCCAAGAATCAGCAGCTCTTTGTAATGTAGATTCATTTCCGGCAAATGTCAAAAAATTAGCTTTTACCGTAATAGTCCGCTGTTCATGATTTATTGTAACATCCCAATCTTTCCCATCAGTGTCTATTCGCTTAATAGGGTTATCTCCGACATAATTATATGGGCTCCAATCAAAATACTTCTCCGCCAATGGGTCCACCACATGCCACCTTCCCAATTGGGGGTCATAGAACCTTGCACCGTAATCATATAA
>Ga0209610_1000503_pt1 | contig 20531 bp, 16 predicted proteins | sample LakKivw275mmetaG_FD_184137 | JGI IMG/M metagenome (GOLD analysis project Ga0209610, IMG submission 184137) | Anoxic lake water microbial communities from Lake Kivu, Rwanda to study Microbial Dark Matter (Phase II) - Lake Kivu water 275m metaG... | ecosystem: Environmental > Aquatic > Freshwater...
AGTACGCAGTCAGTAGGGTAGCAGTTGGGCTTCTGCCCAAAGGAGGACCTGTGAACTTCCGCCGCGCCCGTGGTCCGGACAACCGTAGCGCCCTTTCCCACAATCGGGCCGTACGCTCCTTGGCCGTTCTGTTGGCCGTCTGCTGCTGTCTGTCCACCGCCATTGGTCAGTGGTGGGAGACGACAATACAACTGCCTGATTCACTAAGCGGGTTGTCGTATCCATTCTCGATTGTCTATGACTCAGCTAGCAACACGGTTTACGTAGGAGGTCAGGTTAGCGACTGCGTCATCGCGATCGACGGCGCTGCGAACAAGAAGGTCGCCCGCATCCCGACCGGATTTGACGTTGCGGCACTCTGCTACAATCCTCTCAGGAACAAGATCTACAGCGCCAACTGCGGCGACAACAACGTAACCGTGATCGACGGCTCTACCAATCAGGGTATCGCAACCGTGACGACTGGTGCCGGCCCCACGCGGCTCTGCTACAATTCACTCCACGACAAGGTCTACTGCGCGAACGTCGAGGAGTATCCGTACCATTCGACGGTAACAGTGATTGACGGTGCAACAAACCAGGCCACGACCTCGATTGCCATAGGCGACTACGTTTGGGACCTCTGCTACAACCCGCAGAACGACAAGATCTACTGCGCCAACGCTTACAGCAATGACGTGACGGTGATAGACGGAGCGCAGGATTCAGTGATTGCCACCGTGTCAGCCGGGCAGTGGCCCGTCGCTCTTTGCTACAACCCTCAGAGCCACAAGGTCTATTGCGCGAGCAGGGACAGCAGAGACGTGACCGTGATAGACGGTTTGACGAATGCAGTCGTTGCGACAGTGCCTGCTGGCAACTCGCCCCGTGCCCTATGCTTTAATCCGCAGAGCAACAGGGTCTATTGCGCGAACATGACCGGCAGGAGCGTTACCGTGATAGATGGTGAAACTGACAGCGTACGGACGACTCTGGCCGCGGGCGAGCAGCCTTGCGTGTTCTGCTACGACTCCCGAGACAATAGGGTCTTCTGTGGCAACTATGTCACGGACGGCCTGACCGTGATCGACGGCGCTGGGGACAGCGTGGTCGCTTCGCTGGCAGTTGGAGACGGACCGTGGGTTCTATGCTACAACCTGGAGAACAACAAGGTCTACTGCGGGAACGCCCTCGGCAACAACGTGACCATAGTCGACGCGGCACGCGACAGTGTGATCGGGAGTCTTGTCACGCGCGTTTCCCCGTCGGCGCTCTGCTACAATCCGGTCCGGAACAGAGTCTATTGTGCCAACAGCTCGGACAGTGTATGCGTCACAGACGGGGAGACGAATCGTGTCACCACAAGTGTGCCGGCGGGCAGGTCGCCATGCGCTATGTGCTACAACCCCCTCAATGACAAGGTCTACTGCGCAAACTCAGGTAGCGACGACATCAGTGTGATAGATTGCTCAACCGACAGTGTCATCTCTAACGTTGCCGCTGGCTATCACCCTTCCTCGCTCTGCTGCAACTACATCGACAACAAGGTCTATAGCGCAAATGAAAACGGCGGCACCGTCACCATCATCGACGGCGCGACCGACAGCGTGCTTGCTACCCCATCCGTTGGTGCGAGCCCCCACGCCCTGGTCTACAACTCAGACAACGACAGGGTATACTGCGCGAATTTCAACAGCCATGACGTTGCGGTGATTGACGGGGCGACGGACCAGCTTGTTGCGACCGTAACCGTGGCGATTTATCCTAGAACCGTTTGCTACAACTCAGTCAGCAACAAGATCTATAGCGCAGGATTCACAGACCCCGGTACTGTGTCCGTGATTGGAGGAACCTCCGACAGCGTGATAGCATCGATATCTGCCGGCAGCCTTCCACGGATTCTCTGCTACAACCCGACGGACAACAAGGTATACTGCTGCGACAACACCAGGCTGTTTGTCATAGACGGTGTCTCAAACAACGTCATCGCGACATTGTTGATAGCGGGCGGCCTGTGCCACAACTCGCTGAACAACAAGGTCTATTGCACACACGGCGATAGCGTGGCTGTGGTCGATGGGACGACTAATACCATAGTCAAGGTCATCAGAGTCGGCAGTAATGCCGGCGCTATGGTTTGGAGCCCGGCGCAGAATCGAGTCTACGCGGTCGGCAACTCCTGCCTGTTCGTCCTGCGCGATTCGGGCAGTGGAATCGAGGAGAGCTTCAGGCCTCAAGCCGCAAGCTCCAAACCGTTGCCGACCATCGTCCGAGGCGTGCTCTTTCTGGACCCGCTTGGGACACGATCCGAATTGTCAGACAATTCGGTCATGTCCCGCGCAGCGCTGCTCGACATCAGCGGACGAAAGGTGATGGACCTACTGCCGGGCGCGAGTGATGTGCGGGCGCTGGCGCCGGGCGTGTATTTTGTGCGGGAGGCTCAAGCGTACGCTCAAGCCCAAGCCATCCGCAAGGTCGTAGTCACCCGGTAGGAGCGGACGATGAGAGCAATGAGAGCGCTGGCGGTCTGCGCGACGGTGGCCGTATTCGCCGGAACCGCTGCGGCCGACTGGGTCACGACCACTGTGAATGTGGGCTACAGCCCCGAGGGCGTGGCGGTGAATCCGGTCACCAACAGGATATACGTCTCGAGCCGCGGCAGCAACAGCGTAACGGTCATCGACGCCGCGACCAACGGCACTACTACAGTCCCCGTCGGTTCGTGGCCCTGGGACGTGGCCGTGAACCCGGTGACCAACAAAATCTACGTCACGAACGAGAACGGCCACAGCGTGACCGTAATCGACGGTGCAACCAACGACACGACTACGGTGACGGCCGGCCTGCGCCCATGGGCCGTAGCCGTGAACCCGGTCACCAATAAGGTTTACGTCACGAACGAAGGCAGCAACGACGTTACGGTCATCGATGGCGCGACCAACGACACGACCCGGGTTCTGGTCGGCGACAGCCCCCGGGCCGTGGCCGTGAACCCCGTGACGAACAAGATCTACGTGGCGAATTACGGTAGTCACTTCGTGACGGTTATCGATGGCGTGACCAACGACACAACCATGGTGATGACCGACACGTGCCCTCACGACGTGGCCGTGAACCCGGTGACGAACAAGATCTACGTAGCGAACTGCGACAGCAACATTGTGACGGTGATTGACGGCGCGACCAACGGCACAGCCATAGTGACCGTCGGTTCGTGGCCCACTGCCCTGGCGGTGAACCCGGTCACCAACAAGGTCTATGCTGTCAACTACGACAGCGACAACCTGACGGTAATCGACGGCGCGACCAACGACACGGCTACGGTGACAGTCGGCGAGGACCCATATGACGTGGCGGTGAACCCGGCCACCAACAAGATCTACGTCGCGAACGAATACAGCAACAGCGTGACTGTCATTGACGGCGCGACCAACGACACGGCTACGTTGACCGGATTCCACGACCCCTACGCAGTGGCGGTGAACCCGGTAACGAACAAGATCTACGTCGGGAACTATGGCTATACCAAGGTTACGGTCATCGATGGTGAGACCAACGGTACAACCAGCGTCGCGTCAGGCACGAACCCCTGGGCTGTGGCGGTGAACCCGGTCACCGACAGGATCTACGTCGCGAACGCCGGCTCCAGCAACGTGACCGTGATCGACGGCACGACCAACGACACAACTACCGTGGCCGCAGGCCTGTATCCCGGGGCCGTGGCGGTGAACCCAGTCACCAACAGGATCTACGTAGCCAACTCCGGCAGCGATGATGTGACGGTCATCGACGGCGCGACCAACGCCGCGACCTCGGTGACTACCGGGACGAGCCCCGTTTCCGTGGCGGTCAACCCGGTCACCGGCAGGACCTACGTCGCGAATGCCGACGCCAGCAAAGTCACGGTGATAGCCGATGCGCAGGTCCAGGATACGAAGGTGCGCGCGGCGTTCGACCGGCTGCCGGGTGACACCGCGCAACTCGCACGCCCGGACCTGAGCGGCAAAGCCGTGAACCGCTGGGCGCCGAATTCGACCGCTATCTCCGGTGTGCTTAATCGCGTCGGCACCGCGCAGCAGCCCTGGAACGCGGCGGTCATCACCTACCAGGTCGACCCTGATTCGGTCCTGTGGAGCTACAACTGGGGCACGGACTCGCTGATTCCGGGCGAGAACTTCGTGTGTGCCGTGCCGCTTGAAGACCAGGCCGCGACCACCAACAACATCGGCGGGGGTTCGCCGTTTGCGGGTAACCTCGAGGTGTACCCACTGTACCGGATGGACTACTACGTCGGACAGCAAGACGCATCGGCGTCCGATGTCCCAGGGGCGAAGCTGCCGACCATCGTCCGCGGCGTCCTGTCCGTTCAGCCCCTGCTGATAGCTGCTGGCTCATCACTCCTTTCCATCGATGGCCGGAAGGCGATGGACCTGAAGCCGGGCGCGAATGATGTTCATGCGCTGGTGCCGGGAGTGTACTTCGTGCGGGAAGCCCAAGCGCAAGCTCAAGCCTGGGCTATTCGGAAGGTTGTCCTGACGCGGTAGGGACTCGCGGGCAGAGATCCGGACAACCCGGTGGAGGATGCCCGGTCGTGGCGCGGGGCCAAGACAAACGAGTTGCCGGTCGGCGTCCTCACCTCGATCCGTATCCAGGTCGGTGACATCATAGCCTTCCAGACCTCCGCTCCGAAGTGCGATTAGCCATGTCAGGGCTCGCGCCAATTCTGTGATTTGACATCTGAAGCAGCCCTGCCTATTCTCTCAACGATGAGAAGCCTGAAAGGAGCCTGACGTGACTAGACGAGTACAGGCGGTCGTTGCAGATATCAAGTCGCTGCCCGACACCGAGAAACTGGCGGTTGTGGATAGCATCCTTCTGGAACTGGACCGACCTGACCCCGAGCTTGACCGGGTGTGGGCTAACGAAGCCCGCGCGAGGTGGCAGGCCTACCGGTCGGGGCGCGCTGACCACGTGCCGTATGCTGCCGTCATGCGCAGGCACCGCCGCAAGTAGTGAAGATCCGATTCCTTTCCGTCGCGAGACAGGAACTCGATGATGCCTTCGACTGGTACGAGAGTCAGTCGGCCGGGCTGGGCTACGAGTTCCTGGACGAGCTTGACCGGGCGGTCCGCCGCATCAAGGTCTATCCGGACTCGTGCATGGAGTTGGTTCCCGGCCTTCGACGAGCACTCCTCAGCCGTTTTCCGTACGGACTCATTTACGGGCAGGAGCCGGCTGCAATCGTGGTCGTGGCTGTCGCGCACCTGCACCGCGAACCCCGGTACTGGATAGACCGGCTCTAGGACACCGCTCGGGGACTGGGTCCACGCGGACCTTCCAGACCTCCGCTCTGGAAGCCCGCGCCCGCCGCGCAGAGCCGCGGATGCGGACTCCTACCACCAAGACGCAAAGGCACAAAGAGAGTGCTGTGGAGGCGGAGAATGTCCTCAGGCTGTGCAGGCGGTTCCGACACTGGAACCCTGGAATCCTTGAGTCCTTGATCCCTACCGTCTGCGGCGGCTGTTGACAGCGACAGAGCGGGAGTATAATAGTACTCGTCAGCAGGGCAGAGTTGGGCTTCTGCCCAAAGGAGGACCTGTGAATCTTCGCCACGCCCGAGGTCCGCACAACCGCAGCGCCCCTTCCCACAACCGGGCCGCGTGCCCCATGGCCGTCCTGTTGGCCATCTGCTGCTGCCTGTCGGCAGTCAGCGGACAGTGGCTGGAGGAGACCATCTATCTGCCGGACTCGCTCAGCGGGCTGGATAGTCCGCAATGCCTTGTGTATGACTCAGCCAACAACACCGTCTATGTTGGCGGCCAACACGGCAACTGCGTGCTCGCGATCGATGGGGCCACAAACCAGAGGATTGCCCGAATCCCGACCGGGTCGAATGGGGTGTCTCTCTGCTACAACCCGACCAACAACAAAGTCTACTGCGCCAACTACGACGACGCCAACGTCACCGTGATTGATGGTGCGACCAACAGCGCCATCGCCACCGTGGCTACGGGTACAAACCCTCGTGCTCTCTGCTACAACCCGACCAACAACAAGGTCTACTGCGCGAACTACTGGAGCGACAACGTGACGGTGATTGACGGTGCGGCCGACACAGTCGTCGCCACCGTGGCTGCTGGCAAATACCCTTATGCCCTGTGCTACAACCCGACCAACAACAAGGTCTACTGCGCAAACCAGTGGAGCGGCAAGGTGACGGTGATCGACGGCGATGCTGACAGCGTCATCGCCACTGCCGCAGTACAGGACCCTCGCGCTCTCTGCTACAACCCAACCAACAACAAGATCTACTGCGCGGACTGGAGCTGGAATGAGGTGTTTGTGATTGATGGCGCGACCGACAGCATCGTCGCGACCGTGGAGACAGGAGTCTACAACCTGTCTGCCGTTTGCTACAACCAGACTGACAACAAGGTGTACTGTACGGGCAGGACTATGGGCGTGGCCGTAGTTGACTGCGCGACCGACAGCTTCGTCACCCGCGTGAATGATGTAACTGGCCGCCTCTGCCATAACCCGAAGTACGACAAAGTCTACTGCGCAAGTGGCACACCCGTTGCGGTGATAGACGGCGTGACCGACAGCGTCATCGCCAACGTGCCTGCAGGCAACGGAACTAGTTACATCTGCTGCAGTACATTCGGCGACAAGGTCTACTGCGCGAACAAAGCGGATAACACACTGACCGTGATAAACGGCGTGACCGACAGCGTCGACGCCACCGTGACTTTTGCGGGTGACGGCCCTTATGCCCTCTGCTACAATCCGACCGACAACAAGGTCTACAGCGCGGACCGGGCCAGCGGCGACGTAGCTGTGATAGACGGCGCGGCCGATAGCATCATCGCCACCGCGGCCACGGGTGATTACCCTTGCGCTCTCTGCTGCAACTCGACCAACAACAAGGTCTACTCCGCCAATTACGCTACTGCCAACGTGACCGTGATTGACGGCGCGACCGACAGCATCCTCGCCACGGTGACTGCGGGCGACTACCCTAGTGCCCTCTGCTACAACCCGACCAACAACAAGGTCTACTGCGCGAACTCCTCATCCAGCGGCAATGTGACGGTGATTGACGGCGCGACCAACGAGGTCATCACCACCGTTGCTGCGGGCAAGAGCCCCTCTGCTCTGTGCTACAACGCAACCAACAACAAGGTCTACTGCGCGAACTACTGCTACGACGGCACTGTGACGGTAATAGAGGGTGCGACCGACAGCGTCCTCGCCAACGTGACAGTGAGTTATTACCCTGATGCCCTCTGCTACAATCCGACCAACAACAAGATCTACTGCGCAGGCTATACTGGCTATGCCGTGACGGTGATAGACGGCGCGACCGACAGTGTCATCGCCAGGTTGAGAACAGGTGGCTACTACCCTGTTGCCCTCTGCTACAATCCGACCGACAACAAGGTTTACAGCGCGAACAAGGGCAGCCACAGCGTGACCGTGATAGACGGCGCGACCGACAGCGTCCTTGCTACAGTGGGAACAGGTAGTAACCCCTGTGCTCTCTGCTATGACTCGACGTACAACAAGGTCTACTGCGCGAACAGCGGCGACAGCAGCGTGACCGTGATAGACGGCGCGACCAATGGTATCGTGGTGACTATCCGGGTAGAAAGTAACCCGACTGCCTTCGCGTGGAATCCGGTCCAGAATCGCGTCTACGTTGCGAATTACCTGAGCTCCAGCATCTCGGTCTTGGCCGATTCGAGCGGCTTTGTCGACATGGAGGGAAGCTCCAAGCCTCAAGCTTCAAGCGTCAAGTCGTTGCCGACCATCGTCCGTGGGGTGCTCTTCCTGCCTTCCTCACTGCTAACTGCTAACTCCTCACTTCTCTCTGTGGATGGACGCAAGGTGCTGGACCTTCATCCCGGCGCGAATGACGTGAGCCGGTTGGCGCCGGGGGTGTATTTCGTACGCGAAGAGCCCCAAGCCGCAAGCCACAAGCCTCAAGCTATCCGCAAGGTCGTGGTGACGAGGTGAGAATGGCGGGGGTCGAGAGTAGGGAGTCGGGGGTAGAGAATGGATTGCGGCGCGGCAGTCCGCGGGAAAACGGGGACAGTCCCACGGAGCGCCTGCCAAACGTGCCCGGGGCACCGTAGAAACGAGCGGCGCGGTACAGTCCCCATTTTCCCGGGCACTCTGCCGAACAGCTCTCCGTATAGCTGAGCAGACTTACTGCCCCGCTGCTTGGGAGACTGCTGTGCGAGCTACTTCTCGAGCAATTCGCCGGACACTCTGCTGAGCAGTCCGCCGAACGACGGTCCCCGCTGCTCTCCGAGCAGCTCGCCGAGTTCCTCTCCGGATAGCCCGCCAAGTAGCTGACTGAATAGCAGACCAGGTAGCTCTCCGGATTCCTCACCGGACTGCCTGCGGAGCAACCTTCCGAACTACTTCCCAGACAGTTTGGAGAATGGCTCGCAGAATAGCCTGGGGGACGGGGTAGGGGAGATTCTGAAAGAGTGAATAGTGAATTGAGAATAGTGAAGTTAGGAGATTCTCGGGCCGGCTTCGCTGGTAACATATACGAAACTGGGCTCGTGCAGACCGCCCAAGACGCCGTGCAAGATAGTTCCCGCCGACCTGCGCCAGTTCGGCGTTCAGGTTCACTCGATCTCTCTATCCCTTGATCCCTTCTGCCTCGGTTGACTTATAGCGCTTTCCATATTATCACCTTCCCGTCTGACGGGCAGGTGCTGCCGGGGTATTCTGGGAGCGCTTGTTGGGTGGGATTCCGCCGCCGGAATTCAGTCGGCCGCGCGGGCGATCTCGTCGGCTTTGGCCACGAAGGCGCGCGCTTGTTCGAGTAGTTGCCGGAGCTCGTCCGGCTCGAATCTGACAAAGTCCTCGTAGTCGCCGCCCAGCCGCGAGTCGAACGCCCGGTCGAGCGCACGGGCGAGTTCGCGTGGGAATATGCCAGGCTTGACGAACTCCTGGTGAAACAGCGCCATGACGCCGGAGTGCTTTGAGGACTTCAGTCCTCTGGTCGTCAGCAGTGCAACGACCGAGTAGAACGTGCCGTAGTAGATGCGGCTCGACGCTTCCTCGGGGAATCCCTGCTTGAGCAGAAGCTCGGCCGCGTCCAGGGTGCGGTGAGCCCGCGACAGTCGATACTCGATAACGCGACGGGTCTCTTCTTTCATACCGCCACACCTTCTTCCAGCACGTTCTGGTAGAGCGGCGTCGCCCTGGTCAGCGGGTCCTCATATCGGGCTTGGGAGTAGATGATGGGCTGGAGCAGTACGTCGTACTCAAGGTTGATATCGAAGCAGACGTCGTAGATGGAATGCTTGGTCCGCCAGTCAAACTCGTCCCGCAACACGAGCAGAATGTCAATGTCTGACTCCCGATGGGAGTCGCCCCGGGCTTTGGAGCCGTAGAGAATCAGCTTGACCAGCCCGAAGTCCCGCGTGAGGATTTCCTTGAGCCGCATTACGGCTGCCGACTCGTTCGGTGTCAGGTGCGTTGTCGCGGTCATGTTGCTGCTACAGGTTACCGGAATCACGCAGAGTGTCAACGCCCGATCCGTTGCCCGGAAGCCGACATAGGAGCCACGAAAGCACGAAGGCCACGAAACTGATGGGTGCGAGGTGACAATGCTCCATTTCATATTTCGTGTCTTCGTGGTTTTCAATATCGGGTTTAGGGCCGATGACACGATTGGCGTCGGCGAATCGGACCCGGCCGCGTCCGTTGACTTATAGGGCTTCTCATATTAACATCTCTGCGTCTGACGGGTCGGTATGCCGGCCCGGAGGAATCAGAACCGAGGCAATTCCCCGGACCAGGGCCAGAGAAACGCCGAACGCCGAAGTACGAACGACGAACGGCAGACCTCCGAAGGCCTGAGTGCTGAGGGAACGCTTCATCTGAGACTAGTTAGCAGTTAGGAGTGAGCAGTTAGCAGTTCCATCTCCTAACTCCTAACGGCTAACTGCTAACTTAGAAGGATGACCATGAATGAGTCAGATGCTGTCCATGAGCACCGGCTGGGCGTTGTCGCCGTGTTCGTCGAGAACCGGCTCGATACCGCGCCCAGGGTGAACGAGATACTGAGCCAGTACGGCCGGATTCTTGTCGGCCGGATGGGCATCCCGTACCACGAACCGGTACAGCCACGGTCTGTCGGCGCGGGTCGGGTACAGTCACCGTTTTCGTCGAACGAAAGCGGTGACAGTCCCCGCGAACGCAACCTGTCCGTCATCGCCGTCATCGTTGACGGCTCGAATGATGAGATCGGCGCCATGACCGGAAGGCTGGGGGCGATTCCGGGCGTGAGCGTCAAAGCGGCGCTCCGCAGGAAAGAGGGCAATGCAGAGTGCAGACTGCAAAATGCAAAGGTCAAAATGGCAGAAGGACCGGAGGAAATGCGATGAGCACAGCTTCGAGGTCTGACGTAGTTGATTTCATCGACGACCGGAGGATTGAGGTGACGCTGGCGCAGGCGAAGCCCGAGCCGGCCCGCGTGCGCGAGGTCCTGGCGAAGTCGCTGTCGAAGAAGCGGCTGGAGCCGGAGGAGACTGCAGCCCTGCTTGCCATCAAGGACCCGGATCTGTGGCAGGAAGTATTCGCCGCTGCCCGGAAACTGAAGACCGACGTTTACGGCAACCGTATCGTCCTGTTCGCGCCGCTCTACGTCGGTGACAAGTGCATCAACAACTGCGCTTACTGCGGGTTCAAGTGCTCGAACCGCGACGTCGTCCGCAAGACGCTGACCGACGACGAGCTTCACTCCGAGCTGGTCGCGCTCGAAGGGCAAGGGCACAAGCGGCTGATTCTGGTCTGGGGCGAGCACCCGGACTACTCGGCCGAGGAGATGGCACGCATCGTGAAGATCGCCTACACGACCAAGGTGGACAAGGGCGAAATCCGGCGCGTGAACATCAACGCCGCGCCGCTCGATGTCGAGGGCTACCGGACAATGAAGGCGGTCGGTATCGGCACTTACCAGGTCTTCCAGGAGACGTACCATCACCCGACCTATCGCGCGGTGCACCCCGAGAACACGCGCAAGGGCGACTATGTCTGGCGACTCACGTCGCACGACCGGGCGATGGAAGGCGGCGTGGACGACGTGGGCATCGGTGCTTTGTTCGGGCTCTACGACTGGCGGTTCGAGGTTATGGGGCTGCTCTTCCACACCATCCACCTCGAGGAGCGCTGGGGCGTCGGGCCGCACACCATCAGCTTCCCGCGCGTGAACGTGGCATCGAACGTCGATATTGACCGTTCGCACTTCGTCTCGGATGAGGACTTCAAGAAGGTGATTGCGGTGCTGCGTTTGAGCGTGCCCTACACCGGCATGATTCTCACTGCGCGCGAGACGCCGGAAATGCGGCGCGAATGCCTGCAGCTCGGGGTATCACAGATTGACGCGGGCTCGCGCATCGAGCTTGGCGCGTACCAGGAGTGCCGCGGCGAGGAGTGTCAGCAGCTCGAGCGCGAGCAGTTTGAGCTCCACGATACGCGGTCGCTTGACGCGGTGGTCCATGAGCTGATTCAGGACGGCTACATTCCGAGCTGGTGTACCTCCTGCTACCGGCTCGGCCGCACCGGCGAGCACTTCATGGAGTTCTCCATTCCCGGTTTCATCAAACGCTACTGCACGCCCAACGCCCTGACCACGCTGGCCGAGTACCTGACCGACTACGCGTCGGAGGAGACGAAGCGCGCCGGCTTCACCCTGATTGAGAGAGAAGTGGCGCAGATACCTGACGAGAAGAGGCGCGAGCAGGTGCAGGCCCGGATCGAGAAGATAAGGACAACCGATGAGCGAGACCTGTACTTCTGAGCATCGAATGCCGGACCGGAGATTGAACCACAAAGACACCAAGGCACCAAGAGGAGTTCGGACGGACCTGTCGGGTTCGAGGATAACTTTGTGTCTTTGTGCCTTAGTGGTCAATCCTCTTTCCGTCCTTGTACTGCATGAAGCCGGGTGCGTGTGATCATGGAACGAACACCGAAGTCAATGCGGCTGCATATCGGGATATTCGGCCGGCGCAATGTGGGCAAGTCGTCGCTGCTCAACGCCCTGACGCGCCAGCAGGTTTCGATAGTGTCCGATGTTGCCGGTACGACTACCGACCCGGTCGAGAAACCGATGGAACTGCTGCCGCTCGGCCCGGTGCTTTTCATCGACACCGCAGGTGTGGACGACGTCGGTGCACTCGGCGCGGAGCGCGTTGCCAAGACGCGCAAGGCTCTTGACCGTACCGACCTCGGCATCATCGTGGCCGATTCCGGTGAGTGGGGCGGATTCGAGGAAGGCATTGCGGCCGAGCTTGGAAAGCGGAATGTGCCGGTGCTCGTCGTGTTCAACAAGAGCGACCTCGGTCGGCCTGCGCCGGAACTGGAGTCGCGGCTGCGGGGACAGGGCATTCGTTCGGTGCAGGCCGCAGTCGGCCGCGGCGAGGGCGTGCCGGCCGTGCGCGACTCCCTGATTGCCGCAGCGCCCGACGATTTCCTGGCGCCCGACCCGATTATTGGCGATCTGCTGCCCGAGGGCGGGCTGGCGGTGCTGGTCGTGCCGATTGACAAAGAAGCGCCCAAGGGCCGCATTATCCTGCCGCAGGTACAGACCATCCGCGACCTGCTCGACCACAGCCAGATGTCGCTTGTTGTGCGCGAGCACGAACTAAAGGCCGCCCTGGCGCGGTTGGGCCGCAAGCCCGACATCGTCGTCACCGACTCGCAGGCGTTCGCCAAGGTCGCGGAGGACACGCCGCCGGACGTGAAGCTCACTTCGTTCTCAATACTCTTTGCGCGGTTCAAGGGTGAGTTGACCGAGATGGTACGCGGAGCCACCGCGATCGGCCGACTGAAGCCCGGTGACCGCGTGCTCGTAGCGGAGAGTTGTACACACCACCCGATTGAAGACGACATCGGCCGGGTGAAGATACCCCGCTGGCTGACCCAGTTCGTCGGCGGCAAGCTGGAGTTTGTTACGCACCAGGGGCACGACTTCCCCGAAGACCTTTCCTCGTACCGGCTTGTCATTCACTGCGGCGCGTGCATGACCAACCGGCGGGCCGTGCTCAACCGGGTGGCCAGGTGCCGCGACGCGCGCGTACCCATCACTAACTACGGACTGACCATTGCCTACTCGCTCGGCATCTTCGAGCGGGCGTTGGAGCCGTTCCCGGAGGCGTTGGAGGCATTCCGTAGGGAGAAGGGAGAAAGGGAGTGAGGGAGGAGTGTGAGAAGATGTCAACGAAGAAAGGAATGAGCCGTGGGCGAGTTTGATCCCTGGGAAGGCGGCTGACCGGGAATGCAGGCCGCGGGCGCGGTCATGAGGTTGCTGCAGGGAAAACGGGGACTGTCCCGCGCCGAGTCGGACGGAGGCGCTCGGGGGGACTGTCCCCAGTTTTCCCGCGACGAGATACTGACCTGGCTCAAGGAAGAGGAAGAATGGAAGCTCGCCTTCCTGTGGCAGGAAGCCGACAGCGTGCGCAAGGAGCACGTCGGCGACGAGGTTCACCTGCGCGGGCTGATCGAGCTGTCGAGCTACTGCCGGCGGGACTGTCACTACTGCGGCATCCGCGGCAGCCGGAAGATAGAACGCTACCGAATGACCGAGGACGAGGTGATGGAGTGCGTGCGAACCGCGCAGAAGCTCGAATACGGCACGGTCGTGCTCCAGTCAGGAGAGGACCTCGGCTTGACGAGCGAGTTCATCACCAACCTCGTTCGGCGCATCAAGACCGAGACACCATTAGCTGTCACGCTGGCATTGGGCGAACGGAGCCGCGACGAGCTCGCGCGCTGGCGCGAGGCCGGGGCGGACCGGTACCTGCTGAAGCATGAGACTTCCGACCCGGCGCTCTTCCGCCGAATTCACCCGCTGGCGCGGGACATGACCGAATCGGCTGCCGATTCGGATCGTGTCCCAAGCCGGACCCCCAACGAGCGGGTCGAGCTTCTCAGGCAGATGCGGGAACTTGGCTACGAGATTGGTTCGGGCGTGATGGTCGGCATCCCGGGGCAGACCTACGAGTCGCTGGCCGACGATATCATGCTCTTCCGCGACCTCGACCTCGAGATGATCGGCTGCGGTCCGTTCGTACCGCATCCTGATACCCCTCTAGGGCAAATGACGAATGACGAATCGCGAATGACGAATGGCCGGGCACAGGTCCCTGCAACCGGCACGATGACGACGAAGGTGGTGGCACTGACGCGGCTCGTCTGCCCGGACGCGAACATCCCTTCGACGACGGCGCTGGCCACAGTCAATCGCGAGCACGGACGCGAGATGGGGCTGGAGCGTGGGGCCAACGTCTGGATGCCGAACCTGACTCCGCTGAAGTATCGCGCCCTGTATGAGATCTACCCGGGCAAGTCCAAGGTCATCGATACCGCCAAGGAATTCCACAAGAACCTGTTGGCTACTCTCGAGCGCATCGGCCGCGTTCCGGGCAAAGGGCCGGGCGGGCGCAGGAGATAGGGTCCTGGGGTTCTGGTGGTTCTTGGGTTCTGGCCGGCATTTGATTCCTCTTCGGTCACTCTGAGTTCTGGTTTCTGCATTCTGACGTCCGGGTTGTCCGGGCTGATGGCTGATTCCTTGACCGCCGCCTGCGCACCTCCTATACTGGCCTTGCATGCCTGAGATGAGCGAATCTCGCCCGGTTCAACGAGAGAGCCGAGTCTGGTTGTTCGTCGCCCTCACGCTCACTCTTCTCATTCGCCTCTGGTTCATTCTCGGTATGCGCGGGCAGCCGTTCTCAACCATCGGTCCGCAGATGCTCGACTCATATTACTACCACCGTTGGGCAACTGACATCCTCCACGGCGGCTTCTGGGGAACCGGCGTCTTCTTCCTCCGTCCGCTCTATCCGTACTTCCTTGCCCTGATCTACGCGGTCTTCGGTCAGCACACCATTGCCGTCCAGCTCGTTCAGGCGGTGCTCGCAACTGCCTCGTGCTTACTGCTGTACGATACGACCCGTCGGATGTTTGGAGAAAAGCCGGCAGTCTTCGCATCAATCGGTTTCGCCCTGAGCGGCGTCCTTGTGTTCTACACCGGGACGCTGCTCTACGTCGAGGTTACGGTGCTGCTGAGCCTGCTGTTCCTGTGGCTGATTCTCGTGGCCGGGAACCGCATGCGGCTGTGGATCCTGGCCGGGATCTGTTTCGGGTTACTGGTCATCTGCCGGCCGGAACTGCTGTTATTACTACCGTTCGTTCTGATGTGGTTCTGGCCAAGGGGAAACGACGAACGCCGAACGTCAAGGGTCAAACCCTCACGGCTAACGGCGATGGCGGTTGTGGCGATTGCCGTGATAGCTATCGTGCCCATCCGCAACCTCATCGTCGCGCACGACCCGGTGCTGTTCACGGCTCACTCGGGGATCAACTTCTACTATGGGAACAACCCGTCGGCGGACGGTACATGGCAGCCGACGCGGGAGTTGGAGAAGAGCGGCGGTTTTTCGCTGGAGCGCCTTGCGCAGACGAGCCGCACCATCGGCGGGAGGCAGGTGAAGGCGTCCGAAGCTTCCTCCTACTGGATGCGGCAGGGGTTGGGGTTCATCACCCACCAGCCCGGTGCGTATCTCAGGCTGCTCGGTCGGAAGCTGCTCCTCTTCCTGAGCGACTACGAGGTGCCAAATGACTACTACCCCGAGACAGCCCGGGCCGCGTCACTGCCGCTCAGACTGGCCTTTGTGAATTTCGGGATTGCGCTCGGGCTTGGACTGCTGGGCATGGTGTGGGCCTGGCCAAAACGCGGGCAGGCATTGCCAGCCTACCTGTTTGTCGCTGCCTACGCTGCCTCGGCCCTGCTTTTCTACGTGCTGTCGCGTCTGCGCGCGCCGGTCATTCCTTTCCTCCTGATGTTTGCCGGGTTTGGCCTGGGCGAGCTTATCGACACGGTGAGAGGGCGTCGCATCGGACGAGCCAGCGTCGGCATGGCCCTCGTGGTAGTGGTATGTGCTGTTTCCGCCATGATCCCGGTTGACCGCAAGAGCTACTCGGCTCAGGCCTGGACCCAGACAGGCAACATCTATCTTGAGCGGGAGGAGTCCGGCAAGGCAGTCGGGGCGTTCAACCGGGCACTTGTCGCACTGCCGTCCTACAACTACGCCCGTTACTCGCTCGTGCTCGCCCTGGCCGGCGCCGGGCAGGCATCGGACGCGGAGACCGAAGCACGCAAGATCGAGCGGGCGACCGCGGGATCGAATGACCGCAAGACGCTCCTGAGTCTCGCCATGGCCCGGATCGCCATCGCGAATGCCATCAGCACAGCGGACCCGGCGTGGCGACCGGCGCGGCGGCTCGCTGATGCCTGGGTTGCGGTCGCGGATGGAAAGCACGCCAGAGCCGAGTCGCTCTACCGCTCGTCGCTGGCACAGGACTCGAGCGATTTCGAGGCCAGTTTCCTGCTTGGAATGGTCTACGTGAGGATGGGCCGTCTTGACGCGGCGCGCCAGTGGCTTGTCCATGCCGCTGCGCTCGAGCCGACCAACGATGCCGTTCTTATTGCCCTGAGGTCGGTCGAGTCCCGGCTGCGGCGCTGACCCCGGCGTGCCCTGAGAGCGCACATCGCGCATGCGCTACAGCCCGCCATTTTCCCGCACCGCTTCGCTCCGGCCGGCGTCTAACCCAGGTCGGAAAGAAGGTGAGAGCGATGAAGAACAGGAAGAACCGAAGAATGGAAGGCAAAGAGTGCGCCGCTGAGGAGAAGCAGGAGCAGGCGTGCTGCCGGAGGGTCAGCTACTGCAACTGCTGCGGCTGCTACGACTACGACTACTGCTGCTAGCTGTGACACCCGAACGTTTCAACAGGGCCTGTCCGAGGCCCTGTTTTGAGTTTTCAGACCGGGAGGGTGTGAAACGCAGCTTGCCGGCCCAAGTCGGCATCGTAGACCTGCGGACAGAAGCGGGCGACTAAGCAGCAATCGAGGTCGTAGGGTCGAGCTTTGAGGGATGCTGACAGCTCGGGTGCTTGCCTGTTCTAGACTGCCAGTACTTGCGTGAGGTCCACAATAGCGGGAGTGCCCCCTCGCGCTATTACGTCTTCGGCCAGGCCCGAGGAGAGACGACGGGCAGGCCGGTCCGTCCGGGGTATGCTTGACCCGATTATTGAATCACGCAATTCCGACCGGTTGACATTCGGCCGGCTGGTTCTAGAATCCAATCATGGGCGAGCCGTTCCGGCCTTGTTGCACGCGGATTCAGGCAGAAGTCTGTCGCCTGCAGCGTGCTTGTGCAGCCCGACTTCGGGCGAGCGAGAAATCGTCAAAGGAGTGTTGACGTGACCGAGAAAGTCAGACCTGTATCTGCGAAGCCGCCTGCAGTCCGTCAATCGCGGCGGCATAGTCCGTGGCCGATAGTCATCGTCGCGGCCCTCCCGATTCTCAGCGTGCTCCTTCGTCTGCCAATGTGGGTTACCCTGGCGGTGCTGGTAACCGGAACTGTACTGCTTGCTTTCAGTCCCCACCTCCGTGAAAGACGCGTCAGTGACCCGAAGAAAGCCTGGCTGCAACTGATGGCCTATTTCACGCGGCTCCAGTCCGTCTATGCCGCGCTCAGGGAGTCGCCGGCCGACGCGGCCGCGCTCGAGCGGTTCGCCAAACTCCAGACTGAGTGCAGGGCGCTGCTCGCCAGCCGGCCGGACTCAGCCTGGGGCAAGGACGCCGGCTATGCCGCGAAGGTCAGGCAGGAGATTGCCGACATGTTGGTAGCGGTCGAGGACCAGGCCGAAGGCCCGGCGCCGGCGCCCAGCCGGCAGGTGGAGCGACTCGCGGAACTGAAGCGGCACGGCCCGATGACCGAGCCCGAATTCCACAAGCTGACCGAGGAACTGGATATCCTGGCTGAAGACACGGCGAACCGCGTACTGGAAACGGTGGCCGGGTACCAGCTTCAGTACCGGCAGAAAGCCGTCACTGAGGAGAATTTCCACGCTGCCCTGTGGGGCCTTCTGGACAATCTTGACCACGGCGACAGCATGGCTGAACCACGGCCCGCGGCTGCGAGGTCCCTGCCGCCGGTTGCCGCCGAGGCAGGACGTCCGGCCGGTTCGCTGACTGAGTCCTGACTCCTTGTCGGTCCGGCTCGACGCCGGATAGCCGCTACGCACGATACCGGCTTGGGTTAGCAGCCGGCCGCCCTCAGCCGACGTTCAGCAGAGCATCCACTCCTGCCAGACCCTCGGAGTAACGGTCGGCGCGAGGGTCCGGCTTGCGGACAAGGATGGACCGGATGCCGCAGGCCTCTGCTCCAAGTATATCGACTTCCATGTTGTCACCAATCATCCAGACCGCAGTGCCCGGCGGCAACTGCTCTCTTGCCCTGCGAAAGGCCTCAGGATTAGGTTTCTCAAAGCCGCTGAGTGCCGAGCAGTGAACGGTTCTGATTCGCTCGGCGAGTTCGAGGTCACGGACAAGGTCAGCCAACTCGGGGACGTGGTTGGAGAGTATCTGGTGCGACCATCCTTGTTCGGCCAGACGGGCAAGGGTCGGCAGTACGTCGTCGTACAAGTGCCAGGCGGATCTATCCAGGAACCTGGCTCGGACCTGCGTGGCCAATTCGCGGGCGCGCGTTTCGTCGATACCGACAGCCTTGAATGCCCGCTCGAAAACCGGGGTGAACCGCGCCCACCATTCATCAGCCGACTTGATGTCGGTGTGGGGAAGAGACGGAGTGTGCCAGGGGAATCCGGTCTCTAGATACGGCCGGATAGCCTCGCGGGTCACCGTTGTGTGTGGGAACGCGGAGCGCAGCACCTCGAGGAGAGTGGCACTCCACATGCCGTCGCGATACGCCAGGGTGCCGTCGAAGTCCCAGAGAATGACCTTCACGCTGCGCCCGTGTCGCCGTCCGTAGAACGGAGCTGGCCGTCGGGCGTCAGCCCGAGGTCGCAGGCCTGTTGCCGAGGAGCGGCGACACGCTCGCGGCCCAGGCCTCGATTTCGTCCCACTTGCGGAAATCACCCGGCGGCGCCTTGATCATCTTCATAATCTGCCGCGCGACGAAACCGGCCTTCTGCGGGTCATACGCGCCGGCAAAACGACCTTCGCAAACCGGTTTGACCTTCCGGCGCAGCGGCTCAAGATAGGCCGTGGCCTGAGCCCGTCCTTTTTCATCGGTCGCGGTCATTGCCAGGCAGACGACAAAGGCCGCGAAGGGCTTTGACTTGAGGTCGGCAGCGTTACGGCCGGCGAACTTGAGCGCGTCCGGGTGGAGCTTGCCGGCGTGGACCGCAGTGCCGAGCACGACCGCGTCGTAGCCTGAAGTATCACGGACGTCCCGGGCGCGTTGCGCCACGGCGGCGAAGCCGTTCCGGCTCAGGACTTCCGCAATCCGTTCGGCGATGCCGGCGGTCGAGCCGGCCCAGGTTGCGTAGGTGACCAGTACTTTGCGTTTTGTGTCAGGCATTCCTACCTCTTCCTGCCTCAATGCTAGTGGCGGGCCGCTGGTTGTCAAACATGAAGGAGGCGGCCGGCGCGAGCCGGCCGCCGCTTCGGTCAGTGGTGTCGGTTAGCGATACTGGTCGATAAGGTCGTCGGCATAGCCCGCAACCGACGCGGCGAGGTCGTCGACTTCGTTGATGCCGGCATCGACCATCTGAGCGGTGATGAACCGGTGGCCGGGATACCAGACGTAGGAAACCGATATCGCCGAGTTGTAGCCCGGGTCGTCAGGGTCGCGTTCCATCGAGATGATGTAGAGCTCAAGCCGGGCATTGTCCTGCGAGTAAACAACGCGCAGCCCCTGGTCGCGAAGCCGTTCGCGGAGCGAGTTGGCGAACGCCGAACCGACGGCGTCGCCACCGGTGTAGCGTACATAGACCCCGACCCGTGCACGCGGAACCCGGATGACATGGGGATAGTAGATTGGGGGGTAGTAGATGACCGGGCCAAGGTAGAAGAGGAACCGCCACGAGTCATGGTAGCGCCGGTAGCGCCACTCGTCGTGTCGGCCATGCCAACCGCGGCCACCGTAGAAGTGGGTTGGACGCCGGTCAAACGGGCCCGGGTTGGGTCCGCCCCGGTATCCGCCATGGCCGCCACCGCCGCGGGGACCACTTGGTCCGCCGATCGTCTGCGGGACGTTTACTTCGCCCGCGTCACTGGGCTCGCGGTTGTATCGCTCAGCTTCTGCCTGGGTGGGCTGCGAGTAGGTTGGCTCCGGCCGCTGTGACGAGGGCGTGGTCTGGACGGCTTCGTGCCCGGACTGGTAGGATGGGGAAGTATTCGGGCTGGAGCCGGGAGACTGAGCCTGGTCAGATCGGCGTTGCTGAGGCCGGACTTCCTGGTCGTTGGACCTGGGGGCCTGGTTCTCCGTCGGTTGGGATTGGGTTGCCTGGTCGGGCTTCTTCTCTTCGTCGGGCGATTGGGCCTGGACAGTGGGAGCCTGGGTCTCTCTGTCCGACTGGGAGTTGTTCACGGCAGCGTTCCCGCCGGCCCACGCCGTCAGGACAACTGCCGCCAGCGCCAGTATTACCAGCGCTTGTTTGGAGCTCTTCATGGTCACCTCTTTCGGGTGGATCGTACCTGCCACCCGCTCAGGAATCTC
>Ga0209610_1000508_pt1 | contig 20472 bp, 18 predicted proteins | sample LakKivw275mmetaG_FD_184137 | JGI IMG/M metagenome (GOLD analysis project Ga0209610, IMG submission 184137) | Anoxic lake water microbial communities from Lake Kivu, Rwanda to study Microbial Dark Matter (Phase II) - Lake Kivu water 275m metaG... | ecosystem: Environmental > Aquatic > Freshwater...
CGACTGGGCAATTCTCGATGGAAAAGATCAGGTTCGCCTTGGCTAGCCTCAACTCCTCGGCACTCAATTCCACCGCTCTGCCTTTCTCGCTCATCATTCACACATCCAGCAGAAAGCTGCTTACCGTCCTACTTTTCCTCTTTGATCCTCTTGGCGAGGGTCTTGCCCAATTGCTTGATTCCCTCGATATCGTTGTCTGACGGGGGACCGTTGACCTGGATGGCTCCGACAATTTCAATCTTCGACGGTCCCAGAGTCTCCTGGATTTGTCTTACGGCACCTCCGCCCCATCCATAGGAGCTTAGGATGACCGCGAATCTTGCGGGTGGGCGGAGGACCTTGACCAGGTTAGTCGCCTGTAAGCCTAGAGGATGCGCTCCCCCTAACACGGTGGGTGCTCCCAGGACGATTGCCCTAGAGTCAACTAGGTCCCTTGCCACGTCGCCCAAGCTAGCGGAAGCCATGTTGTATTCGGTGATCTCGATCCCGTCTGACGTTAATGTCTCCGCGATCGCGTGTACCATCTTCTCTGTGCTCTTCCACATGCTTACGTAAACTATCGTGGCTTTCTGCTTGGTTTCCCCGTTCGCCCACCTACTGTAGGGTTCGAGGATGCGTTCAGGGTTTCTGTATATCGGCCCGTGGCTTGGCGCTATCTTCTCCATCTGCAGGTCCTTGATTTTCTCAAGTGCTTTCTGAGCCATACTCCTGAAGGGCATGAGGATCTCGCCGAAGTATTCCTGGGCGTGAACGATCAAGTCCTTCACCTCATCGTCGTAGAATCCGTTGGTGACATGCGAGCCGAAGAAATCGCATGGGAACAGGATCCTATCCTCTGGAAGGTACGTGAACATAGTCTCCGGCCAGTGGAGCATGGGCGCCTCGATGAACCGCAATGCCTTTCCGCCGAGGTCGAGTGTGTCTCCGTCGGCAACCGTTCTCGTTCTATCCGCTGGGATCTTGTAGTATGTGTCCGCCATTTTTGCGCCGATCTTCGTTGTGACAAGTGTCGCATTCTTGGCTAGCGTCATCATGTGTGGAATCGCGCCAGCGTGGTCCGGTTCCGCATGATTCATTATCACATAGTCTAGGTCAGCGGGGTTTGTGACCTCTCTGATTATGTCTTCCAGGCTCTTCTCGAAGCCGGGATTTGTAGTATCGATCAGCGCAGTCTTCTGCTTGCCCATCACTAGGTACGCATTGTATGTGGTTCCCTCAGGCAATGGAACCAGGGAATCGAATAATCTGCGATCCTTGTCAACGGTACCCACCGAGTAAACATTTCGAGAGATTTCTACAATACTGCCTAAACCCAATTCTGTCATTCGACCATTCTTGATTGAACGCATAGCAGGCGTGTGGGAGAAAGGGATGCCGATTCTTGGCCGATCGTCTCATAGCGCTCTACGATAGTTTGTAAGCTCCTGGTGGCCCTTTTCGGTGATAGCGATTGTATCCTCTATTCGTACGCCAAACCCGCCAAGGTAGAGGCCGCAGTTTCCGATCGCTATGACCATGCCGGGCTTCAGTTCGTCTTTTGGCTCTTCGCCGTGGAAGAATGCATGTCCAGCGGGGAGTGGTGGTTCCTCGAACTCCAAGCCTACGCCGTGTATGGGCGGGCCTACGAAGTACTCCTCGTATCCTTCCTTCTGAAAGATCTCATGCATCTTGTTCTCCAGTTGCGTCATCGTGGCATTCGGACCCGCTGTCTGGACCGCTGCTCTTTGGGCTCTTAGATACACCTCATAGGCTTTCTTCTGTTTCTCGGAGGGTTTTCCAGCGCATATGGTTCGGCAGATATCCGCATGATAACCGTCAAGAGTTGGATGGAGATCAATCATGACTACATCGCCTCTTCGCACTTTTCTTCTGGCTACTAAACCATGAGCGATCGAGGATCTTCCGCCTGACGCGACGTATGTTCTAAAGAACTCCTCTGCCCCGTTCTGTCTCATCACGTACTCCGCCTCTCCAGCGATGGCCGTTTCGGTAACGCCTGGTTTTGTTGCTTTGACGGCCGCAGCTATTGCTTTGTCAGCCACTCGAGCGGTTCGTCTGATCTTGGCGATCTCTTCAGGTGATTTGATGATCCTAAGGTCGGTCATGATCTCGGTGGCGTCTGCGAACTCTAGCGCCGGCGGCTTGGCGTGCGGATGCTTGAACATCTCAAGCATCGAGACTTTCAACCAAGTGTTCTCAGCTCCGACCTTGCCCTTCTCCAACCCAAGCTCTTTCCAGATGTGCATTAGAGAGTGAAGCATGCCGACCTCATCCTCAAATCCGAGGATGTGGTCAGAAGCACAGTACCTCTTCGTGTCTTCAACATCAGTCTTGGGGACTCCCACGTAGGTCGCTCCGGTCCTGGACACGATTGCGAACGCGCATAGCCTACCGTCTCCTACTATGTAGCTCATGTTCGAAGGTTTCGTCAGGAGGATCGCGTCGAGACTGACTTTCTCCATCAATTCCCCCGCACGCCGAATCCTCTCTCTGAACGTCGCGTTCTCGACAAGGTCGCCACGGTGATACACCACATTCTCCATGTCCGCGCAACCTCCGATGCAGCCTACGCTTGTTTGACGTATTTCTCCGGGTTTCTGTCAAACTTCTGCTTACACATTGGTGCGCAGAAGTAGTAGGTCTTCCCCCGGTGATCAGACTTCCATTTTGCGGTCTTCTCATCTACTTCCATCTGACATACCAAATCGAGAACCATACCCAAACCCCGCGTAAACCTGCGAGTAGAACAATAATCAAGCTTTCCCCATGACCAAATGAGCCAAGACTATCACCTCACTGCTGCCGACTCGAGACAGCAGCGTGAGACGGTCGTCTCATATGCAAGCTCTGCCCTAGAGCCTCGGACGAACCGTTGACCTCAAAGTGGCCTTCAACTCGATATTCACAAGAACCGAGAGCAGATCTAAATGTGAGCGAAGCCTCTCGCCCCTCAGAGACGTATTCCTTTGGACTCTAGAGGACAATCACGAAAGGATGCGCTCAAGTCAATAGTCAGGGAGCTCCACCAAGGCAAGTCCCCGGAGGCCCTGAAGGCAAAATTCGCAGAGCTTCTGACTGATGTTACTCCTGGAGACATAGGCAAGCTTGAGCAGGAACTGGTTCGCGAGGGATTGGATCCGCAGGAAATCACGAGGCTCTGTGATCTTCACGTCCAGTTGTTCCAAGAGGGGCTGGAAAAACAAGCAAGACTCGAAACTGGGACTAAACACCCGCTGACTGCGCTTAGGGTCGAGAATGAGCAGATAGCCAAGGCAGCGACGGAGTTCCACGAAGCAATAAACCTGCTACAAACGCAACCTCCAGCGAGCTTGAAGTCAAAGAAAGCCGAGATCAGCAACAGACTAGAAGCGTTGGCCAAAGTTGAAGTGCACTACCAGCGCAAGGAGAACCAACTCTTTCCTCTCCTTGAGAAGCATGGAATAACCGCCCCTCCTCAGGTTATGTGGTCAACGCATGACGAGATAAGGAAGCTGATCAAGAACACGAGAGCCGCTTTGTCTTCTGAAGACAGTGCTGGTCTTGTCGACTGTGGAGAGAAGCTCGCGCAGAAGGTCGAGGATATGACCTACAAGGAGACGAAGGTTCTGTTTCCCATGGCCATGGAGGTGCTCACAAGAGAGGACTGGGACGAGATATTGCACGCAAATGCCCAGAAAGGAATGCCGAAAGCGGTAGGCGTCGAAGGGCTTCTGTCACTTGACACAGGCTTATTGAACGCCGAGCAACTGAACCTCATCCTCACGCATCTTCCTGTTGATATTACGTTCATAGATGAGAACGATGTTGTGCGCTACTACTCGGAAGGGAAGGAGCGTATCTTTCCACGGTCACGAGAAGTCATCGGCCGCAAGGTGCAGAACTGTCATCCACCGAAGAGCGTGCACATCGTCAATCGAATCTTGGAGGAGTTCAAGGCTGGGAAGCGAGATGTCGCCGAGTTCTGGATTAACCTGAAGGACAAGTCTGTGTACATACGTTACTTCGCAGTTCGTGACAGGCAACGACGATATGCTGGAACCCTCGAGGTAACGCAGGATATCACGTCGATCAAGACGCTTGAGGGTGAACGTCGGCTCCTAGATTGGCATTGAGACACATCGTTAGCATGCCTGTCTCCTGTCCCGAAATAATTTCGTATATGAAGGTAGGCAACTACGGGTGAAACCCAACGACCGTAAGGTCCGATGGCTCATCCAGGAGAAACTGAAGGGGAGGGGTAGCGGCGAGCTAGCCCTCATACAGAAGGTCACCCGCAGACGCGTGGAACAACTCTGGCAAGCATACAGACTAACAGGCACCATGCCCACCCTCAAGAAACCCGGCCGCCCAAGAAGAAGCAGAAACCTCCATGAGGCCACCGTGATCCTCGAAACCTACAACCAACACCAACTCGGAGCCGTCAACCTCGAAAACATAATCAAAATCAAACTAGGCGTACATGTACCCCACAACCGCATCCACGAGGTCCTCCGCATGAACCAGAAAGCCGTACCGCAACCCAGCAAGCAGCGACGGCGCAGCTGGGTCCGATACGAGCGGACGCATAGCATGAGCTTGTGGCACATGGATTGGAAACAGCTCAGCACAGGGGAATGGTTCCTAGCCATAATGGACGATGCATCACGATTCATCGTAGCCTACGGAGTCTTCACGGAAGCCACAACCGAGAACACTCTAACCGTACTCAAACAAGCCATAGCCCAGTACGGATGCCCAGACGAGATCCTAACCGACCGAGGCACACAATTCTACGCCAGCGAAGGCGAAAGGAAGGAGAAGGGCGTAAGCCAATTCGAACAATACCTAGCCGACAATGAAATCAAACACATCCTCTGCCGCGTCAACCATCCCCAAACCAACGGGAAGCTGGAACGCTTCTACGGTGTACTCGAAGACAAGATGATCCACCGCGCCCAAATCGCCACCATCCCCGAATACGTCCACTGGCACAACGAAATCAAACCACACATGAGCTTGGACTGGGAGAACCTGGAAACGCCAATTCAAGCTTTCCAGAGGAAACTACCCGAAGACAGAAAGAATGTTCCTCAAATTATCCAGGATGCGAAATAATTATGGGATATCACAGTCACGATCCAAATCTCAGAATTGGTGCGGGAGGGGGGATTCGAACCCCCGAAGGCCTACGCCATAGGCTCCTGAAGCTAAGGCAGCGCTCGGGCGCTTCTACCCCTTAGACCTGGTTCCCGCCAGCATCAAGGCTGGCCTCGGGTACCCCCGCTCGGTCTCAGCTACTTCGACTACCTCTAGTTAACGATTTTGCGGAAGCATCCGCTGATCAAAACGTCTATGAGACGCCCCGAGAATGGCCCGGCCAACACGGAGACTGCCACAGTGCACGTTTCTCTGAAATACGGAAAGAGTTCCGTGAAGATTGAGATCCCGAAGGACCGTCTACTTGAGGCCGTGAAACCCAAACCATCAGTTCACCAAGGCCAAAGCATACCGGAAGCGCTCGCCGCGCCCGTGGATTCTGAGCCTCTTCCGAGACTCGTCGACCGAAACGACAGGGTTGCTGTAGTTGTGAGTGACATCACGAGGCCTTGCCCGACACGGGCGATACTCCTATTCGTAATGCGGTCACTCAAGGCGTCCGGTGTTCCTCGTGAGAACGTACGAATCCTCATTGGGACCGGAACTCACAGAGGACACACGCCTGCCGAGAAACGCGCACTCTTAGGATCTTACGCAAGTTCGATTCCACAAATCGTTGACCACAATATGGATTCCGTGCAATACGTCGGGACGACGAGACGCGGCACCAAGGTGTCCGTTAGCTCGCTTCTTCTCGACGCAGATTTCGCTCTAGCCATTGGCAACGTGGACGTACACTACTTTGCCGGCTACACGGGCGGCTACAAAGCCGTGGTACCAGCCCTAGCTGGAAAGGAGACGATCGAGAGAAACCACAGCCTCATGACACTCCCAAACGCGGAACCAGCCGTCGTCGAGTCAAACCCTGTCCGCGAAGACCTTGAAGAAGCAGGCCAAATGACGGGACTACGATACGTCGTCAACGTCGTTCAAGATGAGAGAAAACGGATCGTGAGCAGTTACGCGGGCGATCCTATCGCCGCACAGCGAGCTGCCATCAAGACGGTTGACGATTTGGTGAAGGTGCCCGTCAAGGAGCCGGCGGACATTGTGGTGGCGAGCGCTGGTGGTTATCCGCGGGATATCAACCTGTATCAGGCTCACAAGGCGATCGAGAATGCCTCCCACGCCGTCAAGAATGGCGGCACGATAATACTGGTCGCGGAATGCCGCGAAGGTTTCGGGAACAGCACATTCGAGACTTGGATGACGAGCGCGTCCAGTCTGGATGAAATCGGAGAGAAACTGAGCAAGCACTTCATTCTAGGCGCCCACAAGGCTTTCGCACTCAACAAGATCGCCAAACGAGCCGAAATCATCATCGCATCCAACAAGCTGCAGGCAAAGTCCATCATTCTCAAGACCCGCAAGAAGCCGCAAGATGCGTTGGATGATGCGTGGCGCTCGCACGGAAAAGATGCATCGATCCTGCTAATGCCTTATGCGATGAATACTCTACCTGCAACGCCTTCTGGTTTGTAGCAAGCCTTAATTCGGATGCTGTCAGCCCAAGTGCGACGCCGTAAGAGAAGAGGTTGAGCGCATAGAACTCGAAAGGGAACAGACTGTCACTTGGATGGCTGTGGAGAATATGAGACCTATACCTCGGCTCTACTACTTCTACCGGCGCACCCGAAAACGACTTGCGATACTCTTCGCCATCATGGGTCCAGGCATCATAGTGATGGTTGCCGACAACGATGCCGGCGGCATCACAACATACGCTGTCTCCGGTGCCCGCTATGAGTACAACCTTGTCCTGCTCGTGCTAGGATTCGCAATGCTCGCTTATTTCGTTCAGGAGATGACAGTACGGCTTGGAGCCGTAACTAAGAGAGGACATGCGGAAGCAATCTTCGACGGTTTCGGTCCGTTCTGGGGCTGGTTCTCCCTGATAGACCTGACTGTGGTCAACTTCCTGACGATAGTGACCGAGTTCATCGGCATGATCTCAGCCACAAGCATCTTCGGGATACCTCCTGTCTACACGGTCGTCGCGGCCATTGCGTTCTTAACGATACTTGTCTTGACGGGTAGATACTGGACCTTTGAGAGGATCGCGCTCGTTCTTTGTTTCGTGAACATGATATACGTGCCAGCAGCCTTCCTTGCTAGACCTGAGTGGAACACTGTCCTTCAAGGCGTATTCCATCCGAGCTTTCCGAAGGGCGTGACCGTCGGACTCTTGACATTGATCATGGCGAATATTGGAACCACGATCGCGCCTTGGATGTTGTTCTTCCAGCAGAGCGCAGTTGTTGACAAAGAGCTCGACGAGAAGGATGTCCCCTATTCGAAGATCGACACAGCACTTGGAGCGATCTTGACGGGGGCCGGTGCAGCGTTCATTATGATCGCGACCGGAGCAGCACTTCACCATTCGACCCCGAACATTACCGACGCATCTCAGGCAGCAGCCTCCTTGGCGCCCATAGCAGGCCAGTACGCCGGAGCCCTCTTCGCAGTAGGTCTCTTCGATGCGGGCCTACTGGGCGCGATCTGCATCTCCCTTGCGTCCTCATGGGCATTTGGGGAGGTCTTCGGTTGGGCGCACACTCTAAACGTGAACGTGAGGAGCGCTCCTTGGTTTTACCTCTTCTACTTTGTCAATTTGGCTTTGGCTGGAGTGATCGTGCTCATTCCTGGCGCACCCTTCGTGTTGATCACACTGTTTGTCCAGGTCATCGCTGTCACTCTCCTACCCGCCGCCCTCGTGTTCTTGATTCTGCTGTTGAATGATAAGCCGCTCATGGGGTCGTATGCAAACACGAAACTTCAGAATGTGATTGACTGGACGATCGTTGCAGCGGTGATCGGGATCTCCACCTTATATGGCGTCTCGACGATCTTTCCGAACTTGTTTGGAGGATGAGGCGATCTCGAGGCGACGATGAATGACAGTGAACTCAAATCACATCCGAGAGTACATTCGCAAGGCCTCGCTCGGGGGAAACAGTAACACAAAGTATCTCATGCTGAGTGAGATCGTTAACAAGAAAGTCCAAACCAAGTCCGGCGTCACGATTGGTAAACTGAAGGACTTGGTCTTCAAGGACGATCCGCGCTATGCTGAGGTAACTGGCGTTATCGTCGAACGCTCACTTGGTCGCCCTCCATTGAACGTGCCCTGGAGTAATGTTATCGACGTGACTACGGCGAAGACGACCGTGCGGGATCCACCCGAAGGCAAGTATCCCGAGCTCAAGCATGGTGAGGAACAACTCCTCCTTCGAGACAAAGTCCTCGACAAGAGAATCCTCGACATAGAGGGATTCGACGTAGAAATCGTCTACGACATACAGCTCCTTCTAGTGAAGGACAAGCTCTTCGTGGTAGCAGCCGATGTCGACCGACATGCAATGATACGCCGGCTCGGTCTTAGGCGACTTGCCAAGTCCATGCATGAGATTAGCCCGGATAAGGAGATCATACCTTGGCGATACGTTCAGGCACTACCGACAGACCTCACAGGCACAAAGGGCGACGTGAAACTCACTATCACGAGAGAGGGACTCAAGGACATACACCCCGAAGACTTGGCTGACATACTCGAAGAACTCAGCCATGAAGAGAGGATTCACATCTTCAGCGCACTAGATAGTGAGGTTGCCGCGGACGCCCTGGAAGCAACCGAGCCGAGAGTTCAAAGGGAAATCCTAGCTTCGACGAGCACCGAGCGAGTAGCACAGATCTTCACACACCTGTCTCCAGTCCAGATCGCTGACATAATCGCGATTCTCCCACACGACGATTCCGAGGAATTCGTGAGGATACTGAAGGGTGACGTTGCTTCCAAAGTGCATCAACTGCTCACCCAGCACGACGTCTCCGCGTCGACCCTGGCTATGCGATGCTTCCTAGGATTCCCAGGCGAGCTCACAGTTGAGGAAGCGTTCACGAGATTCCGAGAAGAAGCGCGTGGCTGCGATGTAACCATGTACATCTATGTTGTTGACAGCGAGCAGCACCTCAGAGGCGTCATAGACATCAAAGAACTATTGCAGACGGACCCGACGAGCACGCTCGAACAGATCATGACAAGAAATGTCGTGACCGTTGCGCCCGCTACCATGCGGGGAGAAGTCGAGGCGCTCTTCCTGAAGTATCACTTCAGGGCGATCCCCATAGTTGATGAGTCGAAGAAGATCGTGGGCGTCATAAGAGAGAAGGACGTATTCCTGAAGGAGGAATAGCAGCCAATCACTCGGGGAAGTGGAAGAATGCCGAGAGTACGAACAACCAGAACAGTAAGGGCTGTACTCCTATTCCTCAGACTGTACCTGATCTTTCTTGTGGGCTTGATAATCTACAAGTTTCTGACTCAGATGCACTAGTCAGATTCTGCGACAACTCGGGTCGCCTTGACCATATTCTGAAGCTTCTTTAAGGCAAGGTCGTATGCTCCGGGAATGCCGAGCATGCCTCCGAAACCGCAATCAGGCTTCACGACGATCCGATGCCCGAACGCGTTCAGTGCGCTCCGTATCGAGGACGAGATCTCCTCCACAGACTCAACCTGAGGCTTCACTGAGGAAACACAGCCGTATGCCAGAAACTTCCCTGCACGTTCGAAGTCATCCTTTGTGTACGCATGAATGTTTGCTGGGGATCCGGCGAATTCATGATCGATAATGTCGACTTTGCTTTTCAGTAGAACCTCCCTAACGAGCGGGGTCACCGTGCCACAGACGTGGATCGCGGTAAGACTAGACGCTTCAGAGATTATCGTGTCTAGCGTGTCGATGACGAACTTCGCATCGTATTTGAAGAGAACTTTCCGTCCGAGCATGATGGAGAAGAATGGCTCGTCTATGTTGATCAAGTCGAATCCTAGTTCGCTGAGCCGTCTGCATGATCGGCTGAGGATCTGAGCGAGCGCTTTGACGACTACGGGCTTGGACGCCCCACACGTCATTAGGTTCCTTCTGTTCAGATAGCTCGCGACGGTAAAAGGACCCGTGATGCAGGCTTTGGTCCCCTTGACCTTCGAGGTCAGCCCATGCTGACGAAGATAGGTCAGGAAGTACTCTGCTCGTTCGACACCGATCGGTTCCGACGGGGCCTTGATCTCATCCGAGCACAGCTCGGCTTCTTGGCCTCGGATCTGGATCTTCGGCTCAACCTTGGAGAGCGGGATCAGAAACTGCAGTCCCATGTTCATGGGGTTGGAGGGTGAGCCTGGAAGCTGAGGATAGCACGGGTAGTCCAATCCCGTTGAAAGCTTGTCCAGTATTGCACGATCCGTGTTTCTCCTGTCCCCGTCAAAATCGTCCTCAACGGGCAAACTACCCACATCCACGGTCGCTAACAGCAACTCTTCCAATCGCTTCTTCAAATCCATCCAGTCCGATGAATAGGGGATAGGTTGAGTGGTTGTCTGTAATCTCGCCAGGGTAGATGCGGGGTATGGTTCTACCTTGGCTGATTCCTCATCAGTGAACAAGCCTAATTTATCCCGAGTGGAGTTCCTTATTCCTAGCCAGGAATAAAGCATCCATGCCTATGACGAAGGAAGAAAGACGGGAATACATGAGTCGTTGGGTGGCAAAACATCGACAGCACTTTCGTAGTATAGTTCGAGAAACCAAAAGACGGCGTAGGCTTGAACTAATCACTCGCTTGGGAGGCAAATGTGAAAGCTGCGGTATCTCCGATCACCGATGCCTGCAAATTGATCACAAAGAAGGCGGAGGCATCAGAGAACTGCGTCAATACAACGACAGTTACAAGTACTGTGTAACTCTATTGAGAATGTCAGACGAAGAGCTTCGTGCAAAGTATCAACTTCTATGTGCTAACTGCAATTGGATCAAGCGGTTTGAACGAAATGAGCACGGGGCAAAAGGACAAAATGATTCTGCACTGCAACGAGAATGACATCAAGAAAGCCCTCTATCAGGCGGAGCTGGCGCGAAGGCTGATAGAGCAAGGAGTATCTCCTTATGCTCGGTTCCAAGAGATAAACGAACTCGCGAGGAATATCGCAAGCTCTGCGCAAATTAACCGACACTCTTCACGAAGGGAGTGTTTCAAGAATGCTGATCGGCGGGTACGCTCTGCCCGCCTACGGCCGAATCCGAGCAACTCAGGATATTGACATCGCGGTCGCGGCGCCGTTCTCGGAAGCGGTGAGACTCCACAAGCGGCTGGTCGAACGCGGCTTCCAATTACCAGCGTCACCAAACGAACAGGCACCACTATTTCTGGTGACTGACCTTGAGAACAAAGCGGAAATCGAAGTGTGGACCGAACCCGACGGGATCGTTTTCGATGACGAACTCCTGCGCAGACGGGTCAGGGTGAACCCCTTTGGTGATGATTTCGAGATGTTTGCAGTCGGGCCAGAAGACTTCATCGTGAACAAACTGTCCCGAAAGGACAGAGGCGTCCAAGATGAAATGGACGTGGTGTCCGTCCTAAGGCGGCAGAAGAGCGCGTTGGATTACGAGTATCTTGCAAAGAGAGCGAAGGCAGCCGGTGTCTCGGGACTACTCAGCGTGCTGACGGATGGAACCACCTAGACAGATCGTTTTCGGCGACAGTTCTTGATATAGGGCGGATAGTTGCCCTCTCGACGGGTAGGGACCTCAAGCGGCCTCCTCCCTCGTTTTCGGTTGCTCGTCTCGGCGTGACGAGGGAATCGCAATCCTTAAGATTCCACTTGTGTCCGGTAGTCCTCGCCGAGTTTGAAGTAGATGTCATCAGAAGCAGAAGGAGAAGGGCAGCCAACGGCTGCTGCCACCGTCAAGGTCGAGGGCCTTGACCCAGAATCTAGACAAGTGAACGTCACCGTGAAAGTAGTCTCGAAAGGCGAGGCCCGCGAGACCGTTTCCCGGAGAGATGGCTCCACACACAAAGTTGTAGATGCTCTCGTCGGAGATGAGACCGGCGCAGTCTACCTCACCTTGTGGGACGACAACATCGAAAAAGTCAACGAGGGCGACACGATAAACGTCAAGAACGGCTACGTCACGCTCTTTCGTGGATCAATGCGGCTGAACATAGGCCGCTACGGTTCACTGGAGACAGGCGCCCCGCCAATCGAGAACGTCAACGTTGACAACAACCTTTCCAACAAGGAGTTCCCCATGCCCGAGAGGCGTAGGTACCCGAGTTTCAGACCTAGATATCGGGACGAAGGAGGCGGCGGCTACGGGGGCAGAGGGCGAGGCAGAGGATACGGCGGCGGCCGCGGCCGGAGTCGGGGAAGATACTAGAAACGCGCCACTCCAAGTTCAAACTCTAGAACTTGAGGTTGCTTCGCACAGTAGTGGCAACTCTGCAGGCACGCTCCGAAGAGCAAACGTGCCGCGAGCTCTTCGCTACCCTTAAATCAAATCCTCCTACGCTCAAGCTTCGGTCTCGCCAATGGAGGACCTTATTCAACGCGCAGTCGAAGCTGCTTCTGCGAAGGGAGTTCAGTATGCTGAAGCACGGCTTCACATCGACAGCGGCAGCGGAGTCACGCTAACCAACGGAAAACCGGAGCCAGTTCAGCTCGCCAAGGCGAAAGGTATCGCAGTCCGCGTGCTCGTTGATGGCGTCCTAGGATTTGCATGCACAAACGACCTGTCCAGAGAATCTCTGGACGAAACCGTGGAGATAGCGTATAGAACTGCTAAGGCGTCGAAGAGGCTCGTCACTAACCCGGTACGCCTCTCAAAGGAGAAAGCAGAGCAGGCGAACTGGGAGACGAAAGCGCGAAAACCACTCCTCGACGTTACGATCGAGGAGAAACTGGCGGTCCTAGAGGAGATCGAGAAGAACCTCAGCCTAAGCGTCGTGAAGGTGGATCTTCCCTCTCGGACGCTCGTATTGATGGATGACATCACCGACCGGTACTTCGCCGACACTGAGGGATCGAAAATTCATGGAGTGGCTTCGAGGATCGGTTTGCTGTTTGTCTTCACCGCAAGTGAGCCTGGAAAGGGGATAATCCAGAGAATAGGCCAGAAAGGTGAAACAGGCGGATGGGAACGACTCGAAGAATGGGATCTCCCAAAATACGTTGCTGAAGAAGCGAAGAGTCTAGGGAAGATACTACGCGAGGCGAAGCAAGCTCCCCGCGGGGAGTTGGATCTCGTTCTCGGATCGGAGGTCACCGGTATCGCTTGCCACGAATCGTGTGGACATCCTCAGGAAGCTGACAGGATCCTGGGTCGGGAGGCCGCGCAGGCTGGGGAATCCTACCTCAAACCTGACATGATCGGCCACCGAATCGGCACCGAAGCCGTCACGGTTGTGGACGACCCTACCGTTCCAAACTCCTACGGCTTCTACGAATATGATGAAGAAGGCGTGCGAGCAGGCAGAAGGACGCTAATCAAGAACGGCGTTATCGCAGGATTTCTGCAGAATCGCGAGACTGCTGCAGAGCTTGGAGTTAGCAGTAACGGTGCAGCCAGGGCCGTGAGCTACGATAGGGAACCAATCATCCGAATGGCAAACACGTTCATGCTTCCAGGCGACTACAGCGACGATGAGCTGGTCGAGGACGTGAAGAAGGGTGTCTACATCAATACGTTCATGGAATGGAACATCGACGATAGACGATACAACCAGAGATACGTGGGGCTCGAAGCATACCTGATCGAAAACGGACGGATCACAAGCGGCGTGAGGAACCCAATTCTGGAGATCACCACGCCTGGATTCTACGGTAGCGTGGACGCTGTCGGAAAGAGAGTAGAGTACGAGGCAGCTACATGCGGAAAGGGGGAGCCGGAGCAAGGAGCTCCAGTGTGGCACGGCGGGCCACCGATACGCCTGCGGAAGGTCAGACTAGGAGGTTAACCAGATGAATCCAGAACAGATCGTTGATCAGGCTGTCGAGTACGGCCAGAAACTTGGAGCAAGAGAAGTAGCCGCAGCCGTAACCCGTGAAAAACGCAAGATGCTCAAATTCGCGAACAACTCCGTCACGGTCGTGCAGTCATGGGATCAAACGGTTCCGACAGTCTACTTGCTATCAGACCGCAAGCGGGCGGGAGCCCGTGTGGAGAACCCGAGCATCGATGCATTGAAAGAAGTCATGAAGACGCTGAAGGCCGCGATGGACATCACCAAACCAGGTGAAGTTGAATCCACTCTTCCCAAAGGACCGTTCAAGTACGACCCTGTTCCGCAGATATTCGATGCTCGAATCCCGAAGATGACCGACGAGCTCGTAGACCTCGCAGAGCAAGCAATGAAGGCAGCCAGCGCCGAGGGAGCGCGACGATCCTCCGGAGTGCTCGTCACCAGCGAGTGGGAAAGGTATGTGAAGACTTCTGCCGGAGCGGAAGGGGAAGATAAGGGAACAGATATCAACCTGTCGATACGAGCCTTTGTCGACGACGATTCAAGCGGCCAGGGCAACAGCTGCGCCACTCGACTTGAGGATTTCAATCCCAAACTCGCAGGAGCGGAAGCGGGGAAGATCGCGAATCAAGCTAAGAACCCGGTCTTCGGAGACGAAGGCAAGTACAGAGTACTGTTCGGTCCATCCATAATGGCGGAGTTCCTCGACAGAGTCGCAGATTTCGCAACCGCTTACTCCGTTGACCTCGGCCTATCCTTCTTCTCAGACAAGATAGGTCAGAAGGTTGCTTCCGAGAAGCTCACATTGGTTGACGACCGGCGCATGCCAGGCGGGATCAACTCGTGTTCGCTGGACGAGGAAGGCTATCCGACTCAGCGGACGACTATCATCGACCGTGGCACTCTGAAAACGTACCTGCACAGCTCGTACAGCGTCGCCAAGTACGGCGGAGCGCTGACAGGTAGTGCGTTCTATGCGGGAGGAACGTGGGGCATAGCTCCCGTGGCTCTCAACATCGTCGTCGAGCCTGGAGAGTATAGTCAAGAGAAGCTGTTCGAGCAAGTGGGAGATGGCTTGTACCTCACTAACAATTGGTACACGCGGTTCCAGAACTATCAGACAGGCGATTTCTCTTCCATCTGCCGGGATGGCGCGTTCGAGATCAAGAACGGCAAAATCGCCCGATCAGTGAAAGGACTTCGCATCAGCGACAATATGCCTCGTATAATGCAGTCGATCACCGCGCTTTCGAAGGAGAGAAAATGGATCAGGTGGTGGGAAGTCCCGATCCCCGTCTACCTGCCTCACATGATCGTTGAGGACGTTGGAATCACGAGAGCCACCAAATAGTCACTCACGTACAGCAGTCCTCGTAGGTAAATTGACCGTGACGAGCGACGATAACTCACGAGTGATGCTAGTCATTCCGACGCTAAACGAAGAAGAAGCTATACGACCACTCGTAGAGGAGGCCTCTCCGCTGTTTCCCAGAATCGTGATTGTCGATGGCCATAGTTCTGACCGAACCCGGGAGATCGCTCAGTCGCTTGGAGCCACGGTCATTCTACAAGAGTTTGGGCCTGGGAAGGGCTGTGGAGTCAGAACCGCCATGAAGTTCTTCCTATCCCAAGCTGCCGACATCATGTGCATTATTGATGGTGACGGGACCAATATTCCGAAGGATCTGGTTCCTCTCATCGATGCTGTGAGGGGTGGGGATGCCGACATCGTCATGGGATCCAGGATGCGGGGAAAGAGGGCCCCTGGGTCAATGAATTGGATCACGATTGCGTCGAACCGAGTTGTCTCATACTTGCTTTCGGTCAGATATGGAGGAGATTTCACCGATATTCAGACAGGCTACTGGGTCTTCAACAGAAACGCGATCGAGCGACTGCTCCCTAGCCTACATTCTACACGATTCGAGATTGAACTCGAGATCTTCGCCAAAGCAGGGTCACGCGGACTGGCGCTGAAGGAACTCCCTGTTGGCTTCCGCAAAAGAGTGGGACGGACAAAGTTCAGTTTTGGCCTAAGAATGAGAAACCTGTACTTTGGATTCAAGTATATTTTGTCCCTGAGAATCCCTGACTGACACCACCACGCCGAGCTGGAACCAGAAGATGGGAAAGTCTAGTTCTCAAAGCGGCGCCGCTTTCCGGGAAAGAGGCGCCTCTTTGGAGGATGTGGTCACGTACGATGCCCCGGACACACTTTCCTGTACCAGTACTTCGTCACGGATTCTCAGACGGCCCTTCTATCGAAGAAATACAGTGTGCGTGGCAAAGGAGCTCCTGGGCAAAGTTCTCGTGAGAAGACTTGGAGACACCCGGTTGGAGGGGATTATCGTTGAGACGGAGGCATACAGAGGGTACGACGACGCGGCCAGCCACGCGTACAGGGGCCCAACCCGGCGAAACCAGGTCATGTTCGGTGAGCCGGGACACGCGTATGTCTACTTCACCTATGGAATGCACTACTGTCTGAACGTTACCACGGAACCTGCAGGGCAAGCGGGTGCGGTGCTGATCCGAGCTGTCCAACCGGTTAAGGGCATCGTCGAGATGAAGAAACGACGCAGAACAGACCACTTGAGGGATCTTTCCAATGGGCCTGCGAAGCTCACGCGAGCATTCGTCGTGGACAAGACGCTGAACGGCCACGACCTCACCTCCGGAGAAAAGCTGTTCATCATCAAACCTTCCCACGCGGAGCGAGTAAGAGTTTCAGTCACCACCAGAATCGGGATCAGAACAAGCGCGGAGAAGCCTTGGCGCTTCTTCATCAAGGAGAATCCGTTCGTGTCCAAGCGATAGCGACTGGTCTGGTACCGTAGGAACCCGCAGGAAAGCTGAGGACAGTTCTTCAGTAACTCTTGCGTCCGGATGGAGAGAATGATGCGCTCAGTATGGCTTGAGCAGAAGAATCCTCAAATGCCGATTAGTGAAAAGCGGGCATGTGTAGAAGAAGTTAGTACTTCTCGACCTCTCCGTGCACGTGACCTACCTTAAGCAGGGCTAGGTGATGCACCCCTGAGGGCACTCGAAGTTTTCCAGTATTGTGTATCCTTTCGATCCGGTGGAAGGCCTCTTTGTCAATGTCCTTGTCAAGGGTCAGGGTCCCGCTGTTCTCCAGCTGGAATTGTCCCAGCTCTTCGTGGAGTCCGAGTATGTCTGCCTTGGAGAGGCTAACGGTTCCTGTGAAGACGAGCTTCTTGGTGTCGAAGACGTTGGGGACTGCCCCGCCCGCCTCGGTCAGGTAGGCTTGCATGGCGTCGTTCACGATGTCGGCTACGTTCTTGCCTTGCTCCTTGGCTTGTGCTACGATCTTGTTGTAGAGGTTCCTGTCGAGCCCGCGAATGAGGACAGCATTTGTAGACAAAGTCAGATTCCCCACAAAGGTTATTCCGTATATCTTGTTAACTTGCTTACATTGCTTACATAAGTAGCTTATAAATCTTGTTAAAGGTCTTAAGATGCTTACACCGTTCACACTAGACAACGCGAAACACCCGCAACAAGTGAAAGGAGAAGAAAACGGATTGATGAACGATCCCACGACTAGACTCCTGATAGAGGAATTCCAGGATGTCAAAGAGAGCCCGCTCAAGAAATGTGAGTGGTGCCACCAGCCCCTACCCAACGAACGATACCACCTGCGTATCTGCCCCAAGTGCCGGAAGGCAACCATTGACGCCTTCCTGAAGGGCGAACTGTAGGCACGACATTCTAGAGGAGCTCTCGTGCTCCTCGCCAACTCATTGGCAAGGTACTCCGTCGATTGACACTTAAGATATCAGCCGAACACGTTGAGCGGATCTCTTCCCACTCCAAGGAGTCCCAGCCTGTCGAGGCCTGCGGAGTACTGGTTGGTTCACTCGCTGGTGATGTGCGGGCTGTCACTGAGGTCTGGCCTGCCAGGAATCGACTTTCTTCTGAGTCTTCATACGAGATTGATCCCGAGACGCTCTTTCGTGCCTTCTCCCATGCAGAACAGAACAAGCTAGAGGTCGTCGGCTTCTATCACAGTCACCCATTCTCGTCGGCAGATGCGTCCGAGACTGACAAGGCACGGGCAAACTATCCAGGCCTCTCATACGTGATCTACTCGATCCCGAGAAACGAGATCTTATCATTCTACTTCGACGGAAAGCGACTCGCGCAAGAATCGGTGAGGATAGCGAGCGACTAGGGCTAGACAGTCCGAGGTCAGTGTCTACGAACTCTCATCGTCCTTCTCATGCGCCTCAAATGCTTCGCTCTCTCAGCGCGTCGGACGCGCCCGGCGCGTTTGAGATCATCTCGAGTTTCAAAACGAGCGTGCAATTCGAGTGACGGTCGCCGGCGCGGACCCCGTCTGCCATAAAAGACTTTTCTGGAGACTGTGATGGAGACAGACCGCGTTGTCCGCAAGTCCATCGGACTGAGTGGTGGACCCGTTGACGCGGATGAATAGGGTCGGGCTACCACTAGTACAGGATTATATACACAATTGTCGAAAACTATTAAACTCGCACGAAGCGACGCTACGATAGCTTCACACTTCTGGAGCAAGATACCTTGGTAAGGGATAGCACGCACTCGGCCGGGACCACGGACGGCCACCCATTCGGTACGATAAAGCAAATTCGAAAGCGTGACGGACGACTCGTCACCTTCGACCAGAACAAGATCACAGCCGCCCTATCGAGAGCCATCACTCAAACGATCGGGAAGGACTCGGCCCTAGCCCAACGGCTATCCGACCAAGTTGTGAAGATCCTTGAAGAGAAATTCGACGGGCGCACCATTCCCACAGTAGAAGAAGCTCAGGACACAGTCGAAAAGATACTGCTCGAAAACGGTCAAGCCAAGACAGCTAAGTCATACATCCTATACCGACAGAAGAGAGCAGAGGTAAGGAAAGAGAAACAGCGCATACTCGAGAAGGAGGAGATTGATGAGGTCGACAAGCGCTTCGACCTGAACGCCCTCCGTGTCCTGAAGGCGAGATACCTCAGGAAGGATACTGACGGCAAACTCATCGAGACTCCGAAACAACTGTTTGAAAGAGTCGCAATTCACGCGTCTCTTCCGAGCCTACTCTACGATGAGGCAGCCTTCGATGGATCCGGCAAAACCCCGGAGCATCCTCGGGAAGATTTCGACCCTGTCGCAAACGAAGGCAAGCTCTCGATCGGCAAGTATACGCTCAACAGGTTCCACCTCGAAGCGCTGAAACGATTGTATGACCGCTTCAACGGCGAAGGACGAGCGAAGCTTCGTTGGAGCGACTTCCTCGCTCATCTCCGCGAAGGAAAGTTCAACAATCATGAGGCCGAAGTGAGATCGTTCAACGATCTGATGGTCTCAAAGCGGTTCATGCCTAACACGCCGGCCGTTGCCAACTTTGGAAATGTCCTCGGAATGGGATCCGCCTGCTTTGTGCTCGACGTTGAAGACTCCATCGAGAGCATCATGGATGCACTCAAGAAAACCGCGATAGTTTTCAAGGCAGGAGGCGGGATGGGTTACAATTTCTCGAAGCTGAGACCCGAAGGCGACTATGTCAGCTCAACATCAGGGATTGCCTCTGGTCCGATAAGTTTCATGACTCTCTTCGACACAATGACGGAGGTCATTAAGCAGGGTGGAATACGACGCGGCGCCAACATGGGAATACTCAACAGCAATCACCCTGACATCGAGAAGTTCATCACCGCAAAGAAAGGAAACCGCGCGCTGAGGAACTTCAACCTGTCCGTTCTCATCATGCCAGACTTCTGGGAATACTACGAGAAAGACAAGCCTTACCCACTCGTGAACCCTCGCACGAAAGAGGTTGTGCGAACAACCAACGCCAGACGACTCTTCGACATGATCGTTTTCCAAGCCTGGGAAAGCGCAGAACCAGGCGTCATATTCCACGACCAAGTGAACAAGTACAACCCGTTCCTCAAATCGCTTGGGCCAATAGTCACAACGAACCCATGTGGAGAGGTGCTTCTCTATCCGAACGAGTCATGCAATCTCGGCAGCGTCAACGTCTGGTCATTCGTCAAGGAAGAGTCCGAAGGACAGATCCAACTTGATTGGGACGCATTGAAGCAGACGGTTGAGTTGGCGACTCGTCTCCTCGACAATGTCATCGACGTGAACAAGTTCCCATTGAAGGAGATCGAGGAGATGACCTTGTCCACGCGGAAGATAGGCCTCGGCGTAATGGGCTTAGGCGACCTCCTCTTCGAGATAAAGAAGTCCTACAATAGTGAGGACGCTCGCGAGTTCATGGAACGGCTGATGGAATTCATCAACTACCACTCCAAGCTGGCGTCAATACAACTCGCGAAAGAAAGGGGACCGTTCCCTTACTATGACAGGAGCTTCTATCCTGAGGGAAGACTCCCGTTCAAGGGGTTCGACCAGAAGGATAGATGGAGACTTCCATGGGACAAGGTCGCGCAAGAGATCAAGAAGTCAGGCCTGAGGAACAGCTACACAACCGTGATCGCGCCAACTGGCAGCATCTCGATGATTGCCGGCTGCAGCAGCGGAATC
>Ga0209610_1000510_pt1 | contig 20432 bp, 25 predicted proteins | sample LakKivw275mmetaG_FD_184137 | JGI IMG/M metagenome (GOLD analysis project Ga0209610, IMG submission 184137) | Anoxic lake water microbial communities from Lake Kivu, Rwanda to study Microbial Dark Matter (Phase II) - Lake Kivu water 275m metaG... | ecosystem: Environmental > Aquatic > Freshwater...
GCCGTTCTCTTTCTTTTTTTATTTTATCGTCGAACTCTTCTTTTAACTGTACAAACTTATCATAATTCCCCGGGTATTCCTTTATGTGCCCATCTTCAAGATGCAGGATATGAGTTGCAAATTTATTTATAAAAACTCTATCATGGGAAACTATAAGAACTCCACCCTTGAATTTTACAAGCATTTCTTCAAGGACCTCTATTGTCTCTATATCAAGATGGTTTGTAGGCTCATCGATGATAAGTATATCTGGTTCTGATAAAATTGCCTTAATGAGTTCACACTTTGTTCTTTCTCCTCCGCTTAGCTCAAACATTCTTCTTTTCATGGTTTCTTTATTGAGTCCAAATTCATCAAGCATTTCGTAAATTTTCTGCTTGTATGAATACCCACCTTTTTCACTGTATTGTTCTAAGAGTTTGCTGTATTCTTCTGTTGAATTTTCTGTCTTTTCGAACTGTTCAAGAATTTTTTCAATCTCCTTTAAATCTGAAAATGCACTTTCAATTTCCTCGAGGGCCGTAAGATTTATATCCTTTATTTCCTGGGGTACGTAGGCGACTTTTCCACTAATGCTAATTTCCCCAGAATCCTCTGACAAATTTCCAATAATAATCTCAAGGAGTGTAGTTTTGCCACAGCCGTTTTCTCCTATAATTACCTTTCTTTCTTTGTTGAGGGTAAACGAGACTCTGTCGAGCAGTTTTTTACCCTGGTTTATATAATTTACTCCTGAAACTATTAGCATTCTATCCTCTTCAATAATTTGTCTTATTAAATATAATAGAAATGGAACTTTTTTAAAAGTGATAAGTTTTTTAAAAGAAAAATCAGACATTTTTTAACGAAATTATTAAAATATAAGGAGTTATATGGGGAACAAAAAGGTACTTCTTGTTTATGCAAGTATTGGGGCGGGGCATGAAAAGGCATGTAAAGCTCTTGAAGAAGCATTTAAAAGCATTGGAGTCGATACTATTACTGAGGATTTTATTTCTAATACTCCACGAGCGCTTCGCCTGATTATAAAAGATACTTATCTTCAAATTATAAAATACATACCTGAGGCATACGATCTTGCATATAGGTTTACCCTTCATATGGATATCAAAGAGGCGCAGGGGCTTGCAAGATTTATTTCACTTACAGGATACCCATTTTTTAAAAGTATGTTTGAAAGAGTTTCTCCTGATATTGTTATTTCGACTCATCCCCTTACGACAATAGGGTTTTCTATGATAAAAAGAAAAGACGCTCCGAACTTGCGCCTTATTAATGTACTTACCGATTTTCATATTCTTAATCTTTTTCTTGCTCAGGGTGTTAACTTTCATACTGTGCCCAACGAACACCTTTTAGAAAATTATAAAAATAAATACCGAAGAAACGTTCCTCTTATATTGCCTTTAGGAGTCCCTGTCTCTTTGAATTTTTTAAAGAATGTTGATATTTACGAGGCACGAAAACTTCTTGGGTTTAATAATGACGAAAAGATTGTCCTTGTGATGGCTGGAGGGCTTGGACTTAGCGGTATTGTAGAGGTAGCAGAAACTATTGTTGATGTAAGTTTCAAGGAAAAAATTACAATTGTATTTCTCGCAGGTAAGAATGAAAAAACTCTTAGAGAGCTTTCTCGAGTGAAAGGTGAAAAGGTCAAAGCGAACAGAATATTATATATTCCATGGACTGAGGATGTATGGCTTTATATGAAAGCAGTAAATATGCTCATATCAAAAGCGGGGGGAGTAACCATTGCAGAGGCAGCATTATGCGGGCTTCCTCTTGTTATTTACAGGCCTCTTCCTGGTCAGGAAAGGATCAATGCAAATTTTTTAAATTCTCACAGTGCCGCTATTGTTGCAAAAAACAAAGAAGAACTTCCCGAGTTTGTAAACAAGGTGCTTTTTGAAGGACATGACAAGATTTTGCGTGAAAATATTATTAAGTTAGCAAAACCTAATGCATCACTGGATATTGCACGAAAGTCCCTTGAATAGACAATCATTTCCAATCATGCTGGCACAGTAGGAAACGGAGGTGACAAATACATATGGATATGTACCCTGAAGATAGAGACGGGTTAGTTTAACCTACAAATATTAAAAGCTAACAGCTTTTTGCTCAGGTAATATCAGAGCAGATTCTATTAATTTCCCAATTTTTAATATCCCTGATATCGATGCCTTCAATGAACCAATCTTCTTCTTTGCATGTTTTTTTGGCTGGCTTTACGAATACAGGGAGCATAGGAAACTCGCTTGGGAATTTTTTTTCTATCCTTACAAGTAAGTTTGTTGCGCTAAAACCAAGACTTTCTAATGTTTGGTAAAATTCTTCCCTTAAATTAAAGTTCCATGCAGACAGTATATCAAAATGCTTTTTTCTTATGATGTACTGTAAAAGTTCGTGAATAATCCCGTTTTCTGTTTCTGCATAATCTAAAACATGTCCACTTGTGCTGTTGTCGACTGTTTCTATTACAACGTAACCGTCTATAGAACCATTTTTCCAATGATAATAAAAAAAGTATTTTCGTCTAATGTTTAGGAATCTCCATTTTAAAAAATCTATATCCTTACAAAGTACAATTTTGTCATCAGGAGTTTTTTGTTTCACTATAACAGAATACATATCTTCCGGTCTGGGTTTATTTGAAACCTCGATATTTCCAAATATCCCGTAGTTGATCTTATTTTTTAGTAAACTTTTTCCCGTTTTCTTTGTTAAAGCCCAATTTATTAACCCTGTTATACTGTACTGTCTTGCGCTGGTTCTATCAGCAATTTTTGGCCAACCCATTTTTTGGTAGACAATGCCTGAAGATGTATTTATGCTTAGTCCTATAAATGCTTTATATGCTGTATTTTCAAATTCTCCTACGGTAAACGCTGTCATTGCTGAGAATAGCCCCTTTTTTCGATGGTCTGGATGAACACATATGTCTGATGGAGACAGCATTAATATACAGTCTTTTTTATTTCCAATTCTCCATCGTGTAACGAAAAGACCGATAAATCCCACAACTTCACCTCTATAAAGCGCAACAATGCCCAGGAATTTCTTGTTAAAAGGGTTATCTTCAAATTTCCATTTTAGGTATCCTGCAGTATTATCTGTATAAGCAGGCCATAGATATTTTTGTATATCAACGACCTCTACAAAAAACTTGGGACTATAGTTTAATATTTCATATTCTTTGTAGTACACAATAGTTACAAATCTCCTTAAATGAAAAATTTTGGATATTAATCAAATCACAGCTATTATAGCATAAATATTTTTTTCATTTTGCAAAATTAACAAAAAAAAGACTAAAATAAAAATGAGAGGTACTTTTTTGTCACTACACACTTTTTTCCTTGTGTTGCAAGTGGTTTTAAAAAGCCTGTAGCAATTCCTGAATGTCGTCATTGCACTGACTTGCGTTCTATTTAAAATTTTTTTGTTTTTAAATATAATGAGGAAAATACTTTTTCAAAAGGGGTAAAATGGATTTAGAGAAGGAAGTAATATCGGGAATCGTTGAATTCATAGATAAGTATATTCAACCCCGGGAGAAAGAAATTGAAGTTGAAGGGCTTTTTGTTAAAGAAATACTCAAAGAGCTTGGTTACCATGGTTTTATAGCAATTCCATTTCCAAAGGAATACGGTGGACTTGGGCTTTCCTTTAAACTTTTTATTGAAGTTTCAAGACTTATTGCTAAATGCAGTGGAACGATCACAGGGGTTATAGGTGCTCAGGTATTATCTGCTTTTTCCATACTCATTGGAGGGACAGAAGAGCAGAAAGAAAAATACCTCGGGAGACTTATAAAAGGAGAAACGATTGGTTCGTTTGCGTTGACCGAGCCTAATGCAGGTTCTGACCCTTCTTCAATTGAAACAAAAGCAAAAAAAGAAAGTGATTATTACATCCTCAATGGCACAAAGGCTTTTACAACGAATGCAGGGCTTTCAGATATTTATGTGATAATGGCAAAAACAGATAGGGATAGAGGAGCAAGGGGTATTTCTGCATTTATAGTTGAGCGAGATGTGGAAGGCTTTTCGGTAGGGCGTCAGGAGAAGAAGATGGCACTTCCTGGTCTCCCAAATGCTTCGCTTTTTCTCAACAATGTAAAGATTCCTGACAACAAGCTTATGGGAAGGGAAGGGACAGGATTCATCATTGCAATGAAGACTCTTGATATAGGAAGAGTTACCACGGGAGTGGGTGCCGTGGGATTATCTGAGAGGGCATTTGAAGAAGCTGTTAGATATAGCAAGACAAGAGTTCAATTTGATAAACCTATAAGTTCATTTGAAATGATACAGTCATATATTGCCGATATGGCAACTGAGATAGAAGCCTCAAAACTCCTTGTGATGAATGCTGCAGTAAAGAAGGATAACAATGATAAAGATTTCTCGTTTTACGCATCGATGGCCAAGTATTATGCGTCAAAAACGGCAGTAGATGTATCAAGGCTTGCAGTGCAGATCTTTGGCGGGTACGGCTGGATTGAGGATTATCTTGTTGCGAGGCTTTATAAAGAGGCAAAGATGTATGAAATCATAGAAGGCACCAATGAAATTCAAAAACTTGTCATTTCAAATCATATATTGAAAGAGGTGAAGTAATGTACATCGTGGTATCGGGGAATATCGGGGCAGGCAAAACCTCCCTTGCGCAGATTATTTCTCAAGAACTTGGCTTTAGCGTCTATTTTGAGGATTTTCATGCGAACCTTTTCCTCAAAGAGTACTACAAGGACATGAAAAGGTGGGCTTTTGCCACTCAGATTAACTTTCTTGCTCTCCGTTATGAGCAGATTATTCATCATGTGCTTGTTTCAAACATTCCTGTGGTGCTTGATAGATCAATCTATGAGGACAGAGAAGTTTTTGCAAGATCGCTTCATGAAGAAGGTCTTATGACTGATGATGAATGGGCTGTTTATGATAAACTTTACAATCTTATGGTTTTTCACTTGCCGCAGCCAAACTTGCTTGTCTACCTTGAGAAGAGCGTCGATGAGCTTTTACGTAATATCGGAAAGAGAGGAAGGGATTTTGAACGAATTCCCGCAGAATATCTTGAGAGCCTTGATAAACGGTATAAGGATTTTTATGCAAACTGGCATTTTCCAAAAGTGAAAGTATGTGATGACATATATGAATGTAAAGGTGACATAATCGAGAAGATTAAGAAAGCATTATACCAGTCAGAGTACTGATAAATTATCAGGCGGTGCCAGGCACCATGTTTTAAAGCCGCTGTATCAGCCTCGGCTTACCTTATTTGCTTCTTCTGAAGAATCCTTTTCTTTTCGGCTCCTCTTCTGATGTTTGTTCTGGTTTAGCTTCCTCGTGAGATTCCTTTACTTGAGCCTCCTTTTTTGCTGTTTCTACTGTGGCTCCGGCAGTTTTAAGTTTTTCCTCAAAATCCTTGACCTTTATTTCCAAATCTCTAACCTTATTTTCGTACTCTTTTATCTTTGCTTCTTGATCGTCTTTTATTGAGCTTTTCTCTTGTTCCAGTGTCTTAATAATAGTATCTCTTTCTTTTATTTCTCTTCTGTATCTTGCTGTACTTCCGATATAGAGCATTAGCGAAATAAGCCACATTGAAACAATCCCGGCGAGGAAGACTAAAATTGCAGAAAGTCCTACAGAGACATCAGGAATTACCCACCAGAGGAAATTTAATTCTACTGTTTTTGAGCCGTTTTGTACTACAAACAGAAGGCTTGCAATTAAAACGACCAGTAAAATAATGAGAAAAGTACTAAATTTTCTCATCTTAACTCCCTTTTAATTTTTGTTCTTTAGTCTGTTCTTTCTTGGTTTCTTTTGCTTCAGAGATTTCTTCTCCCGGCTTTTCAGCAGGAGCTTCTTCTCTGACTTTTCCTGCTCCAGATTCCTTTGCCTCCGGGGTTTCTTCCTTTACGCTTTCTTTAGCTTCGCCCGTCCGTTTCTTTATCTCGGCGATTTCTTTTTCCTTCTCTTCGACTTTCTTTTCTACTTCTTCAATCGGAGACAGTAAGTCTTTTAGAGATTCTTTAACTTCATCTGATAGTTTCCCTTCTTTAAAAAGAGAGTATACCTTTCTTCCAAGGTCAGCTAATTTTCCGCCTTTTGATGTGTTAAGTGCTGTAATTTCTGTCTGAAGCTTTGCAATTTTGCCAAGCTGTGCTGCTTTTTCTCCAACTTCCTGTGCACCTTTTTTAAACTTGTCCCAGAATCCTTCCATAATTCGCCTCCTTTATTTTTTATTTAAAGATTTCTTAAAATTACTGAAATCTGAAAAAACTGATGCTATAATAACTATTAACGAAATAATAATAGTTACAGCAATGTAAGAGCCCCCTGTTGTAAGTCTTGGAATAAATGCGAGTATAACAAATAAAACTCCTGCACCTGCAATAATTGCTGCTTTCCACCCCTTTTCATGTACTTCCGAGATTCCTAATAATATGAAAACAATACCGGCAATAACGTTAACGACAATATTTGAAACCCTTGAAAGGGGAAGAAGCCGTACGATGAGAATTACACCGATAAACAAACTCAATAACATACCATTCATTTTTCACCTCCTGTCTAATTATAAAAGATTTTTACAAAATTTGAAAGTTTTAATGAGTTTGAGAAATTTAAAGTTTTATACTTTTGCTTTTAATCTGTATAATTAAATTATGATTGAGGTTATAACGGCAAGCAAGTTGAAAGAGGACTTGCTGAAAGTATTAAAAGAAGTTGAAAAAGGAAACTCCTTCCTTATTATCAGAAAAAGCTCTCCTTCGGCGGTATTAATAAATTATGAGCTGTTTGAGAGTTTAAAAGAATCGGTGGAAATTCTTAAAAACAAGGAATTATTGAAGAAGATACTCAATGAAGGAAAAGGTTAAACTCCCTATAGAATCTCTATATTTAGAAAGGGAAGGAGTTAAAAACTTTTATTATTTAAACGGGAAAAGAGTATTTGAAATCTCTCCCCTTGAATTAAAGGAAAAAATTTCTGTCGTAATTTGTACCGCAAGAAAGCTCAACATCGAAAAAATCGAGGAGAATATTCTAAATATAAAAAAGCTCAATATTCTTCTTGATATCGTTATTATCGTAGGAAACGAAGAGGACAAAAAATCTTTAAAGAGCCTGTTCAAATATGAGTTTATTAAGATAATATTAAACGAGCATTTTCAGGACACTGTTTACACCTCTCTAAAAATGGGACTCAGAGCAATTAACCTGAAAAGTTTATTCATTGTTTTACTTTTTGGCAATCAGGAGCCTTTAGAGACTTCTACTTATGATAGAATTATCAAAACGATTTTTTCTTCTGGCAAAAAGATTTTTATACCCACATATAAAGGAGAGAGAGGTCACCCTTTGGTTTTTTCAAATTTCCTCCTGAAAGATCTTCTAATGTTGAGGAAGGAAAAAGGGATACCTTATCTTTTGAAAAAATTTAAAACAGAAACTGAAGAAATAGCAGCCGATGATAAAAATGTGCTTTTAGTAATAAAGTAGAATCCTGGACTTTCTTCATTACTAATTTTATCCCTCTTGACTTAATTGGCAAAATTGTGTACAATTTTATTGATATAAAATTGCCAATATGAAAAAGATATTTTTAACAGGAAAAATTGGTGTTGGAAAAAGTACTGTTGTTGATAGGTTGCTTGTTATAATGAACATGAGTTTTGGAGGGTTCAGGACTCTGCCGGTTATAAAGGAGCAGCAGCTTAAGGGTTTTAAGATAAGAGATATTGAAACAGGCGAAGAGGAGTCTATTGCTTTCTTTGATAATGATTTTTTAATTCACCCGGTCATTGATGGGTTTGAGAACCTTGGAGTGAAATCATTGAGAGGTGCTCTTGAAAATAAAGAGTTGATTGTAATGGATGAACTTGGATTTCTTGAGTCTGAGGCAGAGTCTTTTAAGGCCACGGTTTTAGAGGTTTTAAAAAGCGATAGGTCTGTGCTCGGTGTTATGAAAATTGATAGAAATCCATTTTTGGATGAAGTTGCAAAATATGTTGAGATTGTTGAAGTGGAGGTACATAATAGTGGCAATCTTCCACAACAGTTAAGGAGGGCCTTTTATGGGACTTTATGAAGATTTGATTGGTTCAGTAAAGAATAAAGGTGACGAAGTTATAAAAGATATGCGGGTTGGTACAACATGGACAACCATTAAAACTTCAAAACTCGGTTTGTCCTTAACCTATTCCTCGTTGTACGATGAAGTTGAGGATGCAGGAAATTTAATTGGAAAAAGGGCAGACGAGCTTCTTGAGAATCTGAAGACATTTAACCTTTTGAAATTAAGCATAGGCCTTGCAACCCTTAACTCTCTATTAGATATACCTAAAGATTTTGAGACCTTTAATATTCTCGATTATCTTGAAGAGTTCGGAAAAGATAAAAAAATTGTTTTTGTAGGGCATTTCTGTGGCCTGGATAATGTAAGAAAAGTTGCAAGAGAGCTCGTGATTTTGGAGAGAAACCCTCAACAAGGGGACTTTCTGGATACTGCTTGTGAATATGTTGTACCTGAAGCAGAAATCCTTGCAATTACAGGTTCTGCGTTTGCGAACAAAAGCATTGAGAGGCTTCTCCAACTTTCTCGAGGTTATACAGTGGTATTTGGTCCATCTGCTCCGCTTTCCCCGGTACTTTTTGATTATAGAGTGAACCTCATTGGAGGGTCTTTAGTAGTTGATGAAGAAAAAGTTATTCATGCTGTCTCTCAGGGTGGAAAATTGAATAGCTTCAAAAAATATCTTAAGTATGTTGCCATAAGGAGGAAGTGAAGATGAAAAGGTTACTCTCAGTATTATTGGTATTATCTTTGGTATCGGTTTTTGTTATACCTTTCAGTGCAAAGGCGCAGGGTTATAAACCTGTAGCTATCATACAGTTAAAGATGAACTCCGAAAATTTTAATGTTGACGGTTTTAATATGAAGTTTAACCCTTCTGGTTCTAAGCCCTTGATTATTAACGGAATCGCTTATGTTCCTCTGAGAGGTATTATAGAAGCAGTAGGGGGAAATGCCGGATGGGCTTCGAATGAGAGGAAAGTCACGATTTCCCTTAACGATAGCTCTTTGAATCTTTATATTAACAATCCTATTGCAGAAGTCAATGGAAGCAAGGTTTACATTAGTGACAATGCCGATGTCAAACCAATTATATTAAATTCGAGAACTCTTATTCCTCTTGAATTTCTTGTAAAAACTTTCAATGGCTCAGTGCACGTAGAGACTGACAATATCAATATTATACTTTATAAACAGCTTGTTCAGGTTGCCGATGTAACAGGAAGAAAGGTGATGGTTCCAAAGAAAATTTATAAAATCGTTTCCCTTTATCCTATGGCAACACAACTTTTATTCTCTTTGAGAAGTGAAGACAAACTTATCGCGACTCCCAGAGGCAAAGTCGTAAATGACGTAAATTTTACAAAAGTATTTCCTGATGCAAAAAGTTTACCAGAGGCAAGTGATTTTAGGGAACCTAACATTGAAACAATCCTTTCACTTAAGCCAGATTTAGTAATCACCACTTACCAGACTCCAATCAAGAAGCTCGAAGAAGCGGGTATTCCTGTTGTTCTTTTAAACTTTGAAAGCCCGCAACTTATGCTTAAATCCATCCAATTCCTTGGGAATATTCTTGGACAGTACGAAGAGGCCAGGCAAGCACTTCTCTATTTTAATGAAAAACTCGAATATATAAAAGATAAAACAAGTATCATAAACAAGAAAGCAACACTTTATATAGCTGGAGCGAATATTTTGACAACATTTGGAGGAGATTTTTACCAGACCTATTTAATAGATCTTGCTGGTGGGGTGAGTGTTTCAAAAGATTTGAAGGGCGGCAAGGTAAACGTATCGGCAGAGCAAATACTCTTGTGGAATCCTGATTACATTGTGCTTACTTCTTACTGTAGTGACACAGTAAACGATGTGCTTGACAACCCAAAGTTGAAAGATTTAAAAGCAATAAAGAATAGACATGTTTTAAGAATGCCTTTTTATATACTTGCCTACGATTTGCCAGCTCCAGAGTCCATTCTTGGCATTATGTGGCTTTCAAATAAAGTTTATCCCCAGATTGTTGACTTTGACATTGCAAAAGAAGCAATAGATTTCTACAAGAGGGTATATGATTTCAATATTCCTCAGGAAGATCTGAGGTTCATTACAGGAGTATAAATGATAAAGGTTAATAATCTTACATTTGGATACTTTGATTCGGAAGTTTTTAGAAATCTCAGTTTTGAGGTAAATGAAGGAGAAATTTTCACAATTCTTGGTCCTAATGGAAGTGGTAAAACTACACTTTTAAAATGCATTGAAAGGCTTCTTGCTCCAAAAGGTGGAAATATTATAGTTTCAGGTAAAGATTTAAAAGATTATTCTTTGAAAGAACTGGGAAGAACCATATCCTCGGTTCCGCAAATCCATAAGATCTCTTTCTCGTACACTGTTCTTGACATGGTTTTAATGGGAAGGAGCCCATATCTTGATTTCTTTTCTCTTCCGTCACAGAAGGATGTGAAAGTTGCCCTTGAGGCACTTAAAGAAGTGGGTATTTACCATCTTAAGGATATGCCATATACAGATATAAGTGGAGGTGAACTTCGTTTAACTCTCATTGCAAGAGTACTAGCCCAGAATACAGGTATAATAATTCTTGATGAACCAACTGCATTCCTTGATTTTAAAAACAAGTTTCTCGTATTAAATAAGATCAGGGAGTTAAGAGACAGAAAAAATCTTACTGTTCTTATGACGATGCATGATCCTAACCAGGCCCTGAGATTTTCAAATAGAGTACTCTTAATCAAGAAGCAGGAGGTCGTAGCCATGGGAAAGCCAGAAGAAGTGTTAACTCCTGATAATTTGAGGAAACTTTACGATATAGAAGCGGAGCTATTACAAATTGAAGGAAACACCTTTATCTACCCGAAGGCAAACTAAGTCATTTTTTACCTTAGGGCAGGTCATTTTAATATTAATCGTACTAAATATAATTCTTTTTATCGTTTCCTTATCGCTTGGAAGGTATAAAATCGATCCTCTAACGGTTTTAAAGGTAATTTTAGGCAAGATTTTTCTACCAGGACAGACTTTTGATGACACTGTAAAGACAGTAATTTTTGATATAAGATTCCCACGAGTTATTGCTGCGCTACTTATTGGAGCTTCTCTTTCAGAAAGTGGAGCAGCGTACCAGGGTATATTCGATAACCCTCTCGTATCACCATTTATCCTTGGACTTTCATCAGGAGCAGGCTTTGGCGCTGCAATTGCAATTCTTATAGGGGGTAATTACCTGCTTATCGAACTTTTTGCATTTATATTTTCAATTATTGCTGTCCTTTTGAGCCTCTTTATCTCAAGATCTCAGAAAAATTCTAATTCTATAACACTTGTGCTTTCAGGATTTATAGTAAGCAGCCTTTTTACGTCTTTAATTTCATTCCTTAAATACTATGCTGACCCGTATACGAAACTCCCATCAATTGTTTACTGGCTTATGGGTTCGCTCGCTCAAATATCACAAAGAGATGTGATATTTGTAGCTCCATTTATTATAGCATCCATTATCCTTCTATATCTTTTAAGATGGAAATTAAACATCCTCTCTCTTGGAAACGAAGAGGCAACATTGCTTGGCGAAAACCCTAAAAAACTCAGGTTGATAATTATTTTTCTTTCAACTCTTTTAACATCACTGTGCGTTTCTATAAGTGGTGTAATAGGATGGGTAGGACTTGTCATTCCGCATCTTGGAAGAATGCTTGTAGGACCTGACTTTAGAAAACTGCTTCCTGTATCAACTCTAATTGGGTCATTTTACCTTTTACTGATAGATGACCTTTCTCGCACTATATCTCTCTCTGAAATACCAATAGGAATTCTTACAGCACTGATAGGAGCTCCATTTTTTATTTACTTAATGCGGCGTGGAAAATACAGGTGGTCATAATTTTAGGCTTTCCTCAACGATTTTCTTTATGAGATTTCCGCCTGCCTTACCTTTTAATTCTACCATTACTTCTTTCATTACTCTTCCAAAATCTTTCTCACATGAAGCGCCGACTTTTTGTATTATTTCTTTTACCTTTGCTCTAATTTCTTCCTCTGACATCTGCACAGGCATATATTCTTTGAGAACTTTTAACTCTTTCTCTTCTTTATGAACAAGATCCTCTCTTCCTCCGATTTTGTACATTTCAATTGACTCTTCCCTCTTTTTAATCTCCTTGCTTATAACTTCTATGACATCATCATCGGTTAATTCTTTTTTCTTCTCCCTGTTCTCGATTTCTCTATATTTGATTACAGACTTGATGTAACTTAATACCACTATGCGCAGACTATCTCTATTCTTCATTGCCTGAATATAATCTTTTGAAATTTTTTCAAAAATCATCTTTGTCTCCCTGAATAGATTTACTTATTTTCGAAAGGCTCAACATGAATAGTTATATCCTGAATCTGTGGAATTTTGCTTTTAACTTCTTTTTCTATCATACTTACGATTCCATGGGATTCTTTGATGCTCATACTTTCTGGAAACTCGAGGTGCATATCAACTATATAATAGGAACCAAGTCTACTCATTCTTATGAGATGTGGGTTAATTGCCTTTGGAAACTTATTGATAATTTGCCTTATTTTTCCTGCAATTTCCGGGTTATCCTGCTCTTCCATGATTTCTTGAAAACCGGGTTGAAGAACTTTGAATCCCATATAAACTATGATTGAAGCAACCGAAATAGACGCGATTCCATCAAAGAATTTCCTCCCGGTAATCATTATTAAGAGGCCACCGATAACAACGGCGGACGAGGAAAGCACATCACCAAAGTAGTCTTTTGCATTTGCTAAAAGAGCCTGGTTTGAAAATTTTTTACCCATCCTTGACATATATGCTGAAAGCATGATTTTTCCGAGAATACTGGCTCCCGCGCCGATCAGCATGAGTGATTCAATAGCGTTCGTTTTGCCAAATGTACGGAGCGATTCAATTATTATAATAATCCCCGCGAAAATGATAGATATGCCTATGATGTTTGAGGCTATTGTTTCAGCCCTGCCATGTCCATATGGATGAGAGCTGTCCGGTGGTTCTGCTGCAATTTTTATTCCCTGGTAAACGATAAATGACTTTAATACGTCAATAGAAGTATCTACCCCATCGCTTATAAGTGCAATGGAATGTGCAAAAATGCCAAGGATAACTTTAAATATAGCAAGCAATATATTGCTTGCTATCCCTATTTTTACAGCTTTTAAACTTTTTGTTCTCCTTTCTTCCATTTCAAACTCGTAGTTTATTATATCAATTGAAAAGGAATTAAAAAATAGACGTTTGAATGTTGCTCAGTACTTTATATTATATCTGGGAGAGAATGAGATTAAAGACAGAGGATGTCTAGAAAAAAACCAAAAGATTTACCCTTATTTTTTAAATTTGAATTATGTTTTATAATTTAGTTGGTAGGTTACGAAAAGGTGATAGATTTCTAATGGAAGACGACATATTTAGAGGAACCAGTAGGTTGTGTTTTTTCGCTCTTCTACATTTTGCGATTTTTCATATTTTTAATTCAAGGAGGGAAAATGAAAATTCTGGTTATTAATCCAGGCTCTACTTCAACTAAAATTGCTGTTTTTGACGGGGAAAACTCGATTTTTGAGAAAATAATAAGGCATAACTTTTTTAAATTTGAATTATGTTTTATAATTTAATTGGTAGGTTACGAAAAGGTGATAGATTTCTAATGGAAGACGACATATTTAGAGGAACTAATAGGTTGTGTTTTTTCGCTCTTCTACATTTTGTGATTTTTCATATTTTTAATTCAAGGAGGGAAAATGAAAATTCTGGTTATTAACCCAGGCTCTACTTCAACTAAAATTGCTGTTTTTGATGGGGAAAACTCGATTTTTGAGAAAATAATAAGGCATAACTCAGAAGAGATAAAAGATTATAGGAAGATCGTTGATCAGTTTGAGTTCAGGGCTAACATCATATCGAAAGAACTTGAAAGCAATAGTTTTCGGATAATTGACTTCTCTGCGATTTCAGCAAGAGGTGGACTTTTGCACCCAATCGAATCAGGAACTTACAGCGTAAATGAAGATATGGTTAAAGATCTTAAAGAAGCTCGTTATGGAGAGCATGCTTCAAACCTTGGTGCTATTATCGCTAAAAACCTCTCTGATAAGTACGGGGTACCCGCATTTATTGTTGACCCTGTTGTTGTTGATGAAATGAAGTCGATTGCAAAATACTCAGGTCTTAATGGTATTGAAAGAAAGCCAAGATGGCATGCTTTGAACCATAAAGCAATCGCAAGGTTTGTTGCAAATGATCTTGGTAAAAAGTATGAGGAATTGAACCTCATAATTGCTCACCTTGGCGGTGGTATTTCAATTGCAGCTCATGAAAAAGGAAAGGTCGTGGATGTAAATAATGCACTAAATGGAGATGGTCCGTTTGCTCCAGAAAGGGCTGGGGGACTCCCTGTTGTCAGCTTACTTGACTTATGCTTTTCAGGCAAGTACACCTATGAGGAGATGTTGAAAATGCTTGCTGGTTATGGAGGCCTTGTTTCTCATCTTGGTACAAACTCCGCAATGGAGGTTGAAGAAAGGATAAACAATGGTGATACTTATGCAAGACTTGTTTATGAAGCGATGGCGTATCAAATTGCAAAAGCAATTGGAGAGCTCGCAACAGTTCTTTCAGGTAGTGTTGATGCTATTGTTATAACAGGTGGACTCGCAAACTCTAAAATGCTTACCGATTGGATTAAAGAAAGAGTTTCATTTATTGCAAGCGTACTTATTTATCCTGGGGAGGATGAGATGCGAGCACTTGCCCTCGGGACTTTAAGGGTAATTGCAGGGGGAGAGAAAGCGAAATCGTATGAAAGAATTTGATTTACTTCCCGGTTGGTGCCAGGCACCGGGTGGGAAGTTTTTTTGAAAAGGAAGTGTAAAATAACAATATGATAGAATTTGATCCGAAAAGTTTACTTGATAAAGAATTTCAGATTTTTATAGGGAGGATTGGGTCTGGCAAAACTGAAATCTCGATAAATTTTGCCATTAAATTGAAAGAAGAAAGTTATAAAGTTGTCCTGTTTGATATGGATATTGTTAAGCCTTATATAAGGATTAGAGATGTACTAGATAGACTAGCTGAGTATAACATAGAGATCGTGTCGCCACCAGAGTCTACAAAAGCCATAGACCTTCCTATATTTCCTAAATTCCTTATAGGACATCTTATGGATAAGGGTGCCTATAAAATACTCGATGTTGGTGGGGATCCATACGGAGCAGGTTCTATTGCACAGTTTAAAGATGTAATAAAAAGTAGCCTTTATAATTTGTTTTTTGTAGTTAACACAAGAAGGCCAGAAACTTCAAAGCCCGAAGAAATCATTAAAGCAATCTCAGGAATTCAGGATGCATCAAGGATGAAAGTGACCCACCTTGTTTTTAATACAAATCTTCGTTGGGAAACAACTAAGGATATAATGATGGATGGACTGAATGTCGTTAAGGAAGTTTCGGCTGAAACTAAAATACCTATTGCCTTCGGCTGCGTGGATGAAATAGAAATGAATATGGTTGATTCAATTGATATTCCTGTTCTTCCTTTAAAGTTTTTTATTAACCCGCTTCCTATAACGGGAATTTAAAATATCTAAGGAGGTATTATGGATTTAAAGGTAATTGTGAACGAGGAGAGGTGCAAAAGTTGTGGTCTTTGTGTGAACATCTGTCCAAAACATGTGCTGAGAATCTCTGATAAAATCAATTCAAGAGGTTATCATCCTGTTGAACTTTTTGACAACGAAAACTGCATTTCTTGTGGTTTCTGCTATCTTGTCTGTCCTGATATGGCGATAGCAGAAGTGAAAAAACTCGAGCCTGTTAAGTAGGAGGTTCTAATGGGAGAAAAATTATTAATGAAGGGTTCTGAGGCAATTGCTGAGGCAGCAATTAGAGGAGGGGCAATGGCGTTCTTTGGTTACCCTATAACCCCTCAGAACGAGACTCCAGAGTATTTTAGCAGAAGAATGCCGGAATTAGGTAGAGTATTCTTACAGGCCGAAAGTGAAGTTGCGGCAATCAATATGGTGTATGGCGCTGCTTGCACAGGTACTAGGGCTATTACGACTTCGTCAAGCCCTGGCATAAGCCTTATGCAGGAAGGTTTTAGTTACATTGCAAATACAAATGTTCCGTGTGTTGTTGTGAACGCAATGAGAGGAGGCCCGGGCCTTGGAGACATTGCGCCAGCCCAGGCAGATTATTTTCAGGCAACAAAAGGCGGAGGTCATGGAGATTATCATTCAATTGTTATTGCCCCTCATACGGTTCAGGAAGAGGCAAATCTTATGTTCGATGCTTTTGAACTTGCTGATAAATACAGGATCATGGTAGTTGTGCTCGTTGATGGCTTATTGGGTCAGATGATGGAACCAGTTGAGTTTAAAGACTGGGTTGATGTCAAAAAATTTAAAACGCCAGAATGGGCAACAGTAGGTCAGGGAGAGAGAGCTAACAGAAATATTCTTATATCTTTTGATCTTATGGCTGAAGGACTCGAAAAAATGAACATTGTCCTTCAGGATAAATATGCAAAGATTAGGGAAAACGAAGTGAGGTTTGAAGAGTATAAAATGGATGATGCTGAATATGCGATTACTGCTTTTGGTACTGTGGCAAGGATAGCAAAAACAACTGTTGAACTTGCAAGAAAAGAGGGCATAAAGATTGGTTTAATCAGGCCTATTACTCTTTACCCTTTCCCTGAAAAGATAATAGAAAATAGGGCTTCTCAGGTTAAATTGTTCTTTGATACTGAATTGAACGAGGGTCAGATGCTTGAAGATGTAAAACTTGCTGTGAATGGAAGGAAACCTGTTTACTTCCATGGTAGACTTGGTGGAATGGTGCCAACTGCTGAAGAAATCCTTGATGAGTTTAAAAAACATTTGGGAGGCTAAGATGAAAACTTTATATAAAGTTCCTTCTGCGATTACAAGTAGGGATACAACATACTGCCCCGGCTGTACTCATGGAGTGGCTCACAGAATTATTGGTGAACTACTCGATGAAATGGGGCTTACCAGGCAAACCGTGATTGTTTGGCCTGTTGGTTGTTCTGTCTTTGGTTATTACTTCATAGGGACAGATGCACTTATAGCAGCCCATGGCAGAGCTTGTGCAATGGCTACAGGTGTAAAGAGGACTCATCCTGAATCATTTGTGTTAACATATCAGGGTGACGGGGATTATGCTTCAATTGGTATTGCGGAGGCTGTTCATGCGGCTGCAAGAGGAGAAAACATAACAACCGTATTTATCAATAATGGAAACTATGGAATGACAGGGGGGCAGATGGCTCCAACAACCCTTATCGGTCAGGTAACAACTACATCACCATACGGCAGGAAGCCAGAATTAAATGGTTTTCCACTTCATATTCCTGAAATGCTTGCAACAATGGATGGGCCTGCTTACATTGCAAGAGGTGCGCTTGATAACCCACAACATATTAATCAGGCAAAGAATTTTATTCGAAAGGCTTTCAAAGCTCAATTTAATAGACTTGGATATTCTCTTGTTGAACTTGTCTCCACCTGCCCAACAAACTGGAAAATGACACCTGTTGAAGCAATCGAAAGGGTAAAAAAGGAAGTATTACCGGTTTTTCCACTCGGTGAGTTAAGAACTGTAAAGGGGGTAGAGTAACATGGAAAAAGGTGTTGTTATATCAGGTTTCGGTGGCCAGGGAGTAATGCTTGCAGGAGAACTCCTTGCAGAAGCAGGAAAGGAAGAGAATAAATTTGTTACATTCCTACCCTCTTATGGTCCAGAGATGAGAGGAGGAACCGCAAACTGTCACGTGATTGTTTCTGATAACCTCATTGCTTCTCCAATTATTGGTTATCCAGAAGCTGCAATTGTATTAAACCTTCCGTCTCTTGATAAATTTGAACCGTTGATGAAAAAAGAAGGAATCCTTATAATAAATAAAACTTTTGTTCCAAGGGAAGTAAAAAGGGCTGATGTGAGGGTGCTTCAAATTGATGCACAGCACGTTGCAGAGGAACTTGGAAACCAGAAGGTTGTTAATATGATTCTTCTTGGAGCATATATAGAAATAGAAAAACCTGTTAAAATAGAATCTCTTAAAAATGCTTTGAAAGGATATCTTACAGGAAGAAAAGCAGAGCTTATTGAGATAAATGAAAGAGCACTCGACAGAGGCGCAGAGATTGCAAGAGAATTTATGGGAGTAAAAAAATGAAAACCATAAAACCAGAAGAAATGAATGCCGAACCCGTTGAGTTTAATGGAAGCCTTATTCCCGGTGTCACTATTCGCTGGCTTATCAGGGAAAGCGATGGTGCGAAAAGATTTGCAATGAGATATTTTGAGCTTGAAGCAGAAACGGTAATTCCGGAACACCATCACCCCTGGGAACATGAAATATTTGTCCTGAAAGGCAAGGGAGAAATTACGGTTAATGATGTGAAAAAGGAAGTAAACGAAGGTACAGCAGTGTTTATTGAACCGGATGCGCCACACGCATACAAGAATATTGGACCGGATAAACTTATTTTTCTCTGTCTTATCCCGTATTTAAAAAGTGAATAAAGATTTTAAAGAAAAAGTAATTCTTATTACAGGAGGCTCTTCTGGCATAGGAAGGGCCTCTGCTCTACTCCTTTCCAGATTAGGCGCTAAAGTTATCGCAGTTGGAAGGGATAAGAAGCATATTGAAGAAGTAAAAGCAATTGACCCCCGTATTATCTTTATAAAAGAGGACTTTGAAAAAGAAGGAGCATTTGTAAGAGTTGTAAAGAAGGTTTTTGATTATACGGATATCCTTCATGGTTTTGTCCATGCTGCAGGGGTTATTTACACAGAGCCTTTTGGAACCTTCAAGCTTAATGAACTTATGGCAATGCAAAAGGTAAATGTAGAAGCTGGTTTTGAGATATTTAGGGGGACATTGCCTCTGTTTAAAAACGAAGGAAGTATAATTTTTATTTCTTCAATTGATGCATTTTTTGGAGCGCAGACTCCTTCAAGCGGTTATGCGCTTACAAAGGGGAGTCTTATAAGTCTTACAAAATCCCTTGCATATGAACTTAGAGTACGTGACATAAGGGTAAATGTAGTTGTCCCGGGTCTTATAAGGACAAGAATGACTGAAGATTTCTTTAGTAACAAGTTCGAAAGAGAGAGGGAAGAATTTTTGAAAAGAATATCCCTTGGTAGAGCTGGAAGCCCGGACGAAGTTGCAAACCTCATCGCATTTTTGATTTCAGACGGTGCATCCTATATTACAGGTAATACGATTTTTTGTGATGGTGGTTATCATATAGCATGAGATTACTACATACTGGAGATTTGCATCTCGGCTTTGAGGTTTACAGGGAAGAGGATTATGATTATTTTAAGCCTCTCCGTTATTCTGTTGATTATGCATTAGAGAAAAATATTGATTTATTTGTAATTGCAGGCGATATTTTCGATAGGCGTGACCCCTCAGCATTCATCCAGATGGGCTTTGCAAAAGAGATAAAAAGATTAATTGACAAAGGCATTGAAGTCCTTGTAATTACAGGAAACCATGATGGTTCACCAAATCCAGAAAGGAATATCCATCTTGATATTTATAAAGAGCTTGAATTAAGTGGAGTGAGAGTTTCAAAAAAGATGGAACTTTTTAATATCAAGGGTTTAAATATTATAACTATACCTTATCCTTTCAAGAGAAATCTGTTTGCAAAAGATGAGTACAGGGAAAAAACTGAGGGAGAAATCGCCATCATTATGAATGATAAGATCACTCAGGGTATAGATTTTCTTCTTGAAAATGCTGATAAAAATCTCCCAACTATACTCGTTGCGCATCTCCCACTTCTTGAGGGGACTGTTGGAGAAGAAGTTTACAGTAGTTTTACAGTCGATGCCCCTGTCTCGGTTGAGGCTCTTGACCGAAAAGACTTTTGTTACATTGCAATGGGGCATTTTCACAAAAGACAGGTTTTGACCTCAAGACGATTTGATCACTCTTTTGTCTATTCGGGCTCCATCGACAGGATTAGTTTCGGGGAAGAAGCAGAAGAAAAAGGGTTTTTTGAAGTAGAAATTGACGAGAATTCTAAGGCCTCGTCTTTTGAATTTGTAAAGAATCCTTATGCGAGGAGTTTTTATTCAATAACCCTTAGAGAGGATAAAGACCTTGAAGATATTGACCGTGAAAAGGTAAAGTCAAGCATTACAAGGGTTATTGTATACAATGATTTTTCTGATGAGAGCCACTTCAAAAATGTCATTGATGAAGTTAAAAATAACGCACTTGTTTTTGTAGGAATAGAGGATAG
>Ga0209610_1000511_pt1 | contig 20427 bp, 20 predicted proteins | sample LakKivw275mmetaG_FD_184137 | JGI IMG/M metagenome (GOLD analysis project Ga0209610, IMG submission 184137) | Anoxic lake water microbial communities from Lake Kivu, Rwanda to study Microbial Dark Matter (Phase II) - Lake Kivu water 275m metaG... | ecosystem: Environmental > Aquatic > Freshwater...
CGTTCATGGGTATGGGCGAGCCGTTTCTAAACTACGAAAATATCGTAGATAGCATCAAAAAACTTAGTAAAAAATTTCCTAACTCAAGAACGACTATTTCTACCTTGGGAACCAGCCCAACTTTAATTAAAAAATTGGCGCATGAAAAAATAGATACTGTTCTAAAACTTCATCTTTCACTGCACGCCCCGACCGACGCGCTACGTAAAAAAATATTACCAAAGGCACAAAAAATACAACCCATTTTGGAAGCATTCAAATATTTTTCGTCAGTCAGAAGTGTGCCCTTAAAAATCAACTATATTTTGATTGCTGGCCTCAATGATTCACCAGATCATGCTTCCAAATTAGCCAATTTGCTAAAACCTTATCCGTTTACAGTCAAACTAAGTAATTTGAATGATTTTAATAATTTGAAGTCGTCTGATAAAAGTAAATTTGATGAGTTTGAAAAAGTACTGAATGCAAGTAGAATAAAAACGTGCAGATTTATTTCAACCGGCACCGATATTAAAGCTGGTTGCGGACAATTAAGACGACACTATTATAATCAAAATAAAAAATAAAAACCTGCGTCATACGTCGCCTAACACGGGATATCTGGCTACAGAAATTTGACGCATTTAATAAATAAGGTATGTCAAATTTCTTTCGCCCATATTTTTGTCTTTTCCCTTTACTTATAATAAAATAAGGAATGGAAAAGCCAAAAACATCAGATATCCCGAAACGTTAAGTCCAATAATTTTTCGGGCTCACTCATTGATAGCCCACCCAAGAGCATTTGCAAAACATTTTTATATCTCATCAAATAACTTAAACATATGAAAATCATTTTAGTCGATGCAGTAGACTGTTTCGTAATAAGAAAAGATGGCACTTTTCATATTTTCAAAGAAATGCGGGATTTGTTAGAAAACTTCCCAAACAGAAAAATCATTCTTACAGGAGCAAATGATGAACAATTTAAGAAGTTCGGTTTAGATAAAATGCCTTGGGAAGTTTTCACATTGAAACACAATCCTGAAAAAACAAATCCTGAATATTATAGGATTCTGCTCCAAAAATTTAACCTGAAACCAGAAGATGTGATTTACTTTGAGCATAATCCTGACGCAGTGAAAAGTGCCCAATCTGCTGGGATAACTACTTTTTATTATGATAATGACAAGAAAGATTTGACTGCATTAAAACAATTTCTTGATGAGAATTTGTAAAGCAAATGCTTTTTTCCCACCCTAAAATTGGTTCGCCCGAAAAATTACTTCTCCTTCCTTTCAGTCAGTCGACCACGTTGCGCTCTCCTCCTTTCAGTCGTCGGGGCGTATAACAGCGGATATGAGGTTCGCCCCTCGGCTCGGGGGTTCACCCAAATTGCTCCCTATAGTCGCAACTTCTCATATTCCTAACGTTAAGTGAAATTTGACTTGGGTTTAGTCCGAATATTTATAAACGTAAACATTTTTTTATTCACTATGGAACAAACAATTTGCATATTCGGAGATAGTATTACTTGGGGCGCCGTCGATCCTGAAAATGGAGGTTGGGTCGCTCAATTACGACGTTATTTTGAAGCCAATGACGATTATGATATTGCGGTTTATAATCAGGGAGTATCTGGTGATAATACAGACGATTTGTTAGTAAGATTTAAAGTTGAATGTGTCGCGCGCGAACCGCAAATCATAATCTTTGCAATAGGAATAAACGACTCGCAATATATTAAGACCAAAGATAATCCACGCGTATCTCTTGAAAAGTTTCAAAATAACTTAATGGAATTAATAAATCAAGCAAAAAATTTTTCTGACAAAATCGCGTTCATTGGTTTAACGAAAATAGAAGACGAGAAATTGATGCCGATACCTTGGTCAACAGAGGAAAAATTTTACGATAGTGACAATGTTGCAAAATATAATGCTGTTATTGAAAAAGTAAGTTCCGAGCATAATTTACCATTTTTGAATTTGCTTGATTTATTAGAATTGAGCGATCTCGACGACGGCTTACACCCCAATTCCAACGGGCATAAAAAAATGTTTTTGAAGATAAAAGAGTTTTTATTGACTAATAAAATTGTGCAGTAGAATCGCCCAAGTCAAATTTACTCCACTTCGCTACGTGTCACGCTGCGCCCTCACCCCACTTGGGGCGTATAACAGGGATAAAACGGAAACCTTGTTGCACTTCGGTTTCCCAAATTCGCTTCGCGAACTTCGCATAAGCCGATACGTTAGGCGAAATAAATTTTTTAGAATTTTACATTTTTAACCCTAAATTATAAAGCATATTCATTTAGAAGATTCATGGATAATAAAATCTCCTATTGAGGAGGTTTTTAACATCATTACTGATTTTGAAAACATGCCAAAAAATTTTCCTAAAGTTGCCGAGTCGGTCATTATTACGAAACGAGAAGGTAATAATTTGGAAATTGACGCTCAAGTAAAATCTTTTGGCGCCACTTTTCCTGTCAAAATGAAAACCAAAATTCTTCCGCAAAAAGGCTTTATTTCCGATAACCAGAGTTTGAAGTTCGGCACATCGGGGCATGAGGAGTTGTTATTGGAAACGGTGAGAGATGGCACAAAAATCAACTATGTTTATGAGGTTGATATTCATAAAAAGTGGTTGCGAATTATTGCCAAGCCGCTTATTGGTTGGTTTGCCATGAAAGTATGGGAAAAAGCTGTCGTGAATGAACTGAGAAAAATTTTAGAAAAATAAAGTGAGATAAATTTTTACCCCATCAAATCAAAAGTGTCTCGCACTCTTTAATATTAATTGTATGAAATTATTCGAGCGATTATTTAGCCAAGAACCCAAGTCGGAAGTCGCCGCACTTCATCCTGATTTTAAAATTAAAAAGAATGGGTGGTATTTCAATAGAGATTATAATATTGGCGATGGTGAAATCAGTGTAAAGGTCTGTTTCGGCTTTGACGATCCTTTGCAACTGAATGGATGTAATTTTCAGGCAAAAATAGGCGTGAACACTAATCCAACTATTAGCAATAAATATATTGGTTTTGCGTATACACGAAGTGGCAATTTAGAAAAATTGGAATCGTGGGCTCAAAGATTTCTATATGCCGAGTTAATAGACCACCTTGATCACGACGGCGTGTCGACTTCTAAAAGTAATAAGTCGGTTCTTACAAAGTTGCCAGAGGAAGAAAATTAAAAATGGAATAAAAATTTTCATCGCCTAACAAGGGATGTACGGTTCGTGTTTGACTAACGCCAAATACTCATCCAAATCCCACTGTGGTGGAATTTCACTTACCCGAACGTTGGGTGTAATTTTAAAAATAAAATTAAAATCCTTTCAATATGAGAAAAATATATTTTGTAACCGGCAACCAAATGAAAGTTCTTGTTGCTCAAAAAGCGCTTGAAACAAATGAAATTGAATTGGAACAAATTAAAATCGAAACCCCAGAAATACAAAGTATGGATGTAAGGGAAGTTGCTTCATTTTCTGCGGAGTGGGCAGCAAACAAATTAAATAAACCTGTGGTCAAAGAGGACAATTCTTTTTGCATAGAGGCGCTAAATGATTTTCCGGGCACTTTTGTGGCTCACATTGATAAAACTATTGGTGAAAATGGTATAATGAAATTGATGGCTGGGATAAAAAACAGAAGGGCAAAATACATTATGGCGGCAGCCTATTGTGTTCCTGGCGGCAAACCGATTGTTGAGTTTGAAGAACTTAAAGGTGTTATCTCAGAAAAATTAGACGGAGAATATGGATGGTTTAGCGACAGGTTTTTTATTCCCAATGGATATGAAAAAACTATGAGTTGCTATTCTGATGATGAGCGTAAATTGATTTGGCCACATAATTTTTGGGAAAAATTAGCGATAAAGATTTTGAGCGACAAAAATGATTAAAAAGAAGAGGGGACTATCCCCGAAATAAACATTAATAAACAATATTATGGATATCACAGATATACAAAATAGAATTCACGGATTTCAACAAAAACGCGCTTCTGAAATAGGCACAAATCTAACCCTTGATTTAGTGTTTATGCATTTAGCAGAAGAAGTCGGGGAAATTGCAAGGCAAATTATCAATAAAAATCACCTTTCTTTCAGAGGATATGATGAACAGAATCTTAAAGAAGAGGTCGTTCAAGCTTTATTAGACTTGCTCTTGATTTCGAAAATCAGTGATATTGATTTACCAACTGAGATTGATAAAAAAATTCGTGAAATGGAAAAACGGCGACCTAGAAATTCTGTGTCGGACTATTAAAAAAGGGACTGTCCCCATATAATCAGTAAAAGGGGGATAAGTCCCCATAATAAAACTAAATTTCCGTAACTGGCAAAGGTTATTATATGGGCACAATAAAAATGGAGGAAATCCTGCGGAAAATAAACGAATATCAGCATCAAAAGCGTGACGGCAAGCCCGTTACCGTGGTGATAGAGGGAATTATTGGTAGCGGCAAGAGTTATCTCGCCGGTCGGATTATTGAATATTTCCCTGAAGGTTCCATTTTATTGACGATGGATTTATTTTTCAGTGTTATTAGATCCGAATGGAAGAGAAAATTTGAAAATAACAGGGGCGTTTTATTGGATTGGTATAATCAAAAAAAGCGCGTAGTGTTTTAATGAGGATTCGGGACAGAAAAAAATTTGTTGGGAATAATTGCTATAATCTAAGCAATAGCGAGCTGGACAAAAATTTAATTATAGATGCCACTACATGTAGATTGGTTATTTTTGAGGGGTTGTTATCATCCGTTATTCTGAAAGGCATGTTTGACATAGGGATTTTGGTGAACGCGTCTGAATATTTAGCTTTAAGCCGCGCTAGACAGAGGGATAAAACGGCGCGTAATATAGATGAAGAAAAATGGCGATTTAAAAAAGCGATATTACATGATATGTACGTGCCATACATGGAACAAATACGGCAAAACACGAGTTTTTCGTACATCCAACGAAATAGATAATCACCGTATAATAAGTGATAGTGAAAAATAATATGGAAGAAAAAAGAGCCGACGGCGGATTTAAGATAAAAGGGGGACAATCTCTATATAATAAATGAGTATCTATGATTGAAGTTGAGATTAGGGCTGGGGTGAATAGTTTTGATGAGATAAAAAAGGAGCTTGAAAAAATCAAAGCGTGTTATTTTAAATCAGTTCATCAAATTGACAAAATTTTCGGCCACCCGATGTTTTTGGATTCGAAAAACATGATAATTGAAGGGGGAATTGTTCCCAGAATTAGGTCTGTAAATAATAAATGTTCTCTTGAGTTTAAAGAAATCCGCAGAATGAGCGGAGGTATTGAGCTAAAATCAGATATTGATAACATCCAGGAAGGGGTGGATTTTTTAAAAAAGCTCGGTTTTAGCGAAGCTTTTACCATTGATAAATACAGGGAATTTTATAAATACAAAGATTTTACTATTTGTTTAGATAAGGTTGATAAGTTGGGTTGTTTTATTGAAATTGAGAAAATGATAAAATCTGCCGGAGAAGAAAAGTCAGTAAGGGAGAAATGTGTAGAGGTCTTGGGATTAATTTCCCCGGACAGCAAAATTGAAAACAGAAAATACGGAGATCTAATGCAGGAGTTTATTAATAAAGAGCAAAGAAAGGGTGAAGGCTAATTTTAAAATAAAAAGTTATCCACAGTTTAGATTGATTTTTATTTTGTTTTGGACTATATTATGAAAATTCGTCGTATAATGTCGGAGTCGGTCTCTCGTCTCGTAGTCCGGGGCTTGTACACGTAGCGTTTGTCGAGGAAGTGCACCCCGGACGCAAATAAGCGCCTTTTTAGGCGCAAATATAAATAGCCGTTTAATAAAAACGGCTTATTTATTTCTTTCTACTCTTTGGGAATAAAAAGGCGTTTTGTAATGCCGCCTTTAAACTCCGGGAGCTATTCGCTCTGTTCCCAAAAAATGGATTATGATATAATAAAAGGAATCAAGTAACGGAGGAAAATAAAGTTAGTCATTTTTTAAAAGATTAATTTGCTCCGCCGGGCGACGGATAGAGGGGAAAAATAAAATGATTCAAAAATTTAAAACTATTCAGGGAAATTTAAAAGAGGTTGAAGAGTTTGAAGATGGCAGTTGGATAAATGTCGTTAATCCCACTAATGGAGAATTGGAAGATTTATCTCATCGACTTAATGTTCCCTTGGATTTTTTAATGGATACATTGGATATTGACGAGACAGCAAGAATCGAGGCCGAAGACGGATGTACTTTGATTATATTAAGGGTACCGCGGTTTGAGGGTGAAGACATTAATATCGCCTTTACTACCCAGCCCTTGGGAATAATATTTACAGGGAGGGCGTTTATTACTGTTTGTTCTAAGGAAACTGACATTATCTCGGATTTTGTCGCCGGTCGAGTCAAAAAGTTTTTTTCGGAAAATAGAAGTCGTTTTCTTTTGCAGATTTTTGTCAGAACAGCGTCGTTATATTTGAGATATTTAAAAGATATTTATAAAAGGACGACGGCGATTGAAAGCGAGTTGCATAAGGCGATGAAAAATAAGGAGTTGATAAAATTGTTGAATTTTGAGAAAAGTTTAGTCTTTTTTACTACTTCCCTGAAATCGAACGAATTGATGATGGAGAGGTTGCAAAAGATGGGAATTATAAAAATGAATCCCGACGACGAGGATTTGTTGGAAGATGTAATTATAGAAAACAAACAGGCGATTGAGATGAGTAATATCTACAGCAATATCCTTGGCGGGATGATGGACGCCTTTGCTTCGGTTATTTCCAATAATTTAAACGTGGTGATGAAGTTTCTGACAATGGTTACGGTTATTTTAATGATTCCGACATTAATTGCGAGTATATATGGGATGAATATAAAGTTGCCGCTTCAGAATTTACCGCACATTTTTTTAGTAACTGTCGGTTTTTCCCTTATTTTATTAATAATTTTCGCCTGGATTTTTGTTAAAAAAAAATGGATTTAATCGTCAATTGTTTAAATAAGGATAAAGTAATGGGCTTATGTTAAGAAATTCAATCCTAGTTTTAAATCAAACACAGATTAAAAAAATTATTCCTTTGGCGGAGATTGGACGAGTAATTAAAAGGGTGGAAAGGGCTTTTGTCAGTTATGGACGAGAGGAGGCGCAAATGCCAGCTAAAAGTTATTTGTATTTTGAAAAATATGGTGGAGATTTGCGGATTATGCCTTCATTTGCCCCGGAATTGGATATGGCCGGGACGAAAATTGTTAATGTTCATCCGCATAATCCGAAAATCGGATTACCGACAGTAATGGCGGCAATTATTTTGAATGACGCAAAGACCGGCTTGCCCTTGGCCATGTTGGACGGAACCTATATCACCGGAATGCGGACTGGCGCGGTTGGCGCAGTTGCCGCCAAATATTTAGCCAAAAAGGACGCTAAGACATTGGGGGTGATAGGCGCTGGCGTTCAGTCCATATTTCAAATCGCGGCAATTTGCCAAGTCAGAAAAATAAAGGAAATTTTGGTTTTCAATATCCACGAGAAAAAGGTTGAGTGGCTATCTCAGCAGTTAAAAATTTTGAAAATCAAAATCAGAAAGGCGTCCTTGCCGGAGGCTTCTGGTCAGGATATTTTAGTTACGGTTACGCCGTCGAGGAAGCCGGTTATTAAAAGAAGTTGGGTTAGGCCGGGGGCGCATATTAATGCCATTGGCGCTGACGCTCAAGGTAAAGAGGAATTGGAGCCGGGGATTTTGAAAAAAGCGAAAATTATCATTGATGACTGGACCCAAGCCAGTCATTCCGGAGAGATAAATGTGCCTTTGAGCAGAGGAATTATCAAACAAAAGGATATTTACGCTTCCTTAGGGGAGATTGTCAGTGGTCAGAAGGCCGGACGGGTTAATGACAAAGAGGTTACGATTTTTGATTCAACCGGTTTGGCAATTCAGGATTTATTCACTGCTGAATTAGTCTATCAAATGGCTAAAAAGAGAAAGATTGGCCGGCCGATTAATTTATTTGAATAAAAGTGAAATAAGTAATTTAAAGAATTATGAAGATAATTAAGTTTCCCGATTGTCGACAGACCTACGACTACGATTGCGGAGCAAGAGTCGTTCAATCCGTTTTAGCTTATTATGGCTTGAATATCAGGGGGGGTAAAATAATGAAGTTGGCCGGGACAAACAAAAGACAAGGGACGCCAATAAAAGGAATAATAAAGGTTGCCAAAGCATATGGTTTTAAATATAAAGCCGGGGAAATGAATGTTTCTCAGGTGAAAGAATATATTGATCGGGGTATCCCAGTAATTTTACTTCTTCAAGCCTGGTCTCGGAGAAAAAAGATTGATTGGAAAAATAATTGGGCAGACGGTCATTATGTAGTGGCAATCGGTTACGACAACAGACGCCTGTATTTTAAAGACCCATCTTCTATCTGGAGAACATTTTTAACTTATCGAGAGTTAAAAGAAAGGTGGCATGATATTGATATATATGCTAGCGATAAATATTATAATTACGGAATTGTTATTTACGGGAGAAAGGTTTGTGATTTAAAAAAAATGGTTCATCTGGATTAGTTAACAAGGTCAGCGGAACTTAATTTCTAAAAAGGAAAAGGTAAACAAAAAAAATCATCCACTTGGGTGATTTTGATTTATGGATTTGTTTTTTATAAATTTAAATTCGGGTTGGCTTTGATTCTTTGCCAGTTGTTTTTTAATTTTATTTTTTGTCTTGGAGTTAAGGAGTTGTATTTTAAAATCCCGGCGGCGGCGACCATTGCCGCGTTGTCGGTGCATAAATTTTTCGGCGGCACCAAAAAATTCAGGTTTGAAAATTTAGATTTGAGATTTAGATTAAATTGGTTGCGTAATTCTTGGTTGGCCGCCACGCCGCCGCTTAAAAAAACGGTTTTGGCGCGATATTTTTTCGCCGCTTTAACGGTTTTATAAATTAGAACGTCAATAATCGCTTGTTGCGTTTCGGCGCAAACTTTTTTAATAAAATTTTCATTTTTTATTTTATTTTTATTTTTTTTTACCAAATAAAGAACCGCGGTTTTAAGCCCGGAAAAGCTAAAATCAAAATCATCGGAGTTTATCATTGGTCTGGGCAATTTAAAGTTTATAGTTTTAGGTTTAGAGTGAAATTTCTCGGCGTAGCGAGAAATTTCCGGTCCTCCCGGGTAACCCAGGCTGAGTAGTTTGGCGATTTTGTCAAAGCATTCGCCGGCTGCATCGTCTCTGGTTTGGCCGATTTTTTTATATCTCCCCATTTTTTTTATTAAGCCGAGTTCCGTATGCCCGCCAGAGACAATTAAGCTCACGGCCGGGAATGATTTGGGATTTGGGATTTGGGATTTGGGATTTTCGCCAATTGACAAAAGCCAATTGGCGGCAAGGTGCGCCTCTAAATGATTGATATCAATTAGCGGTTTTTGCCAAAGATAAGAAATGGTTTTGGCGGTTTCTAATCCCACTAAAAGTGAAGTGACTAATCCCGGACCGTAGGTAACGGCAATCAGATCAATCCGTCTCATCGGTGGATAGGTCGGCGGACGATTTTTTTTATTTTCAAGGGTTTTTAAAGCCTTTTTAATGACCGGCAGGATATTTTCAATATGGGCTCTAGCCGCTACTTCCGGGACAATACCGCCGTATCGACGGTGAATTTTGATTTGCGAGGAAACGACATTGGAAATTATTCTAAAATAATTATTTTTGTATTCTAAAACCGCCGCCGCTGTTTCGTCGCAGGAGGTTTCGATACCCAGGATAATAAGTGGTTGTTTGTTTTTCATAAAAAGGGCTTCTATTTTTTTGTTTCGCCTAGTAACATTTGCCAATTAGCGGGTTGGTATTAAGGTGGCGAGAGTTATTTTAGCATATTTAGAGATTTGATACAGACAACATTTTTATTCTTTTGTTTTTAGTAGTTTAAAAGTTATCCACATTGACAAGTTTTAGGGGTTTGTTATGATAAAAATCGCTTAGAATATAATCTTAATGATTAAGCAAATCAAAAAACAAAATTTTTGCAACCCAAGCGCAAGCGGGTGATTACTTTATCCGTGCTTTTAGGCACGTGGATGACCGCTTGGCAGCGGTCTTTTTAATTGCTTGGTGAGACTTGATAGCTCCTTGACAATTAAATAATTATAGAATGCATCTAATTGCTCTGAAAATTAAAAAAATTATGAGTTAAATGGTGAATTAGAGAAATTAGGGCATATGGTGGATGCCTAGACACCAAAAGCCGATGAAGGACGTAGCAGCCTGCGATAAGCCTCGGGGAGGTGGCAAGCAACCTTTGAGCCGGGGATCTCCGAATAGGGGAACCTGTTTACCGGAAGGGTAAACGTCTCTGCTGAATGGCAGAGAAGGGAACCTGGGGAAGTGAAACATCTCAGTACCCAGAGGAAAAGAAAGTAACAATTATTCCCTGAGTAGTGGCGAGCGAAAAGGGATTGTCTATTGACTTAAAGTTTTACTGATAGTCATTAGTTTGTCCAAACCTTATGAAATCTAAGTTGGTCAGGGGGTTTACCGTTAGGTAAAACCTTTTGTTCAATGAAAGGCGGCAGAGCCAAAATGTTTTATCAGGGGTTGTGGGGTAATTATATTTTATTTTCTGTCAAATAAAATCAAAGTTTAAGTTCTTAGTCAAATGGTTTGGAATAGCCAACCAGAGAAGGTAAAAGTCCTGTAGATGAAAAGTTTTTGAATTTTGATGGTTAATTATACCCGAGTAATGCCGGACTCGTGAAATCCGGTATGAATCAAGGCGGACTATCGCCTAAGACTAAATACTTTTGGTGATCGATAGTGAACTAGTACCGTGAGGGAAAGGTGAAAAGCAGCCCGGTTAGGGCGGTGAAAAGTACCTGAAACCATATGCTAACAAGGAGTCGAAGCCTTGTGCTTTGCGCAAGGTGACGGCGTTCCTATTGAAGAATGAACCAACGAGTTTTTCTCACTAGTTTGGTTAAGCCTAAAAATAGGCGGAGCCGCAGTGAAAACAAGTGTTAAAAGCGCGTTTTGATTTTATCAAAAGATTAGTGAGAAAAGACCCGAAACCGGGTGAGCTACCCATGGACAGGGCGAACTTTGATGAAAATCAGAGGGAGGCCCGAACCCGTTGGCCGTGCAACACCATGGGATGATCTGTGGGTAGGAGCAAAAAACTAATCGAACTCGGTGATAGCTGGTTCTCCCCGAAATAGTTTTAGGGCTAGCCCATTCCGTAAACCTCGGGGGTAGAGCACTGAATGAGTAAGGGGGAGTAATCCTACTTTATTCAAACAAACTCCGAATACTGAGGCTCAATGGAATGGAGTCAGACGATGGGGGCTAAGCTCCGTCTGTCAAAAGGGGAACAGCCCAGACCTCTATCTAAGGTCCTTAAATTCGAATTAAGTGTTGAAGGCGGTGAAATGACTTGGACAACCAGGAGGTTGGCTTAGAGGCAGCCATCCTTTAAAGAAAGCGTAACAGCTCACTGGTCAAGTTGTTTTGCACCGAAGATATACCGGGGCTAAAATTCGATACCGAAGGTGAGGATTTCCGATGCTTTGTATCGGGAGTGGTAGGGGAGCATTCTCTATGCGGTGAAGTTAAGCCGCGAGGCTTAGTGGAGCGTAGAGAAGAGAGAATGTTGGTATGAGTAATAAAAATCCTGATGAGAAATCAGGACACCGCAAGCCCAAGGTTTCCTGGGCACTGATTATCAGCTCAGGTTTAGGCGGCCCTAAGTCCTTAACCGAAAGGTGGGGATAATGGACAGACGGTTAATATTCCGTCTCTCCAACATTTTTTCTGATGGGGCGACGCTCTTTCTTATCCGAAGCGTAATCTGGCTATTTGCGTCTAAAGAGTGGGTGGGTCCTTTAGGTAAATCCGGGGATACAAAACCCGCTCTGAATGAAATCTTCGCAAGGAGAAATTTTGGAGTCGAGAGAGTTTAAAAAAACCTCTAAGAATTTAAAAAATGTTGGATCCGTACCGTAAACCGACACAGGTGGGCGAGGAGAGAATCCTCAGGTGGACGAGAGAACCCTCGTTTAGGAACTCGGCAAAAAAGCGTCCGTAACTTTGGAATAAGGACTGTCCGATGTAATGTCGGACCGCAGCTAACGATGCCAAGCGACTGTTTAACAAAAACATAGGTCCCTGCTCAAACCGTAAGGTGATGTATAGGGGCTGATGCCTGGCCAGTGTCAGAACGTTAAGAGGAGAGGTGACACCGATGCTTTGCATCGGTTGAGCTTTGAATCTAAGCGCTGATGAACGCCGGCGGTAACTATAACCGTCCTATGGTAGCGAAATCCCTTGTCGTGTAAGTTACGACCTGCACGAATGGCATAACGACTTGGCAACTGTCTCAACGAGGGACTCGATGAAATTGCAATGAGCGTGAAGATGCGCTCTATCCACGGTTAGACGAAAAGACCCCGTGAAGCTTTACTATAGCTTGATATTGGATTAGGAATATGCATGTTCAGCGTAGGCAGGAGTCCCGACGGCGCAAGCTTGTCGGGACGTCAATGAGACACTGCCCTTGTGTATTTTTAATCCTTATCCACCGAAGAGGCGGAGACAGTATCTGGTGGGTAGTTTGTCTGGGGCGGATGCCTCCCAAAAGGTAACGGAGGCGTTTAAAGGTCAGCTTAGCGCGGATGGAAATCGCGCTGGACGTGTAAAAGCACAAGCTGGCTTGACGGCAAGACCTACAAGTCGCGCCGAGAGGAAACTCGAATTTAGTGAACCGACGCTTGCTCATAGGAGCGGCGAAGATCAACGGATAAAAGCTACTCCGGGGATAACAGGCTGGTTGCGCCCAAGAGTTCATATCGACGGCGCAGTTCGGCACCTCGATGTCGGCTCATCCTATCCTGGGGGTGAAGAAGCTCCCAAGGGTTTGGCTGTTCGCCAATTAAAAGGGTACGCGAGCTGGGTTCAGAACGTTGTGAAACAGTTCGGTCTCCTATCTACCGTGGACGCTCGAAACTTGAGAGGGCCCTTCTCTAGTACGAGAGGATCGAGAAGAACAAACCTCTGGTGTGCCAGTTGTCCTGCCAAGGGCATTGCTGGGTAGCTAAGTTTGGTTTGGATAAACGCTGAAAGCATATAAGCGTGAAGCCGTCCTCAAGATTAGGTTTCGTATCATCTGCTTCATAGGTAGATACGAGCATAATCACGAATTTTATTTTTAACGTTGATTTTTTAAGTTCGTATCACCTATGGAGCGGGTGAGTAAGACTCCAGGGAGATTACCGGGTATATAGGCTCTAAGTGTAAGTTTGGTAACAGATTTAGCTAAAGAGTCCTAATCAGTCAAATCTCTAATTCACCATTTAGCTCATAATATTATCAATTAACCCTGTAGTCTTGGTAATTCTATTGACACCCCTCACCTTTTTTAATTTGAGTTCAAAATTCTCGGTGTTCTTAGCGGAGTGGAAACACCCGTTCCCATCCCGAACACGGAAGTTAAGCACTCCAGCGTCGATGGTAGTCCTTTTGGGCGAGAGTAGATCAATGCCGAGAATTTTGCCCTCAAGTTAGAGGTGAGTTTTTTATTTGTTATTTTTAACAGTTTTGCTAAACTAAGGGATATGAGAGTTATAGCTGATATTCACAGTCATTCTCGATTTTCTCGAGCCTGTTCCCCGAAATTAACCCTACCTAATCTTGAGAGATGGGGCAGAATTAAGGGGGTTAACTTATTAACGACGGCCGATTTTACTCACCCAATTTGGATTAAAGAATGTGAAGAGCGACTAGAGTCAGAAGGAAACGGTTTTTATCGAATTAAAAATGGCGCAGGCGATGTCCATTTTGTTTTTACGACCGAGTTGTCTTTTATTTATAAGAAAAAAGAGAAAACAAGAAGGATTCATGAGATTGTTTTAGCTCCTTCTTTAGAGGTGGTTAAAAAGTTAAACGGGGTTTTACAGGGTCGAGGTTTTAATTTAAAATCAGACGGTCGGCCGATTTTGGGATTATCAGACCGGGATTTTTTGGAATTAATTAAGGGTGTCGATGGAGATATAGAGATTATTCCGTCCCATATTTGGACCCCCTGGTTTTCTCTTTTTGGCTCAAAGTCAGGATTTGATTCGGTTGAAGAATGTTTTGGAGATATGAGTCAACATATTTTTGCTTTAGAGACGGGGCTTTCCGCCGACCCTTCTATGTGTTGGCGGGTTTCATCTCTTGATTCGTATATTTTAATTTCTAATTCCGATTCCCACTCACTGAAAAATATCGGTCGAGAAGCGAATGTTTTTGAAATAGAAAAAAATAAGTTTTCCTATAATGAATTGATTCGCATTTTAAAACAAAAAGACACAAAAAAATTTCTTTACACCATTGAGTTTTTCCCTGAAGAAGGGCGGTACCATTTTGACGGTCATCGGGATTGCGGGGTAGTTTTGGAACCCAAGCAAACGATTAAATATAGAGGGATTTGTCCGAAGTGCGGGAGACCGCTGACTGTCGGCGTGAGTTACCGCGTCGAGCAGTTGGCCGATCGCGAGCCGGGATATGTGCCCGAGGGCAGGCCCGGTTATAAGAGATTGATTGAATTAGACAAGATTATTGCTCAAGCTTTTGAAATTAAAGGACGCGAGTCAAAAACAGTGATGGAGGTTTATAATCAAATGGTCAAAAAATTAGGCGGAGAATTATCAATTTTAATAGACATTCCTTTAGAAGAGTTGAAAACAAGGGGGGTTGATGAAAGAATAGTCGAGGGAATTAGTCGGGTCAGAGAAGGAAAGTTGTTTATTAAACCGGGATATGACGGCGTTTATGGGGAAATCGGCATTTTTGGAAAACCGGAGATGGAAAAGGAAACAGCCAGAAAAAAGAAGACGCCGCGCAATCAAAAAAGCTTATTTTAATTTCAATAAGAGAGTTTGGGAGCTTAGCTTCCAAACTTTCTAAAGGGGGATTTTTTAGTGGGATTTGACAGGATTTATAAGTTTATAATATAATGATTGATACAATAATATAATAATAATGTAGATTTACATTATCATTTGTAGCGTTCGGGCAATAATATTATACTAGAATTATGAGAAGAATATATCTTGACTACGCGGCGACTACGCCGACCGACCCAAGGGTAATAAAGGCAATGAGGCCGTACTTTAGTAAATTTTTTGGTAATGCTTCCAGTTTGCATGAAATCGGCCAGATAGCCAGAAGAGCGATGGACCAGTCAAGAGAGAAAATTGCTCAATTTATTAATGCTAAGCCGGAAGAAATTATTTTTACTGCCGGCGGTACTGAGGCGGACAATTTAGCCTTAAAGGGAATTTTTTACTCTTTAAGAATCCCTCGTCAGCATTTTATTGTCTCAAAAATAGAGCACCATGCGATTTTGGAGACCTGCCATTTTTTAAAGAGAAGGGGAGCAGAGGTTTCTTATTTGTCGGTTGACAAATACGGATTAGTTGATTTATTGAAATTAAAAGAGGAGATAAAGGACGAGACGGTTTTGGTTTCGATTATGCAAGCCAATAATGAAATTGGCGTTATCCAACCAATTAAAGAAATTAGCCGAATTGTCTGGGCGGAGAGAGAAAGAAGGAAAAAAGAAAAAATCAATGTTCCAATTTATTTCCATACTGATGCGGTTCAGACCTTTGGCCATCTTTTGATTGACGTCAACGACTTGGGGGTGGATATGCTTTCGGCTTCGGCCCACAAACTTTATGGGACTAAAGGAGTCGGCCTGCTTTTTTTAAAAAAGGGAATTAAAATTGAATCTTTAATCCACGGAGGAGAGCATGAACAAGGTCGCCGGGCTTCCACAGAAAATATCTCCGGCATTGTCGGTTTTGCCAAAGCCGTAGAATTAGCGGGCAAAGAAATGGAAGAAGAAACCAAAAGATTGATTAAATTAAGAGATTATATGATTGAGAAAATCTTGAAAAATGTCAGAGAATCTCGTTTAAACGGTCATCCAAAAATGAGATTAGCCAACAATGTCAATGTGAGCATTAAAGGTATTGAGGGAGAATCAATCTTAATTGATTTGGATCGTTTTGGTATTGCTTGTTCTACTGGTTCGGCCTGCTCCTCTACTAAATTAGAGCCGTCTCACGTGCTTTTAGCCATTGGTCTTGGGCCGGAACTTGGGCATTCTTCTTTAAGATTTACCCTCGGTCGCTGGACCAAAAAAAGAGATATTGATTATACAATTGAAAAATTGATTCCCGTGGTGGAGAGATTAAGAAAAATCTCTCCGTTAAAGGTCAACTAAGAAATTTAATAAAATTAACAATAAAATCATATGGGATGTTTTGACGAAGATAGCCAAATAATGGATCATTTTCTTCATCCGCGCAATGTGGGTAAAATTGACGACGCTGACGGCGTCGGTCATATCGGTAATCCGATGTGCGGAGATATTATGGACCTTTATATCAAAGTTAAAGATAATATAATTACCGACGCCAAATTTCAAACCTATGGCTGTGTTGCGGCTATTGCTTCAACTTCCAGTTTAACCGAGCTAGTTAAAGGAAAAAATATCAAAGAGGCTTTAAAGGTTTCCAGTCAAAAAATAAGGGAAGTTTTGGGAAAGATGCCAAAACATAAATATCATTGTACAATTTTGGCTGAGCAGGCGTTTAAGGCGGCTATTGACGATTTTCAAAAGAAAAATGGTCAAAAAAAGTGATTCCCTTTCTAAACGGGGTAAAATTATGGTGGCAGTCGCGATGTCAGGCGGCGTTGATTCTTCTGTCGCCATTTTTTTATTATTAAAAAAAGGTTATAATGTTTTTGGTTTAACGATGAGATTGGGAGAATTCAGCGAACCAGCTATTCAAAACGCGAAAGGAGTTTGCCGAAAATTAGAAGTTAAACATTATGTTGTCGATTTTGAGAAAGAGTTTAAAAAGAGAATTATTAATCCCTTCTGCCGATCGTATTTTCAGGGAGTGACGCCCAATCCCTGCGTTTGGTGCAATGAGAAAATAAAATTTGGCTTGTTATTGAGAGCGGCGGGAAAGTTAGGCGCGGATTATTTAGCGACCGGACACTACGCCCGCCTGCGGCGGGAAATTCCAAATTCCAAATGCCAAGTTCCAAACAAATTCAAGATCATAAATTCTAAAAATCAGACAATTTACAGATTATTAAAGGCAAAAGACAAGACCAGGGACCAGTCTTATTTTTTATACCGTTTAAAACAGAGCCAGTTAAGAAAAATCATTTTTCCCTTGGGCAATTTAACCAAGAACGAAGTCAAGAAAATTGCCATGGAGAACGGCTTGATAGTTGGAAAACAAAGAGAGTCGCGAGAGATTTGTTTTGTTCCCGACAATAATTATCAGTCTTTTTTAAAAAAGTGTGATTCGCGGAAATTAAAACCCGGCCCAATTAAAGATTTGCGGGGAAATGTTTTAGGAGAACATCGCGGTCTAGCTCTTTATACTATCGGTCAAAGAAAAGGGCTTGTTGGCGGTCGGGGAAAGCCTTTTTACGTGGTCAAAATTGATAAAAAAAATAATGCCGTAATTGTCGGGCAAGAAAAAATTTTACCTTCACGCCGAAATTTTTGGTCTGAGGGTTTATTCCAAAGGCGATTTATAGTTAAGAATATAAATTTACTGAATAAGAGAAAAATAAAAAAAGGCGGGAAAATAATGGTCAAAGTAAGATCTCAACATCCAGGAGTTTTAGCAAGGATCTCCGGTTGGATTTTTTCTACCAAGGAATTGAAAATAAAATTTAAAATTCCCCAGCGCGCTCTCGCCCCTGGCCAGTCGGCTGTTTTTTATTCCGGAAACGAAGTTTTGGGCGGAGGAATTATAAAAAAGTCAAAAAATATCATTCTTTAGATAAAAAAACTCTCTTCCTTGTAGCTGGAGAGAGTTTTTTCCCCTTAGCGGGGTTGACTTTTTTTACAGAAATTGAGAAGAGAAAAACCAGCCCATAATTGGCCTCCGCGGTTATCTTGGCTTTATTGCCAAGTTCCATTTAAGTATAATCTTAATTTATTTTTTTGAAAATAGGTTGGCTGTGGATAACTTTGATGACTTTGAGATTCAATCTCTTAAACGTCTTTAATGGGTTTTGTTACGGAGTCTAGAGTTTTTATTGCTTCTAATCCGGCCTTAAGGCAGCGGTCAAGGGAGTTTTTATATTCTTGGGGTGAGATAAATTTTTTTTTATTTCGGTTGGCGATAATCACGCAAATTGACCCGGTTCGATAGCCTAAAATTTCGCCTAAAATCCGGAAAATAATACTGGTTTCCATCTCATTGTTGATTATTTTTAGACCATTGACATTGATTTTTTCTAGAATCTTTTGCAGGTTAGGGATTAAGATTTTATTAACCCGGCCGATTCTTCTGCCCTGGGGTCCGTAAAACCCCGGAGTTGAACAAGTAAGGCCGCAATAAAATCCTCCTTTTTTATTTTGCTTTAAGCCGATATTTTGGCATCCCTGAATTAGGGATTTAACCACCTCTGGCGCGGCTTCGGACACACAAGGGTTGACTTTAGCCATTTCAGTCTGACTTATTTTTTTCTGAATTGCTTTGACTGTCGGGTTGGATGAAACGTGGGGGTAAAAAGCGTTAATGTTATCCAAACTAATAGCGTATTGGGAAATAGCCAAACTGCCGACGGGAATGTTTTTTTGGGGCGAGCCGGCCGTGCCTAAGCGGATAATGTTTAGGGGTGGAGATTTTTTTCTCCAAGCTTTGTTTTTATGGTCGTATTCGTTTAAGATATGTAGCTCAATACTGACAATCTCCGCATTGCCCGGTCCAATACCGGTTCCAATTACCATTATTGGGATTTCTTGGTAAGTCCCGACCAAAGTAATAAATTCTCTGTTTTTTCTTTCAAAAATGATTTTTTTGGCGTCAAAAAAATCGGCGACCTGATAAGCCCTTTGCGGGTCGCCGACCAAAAGTATGTTTTTTGGAACATGGTCGTCCTTTTTTAAATTAAGATGATAAACCGTTCCGTCGCCGGCAACGATTAATTCCGGATTTTTAATACCCTTTTTAATCATTTTTGGTTTACTCTTTAATTTTTAATTTATTTTATTTTTTCAAATTCAACATAGGGTCGGAGGACTTCCGGAATAATTATACTTCCGTCTGCCTGCTGATATATTTCAATTAAGGGGATTAGAATTCTTGGGGTGGCGATTCCCGTGTTGTTCAGCGAATGAACGAATTTCAATTTTTTTTCAGTCCTGTATCGGATATTGAGACGTCTTCCCTGAAAATCAAGGAGATAAGAGTCGGAATGAGTTTCTCGGTATTTTTGCTGACTGGGGACCCAAGCTTCAATGTCGTATCTTTTTGCCTGTCCATCAGTAAGTTCTCCGCCGCAAACATTGACCACCCGATATGGCAATTTTAGCGCCCGCATCATTTCTTCAGAATTGGCCAGCAGCCACTCGTGCCATTTAATGGATTCTTTAAGGTCATTTTTACAAAGAATGACCTGTTCTGTCTGAATAAATTCGTGGACCCTGAAAATACCTTTCACGTCTTTTCCATAACTTCCGGCTTCTCTCCGGAAAGCAGAGGAGTACCCGACATACTTTTTGGGAAGATTTTTCTCTTCTAATATCTCTTCGGCATGATAAGCCATCAAGGGAACTTCAGTCGTTCCTGTTAGAAAAAGGCCGTCATCTAATTTATATGTTTCTTCTTTCCCCTTAGGAAACATCCCCGTTCCAATCATAGCCGCTTCATTGACTAAAACTGTTGGCCGAAGAAGAGTAAACCCTTTTTTAAGGAGAAAGTCTATTGACCAGCGAAGGAGAGCCTGTTCGAGAAGAACGGCCTCGTTTTTTAAAACGTATTGTCTAAAACCGCCTATCTTCGCTCCTCGCTTAAGGTCTAACAAGTTCAGGTTTTCCATTAGGGTTAGGTGGTCTTTTGGGAGGAAGCCAAAGCGGGGGATGTCTCCCCACTTCTTTACCATAACATTATTTTCTTCGTTTTTGCCCTCTGGGACATCTTCGGCCGGCGGCAAAGGGACAGATAAGAGCAGTTGCTTCAGTTTTTCTTGGAGCTGAGCGATTTTAGGTTCCAGAGCGCTTAATTGTTGCTTGATTTTAAGAGCTTGAGTTTTATCCTTTTCTTTGCCTTTTCTTTTTAAATAGGCAATCGTTTGAGAAAGTTTATTTCTCTTCGCTCTTAATTGGTCGGATTTATATCTTAAACCGCAAAGTTTTTTATCTAGCCTTAGGATCTGATTAATATCAACGCTGACGCCCTTTTTTTTGGCGCCGGATTTAAAATATTTGGGATTTTCACGAAGTAAGGCAACGTCGATCATATTTTATAGGATAATGTTCCGGAAGAGAGAGGTCAAGTTCATTTTATCCAGATTTGGTTTTTAAGTAGTGCTCTATTCTTGAAATAGCGCTAACCATTTTCGCCGCCGCAGG
>Ga0209610_1000512_pt1 | contig 20413 bp, 18 predicted proteins | sample LakKivw275mmetaG_FD_184137 | JGI IMG/M metagenome (GOLD analysis project Ga0209610, IMG submission 184137) | Anoxic lake water microbial communities from Lake Kivu, Rwanda to study Microbial Dark Matter (Phase II) - Lake Kivu water 275m metaG... | ecosystem: Environmental > Aquatic > Freshwater...
CGGCTCCTGAAGACGTACGGCGACGGGGTGATGACTTCGTTCGACGATCCGGGGCGCGCGGTCGCGTGCTCCGCCGGGATGCAGGAGGCCCTGTCCACTTACAACGAGGCGAGAGAGGACGAGGCGATCTGCGCCGGGATCGGCCTTACGTGGGGTCCCGCGATTCGCACCGGCGACGACCTGTTTGGGCACTCCGTGAACTTGGCGAAGCGCCTGGCCGACGTGGCGAAGGGCTGCCAGATCGTGGTGGACGAATCGATCGTCGACCAGACCCGCCACCGCCCCGATCTTGCGTTTCGCGACCTCGGGGAGCGAGACCTCAAGGGGGTCGGTCCCCACCGTCTGTACGAGTTCCTGTGGCGGAGCGAGGTCGACAAGCTCTCGCTCCCCGACGACAGCCTCGACCTCGTCCTGACCGAGGATCACAAGCTTGTCCTTGAGTTCGCCAAACCGCTCGAGGAGACCCTGCGATCCATTCGCGAGAAGCTCGAGCCGCGCGACGGGGAGGCGGGCGCCATCGCCGGCCTGAAGCGAAAGATGGCCGAGCGTCTGGCTCGTGACCTCCCCAAGTGGCTCGGGGCGCTACAGAAGTACGGCGGCGGACTGGAGCACCGGCTCGAGGAGATCGAGGCGACGGTCGAGGGCGGACACCTCTGCGTCAGGCTCCCGGAGGGGCGCGTGCTGTCCTTTACGGGGCAGCAAATCGATCGCGGGGCGGCGGAGCGTTTCGTCGCGCGACTGGCCACGTTGAGGCAGGAGAAGACGAGGGCCTCGGACTCCGCGGGGCCGCGACGGACAGGGGACTAGGACGCTCCCCTTCGCCCCCATCGCCACAGCTCTCGGAGCGACGCCGACTTCCCGTACATGAGCATGCCGACCTCGAACACCCGCGCGGCGAAACGCATCATGAAGAACACGCCCAAAGCCAGCGATGCGAGGCTGAGAGCGATCTCCCACGCCGGGACGAACCGGGTCCCCTCCGACAGCATGGGGACCGCTCCGATGCGCAGCATCATCACGGCGGGGGTGAACGGCGGCAGGAAGCCGGCGATCCGCACCGCCAAGGCGTCCGGGTTCTCGATGATGAACTTCGTGAACGCGATCGGCGCGTAGGGGATGAGGCCGACGAGCCCCGTTGCGCCCCCGGACTGAACGTCCTTCATCACCGCTCCGACCGACGCGTACAGCGAGGCGATAAAGAGGTAGCCGAGCACGAAGTAGATCGGGTACGTGAGCCAGTGGACGAGGGCCAGCGAGGCGAGAGATGTGGGGAGGAATCGACTCGCGACGTAGTAGGCGGTGGCCGACCAGGCGATAACCTGCAGCAGCCCTGCCATTCCCAGACCGAGGATCTTCCCGGTCATCATCTCGAACGGCGAGACGCTCGACAGGACGATCTCAACGACGCGGCTCTGCTTCTCCCTCACGACGCCGTACATCGTCATCACGCCGGAGATGAACGACCCCATGAACAGGATGACGGCGAGGAACAGGGCGATGAGGAACGGCGGCGGCGGCGTGGACGGACCCGACGACCCGGAACCCGAGAAGGCGCCGGCCGAGCTTGCGCCGAGGATGGCGACGGCGACGATGCCCGGAATCAGGACGGTCATGAGCAGGAACTGCTTGCTGCGGACGGCGTGGACGAACTCCCATCGGACGATCCTAGAGAGCTTCATCGCTCCCTCCTCCGATCGTGCGAACGAAGATGTCGTGCAGCGGCGGGGCCGAGACGGAGAGCTCGAGGACGGTGATCGAGTCCGGCAGGGCTCGGAGAAAGGCGTCGGGGGACAGGGCCTGCGTGAGCCGGAAGGACGCTCGATCCCCGTCGAGCCGCAGATCGGCGATCCCGTCGATTCGGGCGAGGGCATCCGCGTCTCCCTCGAACCGCACCCGGGCGACGTGCTCTCCATGTCGTGTCTTGATGTCGGCAAGGTTTCCATAGAGAACGCGTCGTCCACGGTGGATCAAAAGGATGCGATCGCACATCTCCTCGACAAGGTTCATCTGGTGGGACGAGAGGAGGATGGCGGTCCCGGCGTCACGGAGCTCTCGGATCGTGGCCTTCACGAAGTCCTGGTTCAGCGGATCGAGGCCGGAGAACGGCTCGTCGAGAACCAAGAGATCGGGGGTGTGGAGGACGGCGGCAGCGAACTGGACCTTCTGCTGCATCCCCTTCGACAGCTTCTCGATTCGGCTGCGGCGCCAGGCGGCGAGATCGAAGCGTTCGAGCCACTCCTCCGCGCGGCGCGCGGCCTCGGCGCGGGGCAACCCCTTCAGTTCTCCGAAGTAGCACAGGGTGTCGAGGACGCCGCAGTCGTCGTACAGGCCGCGCTCCTCCGGAAGATACCCGGTTGTATCCTTCGCGATCGTCCCTGACTCGGGGCCGATTCCGGAGCGGATGGCCCCGCGGTCCGGCCGGAGGATCCCGAGAACCATCCGCATCGACGTCGTCTTCCCCGCCCCGTTCGGTCCAAGAAACCCGAGGATCTCACCCCGTTCGACGTCGAAGCTGATGCCGTCGACGGCGCGGACGCCGTCGAAGTCCTTGACGATCTCTTCGACGTGGAGCACGGTTCGTTCCATAGGCACGGAGGCGCGGAGGTCTTCGCGGATGCGGAAGTCTACCCGGCGACGCGCGACGCGTGCCAGGCGACAGCCGCGGCCTCGTCGACGAGGTCGGGCGTCGGCCGGTCTTGCCACTCACGGAGAGCGCTCTTCATCCGATCCAGTCCCTCGGCGAGGGTCGAGCGGGGGCACGCGAAGTTGAGGCGGACGAAGCCGTCGCCCTGGGGCCCGAAGATGGCGCCGGGGACGGTCGCCACGTGCGCCTCACGGAGGAAGAACTCGTACGGGTCCCCGGGGAGTCCAGCGTTCCGGCAGTCCAGCCACGCGAGGTAGGTGGCCTCGATCGGGCTCACCGCGATCCCCGGCAGCTCGGAGCGGACGAACTCGAGGACGAAGTCGCGATTCGCCTGAACGTACGACAGAAGCTCAGCGAACCACGTGTCTCCATCGCGATACGCAGCGAGCGCCGCGGCGTAGCCGAGGGCGTTGACGGACCCGACGAGGCCGCGCTTCGCCAGCACGTATTGCTCGCGCAGCTGCTTGTTCGGGATGACGGCGGCGGCGAAGTGGAGCCCGGCGACGTTGAACGCCTTCGACGGAGCCAGCAGGGTGATGCTCCGGGCCTCGATCTCGGGTCCGAGGGATGCAATCGGGGTGTGACGGCGGCCGTCGTAGACGAAGCTTGCGTGGATCTCGTCCGAACAGACGAACAGCTTGCGGCGGAGGGAGATCTCCGCAACGCGGCGGAGCTCTTCTTTCGAGAACTCACGTCCCACGGGGTTGTGCGGGTTGCACTGCAGGAACAGGCGGGTTCGATTCGTGATCGTCGTCTCGAAGCGGCCGAAGTCGATCTCGTAGCGCCCGGCCGCCGAACGGGACAAGGGACATGCATGGGTGACGGCACGCGCGTTCTTCGGGGCGGCCAGGATCGGATAGTAGACCGGCGGCTGGACGAGAACGCCTTCCCCGGGCCGCGTCACCGCCTGGCAGGCGAGGTTGAACCCAACGACGACGCTCGGGAGGAAGACGAACGCGTCTGGAGCGACTCTCCACCCGTAGTGGCGCTCGACGTAGTCCGCGAGGAGCCCTCGCAGCTCCTTGGGCTCGAGCGTGTAGCCGAAGACCCCGTGCTCGACGCGGGTCTTCAGGGCGTCGATGACCGCGGGAGGACACAGGAAGTCCATGTCCGCGATCCACATGGGGAGGATGTCGTCGTCGAAGGAACTCCACTTTGTGCTGTCCGTGCGCCGTCGGTCGATTCCGTCATCGAACGGGCGCCGAGCCGTCTCGTTTTCCATGATCCCCTCACTCACCCGCTGTCGATCCAAGCATTCTTGATGGGCTGGGCCTTGCGTACAAGGTCGCGTGTCCGCGCCAGGCCCGAGCAAAGTGGGCTCCCGAAAGGGGACGGGTTCCTTCGACAGCGCAAGCCGAGACGGGAAGAGAGAAAGCGACCGGCTGATCGTCGATCGATGGCCGAGGAGAGCGAAACCACCCCGATTGCGGCAGCGCTCAGTAGCTGCTCGTGCCTTCGATGCCGATCGACGTCGGCGGGACTGGAAGCGGCGTGGCCTAGTTGTGAGGCCACTCGAAGAAGTCGCACGGGTCGATCGGGATCGAGAAGGACGTTGACACGCGCTGTCCGATGTCGTTCTCCGCGGTCGCCGTGATCCACCCTACCTGCGCGGGGATCTCCGTTCCTGGACCGGATGAGCCGTACTCGTAGAGGAGCGCGTTGCTGTTCTGCCCGATGAGGACGGGGTAGCCGAGGTCGAACCCGGTCGGCGTGTACGGCAAGCCGCCCGACTCGACGCTCTTGTAGAACGGATAGACGACACACGCATTATCGACGATCTGCAAGTGATACTCGGCGTGACAGACACCCTCTTCGTAGGGCGGGTAGAAGATCGAGTAGTCGGAGTCGACGAGATCGCCGCGAACGCTGACAGAAACCAGACGGCCGTCCGAGATGCTGCGCGAGAAATCGATCAGCGTCCGCTCGAACGGGACGAGCTTCCAGCGGCCGGGCATCCCGTTGATGAGCGGTGCGCGGATCTCGGGAAGCGCGTTGGTGGGCTTCGCCACGACGGTGTCGGTCAGGACGGAGTCGCCGTCCGTCCAGGTCACCACGCATGACCAGTAGGCGGTCGTGACCTCCACCGCGAGGGTGCCGCTCTCCTGGGTGGCCTTCCCCTGCGGGATCTCGAAGGTGAACGTGCCCGGAGGCGCCGACGCGATCACGACGGCGGAGTAGGGAACGTACCCTGCTGGGGGATCCAGTCTGACGGACAGCGTAGGCCCAGGCTGCTCGAGCAGCTCGCATCCGACCAGGGCGACGAGAAGACTGATTGCTGCAACGACCGCTCGTCCTCTGACGCCCGTCCTCCTCCCGCGCTGAGCGCCGTCACCGTCTACCTGCGGAGGTCTCATGCCGATCGATCATAGCAGCTCGTCCGGGCAAAGGAGGAGAGGCCAGCCCCGCCACGATGCGATCGGAGTCCGGCGCGCGGCATGGATGTCGGAAGAGAGAACCGAGGAGTCCTGCTCCCCGGTTCTGGACACACTCCTGCCTGGTGGAGGTGGCGGGAGTCGAACCCGCGTCCGGAACAACCGCCGGTCGGCGTCTACAAGCTTAGTCTCGCGATTTGTCTCGGCACGAACCCTCCCACGAGCGGGATGGCGCGTACCCAGCCTCCAGAGGATTCGCCACGTCGGGGGAGGCGCCCGAGCGCGGTATACCCGCTAGGCGACGCCTACGTAGGGTCCGCGGGAAACCCTACAAGACGGCCTTCTCTAGTTGAGAGAAGGAGCAGCGAATGCGTATGTCGCAGTCGTTGTGTTCGCAGTTGTTGTTTGGTTCGCCGGTTTAAGGAGATAGCGATGCTCCGCCTGCAGCCTTCGTTTGGTGGCTCCGTCGAAGCCAGTCACCCCCATGTCAAAGATCACATCGTCATGGTAGCCGGTTCCGCCCCGACGAGCAAGACGGGGCGCGGAAAGGGACGTCTCCCATCGCGCGGGCGGCGAAGATCGATGACAATCCCGCACGATCGGTGGAGGTTGACCGGGCGACCCACGCGCCCTAGGCTGGTACGCAATGAATCGCACGGACCGGGAATGCCTTGTAGGGCTGAACCTGATCAGCCAGCTTACTCCGAAGAGAGCGAAGCGGTTGTTCGCGCACTTCGACTCGTTTGCCGCGATCTGGGACGCGCCCGCGGTGCGGTTCGGCGAGCTGTTCGGGTCGTCCGTCCTCGGAGAGGCCATCGCTTGCGGGCGCAGTGACGCCGCCGTCGACCGGGAGCTGGAGCGGGCCGACGAGGCGGGCGTGCGGCTCGTGACGCTCGTCGATTCGGACTACCCGGTTCTGCTCCGCGAGATCGACGATCCTCCCCTCGTGCTCTACGTGCGAGGCCGTCTGCCGGTCGACACGTCGTCGACGATCGCCATCGTCGGGACCCGCCGCGGCACACAGTACGGGAAGATGGTCGCGGCGAAGCTGGCGAGCCAGCTCGCGCTTCGGGGAATCGGCATCGTGAGCGGGCTGGCGGCCGGAATCGACGCGGCGGCCCACCAGGGGACGCTCGACGTCGGCGGGCACACGATCGCGGTGCTTGGGTGCGGCGTCGACGTTCCCTACCCCAAGCGCAACCAGCCGCTGTACGAGCGGATCGTCATCAACGGAACCGTGATCAGCGAGTATCCCCTCGGGACCCGCCCAGCGAAGTGGACGTTCCCGCAGCGAAATCGCATTCTCTCGGGGCTGTCGCGCGGCGTCGTGGTCGTGCAGGCGCCCGAGCGCAGCGGCTCGCTGATCACGGCGCGGCTCGCTCTCGAACAGGGCCGAGAGGTGTTCGCGGTTCCCGGGAACATCTCGACGATGACGTCGGCGGGAACGAACCGGCTGATCCAACAAGGTGCGAAGCTCGTCGAGTCGGCCGAGGACATCCTGGAGGAGTTCCCCGACCTACGACGGATCGCCCGCTCGGCGCCGCTGACCGACGAGACGGAAGACGACGTGACCCTGACCGAGCGGGAACGCCGTGTGTACGAACTCATCAGTCTTGAACCGGTCCACGTTGACGATATCATTGCCCGTGCGGATCTCTCTCCCACCGAAGCGTCGCACGTTCTGCTTCTTCTCCAATTGGAGGATCTCGTCGTGGAGGTGGAGGGGGGCTGCTACGTACGCAGGCCGTAGGAGGGAAGGAACCCATGGGGACTCAACGAACGCTCGTCTTGTGCAAACCCGATGCCGTTCAGCGCGGTCTTGTGGGGCGGATCATCTCCCGATTTGAGGAGAAGGGCCTGAAGATCGCCGGGCTGAAGATGCTCCAGGTGGACGAGGCGCTGGCCGGCCGGCACTACGCGGAGCACCTCGAGAAGCCGTTCTACCCAGAGCTATTGGCGTTCATCACCGCATCGCCGGTCGTCGCGTTGGCGGTCGAGGGGGACAACGCGGTGGAGGTGGTCCGGAATCTGATGGGCGTCACGAACCCGCAGAAGGCGGGATCGGGAACGATCCGCGGCGACTTCGGGCTCAACCTAACCATGAACCTGGTTCATGGCTCCGACTCGCTCGCCTCGGCGCAGCGCGAACTGGCCCTGTTCTTCGTGCCCGAGGAGCTGTTCGGCTACACGTTGACGCTGGGGGTCTGGACGTAGAACCCGTGGGCGATGCCCGGGTGGCAACGGCCCGCACTCGAAGGCTTGCCGCAAACTCAGTCGTACGGAGGTCGAGATGGAACTGTCGAAGCGCTATCAGCCGGCAGACGTGGAAGCGAAGAACTACCGCTTCTGGGAGGAAGGAGACTTCTTCCGCGCGTCGGTCGGCGTCGTTAGCAAGGTTCCCTTCTCGATCGTGATTCCGCCGCCCAACGTGACGGGCCGGCTGCACATGGGGCACGCGCTGAACAACACCCTTCAGGATGTGGTGATTCGCTACCGGAGGATGCTCGGGGAGGAGGTGTGTTGGTTCCCGGGCACCGACCATGCCGGAATCGCCACCCAGAACGTCGTGGAGAAGGAGCTGGCCAAGGAGGGGAAGACCCGCCACGAACTCGGACGCGACGCCTTCGTGGCGCGTGTGTGGGACTGGAAGGCGAAGTACGGCTCCGAGATCATCGACCAGCTGAAGGCGCTCGGGTGCTCGTGCGACTGGTCGCGGCTGCGGTTCACCCTCGACGAGGGGCTGTCGAAGGCCGTGCGCCGCGTCTTCGTGCGCCTGTACGACGATGGCCTCGTCTACCGAGGCGAGTACCTGGTGAACTGGTGCCCGCGGTGTCGGACGGCCTTGTCCGACCTCGAAGTCGACCACCGCGACGTGGACGGCGCGCTCTACTACATCCGCTATCCGCTTGAGAAGGGCGGGCACGTGACGATTGCCACGACCCGGCCGGAGACGATGCTCGGAGACACGGCGGTCGCTGTCCACCCGCAGGACGAGCGGTATCGAGGGCTCATCGGGACGTTCGCGATCCTCCCCATCCTTGGCCGCCGCCTGCCGATCGTGGGGTCCGAGTCGGTCGATCCGGAGTTCGGGACGGGGACGCTTAAGGTGACTCCGGCCCACGACCCCGTGGACTTCGAGATCGGGAAGAAGGAAGGGCTCGAGTTCATCAACATCCTGAACGGAGACGGAACCCTCAACGGGGCCGCGGGACCGTTCGAGGGCATGGAACGAGGGATCGCACAGGCCGCGGTCATCGAGCGTCTCAAGGCCGACGGCGCGCTCGAGAAGATCGAACCGTACCGGCACGCCGTGGGGCACTGCGACCGCTGCGACGCTGCGGTCGAGCCGCTCCTGTCGACGCAGTGGTTCGTGCGGATGCAGCCGCTCGCGGAGAAGGCGATCGCCGCCGTGAAGGACGGGCGGGTCGAGTTCGTCCCCGAGCGATGGTCGAAGCTGTACTTCGACTGGCTCGAGAACATCCGCGCTTGGTGCATCTCGCGGCAGCTCTGGTGGGGGCACCGCATCCCCGTGTGGTACGGGCCCGACGGACGCGAATTCGTGGCGGAGACGGAGGCCGAGGCGGCGGCGCGCGCGCGGAAGCACTACGGCCGATCCGTCGAGCTGCGACAGGACGACGACGTGCTCGACACGTGGTTCTCGTCGTGGCTGTGGCCGTTCTCCGTCATGGGGTGGCCCGAGGAGACGGAGGATCTAAAGTCGTTCTTCCCCACCTCCTTCCTGCTCACAGGGTTCGACATCCTGTTCTTCTGGGTGTCGCGGATGGTCATGGCGTCGCTCTACTTCATGGACGACGTGCCGTTCCGGACGGTGTACATCACCCCGCTGATCGTCGACGAGCGCGGGCAGAAGATGTCGAAGTCGAAAGGGAACAGCGCCGACCCGGTCGACCTCATCGGCGAGTATGGCGCCGATGCCCTGCGGCTCGCGATGGCGCGGACGACCGGCAAGGGCCGGACGGTTCGCATGCCGTGGGACGACCTCACGGAGGGGCGGAACTTCCTGAACAAGCTCTGGAACATGGCTCGCTTCGTCCTCATGAACCTCGGCGATGAGAGGCCCCCGCTTCCCGGAAAGGTCGTGGAGATCGAGGACCGCTACATCCTGTCGCGGCTGGATGCCACGACCCAAGTCGTCACCGGCCACCTCAACGAGTACAGCTTCCACCTCGCGGTCGAGGCGCTCTACGACTTCACATGGCACGACGTGTGCGACTGGTACGTGGAGATGGTGAAGCCGCGGCTGGCCTCGGGCGACGCGGCGGCGCGCGGGATCCTCTACCACCTTCTGCGGGAGACGACGAAACTCCTGCACCCGTTCATCCCGTTCATCACCGAGGAGATCTGGCAGGCGCTCGGCGGTTCTCCGGATTCGGTGTGCGTGGCTCCGTACCCGAGCGCGGGGCCGCGGGGCAGAGATCTTGAGGCGGAGCAGGCCATGGGCGCGTTCAAAGGGATGACGGGCGGCGTGCGGTCCGTCCGAGCGGAGTGGAACGTGCCGGCGTCGGCGACGCTCTCGGTCCTGGTGAAGGCTGATCTCCATGGGTACATCGGCCCGGTGGTCGAACGGCTCCGGGTGTGTCCAGGCCTGACTGGGCCGGTCGAGTGGACGGTTGCGCACGACGCGAAGGCGCCCAAGGGGTCTACGCGAGTCGTCCTCCCGGACGCGGAGATGTACGTGCCTCTTGCCGAGCTCATCGATCTGGATTCCGAGACGGCTCGTCTCCGAAAGGAGCTTGCGGAGGCCGAGGCTGACCTTGTCCGGGCGGAGTCGAAGCTCGGAAACGAGCAGTTCCTGGCTCGTGCGCCCGAGGACGTCGTCGGAAAAGAACGCCGCAAAGAAGCGGAGTTCCGACAGAGGCGCGACCGGCTTCAGGCCAACCTCCGTTCGCTCGGAGGGTGAGTGGACTACCCCGAGGCTCGGGCGCTCCTCGACCGTCTGCCTCGCCTTCTCGTGAAGCCGGGGCTCGCGCGTGTGCGACGCCTGCTCGATGCACTGGAGAACCCGGAGCGAGCGTACCCCGCAGTTCACGTCGCGGGGACGAACGGCAAGGGCTCCGTTGTGGCCATGCTCGACGGTATCCTCCGGGCCGCGGGGTATCGCGTCGGGCGGTACACGTCGCCCGAGCTCGAGGACTTCCGCGACCGGATCTGCGTCGACGGGACGTGGATCCCTGAAACGCGGCTTACTGCAGTGACCGCCCGGCTCGCGCAGTCGCTCTTTGCCGATCCCGATCTGCCGAGTCAGTTCGAGGCGATCACCGCGATCGCCTTCGAGCACTTCCGCGCGGCGGAGATCGACGTTGCCGTGGTCGAGGTGGGCCTGGGAGGGCGCTTCGACGCGACGAACGTCGTCGCGCCTGTGGTCTCGATCCTGACGAACGTAACGCTCGATCACACCGCGGTCCTCGGGGACACGCTCGCGAAGATCGCCTGGGAGAAGGCGGGGATCGCGAAGGCGGGGATCCCGCTTCTCGTCGGCCGCCTCGCCCCGAGCGCCGCCGCGGTCGTGCGCGCCGAGTGCGCCGCGGTCGGCGCGCCGCTCGACTCGGCGGACGGCGTCGGGGTAGCTCGAGGGCAGGCGACCCTCGACCGTGCGATGTACGCGATTACCGCGGACGGCCTGCCGAGCGAGGTCGAACTGGGTCTGGTCGGAGGGTACCAGCTCGACAACCTGCGGCTCGTCCTGCGAGCGGTGCAGCTCGTTCGGGCCGCCGGGATCCCGATTCCGTCGGATGCCGTTCGGAACGGTCTCGCAGCCGTGCGGTGGCCGGGCCGGGCGGAAGTCGTGCGGCGGCGGCCGACGGTGGTGCTGGAAGGGGCACACAACCCCGCCGGCGCGGAGGAACTGGCACGCGACGTCGCCCGCTGGGCCCCCGAGCGCCATCGCCGCTGGCTGGTGCTCGGGGTGCTCGCGGACAAGGACGTCAACGGAATCGTTCGCTCTCTCGTGCCCCAGTTTCTCCGCGTGACGGTCTGCGAGTCCCGGAGTCCGCGTGCGCTGCCCGCCGAAGAGCTGGCCCGGCGCCTGCGCGAGCACGGCACAGAGTGCGCATGTTATGATTCCGTGGGACGGGCGGTCGCGGAGACCGTGGCCCGGGCGGGGCCGGAGGACGTGGTGGTGGTGACGGGTTCGCTGACGGTCGTTGCGGAGGCTCGCCGGGAGCTGAAAGGCTGATGACCACGCTGCTCGAGCGGGTCAAAGCTGCCGGCGTCCCTCGCCACGTAGCGATCATCATGGACGGAAACGGCCGCTGGGCCCGCGCACGTGGGCTGTCCCGGACCGCGGGACACGAGGCCGGTGCGCGCGCGGCGGAGCGGCTGGTGCGCTTCGTCGGACAGCGACTCGGAGTTCCGTACATCACCCTGTTTGCCTTCTCCGCCGAGAACTGGGGGCGCCCCAAGGCGGAAGTCGACTTCCTGCTCGGTCTCCTCGAGAAGTTCATCGCCAGGCACCTTAGGGAGTTCGTGGATTCCGGCGTCCGGCTCCGCGTAGCGGGAGACCTCACGGCCCTGCCGGACTCGCTCGAGCGAACGGTCTCCGGCGCCGTCCGGACAACCGAAGGCGGGAAGAACCTCGATCTCACGATTGCGCTCTCCTACGGCGGAAGACAAGACATCACGCGCGCCTGTCGTCGAATCGCCGCGGACATCGCGGACGGACGGATGGACGCTCGGGACGTGAGCGACGAGGCCATCGCGCGGTGCCTGGATACGGCCGAGACGCCCGACCCGGACCTGGTCGTTCGCACAAGCGGGGAGCGGCGCCTGTCCAACTTCCTGCTCTGGCAGTCCGCGTACGCCGAGCTCTACTTCACGGACGTCCTGTGGCCGGACTTCTCCCCCGCCGACCTGGTCCTGGCCATCGACGACTTCCAGAGGCGGGAGCGACGCTTCGGGGCCGTCAGGGAGGAGGTCGAATGAACGTGATGAAGCGCTTGGCGAGCGCCATCGTTGCCGGCGGGGTGGTGTTCGGTGTGCTCTACGTGGGGGCTCGGTTCGACGTCCGCTGGATCTCGGGGTTTCTGATCCTCGCGGTCGCCTACCTTGCGGCGGTCGAGTACCTGCACCTCATGCGCAAGCTGGAGATTCCGCTTGCGGCGCCGGAGTTCCTGATCTGGATTCCGCTTCTTGTCGCGAGCTACATCGCCTTCGGCGGCCGGTATGCGGAAGTGGTGTTGCTGTTCGCCATCTCCTATCAGGTCCTGCGATACCTCAGCGTCCTCCCGCATCGGACGGGGTTTCTGCAGGCGGTCGCCGGCGTGTTCGGTCTCTTGTACATCCCGTGGCTGCTCCACTACTTCTACCTCATCTACATGGGGGCGGAGGGGCTTCCGCCCCACGTGGGCGGCGTGAACGCCGTGGTCGTTCTTCTGATGGTCTGGGGGTACGACTCCGGCGCGTACTTCGTCGGAACGGCCATCGGAAGGCACCAAGCGTTTCCCAACGTCAGCCCGAAGAAGACCTGGGAGGGTGTCGCGGGGGGATTCGTCTTCGCGATTGCCGGGGCCGTGGTGGGAGCGACGTTGTCCCCGGTGTGGAGGGAGTTCGCTTTCTGGGGTGGGTTTCCTCACCTTCTCTTGTCGGCGTTCCTCGTCGGGTGGGCAGTCCAGCTGGGGGATGTCTTCGCCTCGAAGCTGAAGCGCGCTGCGGGAGTGAAGGATTCGGGGGTCTTCCTGCCCGGCCACGGGGGGGCGCTCGACCGGATCGACGGCCTCCTGTTTGCCCTTCCCGTCTTCTACTTCTACTACCACTACATCCTGCGATTCCTGTGAGCGGGCCCGGAAACCTGCCCCGAAAGTGTAGGGCGGCCGTGCTAGGTAGCTCGGCCGCCCTCTCCGGGTGGTGAAAAAGATGAGGGGGTTCTCTTTCTCCGGGTGACTATACCACATGCGCCGGGGAGCGTCAGTAATGTGCATTACGAATGAGCTGTAATGCTCAACAGAAGAGGCTTCCGATTTTGCGAGTCGGCATCGGTCAGTCGCGGAGAAGATCGCCTACGGAGAGAGATTCGAGGAGTTCCGCCAGCCGGGCGTTGATCCGCGTCCACGCTTTCTTCGTGGGACAAGTGGCGACAAGATCGCATCGCGGTTCCTTGCCGAGGCACGGAACCAGGTCGATCGGCTCGCCGAGCGACTCGAGGACACGGCGCACGGACAGCCCGTCGGCCGGGACGCGGAGGCGGTAGCCGCCGGCGCGGCCCTGTCGCGACTCGACGAGGCCGGCGGTCCGAAGACGGTGAAGGATCTTCTCGACGAACGGCGGCGGGAGCGAGCAGCGCTCGGCGACGGCGGCCGCCGAGAGCGGCTCCTCGCTCGGGAGCCGGGAAAGCTCGAGCATCAAGATGAGGCCGTAGCTTGCCTTCTTCGTCAGCTGCATCTCGACTCCCCAGGCGCAGGAGGGCTCTCCTTGGCCTGTTCGCGATCGAGGAAGGCCTTGTACCGCTTGTCCAGCGCGGCGACGTCCTTCTCGACCCTCTCGTGGCGGCGTCGCAGGACGTCGGGCACGTCCCTCTTCTGGTCGGACAGGTAGTTGTAGATGGCCTCGTTCAGGGCATCCGCGGCGAGGGCCGAGCAGTGCATCTTCACGGGGGGCAGGCCGCCGAGCTCGTGGGCGACGTCCTGATTCGTGATCGCAATGGCCTCCTCAAGCGTCTTTCCCCTTGCGAGGTCGGAAACCATCGAGGAGGTGGCGATGGCCGCCGTGCAGCCGAACGTCTCCCACGAGATGTCGGCGATGACGTCGCGGTCCTGGGCATCCTTCTCGACCCGGATGTAGAGCCACATGACGTCGCCGCAAACGATGTTGCCGACCTTGCCGATCGCCGAGTAGTCGGCGAGCTTTCCCATGTTGTGGGGATGCCGGAAGTGCTCCATGACCCTTTCGGTGTACACGTCACTCACCCACCTTGAATGGAGACAGGGCCCGTAGATCCCGAACGACGCGAGGCAGGACGTCGAGCAGCCGGTCGATGTCCGCGCTCGTCGTCTGGCGCCCGGTGCTGATGCGGAGACTGCCGTGGGCCATCGACAGCGGTACGCCGATCGCGACGAGAACGTGGCTGGGTTCGAGGTCGGGGGACGAGCACGCGGAGCCGGTCGAGGTCGCGATTCCGTGCTCGTCGAGCCGCATGACAAGGCTCTCGCCCTCGATCCCCTGGAAGCTGAAGTTGGCGATGTGGGGCAGGCTGTCCGTCGGGTGGCCGTTGAGCCGCGTCCCGGGAATGGACGCGACCCCCTCGATCAGGCGAGCCCGGAAGCTGCGCATTCGGGCGACCACCTCGCCACGTTCCTGTGCGGCGAGGCGCGTGGCGGCGGCGAAGCCAACGATTCCCGGAACGTTCTCCGTGCCGCTCCGCCGCCCTCGCTCGTGCCCCCCGCCGTGCATCATCGGCGACAGCCGAGTCTTCTTGCGGACGACCAGGAGGCCGACCCCCTTCGGCCCGTGGAGCTTGTGAGCCGAAGCAGACAAGAGGTCGACGGACTCCGTCGGAAGGTCGATCTTTCCAAACGCCTGGACGGCGTCGGTGTGAAAGGCAATCCCGCGCTCTCGGCACAGGGAGCCGATCTCCGCGATCGGCTCCAGGGTCCCGATCTCGTTGCTCCCCGCGATGATCGAGACTAGGAAGGTGTCCTTACGTAGCGCCGCTCGAATGTGGTCCGGATCGACGCGCCCTGCGGCGTCGACGTCGACGAGGGTCGCCGCGAAGCCGTGCGACGTGAGCCACTCGACGGAGTGGAGAACCGCGTGATGTTCGATCGTGCTCGACACGACGTGGCCCCCGGTACGGCCGCGGGCATAGGCAGAGCCGAGGATTGCGAGGTTGTCGGCCTCCGTCGCGCCGGACGTGAACACGATCTCCTCCGGCAGGACACGGAGGTGCAGAGCGATGGCCGCTCGGCTCTCCTCCACCGCATGCCGCGCCTCCCGTCCGAACTCGTGGAGGCTCGACGCGTTCCCGTACGCGGAGTTGAAGTACGGGCGCATCGCCGCGAGGACTTCCGGGGCGACCGGCGTGGTTGCGCTGTTGTCGAGATAGACCCTTTCTGGCATCGTGCATCACCGGACAAAATCCTACCAAAAGAGTCCGAGTTATGCAAGGAGAAACCGCCCGCAAGGTCGCGGGCGGGATACGACACGCGATTCGTTCAGATCTGCTCGAACAGCTCTGTCCCGGCTCCGCAGTCGGGGCAGGTCCATCCGTCGGGGAGTTTCTCGAACGGCGTTCCGGGACGAACGCCGGTCGTTGGATCGCCCACCGCAGGGTCGTAGATGTACCCGCAGACGGTGCACTCCCACTTAGCTGTCTTGTCCATCCTTCACCTCCTGATCTTCGCCGCCCGGCGCTTCGGCCTCCGGAACCAGCACCTCGAGAGCGGAGGGTGCGCCGGCCACGTGGAACCGGAACTCGTCGATTGTACTCAGCCCGAAATGGCGAAGGAAGTCCTCCGTGACGGAGAGAAGGACGGTCCGACCCTGCTCCTCGCCGCGAAGGAGGCCTCGCTCCTCCAGCTCCTTGATGTGCTCGTAGGCTTTGTTCCCGCGAACGCGGACGACGTCCGCCTGCGTGATGGGATGGTTGTAGGCGATGACGGCCAGGGTGCGAAGCACCGGCTGGGGAATGTCCTGTTGGGGAGCGAGGTGTGCGACGCGCTCGACGTACGCTGCCTTGACCCGCAGAAGGGCGCGGCCCTCCTCGACGTGAAGCTCGATGCCGCGGGCCGAGTCTGCGTAGACGGCCTGCAGGTCCTCGAGGAGGCGGTCGACGTAGGCGAGCGGGACGTCGTCGAGGATCTTGGCGAGGGCGCGCCGCGTCAACGGGTGGGTGGCAAGGAAGAGGGCCGCTTCTACGACGGCGAGGTCGTTGCCCCGGTTGGCGTCATCCATGTCCGTCTCCTTCGGGTCGCGCGAGAGACAGGGCCGCTAGGCTTCCGCCTCGAGTCGGATCGAGATGTCGCCCAGGAACTCCTTCTGAGTACAGGAGATCTGACCCTCCGCGGCGAGGTGGAGGATCTCGAAGAACCGATCGACGCGCTCCTCCTTGTCGCCCTTGTCGAGCAGTCGGAAGAAGCTCAGGACGCGCCGCCCGGAGAGGAGGTTCTTGATCTTGTCGAGCAGGCGCTGCAGCCGCTCCGCGAAGTCGGTGCCTCCGAGCTCGAAGGCCTCGAACGGGTCGTACTCATCCCCCAGGTCCACGTGCTCGATCAGGCGCTCCGCTCGACGTCGACTGACCTTCATCGCCCCGTGGAGCGCGGTGCGCAGATCGAGCAGGGTCACCTGTCGCCGCGGCGTTCGCACGATCGGGAGGCGGAAGTCGCTGGGGTCGACAGGATCCACGCTGTCCTGCAGCGCGTCGTCCACCGCTTCGTCGAGTTCGGCCACCAGGCCGTCTCGATCGGTCGCGCGCTCCTGAGCGAGGAGGAGATCGGACTTCATGCGTAGGAGGATTGAGCACGTGAGGACCATGCGGCCGGGGATCTCGAACTCCAGCTCGCGCAGCGCGTGCAGGTAGTCCCGGTAGCGATGGGCCAGCTCGGAGACGTCGATGTCCCACGGATCCATGTCCGCGGTCAGGCGGTGTAGGACGCCCTCCCAGCTCTGCCCGACGAGTTCCTCGACGGGAATGGCCGCGATCCGCAGTCCTTCCACGGTAGCGTTCTCCTTCAATTCAGTTTCAGACTCAACACTTCCGACGCACCATGCTTGATTGTCACGCCGTACGCTCGGTCCGCATGACGAACTGTTTCCTCGTTGTGCGAGACAACGATCACCTGGATGCGCTTCGCGTACTGCAGCAGCATGCGGGCGAGGCGGGTTGTATTCATGAGGTCAAGCGCCGCTTCGATCTCGTCGAGGATGAGGAACGGCGCGTTCTGGTGCTCCTGGATGGCGAAGATGAACGCCGTCGCCACCAGGGTCTGCTCGCCTCCCGACAAGGCGTCGAGGACGTGCGGCTCCTTGTCCGGAGGGTGCACCTTGATGAGGAGGCCGGAGGAGATGTCTCCCGGGACCTCGAGCTCGAGGGTCCCGCTTCCCCCCTCGAACAGCTCGCGGAACAAACGGTCGAATTGCGTCCCAACCGCCGTCAGGGTCTCCAGGAAGCGCTCCTTCTTTCGTTCCTCGATCTCGCCGATCAGCCGCTCGATGTCCCGCTTCTCCTGATCGAGGGCGTCGACCCTCGCGTGGAACTGGTTGAACTCCGCCTCGTACGCGGCGTACTCGTCGATCGCACGCATGTTGATCGGCTCAAGGTGCTTGAGCTGGCGACGATTCTGTTCGACGCGACGCTCCAGCTCACGGAGCGGCGCGTCGATGCAGTAGTCCGCCGGTCGCTTCTCCTCCTCGCCGAGGGCCTCGAGCTCCGTTTGCGCCTCCGCCTCCTGGCGCTCATACCGAGTCATCGCGCGGCGCAGGTTTTCGAGACCCTGATAGCTCTCACGCCGTTTCTCCCGCAACGCATGGAGCTGATCGCTTCGGTCCGTGGCCTCGCCCTTGGTGCGGGACTTGGTCTCCTGGGCAGCGGCGGCTTCCTGCTCCTTGGCCTCGAGCCGGGAGGCGAGCTCGGCCAACTCCTCCTCCAGGCGGTCGGCGTCCTTGCGGAGCTTGGCGATGTGCTGACGCCGCTCCGCGACGTCGAACCCGCCGTCCTTCGACTTCGTGGCAGGCTCGGCCTTCCCTCCCGGCGTCGGCCGCCATCCCCCCGAGAGCGCGCCGCCCTTGCTCTGCATGTCTCCGTCCAGCGTGACCACGCGGACGCCGTCGATCGCCTTGACTGATTCGAGGTTTTCGGCGACGACCGTGTCGGAGAGGACGTACTCGAAGGCCCGCCGGTACTTCTCGTCGAACGTCACGAGGTTGATGGCGTAGTCGACGACGCCGGGCAGCTTGAGCGCCTCGGCGGAGGCCAAGCTCTTGCGTACCGTCACGAGACGGCGCAGGGGGAGGATCCTGGCGCGGCCGAGCCGCTTCTCCTTCAGGTGGTTGATGCAATCGATGGCGGTCTCGCGGGAGTCGACGACCAAGTCGCCGAGGCTTCCGCCCGCCGCTGTCTCGAATGCGACCTCGTACCCCGCCTTGGCAGAGGCGAGAGACGCGACCGTCCCGTACACGCCGCCGCGCTTGCGCTCGATGAGGGCGTCGACGGCCGGGTTGGCGCGAACGGACGACGCGCCGTCCGCGCCCTTCGCCGGGGCCGCGGCGCGCATGCGGGAGATCTCGTCGATCATCTCCTGGATGTTGCTGACCTGTTGGCGCTTGAAGTTCAGCTCGCCCTGCTTGTGCAGCATCTCCGACCGGATTCTCTCGACGTCCTTGATCAGCGCGATCTGGGCGTCACCGGTGAGGTCCTCGCGCATTCCCTCGAGCTCCCACTCCTTGTTCTCGATCTCGGAGTCGAGCTTCGCGACCTCCTTCTCCAGTTCGGCGATGCGCTCATCCATTCCCTGCCGTTCGGTCACCGCTTGCTTCAACTTGTCGGCGATGCGCTGCCGCTCGACGTGGTGGATCGAGTGCTCCAGTTTCTCCTGCTCCTGCAGGATCGACTGGTACTGGACCGCGGCGTCGCGCTCCTTCTGCAGCGCGACGAGCCGTCTCCGCCGCTCGGCGAGGATGACGCGGTGCGTGTTCAGCTTGGTCTTGACATCCTTCAGCTCAAGGATGGCCTTGTTCCGCTTCTCGTCGTACGAGGCAATCCCGCTGACTTCGTCGAGGATCTCACGCCGCCGGAGGGGTGTCCGTCGCACGATTTCGGTGACGCGGCCCTGTGCGATGAGCTGCTGACCGTCCGGGTCGATGCGGGCGGCCTCGAGGGTCTCGTCGATCGTGGTGCGGGGACAGCTCTTTCCCATGAAGGTGTACGTCGCCGACTTGCGGGTGATGCGCCGGCCGAGGGCGATCTCGGGAGCCTTCGCGCCCGGATCGACGAAGCGATTGAAGACGCCGTCCGTGTTGTCGAGGAAGAGCGTGACCTCGGCCGAGTCGGCCGGCTCGAACCGCTCGCCCCCGTTGAAGATCAGGTGTTCGAGGCGATCGGCCCGGAGTTGGGACGACCGGCGCCCCATGACGAAGCTGATGGCGTCGAACAGGTTCGACTTCCCCGAGCCATTCTCACCGACGATCGCCGTCATCCCCTCGAAGAAGGGAAGCTCGATCCTTTTGCGGAACGACTTGAACCCCGTCAGCTCCACCCGGTTGATCTTCGTCATGTCACGTTCGCGAGACGGTACTCGGGATCCTTTCCGGGAACAGGCTCAACTGGATGACGGCTCCCCGAGCCGGAGAAGGGGTGGGCACGTCGAGCCCGACGAGGAGTCGGTCGAGCTTGAACCGGTTGACGTCGTTCGGCTCGGAGACACCCTCCTCCCATCGAATGATGGACAGGATCGATACCCCGAGCCGCTGCGCGGTCGCTCTCTTGCTCCACCCGTGTCCAAGTCGGAAGACTTGAAGTCGCTTCCCCAGCTCATCCACCGCGGAGGCCCCCCTCAGACCACCGTGCCAATATAACTTCTGCTACACCGAACTGCAAAAGAAGCGAGAGGGGCAGTCCAAGCCCCTCTCGGAGAACCGTATCCCCTCACCTGTAGCTTGTTACTCCGTTCCGAGGAACCCCCAGATCAGGGCGCCGACGCCGGCGAGGAGCGCGACGATGGAGATGAAGTACAGCGTGCTGATATCACCCGCCATCTTGGTGTCGGTCTCCTCAAGGGCCTGCAGACGAGCGTCGTACTCGGCCAGCAGCTCCTGATTCGCCCGCATGATGCCTTCTTTCGTCGTCGCCATCTCCGCGGACAGGGAAGCGATCGCCTGGTCGAAGCCCTCAAGCTTGGCCCGGTTGTTGTCAACCTTGATCGCGAGGGCGGCCATCGAGCGCTCGAGCTCGAGGACCTTCCTCTTGAAGGTTCCTACATCCTCGTCCTCCAGAGCCTGGACGCGCATCGCCAGCTCAGCGTACTGCGACTCAAGCATCGTGATGTCCGAGCTGAACGTCTGCTCCAGGGCCTGTAGGTCGCCGTAGAACATGTTGCGGAGCCCGTCGAGGTTGCCGTAGAGGTCCGTCTTCAGGCTCTGGAAGTCGCCGTACAGCCCCGTCCGCAACGCGTCGAAGTCCGACAGGATCTGGGTCTTGAACGCCGCGAACTCCTCGACGTGGGCGTTGAACGCGGCGGCCAAGTCCTCGGCGGCCGCACGAAGCGTGGCGACGTCGGTGTCATGAGCGTCGAGGCGCGCCTTGAGCTCGTCGCAGAACGCCGCAAGCTTGGAGAGACCGGCCTCCAGGGCGACGATGCGAGCTGCCTGTTCCTGACCCCGCGCCCCGAGGGCGTCGAGGTCGTTTCTCAGCCCGACAAGCTTCCCTTCCGCTGCCTTCAGCTCGAGCGAG
>Ga0209610_1000515_pt1 | contig 20352 bp, 21 predicted proteins | sample LakKivw275mmetaG_FD_184137 | JGI IMG/M metagenome (GOLD analysis project Ga0209610, IMG submission 184137) | Anoxic lake water microbial communities from Lake Kivu, Rwanda to study Microbial Dark Matter (Phase II) - Lake Kivu water 275m metaG... | ecosystem: Environmental > Aquatic > Freshwater...
GGATAGAGGTTGCTCTCGTCCGGGACTACGCCGATGAGGTGCTGGGCAGCTCGCGGGCGGCGCGTGCAGTCGAACCCGGCGATGCTGAACTCGCCCGCATCCGGTCGAGCCAGGCCGGTCAGCAGATTGATGGTCGTGGTCTTGCCGGCACCGTTGGGACCGAGCAGGCCGAACAGCTCTCCGGCCCGGACCTCCAGGTCGAGGCCGTCAACCGCGCGAACGTCGCCGAACCGCTTCGTGAGCCCGCGGGCCGCAACCGCGGCCGGGGCGCCGGCTACTTGCGTCCGGCTTTCTTCAGGCAGGGGTGGCTCTTCTTCGTGCCGTGGCACTTCCGAATCTGCTCGGGCGAGCAATCTTCGGGCTTACCCTTCAGGTTCTTCGGCCTTTGGCACTTGGACTTCCCGCAACACGCAGTGCTGGTCTGTTCCTGTCTCTTCATCTAGTGACATCCTCCACAGCCTTGTTCCTGCCTGGCCCCGGAGTGACTGCAACCGCTGCACTGGTGTCCGCCCGTCGTGCCCGACCCGGCGTCATCGTGGCAGCCATTCGAGTCGCACGGGCAGGGCAGGCACAGCAGGTGGTACTTCCCGCACTCCTGCCAGTAGGCCTGAATGAGCTTCACGGACTCGCGCGTGTTGCCTGATATCCTGATGGTGACCCCGTCGCGGGTGTTGGTGGCCTCGACCTTGGCGTCTTTCAACACCTGGCTGAAGGTATTGCACTTCGCGGCCGATGCCGGTTCGGACTTGCCGGCGCCGACGGCGAGGGCAATCGCAGCCAGCACGGCCAGCAGAATGCCTGCGGTCAGTAGGGTATATCGGTGCTTCATGTGTTACTTGCTCCTTTGTCTTGACTGGGTTCTCCTGGGACGTTGACCGGGTCTCGCGCCGCGTCGTGCGGTCGCCGCAACGCATGACTGAATCCTTTTCTTCCGGTTGACCACTGTGGCCAGGGCTGTCCGCAGCCTGCGGGCCGCCCCCGGCGCGAGTCGGTAATGGATGAAGTAGCCGCGGCGCTGTGGCTCGACCAGCCCGGCCGACTTCAGCACGCGCAGGTGTTGAGACACCGCCCCGGCCGAGATGCCGGTCAGGCGCGAGAGCGCCCCGACGCAGAAGACGTCGCTCGCCAGCAGTTGGACGATGCGAACGCGGCTCTCGGTTGAGAGCGCGGCAAACAGCTCAGCCTGGGTTTCAGCCGTCTGGGTCGTCTTCACCGGTGATGCTCTTTGATTCTTAAGTATCTTAGCGGATGCTTAATCAAATGTCAACTGCAGCCGCAGGATTCGGCCAATGACCGTGTCTATGTGAACATGAATACGCCCATGAAACTGCTTCTGGCACTTGTATGTCTGCTGCCTGCCGCAATGTTCGCCCAACCTGGCCCAAAGTCGGTGAATGGCCCTGCCGACGGTGTGATTGTCGGGCAGGTCTTCGATGCCGACCTCGGCGACCCGATTGAGTACGCCAACGTCGTCCTGTACCGGCAACGAGACTCCAGTCTGGTGAACGGAACCGTGACGCGAGTGGACGGCAGCTATGCGCTTACCGGCGTGCCTGCTGGTCGTTTCTATGTCGAGGTGTCGTTCATGGGCTTCCGGCTGCGTCGGGTTGACGGCGTCCAGGTCGCGCCCGGCGGACGAGTTGACCTTGGCCGCACCGAACTGCGGCAGTCGGCCGTGGCGATGCCGGGGGTAGAGGCAACGGCCGAGCGTCCGGCCCTGTCGTACAAGATCGACAAGAAGGTCGTCGAGGTCGGACGTCAGGTGACCGCAACCTCAGGCACGGCGGTTGACGTGCTGGAGAATGTTCCCTCTGTGAAGGTGGATGCCGAGGGCAACGTGGCGCTGCGCGGGAGCAAGAATCTCAGCGTGCTGATTGACGGCCGGCCGACCCTCATGGAAGCCTCCGACGCGCTGCGCCAGATGCCCGCCGGGACCCTGGATCGGATAGAGATAATCACCAACCCGTCGGCCAAGTATGATGCCGAAGGGGTCACTGGTATCATCAATCTGATAACCAAGCGCCAGCGGGGCAGCGGTTTGTCCGGCGTCGTCAACGCTAGTGGCGGGCTCTGGAGCAGATACGGCGGCGACTTCACCTTGACATGGACGAGCGGCATTCTCAGCGTGTTCGCGGCCGCGGACTACAACCGACGTGCGATGCCCGGCACGCTGACGAAGGAGCAGTGGACAGCGGGCACCGGAGAGACTCTCCACGTCAAGTCGGCCGGGACTTTGACTCGGGACCCGCGGATTGCCGGCGCCCGTGCCGGGTTTGACCTTGGCTGGGCCAGAACCGACCGCACGAGCTTCGGCGTATTCTACGGCCACACGCGCATGAGGTCTGACCAGTACGTTACCTCCGAGCAGTGGTCGAGCCTGGGCACTGACACGGCGCGCTATGAGAGCGACGACCAGTCAGTTCGGGGCGGGGATTACGTCTCGGCCGCTTTGGAGCACAGGCATGGATTCGGCTCGCTGGCAGACACGGCACACGGCCTGTCGGCTCGGGCCGAACTCCAGCGGCGTGGGCACACGGGCGATGCGACAACGGAGTTGTTCGACGGGGACCGTCAAGTCAGTGGCTGGCGGGCGACCCAGACCGGACCGGCCAACCGCTGGCTTCTCAACGCGGACTACGTCCTGCCGGTCAAAGGTGCGGGCCGGTTCGAGGCCGGGTACCAGGGCTCGCTTGCTCGACCCGTTTTCGAGAACGGACTCCACCAGTACGACCCGGCCGCGGATAGCTTCAGATACCTGCCTGAGTACAGCTCGACGACGGCGCTGGCCGTTGACATCCACGCGTTGTACTCGACCTGGACCGGAGGGTGGCACAGCCTTGAGTACGAGGCCGGGCTGCGCGGGGAATACAGCAGCCAGCGGGTTGACGACTCCGGCGTGGACTCAGTGTTGTCCTATGCCACGAAGGGCCTGTTCCCGACCGCGCATCTGTCCTACAAGCTCGGCGGCGAACGCGTGATTCAGGCAAGCTACGCCCGGCGGACACGGCGGCCAACCGGGCGCGACTTCATCCCATCGCTGGTCTGGCAGGATGCCTACAACGTGCGACAGGGCAATCCCACGCTGCGACCTGAGTACATCAATTCGTTGGAGGCGGGCACGGCCATCCCGCTTGGGGCCGGGCAGGCTTCCGCAACGGTGTACTACCGGACGACCAGTGACAAGTTTGATGACATCCAGTCCCTGTACCGCGAAGGCGTGGTGCTGCATGAACCCCTGAACGTCGGCAATGACCGTTCGCTCGGTGCCGAACTGTCGCTGGACATCGCGCCCTTCAAGTGGTGGACAATCAGCCCGTCGGGCGATGTCTACGACTACCGGATTGCCGGCTCCGTCGAAGGGCAGGAGTTCAGCCGGTCGAGCATCAACTGGAGCGCCAAGCTCGGCAATGAATTCCGGCTGCCGACCGGCACAAAGGTCCAGGTCAACGTCGCGTACGAAAGCCCATCGGCCTCGGCCCAGGGCCGGCGCGAAGGAGTACTGAGGACAGACATGGCAGTCCGACAGGTGTTCTTCAAGCGAATGGCCGTGGTCCTGCAGGGCAGGAACCTGCTCGGCACGGGCGGGGAAGCGTCAAGCTCGTTCGGCAGCGACCTCTACTCGCAGTCCTCTTTCAAGGGCCGACCCCCGATACTGACGCTCAGCCTCAACTGGAACTTCAACAACTTCCGGCCGACCCGGCGCATGCGGGATACCGGTAGAGACGAGTCATGAGTCCCGTCTCGGCGGGCCCGGATGTCAAGGTGGGGCGCGGCCCGTACGTGCGGTCGTATGCCGCGCCCTCTGGAAAGGTCGCAGAGCTTGATGGTACCGTCCGAGGAGGCATAGAATGACGAGACCGACGTGGAGTGCAAGAGACGCGCCGACACTGGTCCTGCTGTCTTTCCTTCTGACGATTGCCGGCGTGATTGGCTGCGGCAGGGTTGACAAGACCAGGAAAGCGGAGGAACAGACTACCGAACTATATCCGGTTGCCCAGGCGGACAAGTGGGGCTACACCGACAAGACCGGCGAGTTCGTCATCAAACCCCGGTTCGACTTCGCTCAGGACTTCAGCGAGAGACTAGCCGCCGTCCGGGTCAACGATAGATGGGGCTACATCAACAAGACCGGCCGATTCGTCATTGACCCGCGGTTTGAAGGGGCCGGGCCCTTCTCCGAAGGGCTGGCTGGGGTACTTGCCGACGGCAGGATAGGCTTCATAGACATGACTGGCCACCTCGTCATCCGACCCCGGTTCCAACTCGTCGGGCCTTTCTCCGAAGGGCTGGCAGCGGTCAGTGTTGAAGGTAAGTGGGGTTACATCGACAAGACTGGCGAGTTCGTCATCGAGCCTCAGTTCGACTCTGCTCGGGATTTCAGCGAAGGACTGGCCATCGTAACGGCTGGCGACGAGCGCTATTACGTAGACACCATTGGCAAGTGCGTTAGGAAAGCAGACAGAGAGGCTGGCCGATGATCACCCATGCGGGAACTCCAACAACCTCCGGCCGACCAGTCGGACGCGCGACACCGGTCGCGAAGAGTCGTGGAAAGGAAAGAAGGTAAAACTTATGCATGCGCACGGAATCGGCGGCTCGTACTTTGGCTGGTTCATATGGGAAAAGAGGGCACTTCCCATATTTCCGGCCACCGTCAAGCGCGGACGAGGGCAAGCAGCCGATGGCTTGCAGCTCACGGCTTGCGGCTTCGACGGCGGGCAGGCATGGCCGGCGGCTTGTCATGGACGACGGGTGGCTCGCCAAGGATGTCTGCGGGCGTTTTCCTGCCTCGGTCGGTCCGGTCGAAGTCGGCGTCGAGGCTGACGAGAGTCAGGTTGTGTTTCTCCGCGGCGACGTACGTTTGGAAAGGAGTGAGGACTGAGGAGTGAGGAGAGAGAAATCCGGGACGAGAACGGAGGTCGAATGATGGCTTCACATCAGGACTTGAGGCGGCGGAGAGAGGATGAAGGAGAGATGAACGAGGACAGAGGAGGCAGGACGGAGGGCACCCAAAACTCCCGCACCGTGCACAACCGCCGCGGGAGAACTACTCCCTTCCGGCGGCCGCTCCCTCCAGGCGGCGGCATCGGCTAGACGCGCACGGGCTGAGTATTGGAGCGGCGGGGACGAGGCATGGGGCGCGCCGGCTTCTTGCCGCGCGCGGCCCGGCGGATGTACCCCAGCCGTTCCTGCGCGTTCATGCCCTTCATGTCCGCGCTGATCTTGTCGCGTAGCGTCCGCATCAGGCGGACGGCGTCGATGGTCCCGTTCTTACTCATAGTCAATCTCCATTGGCGAGCGGATTTCGAGCGCCGGGTAGCCCAGCCGCAGATTGACTGCGTTGAACGACCGAATCCTGCTCAGCCGCACGATGTGGCGGAAGTTCCAGCTCACCAGTATATCCACTCGTCGGACGGTGGCAACCGCGATGTGCTCGGCATCGGCCCGGCAGGATTCCGAAACCGCCGCGGCCCGGATGTACTCCTCAGCTAAGTCGTCTGCTTCAGGGTCAAGGGCCACCCGCTCGGCCTCGGCGAAGCCAGGCAGAACCAGCAGGTCGCGCACCCGGGCCGGGGCGAGTTCAAGTTCGGCAATGGTGATGTCCGAGACCACCGCGCGAAGCAGACCGGATGCGAACGCCTGCCGAAGTCGCTCGGACTGCTCGCGGAACTCCCGGTCCAGGCAGCCGGCAATAACCGAGGTGTCAACATAGACTCGGGGTACCATCTGAGGCATCAATATACCGTGCCGCCTTGGGCAGTCAATGGCCGGGCCGAGGGCGCACGACTACGACGTCGAGCCTACCCAACCGAAAGCCGTTGGGCGAAGGTAGCAGCTATTGCCCGGTGCCGCTACTTGGGCGCGGGGATGTCGAAGACGTCGGTGCGGATCTTGGCCAGAACCTTGGGGTCGCAGCCGCGGGCCGCCCACTTGTCGAGGAGCACCTGGGCAGCCATCGCGAAGTTCTCGTCCGAGACGCGCGCCTGCCGGCTCAGCTTGTAGAGCTGCCGGCCGAAGTTGAAATAGGGAACATACTGCGAGGTCGAGACCCCACAAGCGTTGATGACCTCCTTGACCTTGATCTGCATTGCGTAGACCTGGGTCATCGCGGCCTCGTAGCGCCTGGCCATCTCATCTCGAAGCTCGTTGGGCGTGCTCTTGGCGCGCCCGTCCTTGTACCTCGCCTTGTATCTGGCAGCCATCTCGGCCGGGTCAGTCATGCCAAGATTATGGAGAATCACGGCGAGATGTCAAGTCTGCGGACAGGTTGCCAGACCCGATATTGAACGACCGAGACACCAAGAATGCCAAGCAGACAGAGCCGATTCCCATCCTCGCCCTCCTGGTGTCTTTGTGCCTCTGTGGTGGGTCCCTTTCCAGGTTTGAGGGTGTCGTCGGGGTCAGCCGAGTTCGCCTTTGCGTTCCATGTCGGCGAACAGGGCGATGACGGCCTGCTTCATCGTCGCGAACGGTTCAGACGGAAGTCCGTGCTCAATGGCCCAGGCATCGAGCTTGGCCATCGCCTTGTCGCGCCAGACCGGTTTCGCCTTGCGCGTCCGGCGTAGCGCGCCAAACACCTTCCGGCTGTAGTTCATGAGATGGATGGCCATGGGGTCCTTCGCAGCTACATGCAACTCGTTCAGGACGTCGTTCCAGACCCGGTGGAGCCTGCGCTCCCAGCGGATTGCCCGGGCTACTCCCTTTGCCTCCCGCACGCGCCGGTCGCGCTCTTGTTTCATCGTCTCGCGCTTGCCGGTCTTCGGCTTGTGAAAGCGGTCGTACCATTCGACCCGCGACTGCTTGAGCAGCGGCAGGCCGGCTGCTGCTTCAGCAACCTGCTTTCTCGTCCGTTCTTCAGGAATCGGCGGACGACTCGTGTATGCGTCGATGATATCCGCGATTGCGCTCGCCTCGGCACCGCAGGCAGCAAGGAAGCCCATGACTGCGTTGAACGTGAGCCCGGGCATGTAGCCTCGTTCAATCTGGCAGACGTAAGACTTCCCTGACTTCCCAAGCCGGCCCATGCGCGAGGCTACTTCGGTCTGGGTAAGACCGGCTTCTCGACGGAGTTGCCTGAGCCTTGCCCCTACTTCCTTCGGAAGTAGGGAGGCATCGGAATCGGTTGGCTTCGCTCCGGCGCCCATGCCAGGAGTTTAGCCACAGGCTACAACTCTATCAAGCCCCTCCGGGTCCTAACTTCCGCCTTCACAATTCCTTATTCAGCCTTTCGGAAACTCCCCTCCGCCGTATCCCCCGTAGCTGTCTCAGTTGCAGTCCACGTTGCCCTGGCCGTTGTTCTCCGCGCTGCTCTGACCGCTGCGTCCTGAGTAGCTCCCCCTGTTGCCGTCCGGGTTGCTTTCCCGGCTACAGGTCGAGCTGCAGTCCCTGTTGCTCTCTCCGTTGCTCTACCCGTTGCTCTACCGGTCGCTCTGACCGTTGCGGTCCGAATCGCTATCCTCGTTGCTCTCCTCGCTGCTCTGACCGTTGCTCTCCCGATTGCGGGTAGAGCAGCTTCCGGAGCTGCCCTCCAAGCTGCTCCGTCCGTTGCTTCCCCGGGTGCGGGGTCAGCAGCTTTCCCGGTCAAGTGTTCGAACACGCATGCGGGTAGCCGAAGCCGCCACTCGCTTCTTCGCCCAGTACCGAGGGCCGAGCGCGAACGCGGCCGGGCCGCGGCTACGGATTGCCCGTAGGTTCTTGAGGTGGCCGTCGCCGTGAATGGGCTTGAGTGCGGCCAAGCTGGGGCACTTTTCGAACCGCTCGCATTGCCAGCATCCGTCATAGCCGTGTGCGCGGCAGCACTGGCGGAAGCCGCACTTCGGATCGCACCCACCTTTACGGCAGGTCTTGGTGCAGCCCGGCACCTGCATCACGGTGAGTACGTCCTGGAAGCGGCTGAAGTTCTTGAGTCCGCTGCCGGTCGGGAAGCGGCTGACGTAGCGGGCATATTGGTCGTAGCCCGAACTGCGGATCTCCTTGCTCAATTCGCCGGCCAGGCGGCCAACCTTGCCCGTGTGCCAGAAGCAGTCTCCGCAATAGAGACCGCAGTAGGCGACTAATGCCAGGTCATCTGACTTCTTCCGCAGGCTGTTCACTCTGCTCTTGCGTGCCATCTTCGAACCTCCTATTCGCTCCCGCCCAGGCTCGGGACACGATCCCAAATGTCGGACATTTGGGTCATGTCCCTTCGCGCCACTACTTCTTGAGTGCCGCCTTGGAGAACATGTAGTCGGGGATCTGAACGTTGAACCGGATCGAGTCGAGGATGAACTCCGTGCCCTCGCCTGACTTGAGCGCGTCTTTGAAGGTGACCCGGTCCGGGACCCACCGTCCCTGGTGCTGCGAGACGTTCTTCACTTCCGTCGTCTTGAGCAGCGTGCCGCTCTTGGCATAGCGGTTCTCGCGCATCGGCACGTACCGTTCCTTGTCCACCCAGACTCTGCACGAGTGATAGTTGACGTCCGGCTCTTTCGCGGTCAGTTCCAGCACCCAGCACTTGCGACCGAGCACGGTGTCGTCGCCCGTGACCTTGGAGCTATACTGGTCAATCAGCTTGTGGTCTTCCATCATGTCTTCGTATGACAGGTCCGAGCCCATCACCGACTGCCGAAGCATATGGCCGGATATCATGATGGTCCGGTCGGTTTCGGGTGTGTACATCCAGAGCTCGTCCTTGAGCTTGAGCATCTTGGTGCCCGCGTCGCGCGGCGGGTAGAGGAACGAGGTGAACGACTTGTTCTCACCCTCAATCCAGGATTTGGCCTTCACGGTCCGCGAAGCACGGGTGAGGTGAATCACCATCTGCGACACCGCAACCCGCGTATCGGCGTAGTTGTTCGCGTCTACTTTGCGCAGTATCTCATCGCCGCTCGGGGCCTCCGAGGCAAGGCACAAGCTCAAGCTCAAACACAAGCCCAGCGCCAGACTGAGAGACCCTTCGACTGCGCTCAGGGTGACGCTCCGGTCATTTTGACCTCCGCATTTTGACTTCTGCATTCTGAATTGGCCCGCTTCATAGTTCAAGCTCCTTTATCAGTGTTGCGGTCTGGCGCCGGAACACGGTCGCGCCGGATATCATCGCGCCGACCACGGTCGCTCCCAGACCAGGGATGAGTCCGATGACCCAGCACGCAGGGGTCACGTAGGGCCGCAGGACACTCGAGTACATCGCGCTCGAGCCCTTCATCATCGAGGCAACGTTCAGGCCGTGGACCTGGAACCAGTATGAGACGGCAAGCCCGACGGCGGTGCCGAGCGCGGTTCCGATGATGCCAACCATCACCGACTCGGCCACCAGGGTTCGGTAGAGGTGCGCCTTGCGCTCGCCGATTGCCAGCCTGACCCCGAACTCGCCGTAGCGGCGCAGGCTGCCCATCAGCCCCGCGTTCCAGAGCACGAGCGACATCGCGGTCAGGAATACGGTGATGATGAGGCCGAGCGAAAAACCGTGCAGCACGAGAACCTGGCGCAGCCCGCCCTGGTCCGGCAGAGCCGCCATCACCGGCGCGAACTGGTCATCGCTTCCGGCGTACTTGCCGTTGAACGTCTTTGTCACGCGCTGCGCCTGCCGGTCGTTGTACTGGCCGTTCCGGAAGAACCCGACGACCTCGCCGGCGGCGTCGTCCATATCAAGGGCGGCCTGGATATCGGCGACGTCGGCGATGATCATGCCGCGGTCGAGCGCGGTGATACCGAACCTTATCGTACCGGCAACCGTGAAGTTGGCGGTCGCCATGCTGCCGTACATAGTCGAACCGAACAGGGTCACTCTGTCCCCGGGCCCGATCTTGAGCTTGCGCGCGAGGTCATCGCTCACGATGAGCTCACCCGGCGCGTGCGGCATCCGGCCCTGCACAATCGACGGCTCCAGGTTCAGTAGTTTCAGCTCCGGGCTGGAGTCGGACAAGAGGTCGACGGCCATTCCTCCGACCGGACCCTGGGTCCGGGTCTCGCCGAGTGAGTCGGGAACGTCGAGCAACCCGCCGAACCTGATACGCGGCGTCCAGACCATCTGCGGGAACTCCTGCCGGAGCTCGGACAGCAGTTGGCCCAGACCTTCGATGGCGAGGTCGTTCGGCATCTCGTCCGCCTTCGCGGCATAGGCCCGGGTAGTGACCTTGACGTGCCCGGTCTGGAACGCGGCGCTGGCGCGGATGAACTCGTGGTTCTCGCCCGAGATCCAGGCTTCCATGAACACGGTCAGCATGACCCCGGCCACGACCACCAGCACCGGGAACAGGCTGCGCGACCGGTCGCGGAGCAGACCCTTGAAGAGAAATCCGATCATGGCGCACCCGCTGCGACGAAGCACAAGCTCAAGCCCAAGCTCAAGCCGAACATGATGATACTCATCGTCATTTTGACCTTTGCATTCTGCATTTTGCACTTTGAATTGGCGTAGCTCATGTCTCTCTTCCTACGTCCATCTGCCGCGTAGCGCATCGGTCGGCTTGAGCTTGGCGATCCGGCGCGTGGGCAGGAAGCTGACGATCGTCGTGACGATAAGGACGAGGATAGTCGTACCGAGCAACAGCCCGGGCGTGTAGGTCGAATAGAGCCGCTCGCCGATGGCAAACCCCATCGTGTCGAGCATCTTCGGCATCTGAATGCCGTGCCGCGCCATGAAAGCAAGGAATGGAATCCCGTAGACCGCGCCGACCGCGGCCGCGAGCACGCCGTGCAGCGCGCCTTCGAGCGTGAAGAGCTCAATCACCCGGCCCCGGGTCATGCCCAGGGCCATGAGCGTACCCATTTCCTTGCGCCGGCGGAAGAGCGAGAGTATCTGGGTGTCGAAGATGGCGAGCATGGCAAGGAACAGGAGTATCAGGTAGAAGATTGACGAGCTGGTCGACTTGGCCTTGACCAGCGCACGCAGGTCGCTCATCAGGTCATCGGTCGTGTGGAAGGCCCAGCCTGGGGGCGCGGGAGGCGGGCGGACTCCCCGCTTCAGCGTCACTACCGTCGCCTGCCCCGGCATGTCGGTCATCATCTGGAGCCGGTCGAGCGGGAGCCAGACCTGGCCCACGTCTATGCTCTGCACCGAGGTGTTCATGACCTGCGCCACCCGCGCCTCGCGGGCGTCGAAGGTTCCGTGCACGTCGCGCCACTGAATGGTAGCGATGTCGCCCTGCTTCAGACCGGCGCTGCTTGCCATTCGGCTGCCGACCAGCGCCGGCAGCTCGGTGCTGTCGCCGGCCAGGAATTCGGAGGGCAGGGCGACGATGTGCTGGGCCGGGTCCGCGCCTTTGAGCAGCACGGGCCGCATGCTGCCGCCGCTGTAGATCGAGCCCTGGGTGACGAGCACCGGTGTCGCGTCCCCGGCCCGCACCAGCTCCGCCAATGCCGGTGGCAACTCGGCGTGGGCATCGCTCAGGGTGAACGGGTCGTACGGGTCGTAGTCCTTCTGCCAGTACTGGCCGCCGGCGTATTCAGCCGCGATCATCGCATCCTGTACCTGACGGTTCATGCCCTGGAGAAACCCCTGGGCCCAGATGATGACCACGAAGCTCATGGACAACACCGTCACGTTCAGCCAGGTTCGGATACCGGCGCCCATCAGGTTGCGCCAGGCCAGCCGCAGCACGGTCATGGCTGCCCCCGGTCCGGCTCCGGCTGCAGCCGTTCGTCCGCGGCGACCTGGCCGTCCACCAGCACGATCTTCCGGCGCAGATGCTCGATGACTTTCTGGTCGTGAGTCGAGAACACGAAGGTAGTGCCGAAATCCAGGTTCAGCTTCTCCATGGTATGCAGGATGTTGTGCGAGTTTTCCGCGTCGAGGTTCGCGGTCGGCTCGTCGGCCAGCACGATCTCCGGCTTCTTCACCATCGCCCGTGCAATCGCGACCCGCTGGCCCTCACCGCCCGAGAGCTGCGCCGGACGCGACTTGGCCCGGTCGGCCAGCCCGACCCACTCCAGCGCCGCCATCACTGCCTTGCGCCGCTCAGCACCGCTCATCCCGAGCAGCAGGAGCGGAAACTCCACGTTCTCGAATGCGGTGTAAACCGGCAGAAGGTTGAAGGTCTGGAAGATGAAACCGATGTGCCGATTGCGCAAGTCAGCGGCCATGCGGTGGGAGAGCGTTTCAATCCTCTGGCCGAGCACGGTCGCGCTGCCCGAGGTCGGCGTGTCGAGCGAGCCGATGATGTTGAGCAACGTAGTCTTGCCTGAGCCCGAAGGCCCGACCAGACCGGCGAATTCCCCGCGTCGGAAAGTCAGATTGATCCCCTTCAGGGCCACGAGTTCGTTCCGCCCCATCGGGTATTTCTTGACGAGGTCATTGGTGTTTATGACTACGCCGTTGTTCAACTGGTTCTGCATGTTGCCTCTTGTCCGTTTGCCACTGACAAATCCCTGTTAATGACTGAAGACCGCGGTCGCCTGCACGCCCTTGCCCGCAGCACTGCCGCCGGAAATCCCGAACTGCGCCGGTGTGTCCGGGTTCCAGAACGCGGCGACCGAAAACAGCCACTTGTCCAGCGTCCGCTGCCACGCAAGGTAGCGGTAAAGGCCCTTGCCGCGCCAGTCATAGAGCGCGATGCCGCGAAGGTTGTCGAGGATCCCGATCGGGTAGCTGAGCATGAGCGCCGACAGGTGCGCATCGGACGAGAAGCTGCGCCCGAACGGTTCGGACGCGACGCCGACCAGCATGTGTTCGGCCATCACAGCCAGCCCGTTGCCAACGCCGAACGTGTAGTCTGTGCCGGCCATGGCCGCGCGCGTCCACGATCCGCCCCAGCCTTCGCTTCCGATGACTCGACTGGTCACGTGGGTCAGAGTCCCTTCCACCCAGAGGCCGATTCCCACGTCCACCTTGGCGTCAAGCCCGAGCCGATCTTCCTCCTGCTCGTCCAACATCTCAGGTATCTTGATCACATGGCTGTAGTCCACGGTCCGGTGGTGGTAGGTAGCGGCCGCTTCGCCGCGTGGGAGAGGGATCTGCGCACGGCCGCCGAGTTCCGGCTTCCAACGCACCGAGCCAAGCTGCTCCCACCCTTTGGGTGAGCTATTGCCGAGCAGACCCCACGCCCAGACGTTGACGTTGTTCCTGAAGTAGTAGCGCGCAAGCAGGCCGTACACGCCGTCAGTCAGCTCAAGCGGATCGCGTGGGTCCACCCGGTCGAACCACATCAAAGGCCTGAGCAGGGTGGCCGACCCAAAGCTGATCTTCTGCAGGCCGGCGCGGACCTCGAATTGCGAGGACGACAACCGCACGAATCCACGGTACGGCTTGATTCGGGCGTCGACATCGGGCGGATCGAACGGGCGCGCATTGACCGACGCGAATCCGTTGATCGACGCTTCAGCATCGAAGGCGTACTCCCCGCTGGTGGGAATGGAGAGACGGACCTCGGGCAGATAGCGCAGACCGGTCAGGACTCGATACGAGCTGTCCCGGCTCGCGCCCAGCCAGCCTGACGCCCGTCCGTTGAAGTCGAACGTCGCGGCCCATGCGCCAGCAGATGTGACGACGATCAGCGCCAAGCTGAATGGTCCCGCAATGCACGGCACGCTCGGCTGTTTCATCGCGACCGTGTCCGCTTTCGGGGCGTGCTGTTACTCGCACCGGGCTTGCCCCTCCGCTCCCGGCTCATGGCCATCATCCCGGTAACGCCATACAGGAATAGCTCGGCCAGGTGTTCGGCATAGTGCTCGAAGAACGCATCGTCCAACCGGTTGGGCGGCACGACCCAATCGTGGGCGCCGCTGTGCTCGACGGCGAATATGCTCTCGAAGAAAGTCATAACCGCCATCGGCAGGGAGTGCATGACGGCGCTCATCTGCACCGGGTCGCCGACATCGAGCCCGAGCTTCCGACAAAGCCCGGTCATCTGAGCGTCGATTTCGGCCGTCCACTTGATTCTGAGCGCGACCGTGTCCGGGTCGTCCGGCGGCGGAAAAGTGTCGAAACCGACGAGCGCCAGCTCCGTGTTCTCGCGGAAGAAACGGACCATCCCGCGCGTCATATTGCGTACATGCTCCTCGGCTGACGTCGAGCAGTTCCCGGCCTCGGCCAGCAGTTTCGCGCAGCGCGCGTTGGCCTCGTTGATGATTGCGCGAAGAAGTCCGGCCTTGCCGCGGTAATAGTAGGAGACCGTTGACAGGTTGACGTTCGCCGCCGCGGCAATCTCGCGCACGCCGACCGCCGCGTAGCCCTTCCGGGCGAAGAGCGAAACGGCGGCATCAAACAGCCTCTGCTTGGGATCGGCATACTCCGGCTTCATGTTCGGCTTTCTCCTAATAGACGTTGATGGTCATACGTTTGTTTCAAACGGTCGTTTGAATTATAGGGCTTCGAAGGGCGCTGTCAACAATGTCGGCCGGGGGCGCGGACCGTGACCGCGCGCGACGCGGTCGGTCTGTTTCTCCCCTACCGGAGCGAGTCCCTGACCGTGAGGATGTGGGAGGCGGACCAGTCCGATCTCTTGCCCTTGGTGTCCATGGCCCTGGCCCGGACCGGGAATTGACCGGCGGCGCCCCACCAATGGGCCATCCCGACCGCAGTGCTCTCGGGGACCGGCGCGCTCCAGGCCGACATTCCGCCATCGCCCCAGTCGAACTGCAACATGATGCTGTCGCCGTTCGGGTCGGCGCCGGCGGTCGTGAACTCATAGACCGACTCGACGTACCCGGTGTCGGGCCCGATTGGCACCAACGGGATTCCAGGGGGCAGGTCGGCGGAATCCTCGACCACCACCACGATGTGAACATTTGACCAGCCCGACATCAGCCCCTTCCGGTCGCGCGCCCGGGCAATGACTGAGTATTCGCCGGTCTGCAGCCAGGCGTGCGACGCTGCTACCGCGGCGCTTTCGCGCACCATTCTAGTCCAGTCAGACGTATCGCCGTCGCCCCACTCGAACTGCAACTGGACGCTGTCGCCGTTCGGGTCACCGGCCAGGGCTGAGAACTCGTAGGTCAAGTTGAAGTAGCCGGTGTCCGGGCCGGTTGGGGTCGACGGACTTCCCGGCGGGACATTGACGGTGTCGGCGATGGCGATGGCGTGCCAGTTGGACCAGCCCGAGACTGCGCCCTTCTCGTCCCTGGCCTGGGCTGATATCCTGAAGTCGCCGGCTGCCGGCCAGGCATAGGTCAGCGTTATCGTGTCGCCGGACCGGAACAAATCGCTCCAGTCCGAGGTGTCGCCGTTGTCCCAGTCAATCCGCACGGAGACACGTTCGTAATCGGTATCGCTCGCCGTGACCTTGAAGGGACAGTTCACTCCCACTTTGCTGATCACCGGGCCGGCCGGCGGCGGCGGCGTGGCCGGACTGACGTTGGTCGAACAGCCTGCTGCTGCCAGACAGATCACCGCAACAATGGCTGCGGCAAGACTCCTGATACTGCTGCTCATCATGCTAGATGTTAGGCGTCCCCCTCCGCTTGTCAAATCCGCGTTCGCGCCGGCGCCCTAGGGAATCGACGTAATGGTCCACAGACCGCCGTGGCCATCGGGCAGGAGCCTGACCGGCCGGATGACCGCTCTCGTCGGCCATGCTCGGAGAACCCTGGCCAGTACACTGTCCGTAGATGGTTCGTTGATCTCATCCCCATCATAGAACGCCAGCGCTCCCGACCTGGTGGCCGCCGGTATCGAGTCGGTTCCATAGGTCAATTCACGTACCGAGCGCAGTTTCCAGGAGTAGGACTGGCCCAGCAACATCGTGAAGTAGTCCAGCCGTCGTGCCGATACCACGGTGACATCGGCATGGCCGTTCCCAACAAGCTGCTTCAGAGTGTCGGCAATCGGTTCGTAGGCGGCAGCTCGCACCTTGTCGCGCCGGGCAATGCGAACCGCTCGGGCGAGTTCCTGCGGACTGAAGCTGCTGAGCGCGACCGCTCCCGACAGCCCCAAGGCCAGCACGAACCGGCGCGGCGTACGACCACCGAAGAGCAGGAACGGCGCTGAAGTCGAAAACAGCACCAGCAACACGGCGGAGGGGTATTGAAACCTGCCCATCTGCACTACGCGCCCGACCAGCGAGATGACCCACGAGGCGATGATTGGCAGCAGCAGCGCGATGGCGACAACCACTGCCAGCAGCCACGCTGGATAGCCTGACCGCTCATCGCTCCTCGGCCGCCGGACTTTCCGCCACACCCATACGCCCAGCCCGACCAGGCCGACCAGCAACGGGACAGCGCCGGTCACGTCGATGATCTCGGCGGGCATGCCCGCCCAGAAGCCGCCACCGATTGCCGTCGAAATGCCGGAGGCGACCCGATAGTATGACGTCAGGTGCAGGGAATAGAGCCAGTCGCCGGTCATTGCCCGGTCGAAGACAACCCAGATGAATGGCGCCGAAAAGGGCAGCAGCGACAGAAAGTTGAACCGCCGCCTGGCCAGAAGCATCCACAACAGCGGAATCGGCGCCAGGGGCCAGGCCTCCGGCCGCAGCAGGCAGGCGGCGAAGACAATGAACGTCGCCAGGCGCAGCCTCCCGCCGGCAAATGCGGCGAGTGCCGCGAGTACCAGCGCCACGTGAAAGGGCTCGGTCCCGCCGACCAACGCCCAGCCAAATAGTCCGCCTCGGAACACGAAGATAGTCAAGGCTGCGATCAGGCCGGGCCAGTCGCTGCCGGTTAATGACCGGCCCAAGCGGACCAGCGCGGCCACTGACAGCCCGACCATGGCGCAGACCGCGATGTAAAAGACGAGCCCTGAACCGAGTAACCCGGAAAGCACGACCATCAGGGGCTTGGGCGTCTCCAGTTGGAGTCGGTAGTGCGCGCCCAGCAGGTTCAGCCACATCAACTGGTACGGCCCCTTCGGCGCAAGCAGGCGGTAGCTAAGTCCCAGCACTGCGGGCAGCAGCAGGTACACCACACCCGCAACAAAGCCCGCCGAGACCTCGATCCTGCGCGACAGCCAGCGCATTACGCCCGGCGACGGGCCGGATGGCCCTTCAGCCGTCATCTGTTCCGCGAGTTCGCTTCCATCCCCGGCGGTTGGCGGACAAAGACCTCGCCGAGCGAATCGGCGTATTCCAGGTGCCAGTCCCTGGCTTCACTGACAACGACCGCCAGCGGGCTGCCCGGCTCGAGCAATAGCGTAGAGATGTTGTAGCTGTCAACGACATCGCGCCAGCCGGCCTTGGGTTTGAAGAGCTGCGAATGCGCCTCGATTGCCTCCGGGCTGAATCCGCCCTTGGCATCGAAGAAGAGCCTGCGGTCCGGCACCGCCCAAAGCAGATAGCCGCTCCACGTCTCGCGTACGAAAACATTGTCAGGGCAGCCGTGGTCTTCGACATAGCGGACGGCCGCAGCCGGGTATTGCGAGAAATCGAACTCCAGCTCGGCCGGTGATAGGCCCAGTCGAGCCGCGCCGGCCAGCGCAAGCGGGATGCCGACCGCCCAGAACCAGCCACCGGCAGACTCAAACGTGACGTCGAACTTACGCACGAAGCCTGAACGCCCGAGGCGAAGAACAAGGACCGGCACGAGCGTCCGGCCAAGGACAAAGACTGCGACCACGCCGAAAAGCGGCATGTTGCGGCTGCTGACTCCGGCCGCAATGGCAGTTGCCGCTGCAAGCAGCAGTATCGGCCACGGCTGCTTCCGCAGTGTCAGCCCGCAGGTGACCAAAGCGACAATGCCGCCCCAGAGCACCGCCTCCCAGCCCGATACGCCGGCCCATTCAGCCAGGCCCCGAAGCGTCTGCAAGGTGCGCACCGTCTCGAAGGGCATCGCGAGCATCCGCCAGCCGTACGGGTTGATGGCGATCGCGACAAGCGAAGTACCCAGACACGCAGCAAGAATCCGGCGGTCTCGGGCCTCGCGACACAGCAGCATGAAAAACAGGACCAGCAGAGGGCCCACGACGAATCCGGGATGCAGGTTGGCCCAGAGGGCAACGATGGACGGAATCAGCCAGATAGGGTTCCGGCGCCGCCGCCCGGCGCCGGCCTCGCCCAGGGTCCAGCCGGAAAGAATGTAGAGCTCCAGGGTGAAGAATGCCACGGTGAACATCGCCGGGCGCCCGGACAGGTAGGCGGTGATGGTGGCCAGACCCAGACAGAGCACGGCGAAGTTGACCAGCATATTAACGTTATTCCGTTCCAGCAGTTTGTAGAGGAAATAGAAAATGAAGCCGGCCACGACCGCGTTCAGGATTGCCGGGCCGGAACCGCCGACCCACCGGTAGGCCGCAAACAAGAGCGCCTGCGACAGCCAGGAGTAATCGTAGCCGAAGCCGGTGGCCCCTGAATAGTAGAAACGGCTGATGTCGGGGATCGCTCGATGGGTGACTATCCACCGACCGAGCGCCAAGTGCCAGAGAGTGTCAGGATTGTTGAGCCTGGCCAGCGTGGCGGCGAATGCCGCGATAGCTGCGCAGCCCCCGGGACTCGGCAGGAAGGCGCGGACCAGTAACCTGCGCAGGCGAGGTCTAGAGCTCAGGGTATGGGCAGCGTGACGACCAGGTAAATCCGGTGGAGGTAGTTCTTCAGCACGCCGGCAATGATCCGGGAGGCGGCGACCGCGGCAAGCGCGAGGGCGACCGCGGCGACCACATACTCAAGGGTCGTGACCGCGGTCTCGTCGCAGAACAGCTTCGTTGCGAGCCCGCTCAGCGCCTCACGCGGACGCTTGTCCGAACTGCCGCTGTGCGCTTTCATCGTATTGGCGCTGCCGATGCTTGTTCTCCCATTCGCAGTTAGCGGCGGCGCCGCTCCAGCATCAGTGAGGCCCAGCGGTACTGCGGCGCGTTGACGTCCAGGTAGTCGGCTCGCATCTTCTCGAGCAGGGCCACTGCCTGGTCCCGTTTGCCCTGTTTGAGCAGCACAAAGGCGTCGGCCGAGTCAGCGCTGAATTGACGGGCGAGTTCGCGCTCCGCGGCCGTAACCAGATGTTGAACTCCCGTGCGGTCTGCCTCCCCGAGCCCGGCCAAGGCCTTTTGCCAGTAATCTATCGCCAGGCCAAAGTTGCCGGGGAGTCGCTTCTCGTAGTAGTACTTCCCCTGTCTGAGGTCCTCGGCGACGCTGTCGGGCATGGTGCCAAGTTCCAGTCTCTCCCACAAGACCGGCACCGCCGGAAGCGACTCCGGCTCCACCTGCGGCTTGGCGTGTTTCACCAAGCCCGCCTTGGCGGCAAGCTCCGGCAGGAACTCCTTTCGCAGACTCGGCACCAGGGCAACGACCGCGGCAAGCAGAATGAGCGCAAGCAAGGCGATGCCGGCCAGCCTGCCGACCTTGCCGGGACGCTTCGCGGCGACCGGCTCCTCGAAGGTCGCCAACTCTCCGGCGCCGGAGACACCGGAATCGAGTTCGGTGAGGTCAGAATCCTCGATCATAACGCACTCGCTGCGCCCGACGCCTGAAACTGGAAGTAAACCGGCCCGAGAACCATGATGAAGGTCGCTGGGAAAACGAAGACGAAGAGCGGCAGCAGTATCTTGATCGGCAACTCGTGCGCTGCCTTCTCCGCCCGGTCGAAGCGACGGGCAAGCATGTCGCCCGATGCTGTCTTCAACACGGGCCCCATGCTCGCGCCGGTTTCCGTAGCCTGCACTACCACGTTGGCGAAGGTCGTGAAGTCCGGCAGGTCAACCTTGTGGGCCATCTCCCGCAGGGCCTCAACCCGAGTCTTGCCTACGTTTACGCTCCGGAGAAACGTCTGGAACCGCCAGATCAGCGGACCGGGCTCGAGCACCTCGGTCAGCCTCAGGACGGCCGAGTCAAAGCCCATCCCGGCCTCCACCGAAAGAGCGAGGAGGTCCAGGAAAGCCGGCAACGCCCGGAGGAAGTCGTGCTCCTGCTTTCTCACCGCCGCCGACAGGCGCATGTCCGGAAACACGAGGCCCATGAAGACAACGGCGAGCGCGATTAGCGGGTTCGAGACACCGACGGCGTACAATAGCACTGCAAGTCCGATGGCAATCACCAGGGCACCTGCCTTGATGGCCAGAAACTCGTCGGCGGTCAGCTCGAACCGCAGGCCGGCCCGCTCGAGCTGGTGCGCGTACCGCTCCCTGAGTCCCAGCAACTGGAGGTGGTGCGCGTAGCTGGCGACCTGTCGGACTAGCGGACGGGCAGACTGCCAGAGCTCCGGAGTCCGTTCATCCGACTGATCCGGCTTGTCTTTCGCTCGCTTCGACCGCTGCGACATCCACCGTATACCGAGAAAGGCCGCGACAACAATCAGTGCGAATGCTGCAAAGACCATAAGCCTCCTATACGTCGATGGCGACTATCCGGCGTATTACGAGCCAGCCCAGACCCTCGAGGACAACGATGATGACGAGCATTATCTGCCCCGTCGTGCTGGTGAACATGGGCTTCATCATAGTGGGGTCTACCATCGAGATCACGATCGCGAGCAGCCAGGGGATGAAGATCATGATAATCCCCTGGAGTCGGC